>ERZ833963.32-NODE-32-length-179169-cov-8.851575_pt1 | contig 179169 bp, 165 predicted proteins | sample MGYA00519693_ERZ833963 | MGnify/ENA primary metagenome ERZ833963 (study PRJEB31850, sample SAMEA3708748) | human gut metagenome | biome: human gut; feature: human-associated habitat; material: faeces | place: China | collected 2014 ...
TGCTATTTTTGACTTTGATTTATTTAAAATAAACGATAAATGATGTTATTCAGTCGGTAGTGGCAGCTTTGTGGATGCTCAGTACTGAACGATTTATCGCTTAGTAAAAGGCCAAGCTTGGAGATGATTCCCGGTTCTGGAATTAGCTTCAAGTTGCGCCCAGTACGTTCCAGCGTCCACAAAGCAGAACGGACGACGACATCTAGCAGTAACCTAACTTAAGAAAGAACCCCCACAAGAATCGAGCTCTTTTTTATAAAAAATTGAAGAGTTATCCTTTTTTATAACCGTCGAAATGTAAAATTTCCATGATAATTGCGGCTGTCTCTTCAATCGATCTGTCGGCAACATTAATAACTGGGCAACCTAATTTTTTGTATAATTTATTAGAGTAATCAAGTTCTTTTTGGATTTCGTCTTCTTCAGAATAAGTTGTGTTGGCACTTAAACCGTAGGCAATCATTCTTTGACTGCGGATTTTACTCAAAACGTTGATATCATTAGTTAAACCGACAATTTTTTTAGGATCGACTTCCCATAATTCGTCAGGAATGCCAGTCACAGGGCTTAGAGGTAAATTGGCTACCTTGATGTTTTTATTAGCTAAATAAAGTGAGAGTGGCGTTTTTGAGGTTCTAGAGATACCTAAAAGAACAAGGTCAGCTTCCAAGAACCCTTTAGGATTTTGACCATCATCATTGCTGACAGTGAATTCCATTGCTGAGATCATATCAAAGTAATCTTGATCAAGTTCATGGATAAGGCCTTTTTTACGAATGGGCTTTTGTTTAGTCATTTGTGAGAAAGTACCAATTATCGGATTTAAGATATCGTAGTAGACGATACCGTTATCTTGACAAAATTCATTAATAACTTTACAAGTTTCCTTTGAAACAATTGTGTGCAAAACGACGGCTTTCTTTTCTTTGGCCTTTGATAAGATGTTATCTAGCTGTTCATCTTTTTTGATAAAAGGATACTTCGTGTAAGTGGTATCCATTTCTGGAAATTGAATGAAAGCTGCTTTTGCAACTCTTAAAGCGGTTTCTCCAACGCCATCGGACAATACAAAAACGTCTAATTTCTGTGTCATAATAAATTCCTCCAAAAAAATGTAAAAAATTATTTGAACATTATCTTCTTTTTGTTATAATAACATATGAACTGCTAGAGCAATAGACAGTTACGTTAGAAATCGGAAGGAGGGATTATCATATGGCAAAAACCGTCGTTCGTGAAAACGAGTCGCTTGATGATGCTCTTCGTCGATTCAAACGTTCCGTTTCAAAGAGTGGTACTCTTCAAGAATATAGAAAACGTGAGTTTTACGAAAAGCCAAGTGTCAAGAGAAAGTTAAAATCTGAGGCTGCCCGTAAGCGCAACAAGAAACGTCGTTAATAGATAGTTTCGAAAGGTTAAAACAATTTATTGTTTTAACCTTTTTTTTGTCAAAAAAATCGTTCAATGTGCTATCATTCAAACTAATAGGAAGGTTGGGTGTTTATTGGCAGAAAAAATTGAACAAATAAAAGAAAGCATTCAAATCAAAAATCCTCAAGATGCAATTAATCTTTTTGGAGTCAATGATAGTAATTTGCATTTAATTGAGGAAGGACTCGATGTCCAAATTCATGCATTTGGTGATCGCTTAGATGTAACGGGTGTAGATGGTAATGTTCATCAAGCCCTAGCATTATTAAAGAAATTGATTGAATTAGCTCAAACAGGTATAAGTTTAGGTGCAGCTGATGTTGTCAGTGGAATGAAGATGGTTGAACGTGGTACCTTGGAATATTTTGGTGATTTATACAAAGATGAGTTATTGAAAGATTTTAGTGGCAAACCCGTTCGTGTAAGAAACTTTGGTCAGAAGCAATACGTTAATGCTATCAATCATAATGATATTACTTTTGGAATTGGACCAGCTGGTACTGGTAAAACTTATTTGGCTGTTGTTATGGCTGTGGCTGCTTTAAAACAAGGCCGTGTTAAAAGAATTATTTTAACTCGTCCAGCAGTTGAAGCAGGTGAGAGTCTGGGTTTTCTACCAGGTGATTTAAAAGAAAAGGTTGATCCTTATATGAGACCAATTTATGATGCTTTGTATGCAATTTATGGAGCTGACCACACGAGTCGCCTGCTTGAACGAGGCGTGATTGAAGTGGCTCCCTTAGCTTACATGAGAGGACGTACTTTGGATGAGGCCTTTGTTATCTTGGATGAAGCCCAAAACACTACTAGAGAGCAAATGAAGATGTTCTTGACGCGTTTAGGCTTTGATTCGAAGATGATTGTTAATGGTGATATTTCACAAATTGATTTACCGGGTCATCAAAGAAGTGGTCTGATTCAAGCACAATCAATTTTGAAAGATTTACCACATATTGGCTTTGTAAACTTCAGTTCGGCAGATGTTGTAAGACATCCAGTTGTCGCTGAAATTATTGATGCTTATGAAGATTCAGATAAAACTAAAAAATAACTATTGGGGATTATTATGGACTTAGAGATTTACAATGATGATAATTTGATTGACCAAGCTAGAGAAAATTGGGTCAAAGATATCGTTCAATTTGCTTTTAACAAGTTAAAACTGAAAGATAGTACTCAATTATCGATTCATTTTGTTACTAAAGATAAAATACATGAAATCAATAAAAAATATCGTGATACTGACCGAGCAACTGATGTTATCAGTTTTGCTATTAATGATGGTGAAGATTCTTTAGATTATCTAGAAGCTCAAATTCCTGATTTGCCAGTTGACTTAGGTGATTTGTTTATCAGTGTTGAAATCGTTGCTGAACATGCCAAGGAGTATGAGCATTCATTTGATCGTGAATTAGGCTACACGATTGTTCACGGTATTTTGCACTTAAACGGCTATGATCATATTAAAAAAGAAGACGAAAAAGTCATGATTGGACTTCAAGAAGAAATTCTTAGTGCCTATGGTTTAAAAAAATAATTTTAGAAAATAATTTAAAGGGATATAAGGCTTAGCTTTATATTCTTTTTCTTTGGTTTTACTTTGAGGTTTAAATGATTTCTAGTATTATAATTAGTAATTGGAAAATACAAAACGACTGAGAAATCAGTAATAAGGATATGGAAAAATTATGGAAAAAAACTTTAAATCAGGATTTGTTGCCATCGTTGGTCGTCCTAATGTCGGTAAATCAACTTTTATGAATCGAATTATTAAGGAACAAATTGCAATTACTTCACCAAAGGCTCAAACAACTAGAAATAAGATTCAAGGTATTTATACCGATAATGAACGTCAAATTATCTTTTTGGATACACCTGGTATTCACAAGCCTCATAATGATTTAGATCAATATATGGATAAAGCCGCCATTTCAGCGCTTAAAGAAGTCGATGCAGTGCTTTTCATGACTGAAGCTGGTGAACAAGCGGGACCTGGGGATAAGTTCATTATTGAAGAATTGAAGAAAGTTAAAGCTCCAGTCTTCTTGATTCTAAATAAAATTGACTTGATCAATCCAGATGAAATGGCACCACAAATTGATGAATACAAAGATTTGATGGATTTTGCTGAAATTATTCCGATTTCAGCTACAAACGGTAATAATGTTGAAGATTTGATTGATTCTTTGACAAAAGCTTTGCCAGTTGGCCCACAATATTACGCGGATGATCAAATTACTGACCATCCTGAGTACTTTATTGTCGGCGAATTGATCCGTGAAAAGATTCTAGAGGACACTCGTGATGAAATTCCTCATTCAATTGCGGTGGTGGTTGAATCCATGAATCAACGTTCAGAAGCGGGTAAACTTCAGATAGAAGCTTATATTTATGTTGAACGTGATAGTCAAAAGCCAATTGTTATTGGTAAAGGTGGCTCAATGCTAAAGAATATCGGTATTGGTTCAAGAATTAAGATCGAACATTTATTAGGTGAAAAGGTCAATTTGAAACTTTGGGTTCGTGTTAAGAAAAACTGGCGTGATGATCCAGCATTCCTAGCAAGTGCAGGTTATTCATTGAAGGACTTGAATAGTTAATGGCTCAAGTTCCAACTAATTTTTTTGGTATTGTCGTTCGTAGGCAACGTTACAAGGAAAGGGATGCACTGGTTACCATTCTGACTAAGGAGTATGGATTCAAAACTTTTTTAGTTCGAGGAACCCAAACTGCTAAATCAAAGATTTCTGGAGCGGTGATTACTTTTTCCTATGGTGATTATTTGGGAGTCATCAAAAATGATGGCTTGTCTTATTTGAAGTCAGCTAGTAATATCAAGCAATTTGATGAAATCGTTCAAGATATCGAGTTGAACGCTTATGCGACTTTTTTATTTGATTTGTATCATGAAGCTTTTGTCGACGACCCAGTACCAGATTCGTGGTACCGGATGTTGTTTAAAGCTCTACTATATATTGAAAATGGCTATGATGCCCAAATTATTGTCAATATCATGCAGATGAAACTGTTGACTGCCTTTGGAGTAGCTCCCAATATGGACAGTTGTGTTGTCGGTGGTGAGACTGAAGGTGTCTTTGATTTTTCAGTCTTGTTAGGTGGTATTATTTGTTCAAAGCATTTTGACGAAGATATTCATCGCTTGCATATTCCGAAACGAATCATTTATTTCTTGCGATTGTTTAGTAAAATTGATCTCTCGCAAGTAGGCCGAATTGAAATCAAAGAAAATAATAAAGATTTGATTCAGCACGCAATTGATGCGATTTATCTAGGAACGGTTGGTTATTATCCTAAAAGTAAAACTTTTATTGATAAAATGAAGCGAGTTCGTTTTTAGTAGATTGACAATTTTTACAAAAATGGTTATATTGATAAATGTTGAAACAGCGACGAAGAATAGTGAAAGCTTCGATTGAATTATGGCGTACGATTTAATTTGAATATAAAAGAGCAGGACTTAGTCCTGAATTAGGGTGGAACCGCGAATACTCGTCCCTTGCAGAAGTACCTTAGTGTACCTGCAAGGGATTTTTTTGTATCCATCCGAAGGGAGAAAAAATGGTCAAAAAATTAAATATACAAGATATGATTCTTACGCTCCAAAAGTTTTGGGGTAGTAAGGGCTGCATGTTGATGCAAGCTTATGATACAGAAAAGGGTGCCGGAACAATGAGCCCTTATACATTCCTTCGTGCTATTGGCCCTGAACCTTGGAATGCCGCATACGTTGAACCTTCAAGACGTCCCGCTGATGGTCGTTATGGTGAAAATCCTAACCGTTTATACCAACACCACCAATTCCAAGTAGTTATGAAACCAGCTCCAGAAAATATCCAAGAATATTACTTAGATTCACTTCGTGCTTTGGGAATTGAACCTTTGGAACATGATATTCGTTTCGTTGAAGATAACTGGGAAAACCCATCAATGGGTTGTGCCGGTGTTGGTTGGGAAGTTTGGCTTGACGGTATGGAAGTTTCACAATTTACATACTTCCAACAAGTCGGTGGACTTCAATGTCACCCAACAACTAGTGAAATTACATATGGTGTAGAACGTTTAGCATCATACATACAAGACGTTAACTCTGTTTATGATCTTGAATGGGGTGACGGCGTATTGTACGGTGATATTTTCAAAGAACCCGAATACGAACACTCAAAATACTCATTTGAAGAAAGCAATCAAGATATGCTATTCAAGTTCTTCGATGAATATGAAAAAGAAGCTAACCGTTTAATGGATCTAGGTTTGGTTCACCCAGCTTACGATTACATTTTGAAATGTTCACATACATTTAACTTACTAGATGCCAGAGGTGCTGTTTCTGTTACTGAACGTGCTGCCTTCTTGTCACGTATCAGAAAGATGGCTCACAAGGTTGCTAAGGCCTTCGTTGAAGAAAGAAAGAAGCGTGGCTTCCCACTTTTAGCAAATAGTGATGCAAAGGAGAAAGCAAATGACTAAAAATTACTTATTAGAAATTGGTTTGGAAGAAATGCCAGCTCATGTAGTAACTAAGAGTGTGAACCAATTTGCCCAAAGAGCTGAAAAATTCTTGAAAGAAAATCGTATTTCTTTTGATTCAATCGAAAAGTATTCAACTCCTAGACGTTTGACTATTTTGGTTAAAGGTATCGCTGAAAAACAAACTGATATTGACGTTAAAGCAAAAGGTCCTTCTAAGAAAATTGCTCAAGATGCTGACGGCAATTGGACTAAAGCTGCTCAAGGATTCGCTCGTGGACAGGGGATGACTGCCGACGATATTTTCTTTGAAGACCTCAAAGGTACTGAATATGCCTACATCCAAAAGCATGAAGATGGCCAAAAAGTTGAAGATGTTTTGAGCCACATGGATGAAGTTATCAAAGCTATCACATTCCCTACAAGAATGCGTTGGGGTTCATATGACTTTGAATATATCAGACCAATTCACTGGTTGGTATCATTATTGGATACTGAAGAAGTTCCTGTAAAGATCTTGGACGTTGTTTCTGGTCGTATCAGTCGCGGTCACAGATTCTTAGGTCAAGATGTTGAAATCGACGATGCTAAAAACTACGTTGAAAAATTGAAGTCACAATTTGTTATCGTTGATGCTAAAGCTCGTAAACAAATTATTTTTGACCAAATCGCAAAAATTGCTCAAGATAACGACTGGGATATCGATGTAGACCAAGACTTACTTGAAGAAGTTAACAATTTAGTTGAATATCCAACTACTTTCTATGGTTCATTCGACAAGAAATATCTTGAAATCCCTGACGAAGTTTTGATTACTTCAATGAAAGACAACCAAAGATATTTCTACGTTCGTGACCAAAAAGGCAACTTAGCTCCTTACTTTATTGGGGTTAGAAATGGTAACTCAGAACATATCGAAAACGTTATTCGTGGTAATGAGAAGGTTCTAGTAGCTCGTCTAGAAGATGCTGATTTCTTCTTCAAGGAAGATCAAAAGAAGACAATTGCTGACTACGTTGAAAAACTTAAATCAGTTAACTTCCACGTTAAGATCGGTACGATGTATGAAAAAATGGCTCGTGTGCACCAAATTGCTGACCATTTAGCTGATATTTTCCAATTCTCAGACACAGAAAGAAAAGATTTGCTCCGTGCTAGTGATATTTACAAGTTTGATCTTGTAACTAACATGGTTGATGAATTCTCTGAATTACAAGGTGTCATGGGTGAGAAGTATGCCGAAATCATGGGTGAGACAAAGGCTGTTGCTCAAGCAATTAGAGAACACTACATGCCAATCTCTTCAGAAGGTGCCTTGCCAGAAACTAAAGTTGGTGCTGCCTTAGCCATTGCTGACAAACTAGATTCAATCGAAACATTCTTTGCTGTTGATTTGATTCCTAGTGGTTCAAATGATCCTTATGCATTGCGTCGTCAAGCTTATGGTATCGTTAGAATCCTCAATCAATATCAATGGTCAATGAACTTAAATGACTTACAAGACTACTTGAAGGACAATGTAACAGTTCCTGAAAAACTAGACTTGAATGCTCATAAACAAGACGTGATTGACTTCATGATCGATCGTGTTCGTCAATTGTTGAAGCAAAACAAGATTAGAACTGACATCATCGATGCTGTTGCCGGTGGTTCAAACGTTGATGCTATCGAAATGATCAACGTTGCTCAAGTGCTTCAAAACCACGTTAATGATGATGACTTCAAGGTAGTTATGGAAGCTCTTGGCAGAATCGTTAACTTGTCTAAGAAAGCTAAGTTCGGATATTCCGATGATTTGTCTGTTGACGATTCACTATTTGAAAATCCATCTGAATCACAATTGAATCAACAAGTTGCTGCTATTAAAAATGACAATGCTGAAGATTTATTCAAACAACTTGCTGCTTTACGTCCTGTAATCGACTCATATTTTGATGAAAATATGATCATGGCTAAAGATGAAAAAGTTAAGAATAATCGTTTGACTCAATTAGTGATTGCAAATCACTTGATTGCTAACTTGGGTGATTTATCTAAGATTGTTACTAAATAACGAGTATAAAATATAAAAAATAAGATTGGTAATCGAATAGGATTATCAGTCTTATTTTTTTGAAAACAAATAACGATTAATTAAAATTTCTGAACAATTTTACCCAAGTTGTAATTTAGTAGACATTTTGGTTGAAAGTGTATATTGGCTGCTGTAATTAATTTTTTTATACTAGACATACGTTAGATATTGAACAATTGTTTGGTATTTGTTTTTAGCATAAGGAGTAAATTAACATGGCCTATATTGAAATGACAAATAGTTATAAGCGTTATGGTTCAGGAAGTTCAGAAATTGTTGCCAACAATGGAGTGACTTTTTCAATCGAAAAAGGAGAGCTTGCTATAATTTTAGGAACATCAGGAGCAGGTAAATCCACTGTTTTAAATATTTTAGGTGGAATGGATACAAATGATGAAGGCATAGTGAAAATCGATGGTCAAGAAATTTCAAAATTATCAAAAAAGGGTTTGACTACCTATCGTCGAAATGATGTGGGATTTGTTTTTCAATTTTACAATTTAGTTCCTAATTTAACAGCAAAAGAAAATGTTGAACTAGCTTCAGAAATTGTAACTGATTCATTGAATGCTGAAAGTGTTTTGAAAAAAGTTGGATTACAAGGTCGAATGAATAATTTTCCGGCTCAATTATCTGGAGGAGAACAACAGAGAGTCTCCATCGCACGAGCAGTCGCTAAGAAACCAAAAATTTTATTGTGTGATGAACCAACAGGAGCACTTGATTATAAAACTGGTAAGCAAGTACTTCAATTACTTCAAGATATGTGTAGAAAAAGTGGGGTAACAGTTGTGATAGTTACTCACAATGGAATGATTGCCCCTATTGCGGATAGAGTTATTCATATGCATGATGCAAAAGTAAATAAAATTGAAGTAAATCCTAATCCGTCAGATATTGCTGATATAGAATGGTAGGTGTTTATTTTAATGAAAAAGATACTTTTTAAAGATATACTCAATTCTATAAGAGATTCCAAAGGTCGATTTTTATCTATTTTCTTCTTAATTCTTTTAGGTACTTTTGCATATGTTGGATTAAAAGCAGCTGGTCCAGATATGAGAAGAACTGCTGATTCCTTTTCACAGAAAATGAATGTTGCAGATGAAAATATCATATCAACTTGGGGATTAAACAAAAGTGATCAAAAAAAGATCAATAGTACTGATGATGTTAAAAATGTTGAATATGGTTATTTCCAGGATAATGAAATTGCTGATACAACAAAATCATTGCGATTATTTTCCAAGCCTCAAAAGATATCTCAATACAATATAGAGAGCGGAAGACTTCCCAGAAATAATAGAGAAATTGCCTTAGACTACTCTCAAAAAAAGTCATATTCGCTTGGAAATAAAATTAAGTTCAACAAAGTAAAAGAAGATAATATTTTAAAGCAAAATAAATATACTATTGTGGGATTTGTTAAATCTAGTGAAAATACTGATGCCACAGATCTCGGATCTTCGACCACGGGAACAGGTACGCTGGATGGATATGGTGTACTTACAGCTGACAGTTTTAAATCAAAATTGTTTACGATTGCTAGAATGACGTTTAAAGATACTGCATCGTTAAATAAGACCAGTCAATTGTATAAAAATCGGCTAAAAAAACACGAAAAAGAAATAAAATCTACCATGAAGGTTCAAGCTAAAGAACGCTTGACGGTAACTAAAAAGAAACAACAAAAAAAGATTGATGATGGTTGGAGAAAAATTGCTAAGGCTCAAAACCAACTAACTAGTTCTAAAAATCAATTAATTAAAGCATCTTCTGATATAAGCAAGGGTAAAAAAGAAATTGAAGAAAATCAGGATGAGTTAAATTCAGCAGTTTCAAAAGGACAGGAAAAATTAAATAGTGGGATTCAACAAATTGCCTCAGGAAAAGAGGAAATTAAGAGTGCAAGAGAGGAACTAGCCGAAGCTCAAGCACAGTTGTCGCAAGGAAAAGATGAACTTCAATCAGATTGGCAAAAATTACTGAGTGCCAAACAAGAACTTGTCTCAGGAAAAGAGACCTTAGATGAAAGTCAAAAGGACCTTGTTGATGCCAATAAAGAAATCCAAGAGTTTGAAAATGAATTACTTACAGCAACTAAACAACTAAATACTGCAACTAAGAGTCTTGATGAAAAGCAACAGCAATTTGATCAAGCCCAAGCAGAAATTACTAATCAAAAAAACGTCTTAAAAAATTCTCAAAACCAAATTACGACGAGTCAAAATGAAATAAATAAAGAATCGTCGGCTTTAGAAAATGAGAAATCAAAGTATTCATCAGATGTTCGTGAATCAACCCAAGAACTTAGTAATGATTCAGCGGCTTTAAACGAGGCTAAGAATAATTTAAGTAAAACTAATGATGAAGTTACTGATTTAAGTCAACAGCTACAAGATGATAAAACTAAACAAAGTTCAACGACAATTGAACAATTGCAAAAGAATCTCCAAGCTGAAGAAAATACACAAAAGGATATAAAGACTAAAATAACTGTTCTTCAGCAAGAAAATACCAAGGATCAATCAAAGGCTGATGTAGCTAAAAAAGAATATCAGAGTTTTATAGAAAACAAATATACGCCTTCGATGTCTGTCATTGAAAAGAAACAAACAGAATTAACTGCGATGCAAACACAATTAAATCAATCAAAAGAAAAATTGGACTCATATCAGGCTACTTTAGATAATGAACAAAAGGAAATTAATTCCGGTCAACAAGAATTAATTCAAGAAAAAAATACTTTAGACCAAAGTCAAAATCTTTTAACTGAAAAAAATCAAGAATATCAAAATGGTCTAAAGCAGTATATCGAAGGAAAACGTTCATATAATAGCAATTTGCTCGATTACTTTAATGGGTTAAACGAGTGGATGGTTGGTTTTGAAACTTTAAAAAATGGATCAAAAGAATATCTTGAGAATTTAGAGAGTTATAAAAAAGGAAATAGTGAATTGAAGCAATCAGAAGCTGAATTGGCTGAAGGAAAGCAGACACTATTTCAAGAAAAAGAAAAGAATCAACAGAAAATTGATGCCGCTAACGTGGAATTGATGAATAGTGAAAAAGAGTATCAAGCTGATTTAGCAGAATTCAACAAACAGGAAGAAAAAGCAAATAAGAAAATAAATAAGAATAAGAGAAAACTAACTAAATCACAAAAGACTTTAACAAATTTGCAGGCACCAGTCTATTCCGTAGAAAATCATGAAGAAATGGATAGTGGTTATAAATCATTTGTAGATAGTTCTAGTCGTATTGATATACTTTCAAATATTTTTCCAGTTTTCTTGTTTGCAGTAGCCGCATTAGTAAGTTTAACTACGATGACACGCTTTGTAGAAGAAGAAAGATTAAATATCGGTATTTACAAAGCCTTAGGTTATAGCAATGGTGATGTAAAGAAAAAGTTTATCATTTATGGACTAGCTTCCAGTATTTTGGGAACTATTGCTGGTAGTATTTTGGGACATACGTTATTGCCTAAAGTAATTTATGATGTATATGCGGATGGAACTAGTTTTCCGGAAGTAGACTTAGCATTTTATCCAGGTTATACAATAATTGGTTTGACGGTTGCAATTCTTTGTACGGTTGTCTCTACCTATGTTGTAATAAGCAAAAATCTTAATGAAAATCCGGCAGAACTTTTATTGCCTAAACCACCAAAGGAAGGTTCTAGAATTCTTTTGGAAAGAATTAGTCCTCTTTGGAAGAGAATGAGCTTTAATTATAAAATTACTGCAAGAAACTTATTTAGATACAAAAAGCGCATGTTCATGACGATATTTGGTGTTGCAGGTTGTATGGCTTTACTAATAACAGCATTCGGAATAAAAGATTCTATTTCTGGTATTACAGAGCGCCAATCACAACAGATACTTAAGTATGATTTACTTGTGTCAAAAGAAAATAGATTGAATAATCGGCAGGAAAAATCGATTAATTCATTAATGAATAATAAGAACATTAAATCTTCAGCTAATATTTTCTATCAAGAACTTACGAGTACCGCAGCAACAGATGGATCAACACAGTCGATTACATCTATTGTGACTGATGATTCGAAAAAGTTTGATCATTATATCTCGCTTAAAGATGCTAATAGTTTTAAATCATTACCTTTAACAAACAAGGGAATCGTGATTTCTAAAAAGTTAGCAAAGATTATGAATGTAAAAGTTGGCCAAAAAATAAAATTAAGGAATGAAAAAAATCAAATTTTTAAAGCTACAGTGTCGGGCATTACCGAGATGTATTTGGGACACTTTGCCTTTATGAATGGAAAAGCATATCAACATATTTTCCACAAACGATATCATCCAAATAGTTCTTTGGTTAAACTCAAATCTAATTCTAAAGCGTCAAAGAATGCAATGTCAGCTTTGTTCATGAAGAATAATGGTATTGATGGCGTTGTTCAATCAAATGATTCAGAGGATGGTTCAATTGCAGGATTAACACAAATTACTTTAATATTGGTCATTGGTGCATCATTATTGGCGTTGATTGTTATATATACGTTATCGAACATTAATGTTTCTGAAAGAATCCGTGAATTAAGTACGATTAAAGTTCTAGGATTTTATGATAATGAAGTAACAATGTATATCTACCGAGAAACAATCATCTTATCGATTTTAGGTATTTTAGTTGGAATGTTGGCAGGTGCAAAGTTGAGTGAATTTATTACTTCACTGTTGCCGACTGATGAAGTATTATTTGATACAACCGTTAGATGGACAAATTTTGGAATCTCAACTCTAATTACTATGGGAATTACTATTGGGTTGATGTTCATTGTTCACTTTAAAATTAAGAAAATTGATATGTTAGATGCATTGAAGTCCGTTGACTAGAAAAAGCCAGTAAACAGTTGTCTGTTTATTGGCTTTTTTGGTATATTTAAATATTAGTAATCATGCATTAGTTGAGTCAATATTTCAATCAATTCTTGGTCCTTAACTTCAATATTATCAAAGACCCAGTCGGAAATAACTCCAGTAAGTCCAGCAATAAAAAAACGAACTTCAATTTGATCTTGAATATTTTTAACTTCTAGTTGTTCTTGCTTCATTATTTTTTTAGTAAAAATCTTTTTAATCAGAAAGGCTAATTTGTTTTCATCGCCATTCTTATACAATATTTTAAAAATCATTTTATGTTTTGAAATATAGTTTATAAGACGAATAGCAATTTCATGAAAATCTTCCTCATGACTGTCGGGATAATTTAAATCAAAAATATTTTCTAAATCTGAAATTGTTTCAGCTATGATTTTATTTTGCAAGTCAAAAATATCAGTGTAGTGAATATAAAAGGTTCCACGACCGATATCAACCTTGTCAGTGATTTCTGAAATGGTAATTTTGTTGATTGGCTTTTGTTGTAATAGTTCCAAAAAAGCTTGTTTGATCGCGTTTTGTGTTTTTTTCGTACGTCTATCCAAATGAGGCTCCTCCTCAATAAAAGATAATAATTAATTTTTATTTTAATAAACATTTGTTAATAAGACAACATTTGTTTATTAGAGAATTTTATAAAGATAATGAAAATAGTGCTTTTATAGTGACTTTTATTTATAACCGTGTATAATGAATAGTTGACAAGTGACTAGTGGTCCCAGTTTGCACTTTTTGTGGGAGCACTTTTTTATTTACTAGTCGCTGGTGGTTAAGATCGTAAATGATTTTAACATCTATTAAGCAGGAGGTGACGGCCATGGCAACACGGATTCCTCAGGAATTCATTGATGAAGTTACCTCGAAAACTAATATCGTCGATGTTATTAGCAAGTACGTGCAATTAAAAAAATCAGGTAAGAATTTGTTTGGACTTTGCCCGTTTCATGAAGAACGAACTCCTTCGTTTTCAGTTGCAGAGGACAAGCAAATTTTTCACTGCTTTAGTTGTGGTCGCGGGGGTAATGTCTTCAAATTCATTATGGAAATGGAAAATAAATCTTTTCCAGAAGCCGTAATTGAGGTTGCCCAAATGGGTAACATTCCTGTCCCTGACCAGTACGAAGCTAAGAACAATCAATACCAAAATTCTGATAGCCAAACTCTTTTGAAAATGTACGCTGATGCAGCTAAGCTATACAGCCACATTTTATTGAAAACAGAGAATGGCTCCAATGCTTTGAAATATTTAAGAAATCGTCAATTAGATGATGACTTGATTCAAACCTTTGGTATCGGCTATGCACCAAATAATAACAACCTTTTGTTACAGTTTTTCAAGGATCGAGATATCAGTGAAGATATTTTGAGAAAATCGGGACTGTTTGCTCAAAATCAAGAAGGAGAACTGTTTGACCGTTTTCGGGATCGAGTAATGATTCCAATTACAGACGAGTCAGGCAATATCATTGCTTTCTCAGGACGTATTTTAGATAAAGAGGCTTCAACGGCTAAATATCTTAATAGTCCTGAAACGGAGATTTTTAACAAAAGTAAGACTTTGTTCAATTTGAACAATGCCAAAAAAGAGATTCGTGAAAAGAGCAATGTGATTCTGTTTGAAGGTTTTATGGATGTTATTAGTGCGTACAAAGCTGGTGTCACTAATGGTGTGGCTTCGATGGGTACTAGTTTGACAGATCAACAGTTATACGTTTTAAGTCGTCTGACTAATCAAATCAATATTTGTTACGATGGCGATGATCCTGGAGTTGAAGCTACTTATCGGGCTTTGACCCAACTGACTGATGAACGTTTTACTTATGGGGTTATCAGTATTCCAGATAAAAAGGATCCTGATGAATTCATTAAAAGTGAAGGTTCTGAGAAGTTTCAAAATTTAGCTAATAGTGTTCAAACGCCGATTTCCTTCATTTTGAATTACTTCAAACGTAACTACAATCTCAACAACGAACATGATCAGTTGGAATTTTTGGATCGGTCGTTAAAAGAGATCGTAAAATTACAATCGCCTGTTGAAGTTGATATGTATGTTGGCAAGGTTGCTGATGAGATGAATGTCTCGAAAGACGCTATCAATAAGGAATTGGATACATTACGTCGTCAAATTTCAATTCAAAAGCCAGCCAATAATTATAAAGACGTTCAACAACATGCTTTGGAAAAAGTCACCTCGAGTGTTCGACCCAAATATGATCGTCTAGAGAAATCGGAACGGTATTTGTTGTATTGGGCAATCAATTTCCCTGAGATCAGAATTAATCTAAAAGGTGATGGTTTCAAGTTCGTTCACCAAAATTATCAACGAATCTTTGATTCTTTATTGTCATATGCTGAGCAAAATGATGCAGCAGAGGAAATCAATATCTCTGATTTTATGAATGTTTTAGATAATGATGATAAGAATTTGTTGGCAGAACTTGAAATGATGAATATGCCAGTTGAATATAATGATCAAGAAATTGATGATTATATGAACAATATCAAGAATTCTGGATTGGAGTCGCAATTAAGTGACATCAATCAACAACTCAAAAAGGCGGCGATGGTCGGTGACAACAAATTGCAGTTAGAGTTAACGCAGCAATTGATTAAAGTAAGAAGAATCCTTAGCAATTAAGCATACTGGAGGAATAATATATGGCAACTAAGAAACCAGCAGTATCAGCAGTATCAAAAGAATTAAAAGCAGCAACTAAGAAACTTATCAAAGATCTTAAGAAAACTGGTAAGATCACTGAAGATGATCTTCAAGAAAAAATCATCAAACCTTATAAACTAAAGGGTGATGCTTTGACTAACTTCGTTAGTGAACTTGAAGATGTTGGTATCGGTGTTGTTGATGACAAAGGTAATCCTAGTAAATTAGCTCTTCTAAAGGAAAAGAAAGAAGAGAAAAAGACTAAGAAAAATGATACTACCGCACCAACTGATATCAAAGTAAACGACCCTGTTCGTATGTACTTAAAGGAAATCGGTCGTGTTCCATTGCTTAATGCTCAACAAGAAGTAGATCTTGCTTTGAAGATTGAACAAGGCGATGAAGTAGCTAAGCAAAAACTAGCTGAAGCTAACTTGCGTTTGGTTGTTTCTATTGCCAAGAGATATGTTGGACGTGGGATGCAATTCCTTGATTTGATTCAAGAAGGTAACATGGGTCTAATGAAGGCCGTTGAGAAGTTTGATTACCGTCTAGGATTCAAATTCTCAACTTACGCAACTTGGTGGATCAGACAGGCTATTACGCGTGCTATTGCTGACCAAGCTAGAACTATCCGTATTCCTGTTCACATGGTTGAAACTATCAACAAATTGATCAGAATCCAACGTCAATTGCTTCAAGATCTAGGCCGTGAACCACTTCCTGAAGAAATTGGTGCTGAAATGGACATGCCAACTGGTAAAGTTCGTGATATTCTAAAAATTGCTCAAGAACCAGTTTCCTTGGAAACACCTATTGGTGAAGAGGATGACTCACATCTTGGTGACTTCATTGAAGATTCAGATGCAACTAGTCCAGAAGATCACGCTTCATATGAATTGTTGAAGGAACAACTAGAAAATGTTTTGGATACTTTGACAGATCGTGAAGAAAATGTTTTACGTTTGCGTTTCGGATTAGACGATGGACGTACAAGAACACTTGAAGAAGTAGGTAAGGTATTTGGTGTTACTCGTGAAAGAATTCGTCAAATTGAAGCCAAAGCTTTGAGAAAATTACGTCATCCATCAAGATCAAAACAATTGAAGGATTTTCTAGAATAATTAAATTGGATCACCCTGTGGTGGTCCTTTTTTTATGTTTCACTTGTTTTTTTCAATATCATGCTAGATAAAATCAGACGTTTTTATAATTATGTTTCTGAAAATTGAGACTTTTGCTTTATATTTTTTCACGATTTGATTTACAATTAGTATATCTATTGTTTTGGAGGAAGTTATGTTAGATAAAAAGATTTACGATGAGATATTTTCCCATTCATTTACTATTCCTATTAAGGTTATTTTTTGGGACGGAAAAGAAAAAAATTATGGACCAGAAGGCAAGTCTGATATAACGGTTAAGTTTAATGACAAGGTTCCAATTTCTGAGGTTGTCAAACATGCTACCTTGACTCTTGGTGAGGCCTACATGGATAAAAAGATTGAGATTGAAGGTTCAATTCAAAAATTGATCACTTCAGCTTATACTCAGTCAGATAGTTTTATGTCTAGTTTGAAACTAAAGAAGTACATTCCTAAGTTCAATCACTCTGAAGAAGGAAATAAGAAGGAAATTCAAGAACATTACGATATTGGTAATGACTTTTATAAGTTATGGTTAGACAAGACAATGACTTATTCAGCCGCTTATTTCAGAACTCCTGAGGATACTTTGGAACAAGCTCAAATGAACAAAGTACATCACATTTTGAATAAATTGAATACTAAACCTGGTGAAACTATTCTTGATATTGGTTGTGGCTGGGGAACAATGATGTTCACTGCTGCTAAAGAGTATGGTTTAAAAGCTAAGGGTGTTACTCTTAGTCAAGAACAATACGATTATGTAAACCAAAAGATTCAAGATGAAAATCTTTCAGATCAAATGGAAGTTATGCTAGAAGATTACCGTGAAGTTACTGAACAATTTGATCATGTGGTTTCAGTCGGTATGTTCGAACACGTTGGTAAGGATAATTTACCTGGTTATTTTGAAACTGTTAAGAAGAACTTAAAACCAAATGGTAATGCTTTGATTCATGGTATTACTGGTCAACACTATGGTGTCGGTGTCGATGCTTGGTTAGTTAAGTATATTTTCCCAGGTGGCTACATTCCTGATGTTAAGGAAAATGTTGGTCATATTTTGGATGCTGGACTTCAAATTGATGACTTAGAGCCACTACGTCGTCACTACCAAAAGACAGTTGAAATTTGGGATCGTAATTTTAACAAGGTCAAAGATCAAGTTAATGAAATGTACGGTGAAAGATTCGTACGTATGTGGGACTTGTATCTTCAAGCCTGTGCCGCTTCATTTGAAAGTGGTAATATTGATGTTATCCAATACTTGTTGACAAATGGTCCAAGTGGAACAGCTATGCCAATGACACGTGAATACATGACAGACTTAGATAAAAAGACTGCAGAATAGAGGTTAAAGTGACTTTACTTTCAAAGAGATTACAAGCCGTTTACCAAATGGTTGATAAAAATACTAGAGTAGCCGATATTGGCTCTGATCACGCATATTTACCCGTTGAATTACTTGAAACTAGTGTCGCTAGTTTTGCGATTGCTGGTGAGGTGGCTAAAGGTCCGATGTCACGTTCAAAAGCTGATGTGGAAAAATTTGGCTTGAGTGAAAAGATCGATGTTCGCTTGGGTGATGGTTTAGCTGTCATCAAAGAAAATGACAAAATTGATACCGTAGTAATTGCGGGTATGGGTGGAATTCTAATCAAAGATATTCTGACTCGCGCTACAGAAGAACAATTATCCAATGTAAAAACTTTAATTTTACAGCCAAATATTGGTGAACCGCTCGTACGTCACTGGTTGGTTGATAATAATTTTAAAATCGTTGATGAAGATATCGTTGCTGAAGAACATCATGTTTACGAAATTATTAAAGCCCAGAAAGTGAATAAGCCAGTTAGTTTAACTGAAGCACAATATTTGATGGGGCCAGTATTAATGCAAAAGAAGACCCCAACTTTTATTGCTAAATGGGAACATAAATTGAACAGTTTTAAAAAAGCAGTAGCCAATATGCACAATGCCAAAGTCATTGATCAAGATAAGATTGCGGCAATGAACCAAGATATTAAATATATTGAGGAGATACTATAATGGTTAAAGTTCAAGATGTTATCGAAAAAATTGAAGAAATTGCTCCATTATCAATCAAGATGGAGGGCGATCCCACTGGTTTTCAACTAGGTGATAGAAATCAAGAGATTCATCGAGTTATGACAACTTTGGATGTTCGTCCTAATGTGGTTCAAGAAGCAATCGATAAAAAGATTGATTTGATTGTGGCCCACCATCCGGTAATGTTTCGTGCTGCTCATAATTTAGATTTGGCTTCACCACAAAATAAAATGTATCGTGATCTATTAGCTAATAATATTTCAGTTTATGCCAGTCATACTAATTTGGACAAAGCACACAACGGTATGAACGATTGGTTAATGGAAGAATTAGGTTTAGAAAATGTTCGTTTCCTAGATGAAGATGATGATTATTCAATCGGTCGTATGGGAGAATTAACTGCACCAATGTCTCTAGTTGATTTTGCTAAAAAAGTTCGAGACGATTTCAATGTTTCAAATTTACGTTATGTGAAGTCAGATCTAGGACAACCAGTTCAAAAAGTTGCTGTTATCGGTGGCGATGCTGGAAAATTCTATCCAGAGGTCTTAAAAGCTGGTGCTGATACCTTTATTACTGGGGATGTTTATTACCACACAGCTCATGATATGATGGCTAATGGTTTGAATGTGATTGATCCGGGACATCATATTGAAGCAATCTTTATAAAAAAAATGGCTAATATTTTAAATGATTGGAAAAGGTCTAATAAAATCGATTTGGATATAGTACAATCAGATGTAGATACAGAACCATATAATTTTTTATAGGGAGCGTATAAAAATGGCAATAAAGTATGAAAAATTGATTCCTCGTTTTTTGGAATATGTAAAGCAAAATACCCGTTCTGATGAATATTCAGAAACTGTTCCTTCAACCGAAAGGCAGACTGAATTTTTGAAGAGATTAGCTGAAGAGTTAATGGAAATCGGAATGAAAGATGTTAAAATTCGAAAAGTTGACTCATATTTGACAGCGGAATTGCCTTCAAATCTTGATAAAGATGTTCCAGTTTTGGGATTGATTTCTCACGTTGATACTGCTGACTTTAATTCAGAAAATATCAAACCAAAAATCGTCGAAAATTACGATGGCAAGAGTGTTATTAAGCTAGATGAAGCTGGTAAATACACACTTGACCCTGCAGTTTTCCCATCATTGAAGAAGTATGGTGGTCAAACATTGATCACTACTAGTGGTGATACATTGTTGGGATCAGATGATAAGTCTGGTGTCGCTGAAATTATGACTACAATGGAATATTTGATCAATCATCCAGAAATCAAGCATGGTAAGATTAAGATTGGACTAGGACCTGATGAGGAAATTGGTACTGGTGCTAAGAAGTTCGACGTCAAAGACTTTGGCGCTGACTTTGCATACACAGTTGATGGAGGTCCAGTTGGACAACTTGAATTTGAAACATTCTCAGCTGCTAGTCTAAAAGTTCATATCACTGGTAAAGATGTTCACCCATCTGGTGCCAAGGGAATCATGGTCAACTCAATGTTGATTGCTAACGAATTCCAAAGCATGTTGCCAGCTGATGAAGTTCCAGAAAAGACAGAAGGTCGTGAAGGATTCTACTTGCTTTGTGATGAACAGGGAACAATCGATCACACTGATATGTCTTATATCATTCGTGATTTTGAACGTGATGGTTTGGAAAGCCGTAAGAATAAGGTTACCGAAATCGTTAAGAAATTAAATGATAAATACGGTGCTGATACGGTAAAAATTGATATGGTCGATCAATATTACAACATGTATGAAGTTATGAAAGATCATATGGAAGTTGTTCATATTGCTGAACAGGCTATGAAGAATCTAGGTATTGAGCCTGACGAAGCCCCAGTGCGTGGTGGTACAGATGGTTCAACTATTTCATTTATGGGCTTGCCAACTCCTAATCTCTTTGCTGGTGGCGAGAATATGCACGGACGTTTTGAATATGTGGCTGAAGAGTCCATGGAAAAAGCTTGCGATGTAATTCTTGAAATCATCAAATTGAATAATGAACAAACTAAATAACCTTATTTAATAAAAAAGTAAATAATAGCATCTGTGCAGATGTTTTCCGAAACGGGGACTCTGAATAGATGCTATTTTTTTGTATTCAAAATCGATGACAATAAATGTTTTACGAAAACATAAACTCAATTCTTGATTACAAATGCAGACTGTAATAAGATTAAAGCAGACATTTTTATAGCGTCACGGATTCCTTAGTCCTTACTAGGTCAGAGGGGTTCGTGACGCTTTTTTTATGGGAAGTGAAATATTTGTTTCGAATTGTAATGCAACATACTCAAGGTAAGGCAAGATTGAGTTTCTTTTTGGCCCCCTTGATCATGTTAGGAGAAGTTTTTTGTGATTTACACCGACCTTGATGTCTAAAATTATTGATCAGGGTTTAGCTAAAGGCGATTTAGGATATGTAATCCATAACGCCTTATTAATGGTTATGTTTGCAATTTTAGGATTAGTTTTTGGCGGTAGTTGTGGTACTTTAGGAAGTTTTGCTTCTTTAAAAATGGGAGAGTCATTAAGAAGCCATCTTTTAGATGTAGCTTTAAATGATCGGCAACCAAAAAGTTTATCACCAGCTACGTTAATAACTAGAATTACTAACGATGTTACGCAAATGCAAAATCTGGTCATGATGGTAACGAGGGGCTTGGTACGTTCGCCGATGTTACTGTTTGGCGGAATTGTTATGTCAATCATCATCTGTCCCGATTTGGCACCGATACTAGGAATAATAATGCCTTTTTTGATTATCTTCTTAATAATTGTTGTTCGCAGAAGTATTCCCAAATATACACGAATGCAGCAATCAGTTGATGCTGTCAATCGTGTGATGCGAGAAAATCTCCAAGGTGCTAAGACGATTAAAGCATATGTTTTAGAAAATCATCAGTTGCAACGATTTACTGAACAAAATAAAAAATTGCAACAAAATAGTCAGGTAGCCTCGTTAGCTACGGTTATATTGTCACCAGTAATTCAATTGATGCTAAATATTGGCGTTATTATTGCTATTGGTTACGGTGGTAGTTTAGCAATCAGCAATACGATCAGTGATGGTCAGATTATTGCTTTTGTAAACTATATGATTCAAATTACAACCGCTATGATTCAAACTGTTAATATCATTACAGCTTTTTCACGAGCTATCACTAGTTCGAGTAGAGTTCAAGAGATTTTGAACCTAGAAAATAATGAACGAGTTGTTACGCAAGAAGAAAAAATGCCTTTGAAAAGTGATATTGAATTTAAAAATGTGAATTTTGGTTTTAATAACAGTAAACCAATTTTAAATGAAATTAATTTTAAAGTAGAGGACGGGCAATGGTTAGGAATCGTTGGAGAAACAGGGTCCGGAAAGAGTTCATTGATTAATCTTTTGACTCGAAAATACGATGACTATCAAGGTCAAATTAAAATTGGTGGCGTAGATATTAAGAAAATGTCATTAGAAGATTTGCACCGAAAAGTTGCCGTAGCTCTCCAAGACTCTTTTCTGTTTTCAGGGAATATTTTAGGTAATTTAACTTATGGTCAGCCTAGTGCCTCTGAAATTGCCTTAAAACAGGCTAGTCAAGCATCAATGAGCAGTGAATTTATCGGACAATTGCCTGATAAATATCAAACTCCAGTTGAACAAGCTGGAAAGAATTTCTCAGGTGGTCAACGTCAAAGACTAAATATTGCTCGTGCTTTGGTGATGCAGTCTGATGTTTTAGTATTGGATGATGCTACAAGTGCAGTCGATCAAACAACTAACGCTATGATCAAGCAAAGATTAGAGAAATTACGGCAAAATAAAACAACGTTGATTATTTCTCAGCGAGTAACTAATATTATGGACTGTGACAAAATCTTAGTTCTACAAGATGGACAAATAACAGCTTTGGGAACGCATCAACAATTGCTACAACAATCTCAATTTTATCGTCAATTGGTTCAGACACAGATGGGAGATGTTGATTTTGGACATGCATAAAAGGGCTCCGAGAAATATTCACCCACAAAAAGTTAATTTAGATAATTGGCAAAAAACTGTTAGAAGAATGTGGAATTACTTGTCAAATTATCGTTGGAAATTATTACTAGTATTTGGTTTAACAGTAGTAACAACAGCAGTTACCATCATCGGTAATCGCATGAATGGGATTATTGTTGATCAATATATTGATAAAAATCGCTTGCGAGCATTGATTGCAGTATGTATTTTCTTAGCGATTATTTATTTTATATCTAGTATTTTTACGTATTTTCAAAATTCAATCATTATCAAAGTTGCTCAAGCAACGAGTAATCAAATTAGACAGGATGTTTTTGGCAACTTACAACGTCTACCAATGAAATATTTTGATACTCATGACAATGGAGATATTATGAGTCGTTTGACTAATGATGTCGATAATATCAATACAGCTCTGATGCAAAGTTTTATCCAATTATTCACGGGTGTGATCAGTGTAATTGGAATGGGATTAGCAATGTTGATTTTGTCACCGGTACTTACGTTGATTGCTATTCTCAGTACAGTTGCGACGTATTTGTTTTCCAAAGGTATTGCTAAATTAACTCAAAAAGCCTTTTTGACTCAACAAGATTCATTAGGTAAGTTAAACACTCAAATTGAAGAAACCATTTCGGGTAAGCAAATAGTTCAATTATTTAATCACACGAATATTACTTTGAATGAATTTAATCGAGTAAATTCCCAGTACACTAAGGCGGCATTCAAAGCTCAAGCATTGTCTTCAATTATTGGTCCATTTAACAATATGACTAATAATATTGCCTATTTATTGATTACAGCTGTCGGCGCCATTTTGATTATTGGCGGTTTTGGTAATATTACCGTAGGAATTATCTTTACCTTCCTGATTTATTTGCGTAATTTTACTGGTCCCATAAATAATGTTTTAAACTTGATCAATACGTTACAGCTTTCTTTGGCAAGTGCTCAACGTGTTTTCCAGTTAATTGATGAAGAATCAGAAAAAGACAGTCAAGATTTTATAGATTTACCTAGTGCTATGGGACACGTAGAATTTGAAAATGTATATTTTGCTTATGATAAAAAAATGATTTTAAAAAATATTAATATAGTTGCTGATCCCGGAGAAGTGATTGCCTTAGTTGGTCCAACCGGAGCCGGGAAAACTACTATTATGAACTTATTGACTAATCTCTATCCCTTACAAAAGGGACGAGTTCTTTTGGACGGGCATGATGTGATTAAAATTAAACGACATGATTTGCGCCATTTAGTAACAGTCGTTCAACAAGAATCATTTCTATTCAATTTAAGTATTCGTGAAAATATCCGTTTGGGTAGGCCCAATGCTAGTGATGAAGAAGTTATAAGTGCGGCCAAGGCTGCTAATGCTGACAAATTTATTGAACAATTGCCTAATGGATATGAAACGATTTTGAGTGAAAATGCTAGTCAATTATCACAAGGTCAACGACAACTTTTGAGTATTGCTAGGGCCTTTATTGCCAAGTCTCCAGTCTTAGTTTTAGATGAAGCGACTGCCTCGATTGATAGTCAAACCGAAGTAGATGTTCAAAGAGCTATGACTGACTTGATGAAAGATAAAACTAGTTTTGTGATTGCTCATCGTCTGTCAACGATTAAAAATGCGGATAAAATTCTAGTAATTGATCATGGACAAATAATTGAAAAGGGTACGCATCAAGAATTATTAGCTAAACATGGATTTTATGCTCGAATGTATAATAGCCAATTCGATTAATCTAATAATCAGTATTTTCAAATGTTTTTGATTGTGAGATAATTTAACTACTTTTTAATAAGGGAGAAATAACTATGCCATTAGTACATATTGATTTGATTGCAGGCCGTTCAGAAGAACAATTGAGAGGAATGGTCAAAGATGTTACAGCTGCTATTGTTAAGAACACAGGTGCTCCTGCAGAACACGTTCATGTCGTTTTGAATGAAATGGAAAAAGAACATTACGCAGTTGGTGGCGTTTTGAAGAGCGACGAAAAATAAATTTGCTATTCCGGATTAGACAGTGATTCTATATCTTTATGACCAAACAAATAAGCATCAATTCAGACAAATAGTTAATCGACTATATCTGAATTGATGCTATTTTGATTTACTTGAGATAAATGATGGTAAATTGTATACAACTTATTTTAATTTATCTTATGTAACCTTGACGTATTTTTTTGACTAGTTCAAAATAAATTGGTCACTAATGGAAGGTGAATCATGTTAGAATCTGTTTTTCCCAATAAAGAATTAACTCAAGAACAACAAGCTGTTTTCAATCAAATCATGGAATTCAGTCAAAATAACTTACAATGCGGTAAAAAAGGTGTGTTTCAGTTAAATGGTGATGCTGGTACTGGTAAAAGTGTTATTTTAACGAAATTATTTTTAGAAATTGAAAAGAGACATCAAACTAATAATTACTTTTTGGTAAATCATCCTGAATTGTTGAAAGTTTATCAAGCAAATGCTGGTCAATTTAAAGTATTGCGAAAGAATCGTTTTTTGCGACCAACTAGTTTTATCAATACAATGCATAAAAAGCAGCAAACAGCTGATATAGTCGTAATTGACGAAGCACATTTGTTATTGAGTGAAAGTGATAACTACAATAATTTTCGTCAAAAAAATCAATTAGAAGAAATCATTAAATTAAGTAAAATCGTAATTTTAGTTTACGATCAACGACAAGTTTTGAAATTAAAAAGTTATTGGTCACAGTCATTGCTAGATAGAATTGTATCTGAACAAAAGGTACAATTTGGGCGTGCTACTTTGAAAACACAAATGCGAATGCAAGCACCCAAAAAAGTCGTTAATTGGATCGACAATTTAACAATCAATAATAGGTTATTGCCTTTGAAAGATAGTAATGAATATTTGACCATGGATACTGAGTATGATTTTCGAGTTTATGATGATGCCCAAAAGATGTATCAAGAATTAAAAAAGAAAAATGATGAACTGGGAGAGTGTCGAATCGTTGCTACAGCGGACTATCCATCGACTTTGGATGGTAAAAAGCATTTTGTCAACGAAGGGGAGTTTCACTTACCTTGGGATCAATATAACTATGATCAAACAACTTGGGCTCAAAAACCAGAAACAATTAATGAGATTGGTTCAATGTATACCGTACAAGGCTTTGATTTACAGTATGTGGCCGTTATTATTGGACCAACAGTGACTTATGCTGGGAATAATAAAGTTAAAATAGATGCGAAAAAATACGAGGATCGTGAGGCCTTTAAAAATCGACACGATTATGATTTGGAAAATATTGATCAAATCAAACGAGAATTGATACTTAATTCTATCAACATTTTGTTAAAACGAGGAATAAAAGGCTGTTTTGTTTATTTTCATGATGCTGAAATTTTTAAGACTTTGAAAAACCAATAGTAAAATATTGGCTTTTTTTGTAATTAGTTAGTATCAATAAATGTTTTACGAAAACATATATCAAAAAATCAAAAACAAAAAAGCGACCATCATACGATAATCGCTCAAAATAATAAACTATCAACACCGCTTATTGGTGTAATTTGATGTATTCTTTAACAGTTTTAAGTTCATCTGCAGTGGGTTCATACTCACCTGATTTTAAGTTGTGAACACGTTCAACCGATAGATGACTTTCAAAAGCAAATTGTGTATCAGTCATATCTTTATCTTTTTCGTACTGAATAATCATTTCGGAAATGTTTGGTTTATCCATAAAAATACCTCCAATAATATATAATTTTGATTTAAAAGACTGTCCATCTAGTTAGGGGCCAATAACGCCATTTGACTTCACCAATAACACTCTTTTTATTGATGAATCCAATAATACGACTATCCTTAGAAACAGTTCGATGATCTCCCATTACAAAATAGGTGCCCGCTGGAACTTTATTAGTCTTCTTAATTTTGTTTAGATAAGAACTACTGTATCGTTGTTGCCATTCAGGGGAGTTCTTAGCCAAGGAACTTAATGTGAAATTATAGGTATAACTATAAGGCTTGCCTGCATAAAGACTAGTATCTGGTTCTTTGACCTTTTTACCAGCATCAAGGAAGTCCTCTTTATATAGTTTACCATTAATATAAATTTTATTATTCTTAGAAACGACTGTATCTCCAGGTAAACCAATGATTCTCTTAATATAAAAAGTATTTGCTTCGTCGGGAGCTTTCAAAACGATCACATCTCCACGTGAAAGTTTTGAATGTCTAGTAGCAATTACTTTATCTCCATTTTCAAAGGTCGGCTGCATGGAGGGACCAGAAACCCTATCATTCGAGAGGATAAACTTAAAACCTAGGAAGAAGACAGCATAGATAGCAATTGTTAACGCAATGGTTTGCAACCAAAATTTCCAACCGCTCTCTTCGTCTTTTTTAGGCTGCCGTCTTTTATTATTTTCTGCCATATTTCACCTCGTACATGTACTACTTAAGATATTACACTTTTTCCAAATTATTGGAAATAATTGTCTTGTTTTCGTCAATAAAATTTAACTTTATTTGTAATAAAGTGTAAGGGCAGTACAACTCAATTACTTTAAGTTTACCGCTTTTTTTAGTAATATAGTCACAATTAAGTCGCAAATTATTCTGGGGGCAAAAAATGAATTATATAGATGGACTAAGACAAGATACAGCTCAGTTACCAAATGGCATGGTTTTTAATGCTCGCATCAAATTTATGGAGCGCATCTGCCAAGCCTTGTTAGATAAGAAATTACCACGTTATCATTTTCCGCAGTTACAATTGTCTGAAGATGAGATCAAAGCTTATATGGAAAATAACATTCAATTGGATGAAATTGAATATCAAGCTATGTCAGCACATTTAGAAGAATTTGACCATGATTTAGGTGAATTTAGAACGTACTTACAGACACGTTTTGGTTATTGGGCTACTATTACGCAAGACTTTGTAGAACAATTCCCAGAATTATTTCCTAATCAAGTCTTTTTGGAATTGATGGCCGGTAATGGTTATCTTTCTAAAGGGTTACGTGATTTAGGAGTGAAATCGTATTGTACCGATGATTTGAGTTGGGCAAAACATGACCAAACTGGTAACCAAAGAGTTACTGAGGTTGAGTCATTAGATGCCTTAGCGGCCTTAGAAAAATATGGCACGAATGTCGATACGGTCCTTCTAGCTTGGAGCCCTGATCGAGAAGATATCGACTATCGTATTTTACAAAAAATTCGGGAATTAAATATTAACTTCCTAGTTATTGGAGAAAAATATGGAGCTACCAATAGTAAAGAATTCTGGGATAATGCTGAATTGGTTGAAGATCCAAGGATTGATGAATTGAATAAATACTATTCCAGATATGATTTGGTACACGACCAAGTTTACTTAGTTAAATAATCATTCAAAAGGTTGGGGCAAAATTGTTCCAACCTTGTTTGGTTCTTTAGTGTAAAATAAGATACCAGTAAGATTAATTATTTAGGTGGTTTCAAATGAAAAAAATAATTTCTAGTATTGTTATCTTTTTGATAATCCTTTTAACTGGAGTTGCTATTTCTAAGAGCGATTCTATAAAATACAACAATACGATGAACCGACTAGGGATGAGTGATGATGCCTTAGTTTTAAAAACTAAATCGAAGAAAAACTTAATAACAGCTGTTTCTGAGTTGTCTAAGGAAAAAACTTCTAGTTATCAAATGATTTTCTTTGAAAAGAGTAATAGTGATATTGGTTACATTTATGGCCATAATAAATTTAATAAACTTCCTTTGACGAGTGGCCGTTATTTCTCGAAAGAAGATTTTACTTCTCAAATTCCATTTGCAGTTCAAGGTAAAACATCTGAAATTGAGGCTTATAAACCACAAAGTCAGGCCTACATCAAAATTGATAATCACTATATATCAGTAATTGGTAATACAGGTTTTGATGGTGCCAATATTTTAAATTCACAAACGTTGATTTCATTATCTCCTAATCAACCCAAATCTAAGTACCATTTGAATCAAGTTACTACAGTTATCGATGGTAATGCTTTATCCAACAAAGAGAGCTTGTCGAAGATCAAAAAGGTTCTACATGTTAAATCGACCCATAAATATGTCCCACAAACTGATGACTTTACTAATGTTGATGCTACTAATAATGGTGAGCTCTACATGGTCGGGATTGTCTTATTGTTCTTCTTGATCGTAGCAGTCGACTTCTACATTTTAGTGCCATTGAAATTTGATTTAGCTAGATCTCATTTAACCGGTGATTTAAAAAATAATTATCGAAATGGCTTGATGATTAGATATTTGATTTATACATTGATTCCGTATGCTCTTGGATTTACGGCGGTTCATTGGAAGATTGTTATCATCAGTCACAACACCTTCAATTTGTTCATGACGGTCTCGGTCTTGATTACAATTTTGATAGGTTTGTCACAAATATTCTTTACTAAACGGAGTGATCAGTAATAATGAAAGTCGATTTAAGTAATGACTTTAAAGAAAAATATCGTAATTTAATGGGGGATAGAGCCGAAAGATTATTTTCTGCTATTCAAGAAGATAGTCAAGATGCTTTTCGTTTGAATCCATTGAAGCCTAATTATCAAAATGTTGCTTATTCTTTGGATAATCCGATTGAATACAGTTCGATTGGTTATTATGGCGATATTGATGGTAATTCAATTGACCATATTTCTGGATATGTTTACAGTCAAGAACCTAGTGCCATGTACGTAACAGAAATTCTTGATCCCACTAAAGACGATAAAATTTTAGACTTGTGTGCTGCTCCTGGTAGTAAAACAACCTATATAGCTTCAAAAATGGCCTCTCAGGGGCTTTTAGTCAGCAACGAGATTAATTCTAAGCGTGCCAAAGTATTATCCTCTAACATTGAAAGAATGGGGATTACTAATACTGTTGTAACTAATAATTCTCCTAAAGATTTTGAAAAGAAATTCAATAATTATTTTGATAAAATTTTGGTTGACGCTCCATGTTCTGGCGAAGGAATGTTCAGAAAAGATCCCAAATCAACTCAATACTGGTCACTAGACTATGTTGAACAATGTGCCAACCGTCAGCAGCATATTTTAGATTCAACTTACAAATTGTTGGACAACGGTGGTACATTAGTTTATTCAACTTGTACTTTTTCTCCAGAAGAAAATGAACAAAATATTGATTGGTTCTTGAAAAAGTATCCTGACATGCATTTGGTTGAAGTTAAAAAGTATGCCGGTATGGAAGACGGTCGCCCAGAGTGGGGGAATAATAACCCTGAATTAAAGAAAGCTCTGCGAATGTTCCCTGATCAATTCAATGGTGAAGGCCATTTCATGTGCAAAATGGTTAAAGATGGTGAAAAAGCTGAACCAAAGGAACGCCAAATTAACACTGGTTTGAAAAAAGACGACCTTAAATTCGTGAATAAATTTGCCAAAACTAATTTAACTACCTTGTCTGAAAATAACTGGCTAAAAATTAATGACTTCTTATATCAAGCAGCTAGTTTGGATAATCGTTTCAAAGGATTGCATATTTTGCGCAATGGGTTAAGGCTTGGTGAATTCAAAAAAAATAGATTTGAGCCTGACATCGCATGGATGTTAGCACTCAAACCTAATGAATTAAAAACAGTTTTTGAATTGGATCAAGAACAATATGATAAATATTTACATGGTGAATCAGTGATTTTGAAGCAACGTCCGGATTTTGACAATAAATGGATTGGTCTTTCATTTGAAGGCAAGCTATTTAGTTGGGGACGTTACAGTAATCAGCAAATAAAAAACGTCTATCCAAAAGGATTAAGACGTTAGAAGTTAATATGACGTTGTTTCATATAATTAGTTAAGTTCCCGTCAAAAATGATGGGGGCTTTTTTTATATCCTCAATTGATTTAGCGCCGATAGCAGCCATGATCAATTTGAGTTGTTTGATAAATTCGGTGAAGAAAATTTCTGTTTCACCAAAAGAGTACTTCTGTAAGTGGTGTAAGACTAAACCTGACATGCCAACGCTAGTAGCACCCATACGTATAGCCTTAATGACATCCATTGGTGTTCTGATACCACCGGAAGCAAGGATATTTAGATTATTTTGGTAGCTTCTTGACTCCAAAAGTGATTCAACGGTTGAAAGAGAGAATCGATCTAGGTAGGTCAAGTCCAATTCATGATTGCGTTCACTCTCGATTTGGGCAAAGTCAGTACCACCGAAGCCTGAAATATCTACATTTTTAACACCAATATTGAATAATTGCGCAAGATTTTCTTGAGATATCCCAAAACCAACTTCCTTAACGATGACAGGAACAGTTACGGTATCAACAATTTCTTTAATGTGATCCATCCAAAAAAATTCTTGGTCTCCTTCTGGCATAGCTAATTCCTGTAAGGCATTAAGATGGATTTGTAATGCATCGGCTTTTAGAAGATCAATAGCAGCTTGTGCTTGTTGTGCATTGACTTTGGCCGAAACATTAGCAATTACAAAGCCATTTGGATTGTGCTCTCTTAAAGTAGTAAATGATGCCTTAGTTTCTTCTGGCAAACGTAAGTAAACGCCCATTGAGCCACTAGAAACAGGGATGTTCAATTTAGCCGCCAGTTGGGATAATTCAGTATTGAATTTATGAGACGGTCTAGAGCCACCTGTGATTGCATTAAAATAAATCGGCAACGACATTTTTCTACCTAAAAAATTTGTCGTTAGATCAATGTCGTTTACTTTTAATTCTGGTAGGGCATTATGAAGAAGGCGAACCCTGTCGAAATCGGCGAAGGATTCGTCTGTAAAAAATTTTTCAGCTAAGAAAAGATGTTCAACTTTGCGTTGCATTTGTGCATCTTGTTTAGGCATGAGCAATTGTGTCTCCAATTTTTAAGGTAAGAGGGGTAATTCCAACTTTTCGCCACTCTTTTTTCAATTCAGTTACATCAAGATCCATATCACTTAAAACGATTCCGCAATCGCCACCACCGGCACCGGAAGTCTTGGCTGAACCTCCAAGCTTTTCAGCAATATCGCAAAGTTTAGTGAGGAGTTCTGTTTCAATGTGAACATCACTAAATTCGGCTAAATCGGCTAATAGATTACGATACTTACTAAAAGTTTCTTTGACGAGATTAGAATTGTTAGTTTTAAATCCATCAATTAGTTTTTCAACATTTTGACGACTAGCATGAAGAAATTTTTGATATTTCTCGACTTTTTGAACTTTAGTCAAAGCAATTCGATCAACTAAAATAGATGTTGAAGCGGGAGAGCCTGTCCAACCAACTGTTAATTCTAGATTGTCAGGAAGATTTAAGCTTTGAATTTTTAATTCAGGCCAATCGAGTGACAAAATTTCGGTAATACTGTGGTTTCTTACCATATTAAAAATCCAGTTACGATCTGGTGAGTAGTAAGCAACAATGCCACCAAAAGCACTAGCGGCAATGTCACCCAGACTACCATTACCTTGAACCGATAGGTGAGAAATAGCTGAAATCTTGTAAATATCCATTGCTGACAAATCTAAGTGATAAAAATCGCCTAAAGTCTTTACGACGGCGACTGTGACAGCAGCTGATGATCCAAGACCAAATTTCTTGCCATCTGAGGAATCTAATTCACTAGTAACTAATAAATCATAATAACTTAATTTAGTTCCGCGCTCTAAAGCGTATTTTTCAACGAACTTGATAGCAGCCAAGATGTATTGCAATTGGCTCTCAGAATCATCGAAGACTAATTCCGTTCCCTGACGATTCCAGTGAATCAATTCTTTGTTGAGATTTTTAGATTGGATTGTTCCACCATTTTTAGCTTTGTTAATGGTAACAGTCACATATTTATTGACAGAAGTCAAAACTGCGGGAAATCCCGTTTCAACGACCGCATACTCCCCAGCTAAATATAATTTTCCAGGTGCTTTTCCTGTAGACAAAAATATCATACCTTTCAATTTATATCAGATATATTCGATTCCGTGACCAATGTTGGCAACGACAGTCGTTACATTTGATAGTTGTTGTTCGATGTATGTTTGAACCCTTTGAATTGATTCTTTCGTACATATTATTTTAACATTTGGACCAGCATCAATTGTAGCATACGCGAAAATCCCTTTTTGACGAATTTCCTTAATTAATTGAATTATCCGAATTGTTTCTGGTGCAAAATAAGTGAACGAAGGATTAGCAGACAAGGTCAAAGCATGCATACTCATTGCATTGTGCTCGGAAATCTCTCCGATTTTTTGTAAATCTTTTTGAGCAATTGCTTGCTTAATTTCTTTTATCTCTGAAGACACAAGTGTAACCCAATTTGAGTAAAAAGGGGAGGTTTTTACACTATTTTCCATGCCGACAGTTGAAGAAACCTTCTTACTATGTTGATTGATCACAACCGATAGTAAGGTTAAGTCAATGTCTGGGGTTTCGTCAATAGGCACGGCAAAAGAAGACTCATTATCAAAACCAGCATTCCATTCGACGAAACCACCGTAGATTGAACGACTAGCAGAACCTGAGCCATTTCTAGCCAAAATTGAAAGTTGTTTTTTATCAAGATTTAATTGTTTAGTTTCATTGATAGCACCGGCTAAAGCAGCAAAGCCAGAGGCAGACGAAGCAAAACCAGCCGAAGTTGGAACGTGATTGGTAGTTTTGATCTGAAAATGCTCGTCAAATGAATACATTTGTCTGACGGTATCTAAATAATTACGAATCCTTTTACTTTCTGCATCATTTAACAATTGATCATTTAATGTGATGATGTCTTTATCATTATCGATAGTTGTAGCAAGCGTATCAGTATAAAATCTGTCTAAAGTCAGTGACAAACTATTTGTGTAGGGAAGTTTAAGCTGTTTATTTTTTTTGCCCCAATATTTAATTAAGGCAATGTTTGTATAGGCGCGTGCTGTTCTAGTCAATTTCTGAATCCTCCGCGTAAATTGATAGTGGTTGAATCCAAGTTTGTTCCGCTCCATTTTTAACGAGAGCTTTTTGAATCATTTGGGCATTAGTCAAATTACGGGCTAAGCAAATAATGCAGCCACCACGACCACCACCAGTGATTTTACTACCCAATGAACCAGCATGATTTGCTGCATCGATTAGTTTATCGGTTTTGGGAATGGCTAAATTCAACTTAGTTAAGATTTCATTGGCTAAAGAAAATACCAAACCTAATTGCTTCAAGTTGCCTTGATTTAGATATTTATTTGCATCGGCAGCATAATCGCCTAATTGTTTCAAGTATGCACCAACGACTTTAGTGTTTTCATCGTACATTTTTTTTACGTCAGCGACGGTTTCTTTAGTTTTGCCTTTAACGCCAGAATCCGCAATTACGATGAAACCTTCTGAATTGAATGTAAAGGCTTTGGGAGCTTCATCCTTACTGAATTTAATCGGATATTCAGAACTAACCGTTAAAGCATCTAAACCGCTGGCTTTACCATGCGTGACAGTTTCTGATTTGTTAACGTAGTTTAATAATGTCTGATGATCAAGTTCTTGATCAAAGAAGTCAAAAAAAGCTCTAGTGATAGCACAGGCGATAGCAGCTGAAGAACCCATTCCACGTTCGATAGGCAAACCACTGTCGATACTGATCGTGTAATTGACGTGTTCAGTATTCATTTTGTTATCTAGTAGACCAATTAAGTATTTAACTCCAGCTAAAGAGTCTGGAATTTGGTCGATTTTTCCAGCATAGTACTTGGAGATCAAAGAATTGTTCTCACTTTGTTTTATTTTTACGATCACAGGTGTACTTAACAATGGGATAGCAAATGCAGGGTAGCCATAAACTACCGCATGTTCTCCCATAATTATCGTTTTTCCGTGACTTTTTCCTATTCCTTTAAGCACATGCTCACCTCAGTTTCTCTAAGTATTTATTTTATACATCTATTGTGATGATTTCCACTTTATGGCAGTTAACTATGATAAAATTTTTGCGGGTGAATAAATATGACATTAAATTTTGTATTAGGTAAGAACCAATTTGACCATCATCAAAAAATGATGGAATTATTTAATGAAGATTTTCAAAAAGATCCAGAGGGACAATTCTTTTTCTTAGTTCCCAATCACATAAAATTCGAGTCCGAAGTCAATATTCTCAAGTCATTTGGTAATGATGACGATGAATTGATTGCTACAAATAATGTCCAAACTTTCTCGTTCTCACGTTTAGCTTGGTATTTTTTGCGTGACAGTGGTGAGTATAACTTAGAAAGCTTAACGCAAACTAAAGCAGCTATGTTATTAAAAGAAATCGTTCAAACGCACAAAAAAGATTTGAAAATTTTTTCAGGAATGATTGATAAACCTGGATTTTTAGATCAAATGATTTCTCAATTCAATGAGTTTATGAACGGACAAGTTCAACCAGAAGATATTGAATTAGTCTTGAATGATAACGGACAAGATGTTTTTGCCGATAAAATTCAGGAATTAAATTTAATTTATACAGCTTATTTGGAACAAATCCAAAATTATAATACTAATGATTTTCAATTGAATGCTTTGGCTGATTATTTGAATACCAAGATTAAGACAAGTCATTATCACTTTTATATTGAAGGCTTTTCATCATTCACAGCCACAGAATTAAATTTAGTAAAATCATTGATGATTAACAGTGGCAATCTTGACGTGTCATTAGTCTTAGAAAAATCAAATACGAACGATCCAGCCGATTTTTATTACCGTGCTGATTCGACTTACCAGCAATTGATTGATTTTGCCAAACAGCAGCAGATTGCCAGTAAAGAGTACTTTGCACAAAATCCAAGAATTAGTCCTGATTTAGCAAAACTGGAAGACTATTGGATTCAGTCTAGTGGCGTAGGAAATATCAAAGATTCAATTTTTGATGATAAGCGCTCCGTTCAGGTGTGGAGATGTACTGATAAACAAACTGAGATCTCTGCAGTTAGTTCATACATCCGACAAATGGTAGCTCGTCAAGGTTATCGTTACAACGACTTTTTGATTTTAGCACGTAATTTATCAGAGTATAGTTCCTTTATTGAATCATTCATGGAAAATAATGAAGTACCTTATTTCATCGATTTGCAAAAGAAAATGGCTAATCATCCGTTTAAACGTTTGGTTGACCTTTTATTTGCCGTTCACAACAAAGGGATGCAAGAAGACGATGTAATTAGTTTGTTAAGAACGGAACTATTGATTCCCGATGAATTCAAAGATGATTTATCAGCTTTTAGACAAGCTCTAGATTTAACAGAAAACTACGCTTTAGCTAATGGCACAACCAAGAAAAATTGGTTAGGCGCTGCCTTTAAACCTGATGTTCAACTAGATGAAAAAGTTGATGCTGAAAAAATCCATGAATATCAATTAATGAATGTCATTAAAAGTTTTATAAAATCAATTTACCAGCAATTAGACAAGTTTTTGGATCAAAAATTATCTTCACTTGAAAGTGCTACTGCCTTGTACGCTTTCTTAACTAAGAATCACGTTTTTGATGTCTTGTTAACTTGGCAGAAACAGGCAACTGAAGAACAAAATTTAACGTTAGCTAATCAACCAGAGCAAATTGTTAATTTGTTTAACCAAATCTTAGACGAATACGTAACTGTTTTTGGTGAAAAAGAATTTGAATCAGACGATTTCATCAGTATTTTGGATGCTGCCTTTGAAAACGCTACTTATTCTCAGATTCCTTCAACGCTTGATGCTGTAAGTATTTCTGAAATTGGAATGATTCAACCTAATAATCGTAAAATTACTTTTATTTTAGGTTCAACAACTGCCAATATGCCAGGAGCAACGGTCTCTAACAATCTGGTAACTGATGATGAACGTGGTTTTTTGAATAATAATTTGACCGATGGTAAGTATTTGAAAGAATCAGATGAAGTAATCAACAATGCGGAACCATATTTGCACGACATTTCATTTACAGCTAGTTCTCAACGCTTGATTTTTACTTATCCTAATTTGACAGAGGATAATAAGAAGCAAGAGTTATCCAGTTATGTCAAACGAATCAAAGACCATTTTAATTTGGAAATCGAAGACAAATTACTCAATCCAGCAACTGACGATTTAGAAGATAATCATATTTTGCAATACATTGGTTCAAAAGCTTCGACGCTGAATTACTTGATTAGGATTTCACGCAGTGCTTTGGATAAAAATGCTAATTTGCCAGATGCTTGGCAGTATGTTCGTAAGCAATTGTTAGGTCGTGATAAGGAAAACTCTGAATTTGCCTTGAGTTCGTTGAATTATCAAAATAAGCCCGTTGATCTAACTCCAGAAACGGTCAATGCTTTGTATGGCAAAAATATCAATGTTTCGATTTCTCAATTAGAGACTTTCTACAAAAATGAATACGAGTATTTTTTGAGATATGGTTTGCGTTTGTATCCTCGACAATTATTTGAGATAACGCCAGCTCAAACGGGCTCAGTATTTCACGCTGTTTTAGATAGCTTAGTCAAATACCTTAATAAGCATAATCAAAGATTGGCAGATTTTAATGATCAGGAGATAACCGCGTTAATTTCTGATTTATTTGAGGAACAAGCTAGTTTACCAGAAAATAAAATCTTCAAATCTTCTGCTCGAATGCTTTACATCTCTAATAAATTGCAAAGTACGTTAGTTCAATTAGTTAAAAATATGAGACAACAGTATCAACGCAATGGTTTTAACCCCAAACGTTCAGAAGTGACTTTTGGTCGAATCAATAATCAGCAAGATCTACCAGGCTTATCCTATGAACTGCCCGGAAATCATAAAATCAACGTCCGTGGAAAAATCGATCGAATCGATGAAATGCTTTTGCCAGAACAGGCGTTAGCTTACTTGACGATTATCGATTACAAGTCGAGTGGCAAAGACTTCAACTTCCCACAATTTTTAAATGGAATCACTATGCAGATGCCAACGTACATTCAAAGTTTGAATGACAATTTGGAACTATTTAAGGTAGACGACTCTGATGTGAAAGTTGGAGGAGCTTTATATGAGCACATTAGCAATCCTTTTATTCCGTTGAGTAAAAAACAAGTGCCGCTTGCTGAACAAATATTGGCTCAATTCAAGTTGCAAGGGATTTTACTAAATGATGAAGATTTGCTGGATAATTTTGATACGGAGGCTAGAACTTCCAAAAATGTAAGATCATCTAGGTCTCCGGTAGTCAGTTTTGGTAAAGACAATGTGATTTCTGATGATGATCTCTTTAAGATTCTTAATTATAATCGTCGTTTGATCAAAAATGCTGGCGAGAAAATTTATTCAGGAAAGCTAAATCTAAATCCTTATCGCTACAAAAAAGTTACCGATTTACAATACAGTGATTTTCGTCCAATTTTTGAATTTGATGCGATGTTACCAGAAAATGAGTATCACGATATTATCAATTACAACAAAAAAGACGTTCTAGAAAAAATCGGAGAAATTTTGGAGGAAGACAATGCCTAAGTGGACAAAAGATCAAGAAAAAGCAATTGAACATCGTGGACATGATATTTTGGTTTCAGCTGCGGCTGGTTCAGGGAAGACGACTATTTTAATTGAACGAATCTTGCGTGAATTGAAGAGCGATGAAGATGTTGATAATTTATTGGTAGCAACTTTTACCGAGGCTGCCGCACAAGAGATGAAAGATCGATTATTAAAAGCACTAAAAGAAGCTGTCAATCAAACTGACAATGCTGATGAAAAAAGACGTCTCCAAAAACAAATTTTTCGTATCCCAATGGCTAATATCAGTACCTTGCACGCATTTTGCTTGAGCGTCATCAAGAAGTTTTATTATGTAATCGATCTAGATCCCAATTTTCGCTTATTGAGTGATGACACTGAAAAGTCAATTATTCAAGAACAAGCTTATGATAATGTACGTAATAGTTATTATGACAAGGATGATTATAATTTCATCAATTTAACAAATAATTTTACTAATGACAAAACTGACGATGGTTTGAAAGATATTGTTTTTAAACTGTACGATTTTGCAATTACAACTAGTGACACAAAAGCTTACTTGGACGATTTGAGCAAAACATACGAATTTACAGATTCTTTCAGTCAAAGTGAATTTTATCAAAAGGAATTTTTGCCACAGATCAAGTTACGTCTAGATGAAATTCTGTTGACCGTTAAACAAGGTTTGGATTTAGCTGCCGTTGATGAATTAGCAGGAACGTATTTGGATGTTTTTAAAGAAGCTGAAGAAAGATTACAAAAAATCTATTCAGAATTATCGCAATACAATTACGACCAATTGCGTGAATTCTTTTATAATTTTAAATTTAAGAATAAAAAGCAACGAGTTACCAAAGCTGACAAAGAGGGAAAAGACCTCTCACTTATGAATGAAGCAGGGGATGTCAAGAAGACCCTTGACGATCAATTAAAGAGCCTTGTCACTGATTATTTCTTAAAGTCGGAAATTGGCGTCAACGAAGCCTTAAAAGTTGCTCAAGGTTTGGTTCAAAAATTAGTTGAAGTTGAATATAGCTTTATCAAGGAATTTCAAAAACTCAAAACTAATAGTCACGTTCTAGATTTCAATGATTTAGAGCATCGGGCAGTCGATATCTTGGAAGGTGAAGTCGACGGTCGCAAGATTGCTCAAGAATATTATCAAAATAAGTTTCATGAACTAATGATCGATGAATATCAAGATGTTAATGCCATGCAAGATAAAATCATTGATTTGTTGTCGTGTGAGAATAATCATCGCTTCATGGTAGGGGACATCAAACAATCAATTTATGGTTTTAGACAAGCAGCTCCTAGATTATTTACTGAAAAATATGAAGCATTCCAAAAAGATGATAATGATGACGAATTGATTCAACTATCAATGAACTTTCGTTCCTCAAAGGCGGTTGATGATTTCGTCAATAATATCTTCACAAAAATCTTTGATAAAAAAATTGGTGATATCGACTATGATGAAAAGTCAAAATTGATTACCGGAACTAATTTCCCCGATGCGGTCGATACAACTAATGAATTTGATGTTTATGTCGGTGATGAAGACGAGGAAATCACTAAACGTCAAACGTTGATCAGTGCCGCTGCTAAAAAAATTCAAACTCTGATAGATCAAGGATTTGAAATTTATGACAGCAAGATGAAAGCTGATACTGAAGCTGAAAAGATCCGTCCATTGAGATATTCGGATATCGCTATTTTGTCACGAGTTCGAGATAACAATACGGATATCATTTCTTATTTTTCTAAGGTAAATATTCCAGTTATGGTTAAGGATGCCCAAAATTATTTCCAGACGACGGAATTACAAATTATGATGTCGATGTTGAAATTGGTTGATAATCCTTACGAGGATATTCCTTTAGTTGCAGTTTTACGTTCGCCAATCGTTGGCTTGAATGAAGAAGAACTAGCTAAGATTCGTATAATTGACAAGCGTAATAGCTATTTTACGGCATTAAATGAATATGCGGTTTCTGAAGATGGCGAAGAACATCTCAAGAATAAAATCAGTTCATTTTTAGTTCAATTGGATAATTATCGTGACTTTGCTAATAAAAACAGTATTGCTCGATTGATTTGGAAGATTTATCAAGAAACTGGTATTTTGGAATATGTTTCTGGGATGCCTGGTGGAAAGCAACGTGCTGCTAATCTCCATGCTCTTTATCAGCGTGCTAATGCTTATGAAGAAAACAATTATAAAGGCTTACATCAGTTCATTAATTTTATCCAAAGAATGCAGAAATTGGATAAGGACCTTTCACAACCAAATAGTATTGAAGCCAATGATGACACTGTCAAAGTTATGACTGTTCATGGTTCTAAAGGATTGGAATTTCCAATTGTAATTTATTTGGATATGGACAAGAAATTCAATATGATGGACGTTAAATCTGATACAGTTTTTGATGCTCAAAAGGGTATTGGAATAACAATTGCTGACAATGAAACAAGAATCAAGTATCGGACTATTCCACGAGGAATTATCAGTTACCAAAAGAAAATCGCTACTGTTTCTGAAGAGATGCGGTTATTGTATGTGGCTTTGACTAGAGCTAAGCAAAAGTTAATCATGTTAGGATTCAGTAAAGATTCAGATAAATTATTAAAAACTTGGAATAATGTCACAATGACTAATAATTTAGTCAATGAATCAGCCAGAATGAAAGCTAATAATTTTCAAAACTTAGTCGGCATCAGTACTTTACAGGATGCTAAAGCACCAGATTACTATGATGAGGATAGTCATTTACAGTTTAAGTTGATAGAAGCTAAAGCTGAAGATGCCAAAACTACCAAGAATCAAACAATCAAACTTTTACCAAAAGAACCTAGTCAATTGTTTAAAGATGCAGTTGCTGATATTTTAGATTTGGATTATCAATATCAAGAATCAGTAGAAACAACCGCATATCAGTCAGTCTCTGAAATCAAAGGTTTGTTTGAAGATCCTGATGACGAAAATATGACAGAGATGTTACCAGAAAAGTCCCGATATAATTTGGGCTCATTTGCACAACCAGATTTTCTGACGAAGACTAAAAAGGTCACGAATGCTGAAATCGGAAGTGCAACTCACTTAGTTCTTCAAAAGATCAATATCGAAAAAACACCAGAAGTTGATGATTTTAAAGAATTAGTAACACAAATGACGAATGAAAAATTACTGACACCAGAATTAGCGGAAAAAATCGATTGTTCCAGCTTAGCTAAGTTTTATCAGAGCAATTTGGGTAAAAAAATCGTTGATAATCATCAAAGTGTTAGTCGAGAATTTCCTTGTTCAATTTTGATGCCAGCCAAAAGATTGTTTAAAGATACTGCAAAAGACTATTCTATTAACGATAAAATCTTAGTTCATGGTATTATTGATGGAGTGATTGAATTAAATGAAGGCGTAATTATTTTTGACTACAAAACTGATCATGTTACTAGTCAAAATGAGGATGAACTTGTTAAGAAATATTCGGGACAAGTTAATTTATACGCAAAAGCGATTGAAGCAATCAAGAAAAAGCCCGTTTTGGGTAAATATCTTTATTTCTTGAAGAAAGACAAAGCAGTTAAACTTTAAGAAAAAAGATGAGAGGTGAATGATTTGAAAAACACTTACGCTGTTGTTGATTTGGAAACAACCAATTCTAATTGGCATGACAACGGGCGTATAATTCAATTCGGCTGTGCCCTTATCGAAAATGGTGAAATTACACATATTTATGATCAAAAAATCAATCCTAAGGTACCAATTCCCAATCGGATTACTGCCTTAACTGGTTTAAGTGACGAAGATGTTAAAGATTCACCTACATTTGAAGAAGTTGCACCTGATATCTTTAAACTTTTAAAAAATCGAGTTTTTATTGCACATAATGTGAATTTTGATTTGACCTTTTTAAATCGTGAATTTAAACGTATCGGAATGAATCAACTAAATGTCAAAGCAATCGATACTGTTGAATTATCGCAAATTCTCTTTCCAACCATCAGTAGTTATAAATTACAAGATTTAACGCGTTATCTAAGCATTGTTCATAAGAATCCACATAGTGCTAATAGTGACGCCCACGTTACTGCGGAACTCTTTTTAGTTATTTTGAAGCGGGTTCAGCAATTACCATTAGATACTTTGCGATTATTGGCTAAATTTGGTAAGAATACTTTGAGGGAAACAGATTTAGTCTTTAAAACTATTTTAGAAGAGCGGGAAAAGAATGCTCGCACGGAAGTATTGCCGGCTTATTTGTATGAACGTGGCGGTCTTATTTTACGGAAAAAAGATTTCCATGTTAGTGAACAAATTGACCATTCGACTAAATATCCTCGATCTAAGGAAGCCAAGAAAGCATTACTTGATGGAATCCTTGATTATCGAGTGAACCAATCTAATTTGATGGATAATATTTATAAAGCTAGTCAACATCGTGATAAATATAAAAAATGGAATTTAATTGAAGCACCAACTGGAGCAGGTAAGACTTTAGGTTATTTGTTGCCATTATCTTATTTGATCAACAGTGACCAAAAATTAGTTATCGCCACAACAACGAAAGTTTTACAACAACAAATCGTCGAACAATCAATTCCGTTATTGAATCAAGTGACTGGCAATAATTATCATGCTGAAATCGTCAAAAGCAGTTACAATTTCATTGACTTGGACCGCTTTTCAGAGGCGCTAGATAATTATCGCTTGCACAGTCACACGGCTATTTTAAAAATGAAGATCATTGTTTGGTTGACGATGACTACAACCGGTGATCTGAGCGAGTTACATTTAACTAATTACAGTAGTCCTTTGTTCAGTATTATCAGACATCGTGGTGAACCAAAGGAAAACTCAATTTATAGCAATGACGACTTTTGGTTGTATCAACAAAATCGTTATTTGGAATCTAAAATTTTAGTTACTAATCAGTCGTTTTTAGCAAGACATTTAGATAGCCAGTTTTGGGGTGGCAATTCCTACTTAGTAATCGATGAAGCAAATCATTTTGCTGGCAGTTTACGGGATGCTAGTTCACCAACAATTGACTTTTTGAAATTGAATGAGTACGTCAAAAAAATTAGTGATATTCTATATCAAAATCGAGTAACGCTTCGTTATGCTTTCACTGAAGTAACGACTCAGTTATGGAATTACCAAGACTTACAGACGATGGAGACCCATTTCCAAGCTGTCGATGAATTGATGGAGCGAATTGAATACAATATTTTTGGCAATTACATTCGTAACAAAGTTCGTTTCAAAGATCGCCAAGAATTCGTTTCTATCTTAGATAGCAGCAATGAATTTGGTAAAGATAATAATCAATTGACTGAATTGCTCTCCGATTTAATTGTTGAATTGTCATTGATTTCCAATCGAGTTGAGACCTTATTCGATCAATACAATTTTCAAAAGAACTTCATTTCAGTTGAATTATCAAAGGTGATTTCTAATTTAACAATTGAAAATGCAAAATTGCGAACTGTTTTGAAAAATCTTGATGAACTATTGCAGGCTTTGCAAAGTCCAGATAACAAGTTTGGCTTACAGTTAGAAATGCGTGATTACTATGATCCTAAGACTTTGAAAATCAGTTGGCGACAATATGATATCCGTGATTTGATTGCTGATACGACTGATCGATTTAGTCAGATATTTGCTATCGGAGCTGCAATTACGATTCAAAAAGATTTTTCACATTTTATTTTGGATACACAGCTAAACCAAAATCAGATCAATCAAATGGTGATTTTGCCAGATATGAATAGTATCTCTAAGAATAGTAAGATTTATTTACCAGCTAATTTACCAGATATTCAGTCACTAAACAGCGAAGAATATTTTGATATGGTTACGGGGTATATTGTTGATGTCCTCGATAATTTGGATCATCAAACGATGATTTTGTTTAATTCGTTAAATACTTTAGCTAAAGTTTATGAGCGTTTGATGGAAACTGATGTCAAAGAAAAATGGGAAATCTTAGCTCAAGGCGTAACTGGTTCCAACGAGAAAATTAAAAAGCGTTTTGCTATTGGTCGTCGTTCCGTCTTGCTAGGTGCCAACTCATTTTGGGAAGGGGTCGACTTTCCGAAAAAAGTTCTAGAAATTTTGATCGTAACTCGAATTCCGTTTGAATCTCCTGAACAGCCAGATGTTAAAATCAAACAAGATATTTTGAAGCAACAAGATTTAAATGTCTTTAAAGTTGATTCTTTACCGAATGCTATCTTACAATTACGACAAGGTTTAGGTCGCCTGATTAGAACTCCTAATGACCGAGGCGTGATTTTACTATTAGATAATCGGATTTTGACGAAGAATTATGGCAAAACTATTTTGGATTCGTTGCCAAAGGGATTACCGGTAATCAACGAAGATATGGATTCTATTAAAAAAGATATAAATGACTTTTTGAATTAAGTAAATTATTGCTATACTATTTTTGTTAGTTAAAAAAAGGACGTATTATGAATAGAAGTACAAAAATCTTATTGACCATTTCTCTAATTGCATTAGCAATAGTTTCTGCATTAACTTATTTGAATCTTTCGACAGCACCAAATTCAAGTGCTAAATCACAAGCCAACGAGATTGCCAAAGAAAAGGCTGGTATCGTTCAACCTGATTATTTCGGCAATTATACGCGTGAAAAGCAATATTACGCAGTCGGTGGTTTAACAAAAAATGATAAGTATCGTTACATTATTATTAATGCTAAAAGTGGTAAAACTGATACTTTTAACAAAAATAATGCGCCAGTTCGTCAAACAATCATTGATGGAGTGGCCCAACGATATGGTGCCAAGAAGATTTTGCATATAAATTTGGGAATTTATAAGAAGAAACCTACTTGGGAAGTAACTTTCCAAAAGGGCAATGGTAAAATTGGCTATAATTTAGTTGATTTTAAAACTGGTAAAAGTATCCAGATCATTAATAATATTTAAAAAACAAAAAAAGTCGAGATTGTCTTCTCGGGCTTTTTTTATGTATTGGAGTAATTTATATGAATGATGATTTATTCAATTCTTTTGTCGATAGCGGCAGTACGACTATTAATAATTTGATTATTAAAAATTTTCATAAATTAGGTATGACTGAGCGTGATCTAGTGGTTTATTTAGCTCTATCGATGTACGCTCAAAAAGGTAATACTTTCCCAATGGCTCAAGATTTAGCCGATGATACTGGGATGGACGAGGCCTCAATTTATACGATCATTCAGGGTCTAATAAAATTAGGTATCATCGAATTAAAAACCGTGGTTGATCATCATCAACAGCGCGATATTTATTCTCTAACACCAATTTTTCATCGTCTAAAGAATCTTTTACAACAAGAGAAATTAGCTAATAAACAAGATAAGTTAATGTCAGATACTGAAGAATTATTTAAAAAAATCGAGGTTGAATTTGGTCGGCCTATTTCACCAATTGAGCAAGAGCAAATTCATCAATGGATCGATGATGATCATTACAGTATCGAGTTAATTGATTTAGCATTGAGAGAGGCTGTCTTGAATCAAGCTTATTCATTGAAATATATGGATCGGATTTTAATTAGCTGGGAAAAGAGTAATATTAAGACAGCGGAACAACTCCAAGATCGACGAAAGAAGCTGGGATATTAATGTTAAAAGATAAACAGATTGTCTGGGCCATTCACCAGATGGAAGAAGATATTGGACCAGTTGGTCCTTCATTAGATTCAAGAACACCATTTCAATATTTGGTATCGGTTATTTTGAGTGCACAAGCAACTGACGTTTCGGTCAATAAAGTTACGCCAATTTTGTTTGCCAAGTATCCAGAACCTAAGGACCTCATGAACGCCAATATTGAAGACGTAGAGCAAATTATTAAGAGCGTTGGACTGTTTCACAATAAAGCTAAAAACATCATTAAAACGGCAAGAATTGTCCATGAAGAATTAAATGATGTTGTTCCCGAAACTCGAAAGGGAATTATGGCGCTTCCTGGTGCAGGTAGAAAAACGGCTAATGTTGTTTTGAGCGATGTTTTCAATCAATCAACTTTTGCGGTCGATACGCACGTGTCAGCAATTTCTAAACGATTGCATTTTGTGGATCAAAAAGCTAATCCTTTGCAAGTTGAAAAGAAAATTGTGAGCGTTTTGGAACCTGAAGAACTTCATCGTGCACACCATACAATGATTGAATATGGACGCAAATATTCAATGAAATTAGATCCAGCCAAGGAAACTAATCAATTAATTATTGCTTGTGATAAATTAAATGAGGAAAATGAAGGATTACCTCAAAAATAAAAAGGTTCAAAACAGAAGTAAAACATCTGTCTTGAACCTTTTTTTATTGTGCATTATTGTCAGCTGAGCTATTAGTTGTAGCACCATTGTTAGTCGTAGCGTCACTATTAGTTGAGCCGCCGGTATTACCAGTTGTACCACCGGTAGTTCCACCATTGGAATCAGTTGAGCCACCAGTATTGCCAGTCGTACCACCAGTAGTTCCACCGTTAGAATTGTTGGAATTACCAGTATTTGAAGAATTATTATTTTCAGTAGTGTTGCCATTACTATTAGTATTGTTGTTTGTACTATCAGTTGTATTTGAATCACTGTTTGATTCGCTACTGTTATTACTATCGGCATCTGAACCAGTAATTTCTACTCGACCACTAGTATCTGTATCATTTTCTTCATCGCTAGATTCAGAAGAGCTACTTGAATGATTATTTGAAGTTACTTGGTTGCTGCTTGAACTTGAAGCACTGCTTGAAGTGTAATCAGAATCCTTATATGGATTAAAAGGTGCGTGTCCCTTAACAAATAATTCTTTAGTGTAAGTAGATGAACTTGAACTAGGTGAAGCAACTGTTGGTGTAGTAGAACCGTTATTCTTGATCATCATAGAAACAACAGAACTTGGTTTCTTCCAATTAGGATTGCTGTCAGCCTGTTTAGCTAAATAACTCATTTCAGCTTTATAAATCTTACCAGCAACGCTTTGATAGGTTGAAGAAATTCCGTTTTGATTTTCAGAATCATAACCAGTCCAAACACTCATTGAATAATTCCTAGTATAACCATTGTACCAAGAATCTTTTGCTTTACCGTTTAACAGTGAGTTTGCGGCAATAGCATCAGAAGAATAATTAGTAGTACCTGTCTTACCAGCTTGATGCAATCCAGAAATATTAGCATAAGTAGCATAACTTGAAGGAACACCCTTTAGGACGTCAGTAATCATGTATGCTGTCGATTTCTTCATTGCACGTTTACCAGATTTACTGTAGTTATGGACCATGCCATCAGCAGTTTCAATCTTTGAGACATAGTAAGGTTTGTAATAAATTCCACCGTTTGAGAAAGCTCCATAAGCGGAAGCTCCTTGAAGTGATGATACTGAACCACCAATACCAACGGACAAACCATCACTTTCTTTGATTGAATCAATTCCTAAGCCTTTGGCAAAATCTATCGCGTTAGATAATCCCACGGCAGAAAGAGCTCTAATGGCCGGAACGTTTCTAGAATTAACTAGGGCTTTTCTCAAACTCATCTGGCCTTCATACTCTTCATCCCAGTCCTTTAATTGAATATTGGTTCCTGGGTAAGTATATTCAGTATCTTCCAGTTGATGATAAGTCGACCAATTAAGGTTTTCGATAGCTGGTGCGTAATCTAGGATTGGTTTCATCGTTGAACCATTACTACGAGATGTTTGTACAGCCCGATTGAGTCCAAATTGAACATTTCCTAGATTTCTACCACCAATCATCGCTACGACTTTACCGTTGTTAGGGTTAACAATTGAAGCCCCAACTTGCATTTTAGAATCAGGGAATTGAACATAACTAGATGAATTAACGATATTGTAAAGACGTTTTTGAGCACCATAATCCATATTGATAGTAATTTTTAGATTATCACGATATGGATCAAAGCCTTTTTTCTTAACTTCAGTAATAGCTTCTTTAATGTATGGATCAGCAATTATTCGCTTAGTATTGCTACTGTTTGAAACTTTCTTGTAAGGTAAGAGACCATCACTGATTGGTGTATTGATAGCTTCCTGCGCCTGAGCCTTAGTAATCTTATTGTTATTGTACATAGCACGGATAACTAAATCACGACGCTGCTTAGATTGGGTAGGGTGAGTATATGGATCATAATTACTTGGTGCATTAGGTAAACCAGCTAACATTGCCATTTGAGCTAAGCTTAGTTTCTTCAATGACTTACCATAGTAATATTTTGCCCCAGTCTCAATTCCGTAAATACCATTATTCAAATAAACTTTATTAACATAAAATTCTAGAATTTGTTGTTTCGAGAACTTTTGACTGACTCGCATTGCTAACCAAGCTTCTTGCATCTTACGTTTAAAGGTTTGATCTTTAGTATCGGTAGAGAAGACCGTCAATTTAACTAATTGTTGCGTCAACGTACTTCCACCTTGAAGTGTCCCTTTAGTAACGTTGTTAAAAGCTGACTTAGCAATTCTTACCGGATCAATTCCAAGTGGTTCATTGTAAAAATTCTTATCCTCAATAGAAATTACGGCATCTTCCATTTGTTGTGGTACTTTATCGATGGTCACATAATTTCTCTTGTTGTCCCCAAGTGAAGCGATTTGTTTACCGGTTGAATCAACAATCGTTGAAGATCCACCACTTTGTAGATTTTCCTGACTAATAGACGGTGCACTAAAAGCATAGTAAACAAAGATGAACAAAAATATTCCAGCCAGAACGGCTACGATGGCAAGAAACCATTTAAGAATATTTTTGAAGGTCAATATACTGGTATTCTTTTTCATTCTTTCTCCTTCCCACTTTCTATCAATTGTTGTATGGCATCAATATAAGGTAAAGTAGGATCATAATTAGCTTTGATCTCAATTGAACAGTCAATGATATCCTTAAGCTGAATGGATTTTGCGCCATCGTGCTTTTGGGCATCCCAATGAACGAAGAGGTCGTCTGCTGGCATTATAAAATAGCGTTTTAAAGTTACGTATTTTATAATAACAAAACAGATACCACCTTGTTTTTGACACATCCTAAGATGATCGATTTGATGTTGATGAAAGTTTTTTAAAGGAAAAGTATTTTTATTTTTCGTTTCCTTAGCTTCAAAATCAACATAGTAGCCATTGTATACGCCATTGTAATCAGTCGTAGATGCCTGACGGAAATAAGCTTCTCTGATGACAGCCTTACTTCTTTTAGGGTAGTCGACCTTGACAATTTGTATTGGCGTAGGTTTTTTGTAAATCACAGCAATGTCGTGACTACGGTAATACTTGTTGCTTTCATTAATCTCTTCTTCAAGGGTCATACCACGATCACCAAAAATAAGTTTCTTTTTGGCACTGGTATTTAAAGAAGGTTTTGACGGACGATTATTATGGAAAACACGCCCATCGGGGTAGTTTATTTTCAAAATATCAACTCCTACTCTGCAAATTATACCATGATGGTAAAAATAATAATTATTGGAGGGATTCTTTATCATTAAAAATTTATGGATCACCGGTTACCGTTCTTACGAGTTAGGTATTTTTAAAGATGATGACCCAAAAGCCAAAGTAATTCAAGACTTTTTTAGTCAAAGAATTACCGACTACGCTGAAGATGGGATGGAATGGGTCATTACCGGAGCTCAATTAGGTACGGAACAAATAGTTGGAAAAGCCGTGCAAGAAGTGAAGAAAAAGGGCTATAATATTAGACATGCAGTAATGCTACCGTTTTCAGAATTTGGCAATCAATGGAATGAAAAAAATCAGCTATTGTTAAATGTTTTTTTAAGAAATGCTGACTATGTCAATAAAGTTTCCAATATGAGTTATCATAATCCTAGACAATTAAGAGTATGGCAAGAATTCATGCTCAAGCATACTGATGGTGCTTTGATTTTTTATGATCCGGATAGTGGTGGCAAGCCCAAATATGATTATGAAGCTATCAAAGCTTATCAGGATCGTGGGATCGACTATCAATTGGAATTAATTGATTTTGATTCTATGCAGGACTTTGCTAATATGTTATATGATAGTTAAAAGTACAAGATAAATTGACAATAATTAACACTGGGGTGTTTTAAATGAATAATATGAATGGAATGAATCCACAAACAAACAACAATGATCTTTCATTAAATTATCAACCAAATGATATTCTACAAAAAGAATTCAAAACTAAAATGCGTGGTTATGACCCAACAGAGGTCGATCAATTTTTGGATGGAATCATTAAAGATTACGAAACATTTGCTAATGAGATCGATCAACTTAAAAGTGAAAACGAACGCTTAATGCAAGCACGTAATGCTAGTTCTGGAAATAATAATCCTAATTCAAATTTTCAACAACGTCCACAAAATAATCGAATGAGACCTCAACCAAAGAGTTCTACTGCTGGAGCTTCAACTAACTATGATATTTTGAGACGTATTTCTAATCTTGAAAAGCGTGTCTTTGGCCATGACTTCAGCAATGGTCTACCAGACGAAAATAATGAGACAAAACAATTCGCATCAGCTGTCGTACCTAATAATATGAATCATAACGGCGTTGAGAGTGGTCATCAAGAGATCAATCCTAGAATGAACCGTCCCATGAATAATAACTTTAATAATCCCAACCCTAATGCTAATAATAATTTCCAAGCTAATCGTCCAATGAACAATCCAAATCCTGGACAAAATAATTTTAATGGAAATATGAATAATAACAATAATTTCAATCAATTTTAAGCACTGATAAATTATTTTATGACTAATCAGTAATTCGGGTTTGAATTTAATTGAATTTAGTGTATACTGTTCAAGTCGGTAAATTACGAGTAATCGCGGTCTAGTTATCTAGGCTGAGGAAGGTCCACGCCCGCGCGAACTGAGATGTTTGCAGTGTTTGTGCTTGGCCCAATAAGCCAAGGTACCTTCGGGTAACGGCAGCGAAAGCACTAAGGTCAGTGAGACTATGTGTTAATAGCTTGAAAGTGCCACAGAGACGTATTACTGTGAGAAATTGCAGTGGTGGAACGAGGTAAACCCCGCAAGCGGGCAACCCAAACTTTGGTAGGGGCGCTTCATAACGAGAAATGAATCTACTGTGAAGGCTTAATTGTAGATAGATGATTACTAACTGTGTTAGGTTTGCCAACCTAATACATGAACAGAACGTGGCCTATAGGAGTTTATCGAGGCAGAGGGACGACTTGTTCGTCCTTTTTTTATACAAAAAATTAAATAATAAAAAACAAGAGGGGCAATATGAAATTAATTGCGACTATGTCAAGCGGCTTTGAATCTGTAACCGCAAAGGAATTACAAAATTTGGGATACGATACAAAGACTGAGAATGGTAAAGTCTATTTTGATGGTGAATATGAAGATATCGCTAGGGCTAATCTTTGGTTACGCAGTGCCGATAGAATCAAGATCTTGATCGGTAGTTTTAAAGCAGTAACATTTGAAGAGCTATTCGATAAAGTTTACGCAATTGACTGGGATAACTGGTTACCTTTGAACGCAGCTTTTCCTGTCAAAGCAAGAACCGTTAAATCACAATTGCATTCCGAAAGAGATATTCAAGCGATTACTAAAAAAGCCATCGTTAATAAGATGGCCGATGTTTTCATGCGTCGTGGCAGATTGCCAGAGACTGGTGCAAAATTTCAAATTGAAACTCGAATTCACAAAGATATGGTTGAAATAACGCTTGATACAACTGGTGATTCACTGTATAAACGTGGTTATCGTGTTGAACACGGTGCTGCTCCGTTGAAAGAAAATTTTGCTGCGGCAATGATCCTTTTAACAGTTTGGCATCCCGAAGAGGATCCCTTCATCGATCCAACAACTGGTTCTGGTACAATTGCGATTGAAGCAGCTCGCTTAGCTAGAAATATTGCTCCTGGAATTCAACGTCATTTCTTGTTTGAAGATTTCGATTGGTTTGATCCTAAAATCTTAACTAACTTGAAAGAAGAAGCCAAAGCTGGCGAAAAAAAGATTGATCTAAATATCTTCGCTAGTGATATTGATGGGTCAATGATCGATATTGCAAAATTGAATGCTCATGATGCTGGTGTTTTGCATGACATCCAATTCAAACAAATTGCTGTTAAAGATTTAAAGATTGAAGGGGAATACGGAACAATCATTACCAATCCTCCTTACGGTCAACGTATGAGTGATATGGAAAACGTTCGTAAACTCTATAAAGAAATGGGAGAAGTCTTTGCGACCGCTCCCACTTGGAATAAATATATTTTGACTAGTGATACTGAATTTGAAAAGTACTATGGTCAACAAGCAACCAAGAAACGTAAGTTATATAACGGTTCAATTAGAACTGACTTTTATCAATACTGGGCAAAACACTAAAGACTATTTCTGCGATGCAAGTCCCAGAGAATGATTAAAATAATAGCTACGGTAATGATCAGTGAGAATATCCAGGACCATTTTTGGTCAGCAATGGGTAATTTCATATTCATACCGTAAAAACCCGATACGATCGTGGGGATACTGAGAATAATGGTGTAAACTGTCAGTATCTTCATGGTCGTATTTGTTCTATTATTGAGAATATTGTTATATGTATTGGAGATTCGGTCGGTAATGTCAGAACTTAAGTCAACTTGATTTTTTATTTGTTCAATTTCGACCAAAGAATCATGTAAATGCTCTTTGCTGACTTTGTTCAGATGAATCACTTGCGAATTGCCACTACAAACCATCTGGAGCTGTTTTACGACAGTATAGTTGTCATTAATAGCAGTATTTAAATACGTCGTTAAATCTTCTAAATCGGACAAATCAAGAATTTGATTCTCTGATGAATGATGACGACGAATTAAAGCTTGAATTTTATTTCTTTGTAAGTCTATTTCGCTGATTTGGTCACTATAATCACTAGAGATTTGATCAAAAGTATTAAAAATGAATTCCCAAATTTGTTTTTGAGATCTTGGACTTAAATGATTTTTAACATTGATTATATAGTCTTTGATATAGTGCGTAGCATCATTAGTAAACAAAAATAATTGTTGATTTTTGATGGCAAATGAAATCGGTAGGACACGTTGCGATAAATCATCAGTTTGATCATTTTCATTTTGAACATTATAGACAATCAGGTAAGTTTTACTCAATTCATCATATTCAAAACGAGCACGCTCATTTTCATCATCAGCATAATCTAAAACTTCGTTAGTTAGTCGATATTCTTCAATCAATTTCATACGATCAGTGTCATTTAAATTAGTTGTAGAATGAACGTCAATTAATTTTATTGAATCATTTAAAACAATTTCATTAATCATCTTTTAACCCCTCATTAAAGATAATCATAACAAAAATAAAAAACGAGTCGAGAATTATTTTTCCCGACTCGTTTTGTTTTGTAGAGAAGGCCAATTTCTGTTATGGAGTAAAGAGTTTTCCTAATTCTTGTTCAGGAATTCCCTTAAAATAATCATCCAAATTAAATTGATTGAGAACCTTTAAAATTTCATCGCGATCAAATTTAACATTTAATAATTTTTGTTTAATATCATTAACATCTTTCATACCGAAGAAATCACCATAGATCTCCACGTTTTCAACGACACCATTTTCGACATTGTAGCGGATATCAACCGTTCCCATATCGAAATGTTTTCTTTGCTTAGCACTGAAAGCAGGGGATTTTCCGTAAACCCAATCCCAATTGTAATAATATTGCTCTTTGATCTTATCAATGGCTTTTTGATCTGCTGGAGTTACGATATACTCTCGATCTTTAATTTCATCAAGATTGTTGGCGTGGAATAGTTCCAACAACAAACGATCACGGAATTGCTCTGTAGTTAGATCTTGATATTCAGGAGCTAAGTAAGGACGAAGGTTGGTTACACGACTTCTGATTGATTTAATACCCTTAGAAGCAATTTTATCTTTTTGAACGTGTAAAGCCTTAGTCAAAACATCCAAGTCAACATCTAAAGATAAGGTACCATGTGAGAAAGTTTTGCCGTTTCTAGAATACATTGCATTTCCAGAGAACTTCTTACCATCGACTAACAAATCGTTTCGACCAGAAACTTCAGCGGTAGTAGCGCCCATTTGATGCAAAGCGTCTATGATTGGTTGGGTAAACGACTTGAAATCACCAAAGTTTTTGTCATTAGAATCGACAACGAAACTAAAGCATAGGTTGCCTAAATCTTGATAGACAGCACCACCACCAGAAATACGACGAGTAACAGTGATGTTGTTATCCTTGATGTAGTCACTATTGATCTCTTCGAGTGTATTTTGGTTACGACCAACAATGATACAAGGTTTTTCAATGTAAAATAGGACTAATGGTTCATCAAATTTTACGTTATTCATTAAATATTGCTCAGTAGCAAGATTATCGCGGATGTCACGATCTTTCATTACAACGTAGTACATAAGGAAATCCCCCTCAATATTAATTGAAAACGGTTTAATCGTAGCATAGTTTTTATTTTCTAAAAACTATTTGGACCTATGTTTACGAATGTTTAACATTTTTTGATGAACTTGGGCGTGAGCAGCACTGTTTTCCTTGTCTGAGATGTGTTTAGCAAAGTAAAATGGAAACGATTCCAGTTCAATTAGGATTTCATCTAATATCGGTTGATAGTGTTTAGAGTATTTTTTATTCAAACTATCAATTACTATTTGGCTGTCTGAGTGAATTTGAATAGGATCATCATTCCAATTGTTTTCTATAATCTTTTTCAAAGCAACTTTTAATGCTAAGAATTCTAGATAATGATTGTCATTAAAATCCTGTTCAAACGCCTCACTATAAAATTTATTATTTTGCTTTATTACAAACGCAACGACGCCAAGATTTAAATTAGTATTTAATCCGGCATCGGTGTACAATTTAATCATATTATTTAGAACCTTTCAGGAGAAATTATGTCAAAGAAACATTTTGTTCAACCAACTGGCGCATGGGGCGTGATCATGTGGTCTATTGCATTAAGTCTAGCTTGTTTAGGTATTATTTTACAACTAGAGATCATGGCGTTTAGTTTTATTCCATTTATAGTTTGGATCATAGATGGCATTTATGTCTTTTATATTATTGCCAATTCTTGGATCAAAATCTCAAAAAACGAGATCATTATCAAAGAACCATACTATAAGACACGTGTATTTAAGCATGAAGATGTTAACATAAGGGCGGACAATAATTGGACAATGGAATTCCATTTTAGCAATCGGGATTTCTTTCCATTCAAGATTATTTCTACAAAGGGAATTTTAAATATAATCAAAAAAGAAGCAGGTGAAAGCAATGTCATTTCCAAGTGATATCGAAATTGCTCAAATTAATGAGCATGACAATATGAAGAATATTAACGAAATTGCTAAAAAAGTAGGTTTAACACCAGATGATATTGAACCATACGGTCACTATAAGGCTAAATTTTCTGGTCGTAGTATTAAAAAAACTATGGAAGAAAAAGATGATGGCAAGTTGATCTTAGTAACTTCCATTAATCCTACTCCAGCTGGAGAAGGTAAGTCGACTGTAGCTATTGGTTTGGCTGATTCTTTACAATCACTAGGCAAAAAAACTGTTTTAGCACTTCGTGAACCATCTTTAGGCCCTGTTATGGGAATGAAAGGTGGAGCTACTGGTGGTGGATACGCTCAAGTAGTGCCAATGGAAGATATTAATCTTCACTTTACAGGTGATATGCATGCCTTGACTAGTGCGGTCAATACTTTAGCAGCTTTGATTGATAACCATATTCATCAAGGCAATGCTTTAAATATCGATCCTAGAAGAATTGTTTGGAAGCGTGCTTTGGATATCAATGATCGTGCACTAAGAAACATTGTTGTTGGCCTAGGCGGTCCATTCAACTCGGTACCACGTGAAGAGCATTTTGAAATCACCGTTGCCAGTGAATTAATGGCAGTATTGTGTTTAGCACAAGATATCGATGATTTGAAAGAACGTATTTCAAGTATTTTAATCGCTTATACTTTCGATAAGAAGCCAGTTTTCGTCAGAGATTTGCACGTTGAAGGAGCAATCACAGTATTGCTAAAAGACGCTTTAAAGCCAAATCTAGTTCAAACACTGGAAAATACGCCAGCTATTATTCATGGTGGACCTTTTGCCAATATTGCTCACGGATGCAATAGTATCCTCGCTACTAAACTAGCTATGAAACTCGGTGACTATGCTGTTACTGAGGCTGGATTTGGAGCTGACCTTGGTGGTGAAAAATTTTTAGATATCGTAACGCCAAGATTGAACCACGCACCAAATGCCATCGTTATCGTTGCTACAGTTCGTGCTTTGAAATACAACGGTGGTCAAAAATTAGCCGATATTCAAAACGAAGACTTGAATGCTTTAAATCTTGGTTTCAAGAATTTGAAACGTCATATTCATAATATGCGTTACTATCACATCCCTGTTGTTGTCGCTATCAACAAATTTGCTACTGACACTGACAACGAAATTAAGCTTTTGACTAGCCTCTGCGATGAAGTTGGGGTTGATGTTCAATTAGCTGAAATTCATCACAACGGTAGTAAAGGTGGTCAAGCTCTAGCTAAGGCAGTTGTTAAAGCTACTGAAAAGGCTGCCAACTATACTCGTTTGTATGAAGATGAAGAAACAACTGAAGCTAAGATTGCGACAATTGCTTCAGAAGTATACGGTGCTAACAACGTTGAATACAGCAAGAAAGCCCGTAATCAATTACAAGTACTAAAAGATAATGCTTGGGATGATCTTCCAGTATGTATCGCCAAAACTCAATATTCACTCAGTGATGATCCTAAGAGACTCGGCTCACCAAGAGACTTTACGCTTCACGTAACTGATATTATTCCAAAACTAGGTGCCGGATTCGTTGTTGTTTTGACTGGTAACGTAATGACTATGCCAGGACTTCCTAAAAAACCAGCAGCTTTGAACATGGATGTTGATAACGAAGGTACTATCGGAGGATTGTTCTAGTGCAGTTAGTTTATTGGCTACTGTTTGCAGTATTAGTGGTTGGTGATCAAGCTTTTAAATCCTACGTAACGCTAAACATTGCACCCATGAGTGTACATGACTTCATCCCTGGTTTATTGTCAATTACGCATATTACTAATACTGGGGCCGCATGGAGCATGTTAGAAGGTAAGATGATGTTCTTTTACTTGGTAACTATCATTGCTGTGGTCGTTTTAGTATATTTATTCATCAAAGCTGATAAAAAAGATTATCTTTATCGCTTTTCTTTGATATTCTTATTAGCGGGCACAGTTGGTAATGCCATCGATCGTTTTACCAGACACTTTGTTGTCGATATGTTTAATCTGGACTTTATCAACTTTCCAATCTTTAATCTGGCTGATACTTACATCACTATTGGAGTGATTTTAATTATTGGCTCTTTGATTATCCAACTAGCAGGTGAGAAAAATAATAAGTAAGTCTTTTAACTTAGAATACAATGAAACAAAAAAGGGCCGTTTAGATGCCTTTATTAACGATGAAATTTCTGAATTGACACGTTCACAAATTCAAAAATTTATCAAAGACCAAAATATTACCGTCAATGGACAACCAGTATCTAAAAATGGTTTTAAATTGACAAATGGTGATAAGATTCTGGTCAATGTTCCAGAAGAAGAGCCAATCGAGGCAATTCCAGAAGATATTCCTATCGATGTCGTTTATGAGGATGATGATGTTTTAGTAGTCAATAAGCCCCAAGGAATGGTAGTACATCCCGCTGCGGGACATCCGGATAAAACTTTGGTCAATGCCGTTTTGTATCATTGTCAAATTAACGATGATGACATGATCAGACCAGGTATTGTCCATCGAATCGATAAGGATACTTCAGGTTTATTGATGATAGCGAAGAATAATTTAGCTAAGCAATCATTGATGAAACAGCTCAAAGAAAAGAGTAATCTTCGTGAGTATGTAGCAATTGTTCACGGTAACTTCAAGGAAAAAACTGGTAAGATCAATGCTCCATTAGGCCGTTCAAAGACTGATCGTAAGAAACAAGCGGTAGTTGAAAATGGTCGAAATGCTGTAACTCATTTTACTGTTTTGGAACAATTTGAAAATTACTCGCTTCTCAAATTAAAATTAGAAACTGGTCGTACGCACCAAATCAGAGTACATATGCAATATATCGGTCATCCCGTCGCTGGAGATCCTTTGTATGGTCCCAAAAATACTCTAAAAGGTAATGGTCAATTTTTACATGCTAAGACCTTAGGCTTTGTTCATCCAAGAACTAAAAAATGGATGGAATTTTCAGTTGAGCCTCCAAAGATTTTCTTGGACACTTTAATGCAATTACGTCATTGACAGTGAAAGCGTCGTGCTATAATGTAAAAATAGAATTGTGTGCGATTATAAATAAATTAAAGCACTCACTTTGTGGGTGTTTTTTTTTGAAAGTAGGGAAAACTAATGGCAAAAGAAATTATTGATGGTCAAACAATGACCCGTGCATTGACACGTATTACTTATGAAATTATTGAAAGAAATAAAGGGATTGAAGATTTAGTTCTTGTGGGTATTAAAACACGTGGCGTTTTTGTGGCTCATCGAATTGAATCTAGATTAAAACAATTGGAAAATATCTCTATTCCTGTTGCTGAATTAGATATTACGCCTTATCGTGATGACCAAACTCACGAAGAAAAAGATATTTCTAAAGTTGATGCTAAGCCTTTAGGAATCGATATTAATAACAAACATGTAATTTTAACTGATGATGTTCTATACACTGGAAGAACTATTCGTGCTGCTATGGATGCTTTGATGAGTGCTGGTCGTCCTAAGAAAATCTCTTTGGCAGTTTTAGTAGATCGTGGACACCGTGAATTACCAATTCGAGCTGATTTTGTTGGTAAAAATATTCCAACATCTCAAAAAGAAAAAATCAAAGTTTCAATGAAGGAAATCGATGGAGAAGATAAAATCGAAATCGAATAAACATTTGAGGAGTTGCTTTGAATGAAACGTTATTTAATTTTAGAAGATGGAACAGTTTTTCCTGGAGATGGTTTCGGTTCTTCTATTATTACTACTGGTCAACTAGTGATATCAAATAATCGTACGGGGATTGAGCAATCGGTAACTGATCCTAACACTGAGGGCCAAATTATCGCTTTTACAATTCCTTCTATAGGTAACTCAGGAATTAATCGTGATTTCTATGAATCAATCAATTCACAATGTAAAGGGGTCGTGATTGGCTCCTCTAGTTTGTCGACGGTTAATAATTCTATTTCGTTTGAAAAATGGATTACTAGTTTGAAAATACCTGGTATTAAAAACGTTGATGTGAGGGCTTTATCAAAGCATATTGCTGAACATGGCGAGATGAAAGCTAGTATCATGGATACACACGATGAACATGCAATCGACCAGATCAAGGCTTTAGTGCTGCCACCAGATTTAGTCAAAAGAGTTTCAACTAGACAATCGTATCCTAATCCTAATATGGGGCTAAAAATCGTTATCATAGATCTTGGTTTGAAGTATTCAATCTTGAGACAATTATCTTATCGAGATTGTAATTCGATTATTGTGAATTATAATGCGACGATTGAAGAAATTGAAAATCTGCATCCGGATGGGATTATTTTCTCTAATGGTCCTGGAGATCCTAAAGATTTACCTAAAACAATCGAACGAATTCAAATTCTGCAAAAAGATTATCCAATTTTAGGAATCGGTTTAGGCAGTCTATTGATTGCCTTAGCTAACGATTGTCAAATAACTCACTTACCACAGCCACATCATGAATCTTCTTTAGCAGTGAAGGAAGTAGCCAGTGGCAAAATTGATTTTGTCAATCATAATCATTCTTATACGCTAGATCAGAAGTACATTGGTAGTTCTGATTTTATTGTGACTAATATTTGTGTTGCGGACGGTACTATCGAAGGAATTCGTCATGAGTATTTGCCAATCATGGGGGTTTTGTTTGAACCGGAAGCTGCTCCTGGACCAACTGACGGCTATTATGTATTTGACGAATTTATCGATTTAATTGAATCAGTCAAGCAACAGGAGGGAATTAGAAGTCAATGGAATTAGACGATGTACACACAATCTTAATTATCGGACCTACTAGCAGCGATAAAAATGTAGATTTATCGACCGCTTTATATGATACCGTTGACATCTTGCATCAACTCGGTTACAAACTTTCTATTATTGTTGAAGATCCAACATCATTGTTATCATCCGGCGTTTTTTACGATAAGGCTGTAGTAGAAAAAGTTACTGGTGATAATGTTTTAAAGTATGTTCAAAAATATCATCCTGATTCAATTTTGCCAATTGTCGGAGATAGAAATGCTTTAGGGATTGTATCTAGTTTGAACGGCAAGATTGGTGAAACAAAAATTTTAGGTCCTAGTTTTGCGGCTTCTTTAGCTACATTTAAACGAGAATTATTTATTAAAAAATTAACGCATGCAAATTTACCAGTCATTAAATTTGTATCTTCTGATGATGAAAAAGAGATTTACAGTTTTATTCGTTCAATCGGCTTTCCAATCATTGCTAGAAGACGTTATTCTAATCGCCATTCGAGTGGTTGGACTAATATCAACAATTTGTTTGAATTAGACAACTTCATGGCAATGGAAGATATTTCAGATACCAAAATTGAAATTGAACGTAGCATTCGTGGATTTAGCGAATATTCTTTTACAATTTTACGCGATCGTTATGACAATTCTTCACTAGTTGGAACAATTGAAGATATTGAACCAATTGGTATTCATCACTTGGATTCTAATTTGATTTCACCTGCAATTTCTCTCAATGACTCCAAGTTGCAACGTTTGAGAAACTTTTCAATCAAATTAGCGAGAACTTTTAACATCGTTGGTGTTTGTACGGTTCACTTTGCCTATAACCATGCAACAAATGAATCTTATATTACAGAATTTATTCCTCGTTTGAGTGAGGAAACTAAATTCTTGGAATATGCGACAAGTTACCCAGTAGCTACAGCAGTGGCTCAATTGTGTTTAGGATATCATCTTGACAAATTACAATTAGATGCCGGAAATTACTTTAACGGAGCTACTGAGCCCTTTGTTGACCATATAACATCACGCTTTCCACAATGGTCGACTAATGACCAACGATATTTGGGCCCTAGCAAAACTTCTAATTCAAGTATTGTCGTTAACGGTTTTAGCTTAGAAGAAGTTTTGAATAAAGGTGCATTGAATGATAAATTAAATAACAATTTCAATCGTTACAATGAATTACGAAAATTGGACGATGATGAATTGTTTGAAAAAATAATTCATCCCACTAATTGGATGCTAGATGTTTTGTCGGAAGCTTTGAGAAGGAAATTTGAAAAGCCTGTCTTATCAGAAATTACTGGTATCAACATGCCTTATTTGACTGCTTTACAAAATATCATCGATAATAGTTTGATTATTCGTGAAGGTGAAATCGATGGTAAGAATGTCGAGCACATGGTCAATATGGGTGTTAAAGGCGTTGGTCATTCGAAATTATTGCTAGATAGTTCAGATATCGTTACAAAAACAGTTGTTAAAAATAAGCAGGCTGTTTCCGTAGCTAATAATGATTTTATCAATCACAATTACTTTGTAACGAGTGGTATCAGCAATGAATTGCAATTGAGCGATCGAATGAAGATAATTGTTAGAACACCTATTATTACTTCAAAAACTGATATTATGATTCGTCAATTTGTTTTGTTCCAATTGGCAAAGTCAATCGACCAAAATGGACTAGAACCAATTATTATTGGTCGTGAACCTTGGAATGCGCCATTATCAATGCGCCGCAAAGTAGTGGAGATCGATGATCCACACATGGAAATGAAGAATCTTGGTTTGATTTCAAATGACAGCGTGTTAAATATCATTGATCTTTCTAAAAACTTAATTGAGACAGATGATAAGCGAGTCTTTCAATTTAGTGCTCAAGAGTTAAAGAATTGGAAATTAACTGGAAATACATCAATTCGAGTAATGGTAGTCAGTGACGGTAAAAACTATTTAGCTCCATCAGTGATTTATCAAGCAAAGCGCGACGGTCATTTGTATGAAATAAGTTCTGTCAACAGTTTCATGACAATTGAGGATAGAGCTAGTATTTCACGACTTATCAAGCATGAATTAGAAGATGATCACAAGGTTGATATTTATAACTTTGAGTTCGTAAAAAGCACTGACCATTGGTTGATGACCAAAAAATATCGTGGTATGACTAATGATATTATTCGCCATGAATTAGCTAGTTCTGTTCATGTAATTGATACTTTGGTTAAATTATTGCTAGGAAATAAAATCGATAATGATTTGACCTTAGAAAAAATCTTTGATAATTTCGACGACAAATATTTGTTGACAATCGATTCAAAACGTTATCAATTATTAGATGAGGAAGAAACAAAAGCTGAATTATCTAAATTAAGAAAAAATGAAAAATAAAAAGACAATGATTTCTATTTTTAAAATGAAATCATTGCCTTTTTTTAGTTTTCTTTTAATGATTCGACCAATTTACGGTCTGGATCAACTAAGATAGTTTTTTGTCCTTCAAAGATTACGTAACCAGGTTTAGCACCATTAGGTTTTCTAATGTGTTTGATTTGAACGTAATCCACTGGAACCTTGCTGGAATCACGAGCTTTGGAATAATATGCAGCAATGACAGCAGCTTGAGTAATAGAATCTTCATCCGGAGTGCTAGTCTTTAAAATAACGTGAGATCCAGGGATGTTCTTAACGTGGAACCAATAATGATTCTTTTGGGATAATTTCATCGTTAATTGGTCATTTTCCAAATTATTTTTACCGACGGTAATTTCAATACCATTAGTAGTTTGGAAATTTTCACCAATCTTTTTCTTACGTTTTTTACGAGCATTCTTACGCTTTTTCTTAATATACCCAGAAGAAATCAACTCTTCAACGATCCCGTCAACATCTTCAATATCAACGTATTCTAAGGAAGCCAAGACCGACTCTAGATAGTTTACTTCATTAGTAGTAATTTCTAATTGTTCATTGATATGAGGAATAGAATTTTGTAACTTACGATACTTCTTATAATAGCTTTGAGCATTCATTGAGGGAGAATATTCAGGATTAAGTTTGATCGTGACATCCTCGTTGTTGTAATAATTAGTCAAAGTTATTGAACTGCTACCATGCTTGATTTTAGACATGTAAGTCGTTAGCAATTCACCGTAAAGATTATACTTACTCATGACGTCAGTCTTTTTCAATTGTTGATTGAGCTTTTTAATCTTGGATTTATCTTTTTTCAAAATAATATCTAAACGGTGAGTGATACTCTTAGTCTGTTGTTCGATTCGATCCAATCGAGCCTTATCCAAATAAAAATTGTCTAGCAATTCGCTTAGACTAGGATAGGCTGTAACTTCAGTAGTAGTATTTGTAAAGCTAATAGGGAAGAAACCTAGTTTATTCTTATCGTTAGATTTTGCTGTATTAGGATGAATCTGATTTTGATAGAGATCTGTAAATTCAGCTAAATTGTGTCCAGCTTCAACAAAATCAGCTAATTCTTTTGAAGTATCCAAACCAATTCCTTCAAATTTAGCTCGGAGATCGCTAGCAGATAATCCGGTACCAGTTTCACTAGTGGTGAACGGATTGACCTTATTTTGAGCAGGTGGTAACTTATAATCGTCTCCCGGCAATAGTCCTCGATAACTATTGTTTTCTGGTGAAACACGTTTGATTAAGTCAACGATTTTACCAGTTTCTTTGCTGATCAAGAAGATATTACTGTGACGAGCCATGATTTCAGTAATTAAAGTATAATCGTGGATATCACCCAGTTCATTTTTGGCCGATAAATCGATCATGACGACACGGTCATTATTTAATTGATGAAAATCTTGCACGATTGCACTCGTAATGTATTTACGTAAAGACATGACAAAAGTGGAAGGTTTAGCCGGATTAGCAAAGGGTTGGTCAGTAATTTGAACTCGAGCATAACTAGGGTGTGCCGATAACAAAAGTTGACGATTTTTCCGATTGCTACGTACTGTTAGAATCAATTCGTTAGCGAATGGTTGTTGGATCTTACTGATACGACCACCGCGAAGATTCTGATTTAATTCGTTTACCATTGCATGGGTAAACATTCCGTCAAAAGACATATATATAATTTCCTTTCTAAAAATACCTGAGAATTTCTGAAACTTTTATGTTGTAACAAATATAAAAGTGAATGAGTATGATATAATCTAATGGTTATACAATCATTATACGTAACCAAACAAGGAATTGATAAATTTATGAAAATAGCCATTGTAACTGATAGTACATCTTATTTGCCACAAGAAATAGTCGATAAATATCATATAACAGTTGTACCGATTGAGGTAGTATTTAATACTAAAACATATCGAGAAGACATCGATATTACTACATCTGAATTTTATGATTTATTACAAGAATCACCAGAATTACCTTCAACGGCTCAACCTTCTCTTGGTGAAATGATGAACGTATACGATAAATTGGCTAAAGAAGGCTATGATACCGTAATTTCGATTCATTTAGCAAGTACTATTTCTGGATTTGTTAATAATCTAAAAAGTGCTGCTCAAACTATCGACAATATTAATGTCGTGGTTTACGATTCACATATCACCGTTCGTTTAATGGGTTATTTGGCCCAAGAAGCTGCCAGAATGGCTCAAGAGAACAAACCATTGGATGAGATCGTCGCCCGTTTGGATTCATTGAGAGCATCAATTGGTGAGTCATTCGTTGTAGATGATTTAAAAAACTTAGTTAAAGGTGGCAGACTTTCCAATGCTTCTGCAGTAATTGGTACTGTCTTAAATATTAAACCTTTATTGGAATTTGACAACCAAACTCATGCAATTGTGGCTTATGATAAGGTTCGTTCCATGAAGAAAGCTAAATTAAAGGCTGAAGAAAAATTGGCTAATGCCATGCAAGAGGCTGATTATCCATTGAGATTATTAGTTATCGACGCTGACGATAAAGAAGCTGGAGACCGTTGGGCACAAGAGTTAAGGGAGAAATATCCTGATAACACTTTGGAACGTTCATACTTTGGACCTGTTATTGGAGCACATCTCGGTAAGGGAGCGCTTGCAATAGCTTGGATCAGGGATTTTGATAAATCATAATTTAAGGCCGAAAGGCTTTTTTATTTTGCCGAAATAATATAAAATATTTATTATAAGTAATGCTTTATTAATAACATTAATGAGTTAAAATGAATGTAGCCATTATCTACACAGTGAAAAGGGGAGTATCATGTTTTCGAAAACAAAGAAAACGGCTATTCTACTAGCCGCCAGCGCACTTCTTGCAACAAGTTTAGGAGGGAATCTTGCTTATGCAGATACCACCGCTACGACAAATCCCACAGTATCAAATACCACCGAGAATAGCGATAATTCCAGTGTAGCCACTGCCACAAACGACAATGACCAAGAGAATGTTGTCCAAAATAACAGTACAACTAAAGATAATCAAACTGCCTCAACGAATAATTCTGACACTACAAGTACTGCTAGCACAGCTACTACTCAAGCAGCATACCAAAAAATCGATACAGCTGCTGTTCGAGTAGCTATGCTTTCAGAATTGAATCGTTTACGTGCCCAAAACAATCTACAACCATTAACTTCAGTAAATACTTTGAACAGTTATGCTCAAAGTAGAACTGATAGTTTCCTCGGTTCTGGTGGTGTTGATAATCATGCAGGTTGGAATTCAGCTAATATGTATCCATACAATTTAACAGCCGAAGAGAATATTGCTCAAATGCCATATTCAATGCTTGGTACAACTGATCCAACTGTTATCGCTCAAAAAATTACTAATGAGTTCTACAGTGAAATGTATGATCCTGAACCAAATTATGGTCACAGAAAGAATATGTTAAATCCTTATGTGAACTTTGTTGGTATTGGCGTAAGTATTGCTGACAACGGAATGATTTATTTCTCACAAGAAATGGGAAATAATCAAGAAACTTACAGCAAATATGATGCCAGTGACGTCTATGCTTATTATCTAACTAACGATAATGATTATGCTAACGTTTCTCAATATGACATTGCAGACGCTAAGAAGACTGATGCTGATTATCAAAACAGAGACAATTACAAGACTGCTGACCTTCGTGGTGGTGTAACAACTAAGAATCAAGTGACACATTTATATGATCGTTATGGAAATCAAAGAACTGATTTGGCTCTTGCTCCAAATAGTGAGTGGATTTCTGATATGATCGCTATCATTGACGGAAACTTCTATTATCATGTATCTACTAATGGTTTTGTAGCAGCTGATGACGCTTTGCCATGGGCTACATTCTTAGCTGGTTCAACTGTTAGAACAACTGCTAATGCCAAAGTTTATGACAATGCTGGTAACTATACTGGTAACACCGTAAACAATGGTACTGAGTGGATCGTCGATCGTCGTGCCGTTAATCCATTGACTAACGTTAAAATGTACCGTATCGGTACTAACGCTTGGATTCAACAAAATCAATTACAACAATTATAAAAAACAAGGAAGCCTTAATTGGTTTCCTTATTTTTTTGACTAATCGTTTGTAAACATCTTTAGAAAGTCCAATTTTCAATAAAAAATTGTTTTGATTGTTACGTGATTGTATATATAATTTATACTGTCATTAAAAATGTAATTAACTGTTAAATCATTATTCATAAAAAGGAAGTATTGATTGTATGGATAAAAAAATTGAGGTTCGAGGAGGAAAGGTCAACAATTTAAAAAATATCAATGTTGACATCCCTTTGAATAAATTTGTGGCTATCTCTGGACCATCCGGATCGGGGAAAAGCTCGTTAGCTATGGGTATCTTGTACGCTGAGGGTTCGAGAAGATACCTAGAAGCTTTATCAACTTATACGAGAAGACGAATTAGCCAAAGTAAACGTTCAGATGTCCAAGAAGTTAAGCACATTCCTTCAGCAATCGCTTTACGTCAGCGTCCTGGAGTTCCTTCCGAAAGATCGACTGTTGGTTCGATGAGTGAAATTTTTAATGTTATTAGATTGATTTTTTCACGTTTAGGATCAACGGTTTGTCCAAATGGTCACCGAATAAAACCTAGTCTTAAAATAGCTCAAGCGATGGATTTACCGGGAGACCGTATGGGAGTGATTACTTGTCCCGTCTGTGGTGTTGAATTCATGGCCAAGTCAGCCGAAGATTTCGCCTTTAATTCTGGTGGTGCCTGTGTGCAATGTCATGGTACTGGTAAAATTCGTGAATTAGATGAAAGTAAATTAATCGGCGATGAGTCATTAACACTTGATCAAGGAGTGGTTGCTTCATGGCACCTTCCTGGAAGAAATTTCATGCCAACTGTTGCAGCAACTCTAGGAGTCCGGACTGATGTTCCTTATAAAGATTTAACTGATAAAGAAAAAAATATCGTTTTACACGGTGAAAAGAAACAATATTCGGTTGACTTCAGGACTTCGACCGGTCGTGTTTTTCACACTGATAAAACACTGTATGAGAACGCCTATGAAGCAGTTTATGACTCTTTAAAGACTGTTAAAAGTGAACGTTCTATCAATAAAATTAATCAATTTTTCCATTTTTCAGTATGTCCAACTTGTCACGGAACACGTTTGAATCCTGAATTATTAACACAAATCGTCGGCAAGAAGAATATTGCTGAAGTATCTGATTTAACCCTAGGTAAACTTGGTGATTGGGAAGTACAGACAAAGTCAGAACTACCTCAAGAATTGCAAGCCATGGCTAGAGTACTTTTTAAGAATTTACATGATACCTTACAGCCACTGCTTGATTTAGGACTAGATTATTTGACCTTATCAAGAAATGGTAATACTTTGTCGACCGGTGAACTGCAACGAATTCAATTGGCAAAGACTTTAAGAACTGAAACAACTGGTGTTCTTTACGTTTTAGATGAACCATCAATTGGGCTACATCCTGATAACGTTAAAGGTTTGATCAATATTTTTCATAAATTGATTGATCAAGGGAACTCTTTAGTAGTCGTTGATCACGAAGTCGACATCATCAATGCTGCTGACTGGGTGATTGAAATTGGTCCGGGTTCTGGAGATGCCGGTGGAAATGTTATAGCTCAAGGCACGCCGCAAGAATTAGTTCATGATAAGAATTCGTTAATCGGTCCGTTTATTTCTGGAAAAGCAAATATTATGCATGAAAAGGTACCTTCAAAGAAAAATGCTGCAGATCTAACAACAAATTTCGAAGTTAAAGATTATTTCAATCTACACGATATCTCAGCTTCAATACCCGGAAATAAAATAACTGCTATTACTGGTTTTTCAGGAGCTGGAAAGACTAGCTTGATTTTGGATAGTTTAGTACCAGCTATTGAGAGTAAAAAGAACAAACAGGCATTACCCAAACAAGTTACAAAACTAGATACCAAATTAACTAATGTTGTCAGCATCGATGCTAAACCAGTTGGTAAAAATACGCGATCAAGTTTAGCAACTTATACGACAATCATGGACAATTTAAGACGCATGTTTGCTGATTTGCCTGAATCTAAAGCTAGAAAATATACTATTTCGAACTTTTCCTATAATAATAAACAAGGTGCTTGCGAACATTGTGGTGGTATCGGAAAAATTTCCTTAGATATTCAGTATCTTCCAGATATGGTCGAAGTTTGTCCATACTGTCATGGCAATCGTTTCAAGGATGAGATCCAACAAATTCACTGGCACGGTTATTCCATTGTTGATTTACTCAATTTATCAGTTAAAGATGCATTAAAGATTTTTGAATCTGTTCCAAAAATTGAAAAACAATTAAAGCTATTGGACGAAATCGGACTAAATTACTTACATCTCGGTGAAAGCACTCCAGAATTATCTGGTGGGGAAGCTCAACGATTAAAGTTGGTTAATCATCTGAATGGCAAACAGGATAAGACTATGTTTGTTTTCGATGAACCATCTGTCGGTTTACATCCAATTGATGTTCAAACATTGCTCGGCGTCATGAATAAATTAAAATCAGAAGGAGCAACGATTATTATCATTACTCACGATTTAGATTTGATGACCAACGCTGATTACTTAATTGACTTAGGTCCAAAAGGTGGTGCCGCTGGTGGTAAATTAATGGCTGCCGGTGATCCAAGTAAATTAGTTGAAAATGCATCAAGTTTAACAATCGATTACTTAAAAGAACATTTCCAAAAATTTAATTTAGAATAAAAAACATAAAAACAAAGACAGCTCTAACATTAATTTGTTGGGGCTGCCTTTTTGTTTAATTATCCAAAGTCAACTTGATCAAGCATTTGTTCACGGGATTCCTGATCTAATCCTAAATAAGCTAGAGTCATCTGTTGACTACTATGATTCAACAAACGCATGACTAACGCAATATTGTAATTAGATTGGATATAGACACGATAAGCTCCAGTTTTTCTCATCGTATGCGTCCCCAAATAATTAATTCCTAATAAATCTCCGGTCTTTGCCATAATCTTATAAAATTGCTTTTCCGAAACGTGTCGATTAGGACGTTGCATTGAAGGGAAGAGCCATTCTGAATTAATGTGATTTTCCAAAAGCCATTTTTGATAAATCAATAAATCGCGTTTGATTGGTCGCAAATACAAAGTATTCGGTTTCCCAGTTTTCTTATCGTGGATATAAGCATTTTTTCGTAATTCATCATACTCGTCAAAAACATCACTATACTTCAAAGACATAACATCGGATACTCGAAGTAGAGTTGCTTTGCCAGTCTGAAAAATTGTGTAGTTACGACGACCATATTTAAAATTCCTCAGAAGCGTATTTTTAACTTCATTTAGGATATTTGTATCTTTTATAGGTAAAACTAGCTGTTTCATAGCTCCTCCATCATGGGGACTATTATTTAGTTATATTAATAAATAACCCCTACTATTTTATTGTAGTTTTTAAGTGCTGATACGTCAACATTTTGCAGGGGCTATTATTTACAAATAGCCCCCGTTTTTGACAAAAAAGAGCCATTTTTGTGAATGTTAATTCTATGGTCAAGTTCATTCTTTAAACTACCACTTGTACACATGTTATTCATAGAATACGTCTCTCAGACACAAGGTAATTTTTCCATTTTGAATATAAAATTTGGAAAAATTGGTCACAGATTATGTAGTTTTTTCTAATTTAAGAAACAATGATTTATATAATTTTGATGACTATAGTTTTTTTATATGTTCATTATCAGATCCACCATTGATATTTCACCTTTTAAAAGAAAAGATTGATAAAAATGAGTTTAAAAAGCCCCATATTGTGAAACAATTAATTTGCAAGAAACAAAATATATTTTTTGTCTCAATCAATACCAATCATTTTCAATCATCCATAGATAGCACAAATATAGTGGTGCTGTGATGGTTATACCAATTTTATCGTTCAAAAGAAATCATAAAATTTTCGATGAAAAAACATAAAATAGGGTAACATTTTGTTACAAAGTGAACTATAATGAACTTGTGGTTGAAAGCGGTTACATTTCAACTCTCGGAAAGATTCAAGGTAAAAATCAAAAGGAGGTAATATTTATGAGTAGTCGTGATACTGCTAATGTTTTATGGTTTGATGAGTTACATCGGGAAGATGTTAATTTAGTAGGAGGAAAGTCTTCTTCACTGGGAGAAATGACTTCTTCGATGGATGTACCTGTGCCTTATGGCTTTGCGACAACCGCACGTGCATATCAACACTTTATGGCTCAAACAGGTTTAAACGATAAGGTTAACGCATTGCTTGAGGGTATCAAGGACTACGAAAATTCAGATGAACTACATGCAACATGTGAAAAGATCAGAAACTTGATTGTTGGCGCAAAAATGCCTGACGATTTAGCTAATGATATCGAAAAGGCATATGCTGATTTATCTGAGAAAGTTGGACAAGACAATCCATTTGTTGCTATCAGATCTTCTGCTACAGCTGAGGATTTGCCAAACGCATCATTTGCTGGTCAACAAGAATCTTATCTAAATATTAAGGGAGCTGCTGATGTAGTTAACCGTGTACAACAATGTTATTCTTCACTATTTACAGATCGTGCAACATATTATAGACACAAGCAACACTTCCCACATGAAAAAGTTGCTTTGTCAGCTGCAGTTCAAATGATGGTCTTCTCAAAGGCTTCAGGTATTATGTTCTCAGTTAACGTTGCTAATGGGGATGCATCTAAGATCGTTATCGATTCAATTTATGGTTTAGGTGAATATATCGTTTTAGGTAAAGTTACACCAAACCACTTCGTTGTCGACAAACAATCAATGAAGATTGACGAGAAGAACGTCGTTAAACAAACAATTCAATTGGAAAGAAATCCTGATGAGGGTACTGTTGAAAAAGCAGTTCCTGAAGAATTACAAGAAAAACAAGTTCTTACTGACGAACAAGTTATTGAATTAGCTGGATATGCTAAGGAAATCGAACGTCACTATGGCTGTTACATGGATATGGAATTTGCTTTGGACAAGAACACAAATCGTCTTTGGATCGTTCAAGCTCGTCCAGAAACAGTTTGGTCACAAAGAAATAAGAAGAAGAAAGCAGAATCTGACGACGAAAATACTGTAGCTGAATCAGATGCTAAAGTAGTAGTTCGTGGTTTACCTGCTAGTCCTGGTGTTGCTAGTGGTGTCGTTCACGTAATCGATTCCCCTGATGACATTGATAAATTCAAGAAAGGTGAAGTCTTAGTTACTTTGATGACATCTCCTGATTGGGTTCCAGCTATGAAGAAAGCCGCTGCTATCGTAACTAACAATGGTGGTATGACTTGTCACGCTGCTATCGTTTCAAGAGAAATGCAGATTCCTTGTATCGTTGGTACTAAGAGTAAAGGTCAAGCTGCTACAGAATCATTCAAGACTGGTGATGTAGTTACAGTTGATGCTACAAACGGTATCGTTTATGCCGGTAAAGTGGAAGGAATCGCTAAGAAAGCTGAGAGTAACGCACCTGCTAGCGGACAAGTAGTAGCTGCCGAAACATTTGCTCCAACAGCAACTGGTGTCATGATGAACTTGGGTGATCCAGACTTAGCTGAAAAGTACTCAACATTACCAGCTGATGGTATTGGTCTAATGAGAGAAGAATTCTTGTGGACCACATTTATTCACGAGCACCCACTATATTTGATTGAACAAGGCCATCCAGAAAAAGTCATCAACATGTTGGCTGATGGTATTTCTAAAGTTGCTCGTGCTATGGCTCCAAGACCAGTTGTCTTACGTCTATCAGACTTCAAGTCTAGTGAATACCGTAACCTCAAGGGTGGAGACAAGTATGAACCACATGAACCAGCTGATTTGTTAGGTTGGCGTGGTGCTTCTCGTTACTACGATCCTAAGTATATTGAAGCCTTCAAACTAGAACTTGGTGCTGTCAAGAAAGTTCGTAACGAATTTGGTTTGAAGAACTTGAATATCATGATTCCATTTGTCAGAACTGTTGACGAAGCTAGAAAAGTTACCGATATTATCAAAGATGAAGGCTTAGTTCGTGGCGATGACTTCAAGATCTACATGATGGCTGAAATTCCTTCAAATATTATTTTGGCTGATCAATTCAATAAGTACGTTGATGGTTACTCAATCGGATCAAATGACTTAGCAATGTTGATTCTAGGCTGCGATAGAAACAACGATACTGTTTCAAGATTGTTTGACGAACGTAACTTGGCTGTAAAACGTGCTATTAATCACTTAATCAAGACAGCTCATAAAGATGGCAAGACAGTTTCAATCTGTGGACAAGCTCCATCAGAATACCCAGACTTTACTAACTTCTTGATTCAATGCGGTATTGACTATGTATCAGTTAACCCTGACATGGTCAAAGCTACAAAACGTAATGTTGCTCACTTCGAACAAAGAATCATGCTTGACAAGGCAACAGGACGTGGACTAAATGACCCAACTGACTATGATTGGGAATAAATAAATAGTCAAAAAGATACCTCCATGATTTTGGGGGTATTTTTTTTTGACTATTTTTGAAGTGAGGCTTTTAGACGCTTTATAAATAACTGCGAGACCTTAGATAAAACAGTATTCTTTTTCCAAACTACGGTGATTGGTTCAATTATTTGTGGAGATATTGGGCGGAAGATTAAATTCTGAACATTATTTCTATTCAGCAAATGATCAAACGTCAGCATATAAGAATGGCTACTTTGTACTAATAATTCGGCATTGTAGGCAAGGGTAAAAGTTCCAGTAATATTCATCTCTGGACCAAGATTGCCCCACCAATTGTCAAAACGATGACTAGATAGAGCTTGGGATGATACTAATAATGGAAGATTCAGAAGATCTTTTGGTTCAATAACTTCTTTGTTAGCCAATAATGCATCTTCGCGCATGATGACACCCCAATGGTCAGTTTCAGGCATCTGTAAATAATTGAAATCATCCAAATCCCTTTCACCCATAAAGACAGCAAAATCTAGAGTCCCATTGTTGAGACTTTTTTCCATCTCATTAGCATCCCCACTGATTAGGTGAGTTTTGACATCAGGGTAGTCTTGACTAATATTTCCCAAGACATCGAGAATTCGTTTCATCCCAATACTTTCACCAGCACCAATCGTCAAGTCACCACTAATAATCTGGTTACTTTGAATATTAGCGCTGATTTTTTTAGCCAGTTTGACCATTTCTTCGGCCTTAGTATTAAGGTATTGACCTTCAGAAGTTAAAGTTATTTGCCGATGTCCACGAATAAACAACTTTGTTCCCAACTCGTCTTCTAAGTCTGATAACTGTTTAGAGAGGGCAGGTTGTGAGATCAACAATTTTTCGGCAGCTTTAGTGATGTTTTTTTCTTGAACAACAGCTAAAAAATAACGTAAAACTCGTAATTCCATAATCGATTCCTTCCATAACTTATAATTATGTTTATCCATATTTTAGAAGTATTTCACATATTTAGCAAATCCTTTTATACTATAGTCATTCAGTTGAAAGGAGCAATCAAATGACTTGTCAATCAGAACTTTTTAATGTCGACGAGCGTTTAGTTGAACAGAATCAACGCTTGCTACAGCATTTAAATACTAGTCGAGTTTGTTCCCAAGAAAGTAATCAGCTATTGAGTGAAATACTTGGTTATCAATTGGATTCAACTGACGAGATTAGATTACCGTTTCATACCGACTATGGCCGTAACATAAAATTTGGTAAAAATATTTTCATCAACTGTGATGTCACGATGGTCGATATCGGCAAGATAATAATTGAGGATTACGTAATTATTGGACCGAACACAACACTTTTAACGACTAATTATCAAACTAAAAATAAAGCTCCAATTGTCATCAAACAAAAAGCTAATATTGGAGCAAACGTTACGATCATGCCAGGCGTCACAATTGGCAAAGAAGCTGTTGTTTTAGCAGGTTCTGTAGTAACGAAGAATGTTTTAGCAAATACAGTCGTCATGGGGAATCCGGCCCAAGAAGTCAAAAAAGGAGAGGTTTTTTAATGAATAAAGAAAAAGTCGTTATCATTACTGGTGCTTCCAGCGGAATTGGAGCTGCCACTACTAGAGAGTTAGCTAAACAGCATGCAAAATTGGTCATTGGTGCCAGAAGATTGGACCGTTTAAATGAACTAAAGGCAGAATTTCCAGATGAGGATATCATTACTCAAAAAGTCGATGTAACTAATTTTGATGAAGTACAAGCTTTGATCGACACTGCTAAAAAAGAATTTGGTCGAGTAGATGTTCTATACAATAATGCTGGTGTCATGCCAGTCAATGCTTTGGAAAATCGTGCTCGTGATGAATGGCAAAGAATTCTAGATGTTAACGTCATGGGAGTCTTAAACGGCATCGCTGCAGTATTGCCAACAATGATTGAACAAAAATCTGGTCACATTATTGCCACCGATTCAGTAGCTGGTCACGTGGTTGTTCCCAATCTGGCAGTTTACAATGGCTCTAAATTTGCTGTTCGTGCCATCATGGAAGGACTTCGTCAAGAGCAACACAATAACAATATTAGAACGACTATCGTTTCACCTGGTTCGGTAGCAACCGAATTGTATAAATCAATTGGTAATGCTGATAATCAAAAAGCTGAAATTGAAGTTGAGAAACAAATTGGTCTATCTGCTGAAAACATTGCTAAATCAGTTGTTTTCGCTATCAACGCACCAGAAAATATGGATTTAAATGAAATGATCATTCGTCCAATCAAACAAGATATTTAATAAAGAAAAATGAGGAAAATATTTATGAGTAAATTAGCAAATGATACAAGAGTATTTAAAATCAACCCTGAAATTGATGTTCAAAATGTCCGCTTCAAAAATCGTTTTGGCTTTATTTTAGCCGGCCACATGTATTTACCTTTGAACTTCGATAGTTCTAAGAAATACCCAGCTATTGTAATTTCTGGACCATTTGGTGCCGTAAAGGAACAATCTAGTGGTCTATATGCACAAACTATGGCCGAAAATGGCTTCGTAACAGTAGCTTTTGATCAATCAACAACTGGCGAAAGTTCTGGTAGTGTTAGAGATGTTGCTTCACCAGATATTTTTGTGGAAGATTTCTCAGCCGCTGTTGACTTCATCGGTTTACAAAAATTCGTTGACCGTGAAAGAATTGGTGCTATCGGTATTTGTGGTTTGGGTAGTCACGTTTTAACTGCTGCTTCAATCGATGTACGTATCAAGGCAGTTGCTACATCAGTTATGTATGACATGTCCGATTCAATGTGGATGGGTTTGAATAATTCTAAGTCTGAGAAGCAACGTGAAATTGAAAAACAAGCTTTGGCACAACAACGTTGGGAAGATGCTGAAAAAGGCACTCCTGCTAGAGGATTACATGAATTACCATTTGATGAAAATGATAAACCTATGCAATCAAGCGTACTATTCCCAGAAAGTCTACCCGAAGATGCTGATTCAGTTACAAAGGAATTCTTCAATTACTATCGTGGTCGTGCTTTCCATCCTCGTTCAGTAAACTCTGCTAGTGCTTGGACTGCAACAACTCCATGGAGTTACTATAATTTCCACCTTCAATCACATATCGAAACTATTTCACCACGCCCAACTCTAATTGTTACTGGTGAAAAAGCTCATTCACGTTATATGGCCGAAGAATCTTACGAACGTTTGAATGATCCTAAGGAACTAGTTATTGTTCCCGGAGCTACTCATACTGATTTATATGACAAAATGGACTTGATTCCTTTTGATAAATTCGATAGTTTCTTTAAAGAAAATTTATAATACAAAAAATAACTCATGCAAATTGATGCGTGAGTTATTTTTTGTAGTCATCATGGTAAATGAATTTATGCAATTTTAAGTATTGTTCGCCAAACTTCTTTTCACTCTCATTATTTTTGGGATAATAATAACGCTTACCAGTAAAACCTTCTGGCATGTATTTTTGAGAAGCAATTTGAAATGGTTGGGCAAAAGGACTTTTGAATAGACCTCCACCAGTGATCTCTTCTGAATGTTTGTAGTGGGCATCCCTTAAGCCCTTTGGCATTGGATGCAAGTTAGGATGTTCTGTGTCTTTGTCCAATAATTCCCAAGTCTCATCAAAAGAACCAGACTTGGGTGACAGACACATCAACATTGTCGCAAACATCAGAGGATACTTAGCTTTTGGCATGCCGATTTTTTCAGCTTGGTTGGCTGCAATCACTATTTGGGTAGCTTGCTGTGGGTTAGCCAGACCGATGTAAGTATAAGGAATTTCCCGCAATCTTCTAACGACAGAAGGTAAGTCGTTGTTTTTGAGAAGAACGGTCAAATAGTACAAAGCAGCGTCAGTCTCAGAACCGGCCATCGAATCAGAATAAGCTGATAAATAATCATAATGTTTAGTAGCTTTTTTGTCGTAACTGAAATGCTGTTGCTTAGCAAATCGTTTAACATCTTTGACTGTTATTTTATCGGGATTGATAGCATGGATGGTTTCTAAGATGTTCAAGGCAATTCTTAAATCTCCACCAGAAGAAATAGCGATTAACTTTAAAGAATCGGCTTCAATTTGATCTTCTTTTAATTTGAAAATCTCATCAGTAGCTCGTTTCAAAGTTTTGGTAATATCTTCAGTATTTAGCGGTTTAAACTCAAAAATCTGACATCTTGAACGAATGGCGGGAACGATTGACATAATAGGATTCTCAGTCGTTGAGCCAATCAACATGATGTGACCATTTTCTAAATAAGGCAATAAGAAATCTTGTAGAGTTTTGTTCATTCGATGTATTTCATCAATCAATAAGACAAAAGACTGATAAGGGTAAGTGTCGATCGATTGCGTTAGTTGAGCTTTATTGTCAGTCGAAGCATTAAATGATACGAAGGGATATTTGTATTTTTTGGCGATGATTCTTGCCAAACTAGTTTTTCCAGTCCCGGGAGGTCCCCAGAGAATCAAAGGAATGTTAACAGTTTTATCGATTATTTGGCGAAGTGGTTGACCGGTTTTTAAGAGATCTTGTTGGCCGACCATTTGCTCCAATTTAGTAGGACGCATTTGATCAGCTAGGGGTGTTTTGAATGCCAAGGTTAATTTCCTTTCATTTTTATTATTGATATAAAAATTGTAACTCAAAAAGAAATTATGGTAAAAGCGTTTGTTGTTTGACGTGCATAGACATGTAACTTATATTTAGAATACAAATGGGTGAATTAGGATACAGGAGATAGAAATGAAGATTAAAGAGGTATAGGATAGACCCCAAGCATTGATTGAGCAATTATTAGTAGTGTGGGAAAGTTCAGTAAAAGAAACGTATCTGTTTTTGTCAGAAAATGAAATAGAAAGTATTAAGAAATATGTACCACAAGCATTAAAGGAAATACCACATTTAATTATTGTAGAAAACAAAAATCAAGTTCCTGTTGGCTTTATGGGGATTGAAAACGAGCACCTTGAAATGCTCTTTGTTTCTAACGAAGAAAGAGGAAAAGGCTTAGGTAAGGAATTATTGAACTACGGAATAGAACAATATTCAGTCAATGATCTAGCTGTTAATGAGCAAAATCCACTTGCTAAAAGTTTTTACGAACATATGGGATTTGAAGTATATAAAAGAGCCAATCGAGATGAACAAGGTAATCCATATCCACTTTTATATACGAAATTGTAATGTGAAGCACTTGATATTTGACGTACTTAAACACGTACCTGTATACTAAGGATGCAAGTAAATATTAAGGAGGAATCATGTAATGCAAAGAATGACTAATCCTACTCAAGCAAGAAAAGACTTTTATAAAATTATTAAATCAGTTAATGAAAATTCCACTCCTATAGAAATAAATGGACGAACAGAAGATGACAGTGCAGTTATTATGAGTGCTAAAGATTATAGATCATTACAGGAAACACTCTACTTAATGAATGACGGTACACTTAATAAAATTCATAAAGCTATTGCTGACGATTCTGGTGAAACTGATATAACAAATGGTGTTGATTGGGACAAAATTTAGAAATGTCTTATTCAATAAAATTTAAGAATTCTTCTAAAAATGATTTAAAAAAGATAAAGAATAGTCCATTTCGTAAGAAATTTGATGAAATAATTAAAGGGTTATCAGTAAATCCATATGATCCATCAGATAACTTTGAAAAATTATTTCCACCAGAAGATAAACTTTATTCTAGGAGATTGAATATTCAACATCGTATTGTATATTCAATTGACGAAGAGAAAAAGATAGTACATATTTATTCGGCGTGGAATCATTACGAGTAAAAAAACTTCACTAACAATCCTAATGCTTGATAATTGGATTCGTTAGTGAAGTTTTTTTGATACGTACTTAAAAGAGACAGTGTTTTTGTCATTGATCAACTCTTGAAATAGACCCATCATCAATATGGATCGGCGTATCCGAAAATTATCAACAATATACCTTGAATGAAAATTTAGCTAATAACTCTGAATTCGAACAGGTTCTGGGCATCCTTTGATTAAATTATCGGAAGCGATTAAAGAATTTCTCTAATTTCTAGTATCTAGCCAATAACTCAACGCCAATGTAAAAAGCAACAAACTAGTGATTAATAAGGTATATTTACTATCGGTTAAAAGACAATAAACTTCAAAAGCAAATAATATTCCAACGATAATGTAGAATAGCGCCCTTAATTTTTTATTCATGACAGAGCACCTTCTTAATATTTCTTTTAGTTGATATTTTAGGTGCTGGAGATAATTAAGGGTATTTTTAATAGAAGACATTTGGTAAATGATAATTAAGATCTGTATAAAGAATTGATTTTTCATTAACCTAATACGTGTTGAAGAAGTCCTAAGTAATTTGGGAATGACCCCAACAACTGCAGTAACTATGTTATTCAAGCGAATAGTTGTGACAGATTCATATCCTGTTGATCTAACGTTAACCGATAGAGAGAAAACCACTAATGAATTAATGAATACGGTTGAAAAATTCCCTGTAAATAAAATTAATTCCAAAGAGGAAGCTTTAAACTGGCTAGAAGAGGATGAATAAAAACGACTTAGTCATGGTTTATATTTCATTTACTAATAGTTCCAGTGGTAAAAGACGACCAGTCCTAGTATTAAAAGATGGATTAAATGAATTATTGCTTTATAAAATAACTTCTAAGTATGCAAATAAATCTGAACGAATAAGACAACAGTATTATCCTATTCAAGATTGGAAGAAAGCTGGATGCAAAAAGCCTTCTTATATTGACATTGATAGTTTATCGTCCTTTGATAAAAAGTATTTTGGAAAAATAGTTCTTATTGGAGCTTTATCAGTTAGAGATATTCGTGGACTAAATCAGTTTATCATTCAATATAATTCAAGACATAAAAACAACCTGTAAATACAATAGTATTTTACAGGTTGTTTTTTATTTAAGTTTTTTAATCAATTTAGCAGGATTACCACCAACAACAGTATATGGTTCAACATCCTTTGTCACTATTGCACCAGCACCAACAATGGCATGTTCACCAATTGTTACACCTGGTAAAAGGACAGCCCGAGCGCCGACCCAAGCGCCTTCTTTAATATGAATTGGTGCTGTTTTTAAAATATTCATGTGTTCGATATCATGATTAGCTGTCAGCATCGTTACTCCAGGAGCAATTTGAACATTATCTTCAATTGTAATGCCACCTAAAGGTACTGTGGTTAAACTATGATTGATAAAGACGTTATTTCCAATCTTAATTTTATTAGCACGATCAATTTGGGTAGGCGTCCAAATAGTACTATTTTGGGGTAGTCGGTTTTCAAAGAGTTGATCTAAATATTCTCTAAGTTTGGCATCGTTTGGATTGATGTTGTTAAGTTTGAAACAAAGTGATTTACTACGTTGGCTCTCTTTTACGCCGTCAAGATATTCTTGAGAATTCATGTCATATATTTTCATATTAGTTCACCTTTGAAAGAAATTCGGCCCCTTCAGCGGTCAAATGGTCGATAAAGGTTGATTCTTTAGTATCAAGTTGTTTAATATCGTCCATTTCTTGACTAGTCAAATCGAAGTCAAAGATATCAATGTTTTCCTTTAGATGATTGATACTGCTAGAACTAGGAATTGCAACGACATTTCTTTGCATCAGCCAACGTAAAATAATTTGAGCAACTGTTTTATGATGATTATTTGCAATTGCTTTTAAAGTAGGTAGCTTGCTTAAAACTTTGATGGTTTCGCCAAATGGTGCCCAAGATTGTGGTTGAATATCATTTTGCAGAGCATAGTTAGCTTCTGAAGTTTCTTGGAAGAAGGGATGCATTTCAATTTGATTGACCATTGGTTTGATATCACTATGCATTGTTAAATCAATTAGTTGGAATGGAGCAAAATTCGATACGCCAATGGCTTTGATTTTACCGTCTTGATAAAGTTTCTCCATTGCACGCCATTCACCGAGAACATCTCCGTAAGGTTGATGAATTAAGTAAAGATCTAGATAATCCAAGCCTAGTTTTTCTAATGATTCATTGAATGCTTTAATCGTTCCATCGTAACCATTTGATTGAATTTTTAATTTAGAAGTTACGAATAAATCTTTTCGATCAATATCACTATTTTTGATTCCTTGACCAACTTCAATTTCATTGTCGTAGTTTGCTGCTGTATCAATTAATCGATACCCCAAGTCGATAGCTTGTGGTAATATTTGGGGTAAATTTTTGACGTTCATTGTACCTAAACCCAATTGTGGCATAGATAATTTGTTATTTAAAATTACGTTTCGCATGTTTTCACTCCTCATTTATTAGCTAAATTCATCATAAGAGAGTATTGTAAGTATGTAAAATACCTATATTAAAAGATAAACTATCCATTTATTGAATAGGAGAGAGTATGGAAACTAGATTATTAAAATATTTTTTAACAATTGCCCAAACGGGTACTATTTCTCAGGCATCACGAGAACTACACGTTACGCAACCAACTTTGAGTCGACAGTTAAAGACACTCGAAGATGAACTAGGAACGGAATTGTTTATACGAAAACAACGCCAGATGATTTTGACCAATGCTGGAGTTCAATTACAAACGGATGCTAAACAAATTTTATCGATGCTTACTCAAGCCAAAACGCGTGTACAAGAAACTGATAATAAAATAGTAGGAACAATTGCTATTGGGTGTATTGAATCTAACGCTGCCAATTTACTGGCACAAACTATTAAGCGCTACCATAAACAATTTCCAGGTGTAAAAATAGAATTGTACGACCTAGATAGTACCGATATTCAAGAGCGTTTAGATCAAGGCTTATTGGATTTAGGAATTGTTTTAAAACCGAGCGAAACTGCTAAATATTATGTGAAGGATTTACAGCTAAAAGATTCTTGGGGATTAGTAGTTTCAAAGTCAGCATTCTTAAAAAAGGAAGATATTTCAAAAGTTGAATTGCGAAGTGTTCCTATCTTTATAACTCGTAACAATTTAATTCAAGCTGAAATGACTACTTTGTTGGGGATTCCGCTGTCAGAATTGCATATCGTTGGTAAGCAAAATCTTGTTTCCAACTCCTTGTATTTGGCCAAGAATCAGACGGCTTATCCTTTATGCGCTAAGGGTGCTTTTATCGGCGATACTAATGATTTGAAATTTTTACCCTTGAAAGATGCAGATTTAATTGAGCAACAAGTAATTTGGAGTAAACAACGTAAAGTTTCGGACATCATACAAAATTTTATTGATCTATTGGTTAGTGAAGACCAAAAGAATTATTGATTTCTGGTACCTAACCAGTAATTCAATGCTAATGTAAAATAATGGCCATAATTTTTTTACTCATGATGGCACTTTCTTAATGTTTCTTTCAATTGATATTTTAAGTGCTGGGGATGATTAAGGGAATTTTTAATAGAAGTCGTTTGATAAATAGAATAATTAATCGTAGAAAGCTGTTATCATTTTTAAATTCTGGTATTATATGTTTGAAATTGATATTAGATATTAAGAGGAGAACGAAAACTGTGGCTAAAGAAGATGAGGTTACTATTCAAGTTGAAATTGATAAGAAGCTTCAAAAAAACACTGAAAAAATTCTCAAGAATCTTGGTATAACGACAACAGATGCGATAACCCTTTTATATGAACAGATTACCAAGACTAATTCTTATCCAGTAGATTCGACTTTAACTGAAAGGGAAATCGCTAATATAATAGAAAAAAGAAACAAAAAATAGGATATGCGCATATGAGGGGATGATACATATTTCAAAAGAAGATGGAAAAATATCAAATATTGAAAGTAAAAATCATAGATCATCAAATAGTGAACAAGCACGTCCAGAAATCCTTGAAATTGCTAAGAGGTTATATGACAAGCATTCTAACTTAATGGAACGATTAAAAGATTTATGACAAAATAAAGGACCTTTCCTAATGTTGGGAAGGTCCTTTGTGTATCTCGAAAAATTATGACTTGAGTACTTTTGAAAGCTTTAACAAGAAATCATCAACTTTACTGCCAGGAAATTTAGTTGTCAGAATCCCATAGGATACATGGATATCAGTTTCCAGTGGTATAGAAACAAGATTAGGATGAATTCTCTTCCAAGGAGTTAAAGTGATCAAAGGAATGTTTTCTTCAACAGCTTGATTAAAAGTATTCATATCATAACGTCCTGTAGTTTCTACTATTTTAATAGTGGGATATTTATCATGAATGATTTTTCTTAATTGGTCGTTTTTCTCACTGATTCCCATAGGAACACTCAATAATTCTTGATTATCTAAATCTTCAAAACTAATTTGACTAAGTTTTGCCAAGGGATTGTCACTTCTAACGGCAATGCCAAAGTCATACTGGCCCAGAGTAATTGCATCAAATGATTGTTTTAAAGTCGTGTTATCAAAAGTTCCCACTATTATGTCGCAATTTTTTCCTAGCATCGCATATTCACGATTCTTTGAACGTAAGTCTTCTTGTAACTGCACAATACGGATCTGATAATCCGGCATTTGTGCGGTTATTTTTTTCCAAATTTCCATGAACGGGTCGGCCGGGTGCAAAATAGAAGTCCCAACGTTGATGATATTTTGTCCTGAAAGACCGGCCTTTCTAGTCTCTTCGATGGCAGTATCCAATAAACTCAAAATCTGATTTACATATGGAAGAAACTTTTCACCTTCAGCGGTTAATTTAGTCCCAGTGGCGGTTCTAACAAAAAGTTTAAGGTTTAATTCACTCTCTAAACGATTAATTTGTTTCATAACTGCTGTTCCCGAAATAAAGCTTTGCTCACCGGCTTTAGTGAAACTACCGTATTGGCTAACACGAACAAAAGTTTGTAATTGCGTTATATCCATAATTTATTCTCCTTAATTAGTATGAACTATAAGTTGATACTGGATTAATCATTGGATTCTTCAAATATTTCTTAAAGCTATTATACTAGTGTTTGTGATCAAGTGCGAATCATAAAAAAGGAGCATGATATGAACAAAGAGTTTAAAGGTATTTTATCGACAATTATCTTTGTTGGAATATTAATGTTTATTAGTTTTCGCTTTGGACCTAGTGATGATTCCTTAGCCGCTAAGAATACGAACCGTATTTCAACAGTTAAACAAATTAAGGATAAAGATGTTGTCGGTGTTTGGATCAATCATCATAACAAAAATCTTCATCAAAAGATAACTTTCCATAAGAATCATAAATGGAATGAAAACCAATACGGAGTTAAAAATATTTATTCTGGGACGTGGAAGATCGTTGGTAAGAGAACTATCAGTCTTGCACCGTATGGAGAAAAAATTGTTTTTAACAAACACAATATTAAGAAAATCAATGTGGTCAATTATCATCACATTTTGAATAAAAAATAGATAGGAGAATTACATGAAGAAAATCGTTTTATTAGGTGCTACGAGTAATATTTCGAAATATCTAATTCCGATGTTACTACAAAAATCTGACAACGAAATCACGTTGTTTGCTAGACGTGCCAATCAAAGGTTGACTGAATATAATGAAAATTCACAAATCACTTTAATTGATGGAGATTGGAATAATATCTCAGATTTGCGAGAGGCTATTAAAGGTCAAGATATCGTCTATATGGCAACCGGTCATTTTGTTGAAGCAAATCAAAACATTGTCAAAGTTATGAAGGAAGAACACGTCAAACGTTTAATTGTTGCCGGTGGACTAGGTATCTATGACGAAGTTGCAGGTAAATTTGGTAAGTGGAACGCCAGAATGATGGGTGATTATACCAATATCAAAAAGGCAGCAGCAGTTATTGATAACAGTGGTTTGGATTATACCTTCCTAAGAATGAGTTGGTTGTACAACCAAGACGGCAATTATAATTATGACATTGTTCCCCAAGGTCAACCCATGAAAGGAACTCAAGTTACTAGACAAGCGATTGCCAAATTGATCAGCAATATTATTGCCAGCCCAGATTTGTATAAGTCACAAAGTATCGGTGTAGTCGAACCAAATACAGAATGGGATAAACCATCATTTTACTAATTAAATAATATAAAAATAATAGGAGAGTATTAAATATGTCAGTTGAAAATAAAGTAGTCGTAATTACAGGAGCATCATCAGGTATTGGAGAAGCAACAGCTAAATTGTTAGCTAAAAATGGCGCTAAAGTTGTTTTAGGAGCTAGACGTGAAAATCGTTTACAAGAAATCAGTCAAGATATCAAAGATGCAGGTGGTCAAGCCACATACAGAGTTACTGATGTTACTAACCCTGATGACTTGAAGGCTTTAGTTACTTTAGCTAAAAAAGAATACGGCGCTATCGATGTTATCTACAATAATGCCGGAATTATGCCAACATCACCAATCAGTGCTTTAAAGACCGACGAATGGAACATGATGATCGATGTTAATTTAAAAGGTGTTTTGAATGGTGTGGCTGCAGTTATGCCAGATTTCACTACTCAAAAGCATGGTCAAATCATCACAACTTCTTCAGTCGCAGGAATAAAGAGTTTTATTGGTTCAGGTGTCTATGGAGCAACTAAGTTTGCGGTCAGAAATTTGATGGAAGTTATCCGGATGGAAAGTGCTAAGGAACAAACTAATATTAGAACAGCTACTATTTATCCTGCTGCTATCAATACTGAGTTGTTACAACACATCACTGATGAAAATTCTAAAGAAGGAATGGATAAATTGTATAAGTCAGTTGGTATCACACCAGATGCCATAGATGCCATTGCCCGTGTCGTTAACTTTGCTATCGATCAACCAGAAGACGTTAACGTTAACGAATTTACTGTTTATCCAACAAAACAAGGATAATTTGTAAATAAAGGAGAATAAATAGTGACACAAGTAAAAATTATTGTCGATGACAAAGAATTAATCGCCGATTTTAATAATGGTGATACTGCAAAAGAGTTACTAACTAGGTTTCCAATGAAGTTAGAAATGATGAATTTATATTCTCGAGAGATGACTTATAGATTTCCAGAAGCTTTACCTGCTAAGAAAAAAACTACAAGTGGTTATGAAGTAGGGGATATTGCCTACTGGGCACCACGTCATAGTTTTGTGATTTTTTATAAACAAACAGGTGAAGTCATTGGTGATTTACAAAAAATTGGACACATCAATTCAGATATTTCATTCTTTAATGGCTCTGGAAACGTTCCAGTAAATTTTGTATTAGGAGATGGTTAATGAAAAATGTTTTAATATTAGGCGCTTACGGTAAAATTGCTCGTTTAGTTGAAAAAAGACTAGTCGGTAATCCCGAGTATAAACTAACCTTGGTTTTGAGAAACGCAAGTAGATTAGATAATTTAAAAACAATCCAAAATGTTCAAATTATTGAAGGTAATGTTGATGATAAACAACTTTTAACCTCCATAATGCCAGACCAAGATATCGTGTATGCAAACTTAAACGGGAATATGGAATTATGGGCTCAAAATATTATTTCGGCAATACAAGAAACTAAAACTAATAATTTGATTTGGATTACAGGTTCTGGTTTATATCATGAAGTTCCGGATCCATTTGGTTCTTGGGTTGAAAACTACGTTGGACATGCATCAAAAGAAGATACTAGAAGAGCTGCCAAGATAATTGAAAGTAGTTCTTTACAATATTCTATTATTCGAGCCGCCTATATGACTAATGACAGTGAAATTGATTACGAATTAACCAAAAAAGGCGAAACATTTAAAGGAACAATGATTTCTCGAAGCAGTATTGCGGATTTTGTAATTAAAATAATTAATGATCCTGAAAAGTATATGTCAGAAAGTTACGGTATCAGTAAACCTGGCACTGACAATATGTTGCATCAAATACGAGAAATGGAACATGATATTTAATTTTGCCAATAAATATAAAATTTAATATTTCAAGAAAAAAGAGATTTCTTCAACGTTGAAGGAATCTCTTTTTTACTCTCTTGTAGTCGGCTTAATAACCGCTTGGTTTGCTGATTGGCTAAAACGTAGACACCGCAAGTAAAATAAAAAGGCAATTTAGCTCACTAAAAAACCCTCAACGACTTGCACTCGTTGGGGGTTTTGGTGTATATATGTTATTCTCTTCTTGCAAAAATATTATATCACAAAATGTGATGGTTTGTGGAAAGATAGCTATTTGTAATTAACCTAATACAAACATATAATAAAAACTATATTTCCTTCAAAAGGAGGCTTTCATATTGCTTTATTCACCATTATTCGAATGTGATGTACCTTCATACCGCTAATCAGTGGTGTGAATCCGCTGATTTCTTAACTAATTAAGTAAATAAAGCGGAGGTTTCATATTTTGAACAAAAATAAAATAATAGGTAGCATATATTTAACTTTAGCAGCATGTATTTGGGGTGGGATGTTTGTCGTTGTCAAATCAATCGTCAGTGAAGTTCCACCGATTCAATTAGTTTGGCTACGGTATCTCATCGGGTCAGTTGCCTTATTGGTAATCGCCTTAGTCGCAAAGATTCAGTGGCACTGGGATAAAAGAAATTTATTACTGATCTTCTTAATTGGATTAATTGGTGATACGATATCTATCGTTGCTCAAGAAACAGGTACGATGTTTTCGTCAGCTCAATTGGGTTCAGTTGTAACGACAGCGACACCAGCATTCATGATTATTTTTAGTTGGCCATTATTAAAAATCAAACCAACAAAGGGTAAGTGTATCAGTTTATCCTTAGCAATTTTGGGTGTTGTATCAATTGTTGGTTTCCACTTTAAAGGAAAGAACTTATTATTAGGGGTAATCTTTTTGTTGATTGCTGGACTTACTTGGGCCTTGATGTCAGTTTTAATCGAATTAGTTGATAAAAAATACAGTATCATTCAAGTTACTTTTTTAGGTACTTTAGTTGCTATCGTCTGTTTAACGCCTGTTATTTTCATACAAAAGAGAACCTTATTGAATATATCCTGGGGTAGTGTGCACATTTGGTTAAGCCTTTTATATTTAGGAATAATTTCTACTGCCATTGCATTTTTCCTTTGGAATAAAGGATTAGTCTTATTTCACAGCCCAACATCAGGATTGTTCTTCTTGTTTCAACCAATTGTTGGAACGCTTTTGGGATGGTTATTTTTGAATGAATCAATAAAAGTTGGATTTTTTGTCGGCTTGGGATTGATTTTAGTAAGTATAATCGTATCTATCAGAAATGAATAGTAAAAATAAAGCCAGTCGACTCATTTATATTGTGAGCTGACTGGCTTTTATTTGTTTTATTTCAGATGCAAGAACAGAAAATCAAAAAATTTCAACGGTTGATATTATAAAAAAAGGCGATGTATCATGGAAATATTAATATATGTGGGATGGTAAATTAATGGAAATATACGGTTTGAAATTAAATAACGAAACTAATCCAATTATAAATAGCAATGTTTTTAATTTTAGTTGGAAATTTAAAGAAACTGACAATATACAAAGTAATAAGCAAGTTTCCTATCAAATTTTTATTTACGACGGTACACATAAAACAGTGTGGAATAGTGAAAAAATACAGTCGTCAAAATCTATAAACAATGAATTTGCTGATATACAATTAGAAGATCAGGAGACAGACTCTTGGCAAGTAAAAGTCAATGATGAATCTAATAAAGAGATATATTCGAAAGAAAGTAAGTTTTATACTGAAACGAATTGGAAGGATTCAGATTTTATTAGTTCGGATAACAACTCTTCTCTACCAGTATTTACAACCCAATTTAAATTGAACGATAATCCTGATAGTATCAAGTCAGCAACTTTGTCAATTACTGGTTTAGGAACGTATCAATTAATTTTGAATGATCAAAATTTGGGTGAGCATAATGACATAAAAGAAATGCTCAATCCGGGATGGTCGGATTACCATACACAAATCAATTATCAATCCTTTGATGTAAAGAATTCTCTCAGTGAGAATAATACTTTAAAAATACCAATAGGTAAAGGATATCTTTTAGGCAGAATTTCTCAATTTTCTAATTATGAAAGTATCTTTTCTGACAATGTAAAAAGTCCTTTATTAATTTTGAAATTAATGATCAAATTTGATAACGGTAAAAAGCAAGTCATTACAACTTCAAATAATCCAAAATGGCAATTTTTTGATCAATTAAATCACGTGGATAATGATATTTATGATGGTGAAATAATTGATTTCACTTTAGGTTCAACCGACACGAAATCTGTCACTGCACCTAAAATTGATCAACCAACAGTTAAGAAAATTTTAACTCCAAGTAATAGCGCCAAAGTATACGAAATTTTAAAAGATAAGCAAAATCCGATTTTAACTTATAGTTATAATCCTAATAAAGTAATCGCCAATCCAAATTTGGAACTGGGAGAAGTTGAGTTGACTAAAATCACCGATTCTAATTGGATTGCCGATAAAAGTACAAGATTGCTTTTTTATTTTGGACAAAACATGGCAGCAACTATAAACATAACCTTTCAGTCAAAAACAAATGTTAAGACAAAGGTTCATGTTAAAACTGGGGAAATACTAAACGATGGACAAGGAAGCATTGAAAACAAAACTGGTAGTGATGGTCCTAAGAATTCACTCCATCATCGAAACCTGATTTCAGAAATTGGTGGTGATGCTAAATCTGAAGAAGTTTTCATTGTACAAGATAACAATGATCATCAATACAATGCGACATGGACTTTTCACGGATTTAGATACATTGAGGTTGAAGTAGATAATCCCGTCTATATTAAGGGTATTCAACAAATTCCAGTTACCTCATTACTACATAAGAATGCTAATTTGAAAACAAACAATTCTGACTTGAATAGACTCATTAAAAATATTCAGTACGGTGAACAATCTAATTATTTATCTATTCCAATCGATTCGCCTAACAGAGCTGAACGAGCAGGATGGTCCGCAGATGCACAAATATTCACTACTAGTGGTTTAATGGGCTTTGATAGCACGGCTTTTCTCAAAAATTACTTGGAAGTGATCAACAATACCGAAGATAAATCAGCCTATAAGAGTATTATGCCCAAATCATTTTTGCCACAATTAGCTCAATTACAAGCAGCAGGGTGGTCTGATATAGGGATAATATTACCTTGGAAACTTTATAAATTTACTGGCAACGAATCATTTATTTCAAAGTATTACTCTAATATGGTTGAGTATATGAATTTGATAGGAAGTACTAATGATGTCGACACTAATTATGATGATAAAGTCTTCGGTGATTGGTTAGGATTCGCTCCAGCATCGACTCCTTATATGAATGCCATTTATCGAGCTTTCACAGCACAAATTATGGCTGAAGTTTCACATGTTTTGAATTATTTTGATAAAGAAAAGGAATATAAGAAGCTCTTTAGTTTGATTAAAGATTTTATTCAAGAAAAATACGTTTCAAACATAAATGGTAAATTCAATTTATTAACCAAAACAGCTGACAATGTCGATAAATCATTTCAAGGTTATAGCTTTGTAGATAATTCTCAAACCGGACTTCTTTGGTTCCTAAAGTTACATCTTTATTCTGATAAAAGCCAAAAAGACAGTGCTATTCAGGTATTGAAGACCTCAATCGAAAACAATGGACAAACAATCAGAACAAATATGCCAGAGAATTCATTAGCAGTAGGATTCTTAGGAATAAATATTCTCTTACCAACTTTAAGTGAGATTCATTTAAATGATACTGCTTATAATTTATTACTTAGTGATGAAAATCCCTCCTGGTTATTGGCAGTTAAAAATGGTGCAACCACGCTTTGGGAAAGATGGGATTCATATACAAAAGAAAAGGGGATTTCTCCCGATGCAATGAATTCATTTAATCATTATGCCTATGGTTCGATTGCTGAATGGTTGTATTCACAAATGTTAGGAATAAAGGTCGATCCTACGAACCAAAAATATCCAATTATAATTTCTCCTGTTATTGATACAGGTGAAAAATATAATGATCAAGAGAGAATCAAACATGTTAGTGGATTTTTAGAAACTATTTACGGGCAAGTAGCTGTTGAATGGAAGTCAAACGATAAAGTTATGACTGAATTAACTATAGATATTCCTGTAAACAGTGAGGCACTATTGAAATTAGATTCAGCTAGTGCCAAGAATTTGGGTTTATTAAAAGATACTAATGATTCAACAGATACATTCGATTTGAAACTAGGATTTGGAAAACACAGTTTTAAAAATTAAGATATTCAAAAATAAAGCCAATCAACTCAAAATGAAAAAATGAGTTGATTGGCTTTTACTATTTATAAATTTCTAAGATTTATTCCATTAAGTTGGTCTAAATATTCATCTAAATTTTTACGATTAGCCTCTGTACTAAGTAAGTACAAGGTTTCTTTCCAAGATTGAAATTCTTTTTCTGAGATAATAACTACGTTACGATTCTCAGATTTTGTAATAATTACATGATCATCAAAGTCTGCTACATCATCAGTAATTTTTTTAGATTTTTTCTTGCTTCAGAGAGTGTAGTTGCATTGGTATTTCTTGAAATTAGAAGAAAATCAAAGCTAAACCACCAACCAATAAGAAAATATAAAAATATAATCTGTCAGACATAATCTTTCTACCGAATTGCTTGGAATTACTAATGTTTCCAACGATAGCAAAGATTGCCAAAATTATAAGTCCGATGCCTAAAAGTACCGTCATGTAAGATCCCCCATATTCTTAAATGCTCAATAATTATATTATCTTACTTTTTAAAACGGTTTGCTACAATACTTGTCGTCATTTTTTAGCTCCTCAACAAATTCAAAACAACCGAGCCCATACCTTTTGCAGCAACGAGTAAACAATTTTCATCCATTAAAAATTCTGGACTGTGGTGGGGATGATTCATACCGTCATCAGGGTCACAACCTACGTAGAAGAAGCAACTAGGACGTTCTTGTGCAAAATAAGCAAAATCCTCGGAAGGGTCTTGAGGGCCACAATCAAAGACTTGTTTAATTTCTGGGATTTTGGCATCTTTAATTGATTTTACTACTTGCTTAGTTAACTCTTCATCATTGACCAAGACTGGGTAATTGTCATTATAATCAATTTCAACTTTCATATCGAACATTTCAGCAGCACTCTTAGCAATAGTTTCGATACGTTGATGAATCGTTGATCTAGTCGATTCTTTCATGATTCGAACATCGCCTTTTAACTCAACAGAGGCTTTAATAGCATTGTTTGAACCCACGCCGTCAAATGAACCAATCGTCACACTAGCTGTATCGAAGGGATCGACATTTCGTGAAACGACTGTTTGTAAAGCAGTAACGAAGTAACTACCAGCAACGATAGCATCTTTTGATAGGTGGGGCATTGAAGCGTGTCCGCCCTTACCGATAAATTTAATTGAAAAATCTGCTCGACCAGTTTGAGTTTCGCCCCAGTGATAACCAATAGAACCAGTTGGCATTGATGTCATAACGTGTGCGCCAATTACTTCATCAATACCGTCGAGTACGCCATCTTTGATCATACTTTTAGCACCACCTGGAGTAATTTCTTCGGCAGGTTGATGAATGATTCTAATTTTGCCGTGTAATTTGTTCTTCATTTGGTATAAATTTTTGGCTAAAACCATCATGTAAGCTGTATGTCCATCATGGCCACAAGCATGCATCACACCTGAGTTTTCTGATTTAAAAGGTAAGTCATTATCTTCTTGAATAGCTAAAGCATCGAAGTCAGCCCGTAAAGCAATTGATTTGCCGGGACGACCTGAATCGATATCGATTACAAAGCCGTAACCATCACCAAAATTTTTAGTTTCGATACCTAATTTATGATAAAAATCCTTGATATACTTTGAAGTATTCTTTTCATGGAAAGATGTTTCGGGATGTTGATGAAGGTAGCGGCGAATTTGGATAATTTCTGTTTCAGAATCGTTTAAAGCTTGCATTAATTCATTTTGAATTGTCAATTTGATTCCCTCCTTAATTTTTTGATACTTCAAATGTACCACAGAATTTTTAGGGAATAATACGTATTTAATAATTAGTTTTTTCTTTTATAAATAACAATGCTATCAATAACATTAATAATGAAACAGCCCCCATAACCATAAACGACATTCTGATACCGATAATACCTACCGAAGTAGAAACCAAAGTCACAATAGCGGCGAATAATGCTGCTCCCAAAGCCCCACCAATTGTACGTAAACAATTAATAATTGCTGTTCCATCTGTTATTAAATTCTCTGGCAAGTATTTTAACCCCCAAGTCATAATTGGAGTCATTAATGCTGCTACACCAATTCCTTCAAAAATAGTAGCAATGATTATGAACAAAATACTTGATTTTAGATTTAAAGAAGTTGCCATGATAGTAAATATGATCAATGAAATGCTACCAACCAATCCTAAAATCCTTATTCCATATTTATCATAAATATTACCAGCAATTGGACTTAAAATTCCAATTAATAATGCTGCTGGCATCATTACTAAACCATATACTGTTGCCGATTTTCCTTGAAGTGTTTGTATATAAATGGGTAGGACAGTCGTAGTACCATTCAAAATTGCATATAGCAAAAAACTGATTAACGTTGAAAATGCAAATTCTTTACTTTCAAATGCTTTAACATTAAGCAACGGTGCTTTCATATGTAGCTGTTTTGTATAAAAAATGAAAAGAAAAATTAAACCTACTAATAAACTGCCTCCAGTTTGAAGATTGAAAAATTTGAAATTACCAATATTTCCCAAACCATAGATAATTCCTGTAAAAGCTAAAGCAGCATAAATCATAGAACTAATATCAAATGAACTTTTCTCTTGATCCAAAATATTGTCTAAGAATATAAAAGCCAAAATCAAATCTACTATACAAATCACGATAACTACATAGAAAATCAATCTCCAACTACCGACATCAATCAATATACCAGCAATTAATGGCGCAATAACAGGGGTTAATCCTATCGCTAATCCATATAATCCCATTCCAAATCCTTGTCGATCCGCTGGAAAAATTTTTAAAATAATAACTTGTGTTAATGCCAATACTAAGCCATTTCCAATTCCTTGAAAAATTCTTCCAATGATTAAAATAATAAAGTTTGATGCAAGGGCACTAATTAAAGATCCTAATGTAAAAGATCCAACATTAATAAGAAAGATCTTACGAGTGGGAAATCTTTTAATAATAAATGCTGTGATTAGAATCATGATTCCACTAACTAATGAATATAGGCTAGTTACCCATTGAGCACTACCGGCTGATATCTTAAAATCTGTCATTATAGCAGGGAGTGCCGAACTCAAAGCAGTGGCCATCATTGTTGAAATAATAGCCATCAAAATAACCGTAATAAAAATCCCATTTTGTTTCTTTGATAAAAATTTCATAATTATTCCTCTTAACGTAGAAGTATGGTTTACAAGGATTAATTTTAATTGACACACTGTCTTATAACAACCTACAATGTTTGTTATAGTGTAAAATTACTGTACAAGATTATTGAATTTGTCAATTAAACAAAACACATGAGGAGAAAAATCGTGAAAAAAGAAGATCAAAGAACCAAAATAACTAAAGAGATATTTCGAAGAACCTTAATATCACTTCTGGAAACTGAAAATTTAAATAGGATTAGTGTCACCGAATTATGCAAACGAGCAGAATTGAGTCGGGCGACTTTTTATACTTATTACATTGATATTTTTGATTTGTTCGAAAAAATCGAAAATAGTGTATATGAAAAATTAGAACAATTTTTAAAGGAACATGACTCTAACGCTTCCAGATTGGAAAAAATCGTTGAATACGTAGGAGAACACAATCGTTTATTCTCTGTGCTTTTAAATGTGGATGGTTCCAGCAATTTTAAAAGGTCGATTATGAAATTAACTCGGTCTTTTGCAGGTTCTGATGATAAAAGTGAGAGATCAAATATCCACGACTATATAGAAGACTATGCAGTTGATGGAAGTATCAGCGTTTTATTGCACTGGTTACAAAATGGAAAAAAGGAATCTCCGCAAACGATTAGTAATTTATTGACTGTTTTGCAGAGCTATTCTGATAAAGATATTGAAAATGTAATCAAAACTAGTTAGTTTTTCCTAAACAATATTGGCCTTTTAATTACTTTTTGAACATATTTACCAGAAGTGTTAATTAATAGAACAATTCTCTAAACATTGCATATTGATATTGAACACTCTGTAAACTAATATTCAAAGTGTAAACAAAATGCTGAGGAGAATCGAATACATGAATGAATCAATAAAAACAATTAACTATTTAGGAAAAGAACATGGAAATTTTAATCAAGAATGGTTGGCTCATCATAAAGCATCTGAATGGTGGTATGCCACAGGCCTTCTAAATGATGAGAATAATAATTTATACAGTTATCAAATAGTTTTAATCAAAACTGCATTTGGTAATTTAGAACCTTGGAGCACTCAACTAGCATTAACTGATTTTACTAATAACAAGCATTATTTCTTCGAAAAAGCACAAAAAGATGGTGAAGGTTACTCAGTTGGAGATAACTTTGCTAAACGTGATGATCTACTTTCTATCGAAAAAAGTAATGATGGCTTTATTATTAATGCTGAAGCTGACAATTTTAGTATTTCATTACAAACTGAATTTGGTAAGGGCGCATTTTGGCATGCTGATAATGGATATTTAGTAATGGGAAAACCTGAACTTGGATCAACTACTTACTATTCTTATCCTAGTATGCCAACAACTGGTAAACTTATTTTAGATGATAAAACAATTCAAATTAAGGGAAATAGCTGGTTCGACAAACAAGGTGGCGAATTCCAAAGCTTAAATCCTCTAAGTCAATGGGAATGGTTCTCTCTACGCTTCAAAGATAATGAGCAAGTAATGCTATTCTCATTCCCACAAGATGATTACCAAGACGGAACCTATATCACAGACCATTCACAACGTCTCAATAAATATACGATTACACCAAAGAAAATTATTGAAGTAGATGGTATTAAATTCTCATCTGGATGGGATATAGATTTGCCTGGTATTAAAGATGAGCATTATACTTTAGAGCCAATTATGGCAGGCCAACGCAATGGTGCATATTATGAACAAGTTTCAAGAATTTTTGATAGTTCAAACAATCATGTGGGAGACTGTGTAGTAGAATTACTTCCTGGTGCCCGTACTCCTGATTTTAAGAGTGACTGGGGTAAAAGATAAACAAAAAAAACAATCTTTAAAGTGTCCAAGAACTCTTTAAGGATTGTTTTGTTTATATTATAAGAGAGAAATATAAGATATCTTTGATATACAGTTATTGTATTTCTTTAGATACAAGATAAGTATTAGACGAAGTTAGAACCATCCTTTATGCTAAAAGTAAAAATCGTAGAAAGAATGTGTTCAAAATCAACAAAGAAGAAGTTTTGAAGAAAGCTCGTGAAGGTGGCAATTTACGTTTCACTAAAGAAGAACTCGAATTGGTGGATGAAATCGTCGAAAAGAATTCACTGATAATCGATCAAATTAATCAACATTCCCATAATACAAAAGAACGTCGAGAACTATTTAGTCAGTTATATGGATACCAAATTCCCGAGACGACTGACATCAAGGCACCTTATAATGCTGACGTGGGATGTCAAACGTTTGTTAAAGATAATGTTTTTATTAATAAAGATTGTTTCTTCATGGATCTTGGTGGAATTTGGATCGATGAAAAAGTCAAAATTGGACCTCGAGTTAGTTTGATAACAGTAAATCATGCTGAAAACCCCAATCATCGGGATGATCTAATTACGGGTTCAATTCATATTGAAAGAAACGTTTGGCTAGGAGCTAATGTGACTGTTTTGTCCGGAGTAACTATTGGTGAAAATTCAATTGTCGGGGCTAATGCCTTAGTGACTAAAGATGTTGAGCCAGATAGCATTTACGTAGGAGCACCGGCTAAAAAATTACGTGATTTAAGATACTAAAGGAGAGATTTATTTTGATGACAGAGCACGAAAAATTATTAGCAGGACAAGATGCCAAGAACTTAATTTCCATGCTTTGATTAACATGCCATAATATCAACGTTAAATGCACATTTGTTTGTAATAAAAGTGCCTTTCGAATACTACTGTCGGATAAGTAAATTGATAAAAAAATACAAATAGTTATTCTTAAATTATCAAAAATATTGGAGCAAAAACATGCCAAATAGGCCACAATTTGATTCAAAAATGAATAGTGAAGTTTTCATTAGTTTTTATTGGTACAAAACAGAATTACAACAAATATGCAGAGAATACAAATTACCAAGCTATGGAACAAAAGCAGAGTTAACAGACTATATTGTAAAATTCTTGGATGGCATACCTTTGTCAAATATCAAATCTGTTAGAAAAACAAGACGAAGTACCTCTAAAAAATTGCAGTAAAAAGACATACGATTAAATACAAAGTTGCTGAATTCCGGCTTTTCTTTAAATAAGGAAGCTAGAAAATTCTTTGAAGATTATTACAATGTACCAAAATTCTCATTTCGTAAATCAATGGGCATTAAAATGAGAGAAGTTGAAAAGAGTGGAGATACAAAAGCTACCGTTGCCGATCTAATCCACGTTATAGAAAACGACGAATCAGATATAACTAGTAATAAAGAAGAACAAACTTATCAATGGAACAATTTTGTACGAGACTTCATGAATGATAAATCTTCAAAAAAGTACAAAGATTCAATGAAGTTCGCAGCAATTCTTTGGAAATTAGTGAGAAACTCTGATCAAGAAAAGAAATACAGTCATGAATTAATGATTAAAAATAATAAATTGATTGAAATGTATTTAAAATAGCAAAGTCTGTAGATTTATCGCAGATTTTGCTATTTTTGCTGAATAATAAAAAAAAGTCAACACCCTATTTAAAAGTAGAGTATTGACTTACAATTATAAAATTCATTTAAAACATCATAATTTTATTACTTCAATTGTGACCTTACTTCTGATGAGAAATACAACGATCCAGTAATTAATAGTAATTCATTGGATTTTAAATTGTGTTTGATTTCTTGATAAGCTTTTTTCCAATCAGAACAAAGTGTTATTAATGAGTTCCAATCCTTATAGTCATTTACATTGATAGCTCTTGTATCATTAAAAGTGGTCAATGTAATATCAACGTTTGGAACTTTTAATAATTCTTTTAACATGGTTCCAATATCTTTTGTAACTATGGCTGAAAAAAGGATTTTAACGTGATAATTACTGTAATCACTGAGAATATTCTCTTTCAGTCGTTTAATTGCATGAGGGTTGTGAGCTCCATCCATTATTATTAAAGGATCTGAATTGATTATTTCCATTCTTGCCGGCCATTTTGTTTGTAGTAAACTTTTAGATATTTCTTGCTTATTAAAAGGTAGATTATGTTTCTGGATGTATAAATAATAAACTTCTAAAGCCACTGCCGCATTTTCTGCTTGTTGATGACCAATCAGTGGAGTTTCTAAATTCTTTAATATAGTATGACGATTTACAAAGTCAAATTGTTCAAATCTTTGATTAACAAATGTCTTATAAATAGAATGATAATCTTGATTCCAAATATAAGTACGAGCATGATTTCTGTCAGCATATCGATTGATGACATCTACAGCATTCTTAGGAATATTCCCTAAAATGACAGGCACATCAGGCTTAATAATACCAGCTTTTTGATATGCAATTTCTTCAATTGTATTACCTAAATAAGCTGTATGATCTAAACCAATCGTTGTAATAACTGAAAATTCAGGTTTGATGACATTAGTACTATCTAATAGGCCGCCCATGCCAACTTCAATTATGGCAATATCGACTTTTCCTTGAAAATAATAGAAGGCTAAACCAGTGAGGATTTCAAATTCAGTAATCCCATAAAATTCTTTTTGAGAATCCATCTTTTCTACCAGTGGTTTTATTTTATTGCCCATTTCTATTAGGTCATTATCAGATATTTCCTGACCATTAATTTCTACTTGTTCGGCGAAATCTTTAATAAAAGGGGAGTTAAATGTTCCTACTTTTAGATTATTGGATTTTAATAAATTGGCAAGATAACGTGTAGTAGACCCTTTGCCATTAGTGCCTGCAACATGAATCGTTGGATATGTTTTTTCAGGATTATCAAGTAAACGTAATAGCTCTTTTATACGTGTTAAACCTGGGGAACTGCCAAAATATCCCCTAGAAAGAATCCATTTGATAACATCTTCACCTGTCGTAAACATGATTACTTTTTGACCATATAGCGACTAGTAAGAGTTTTTAACGGTAATGATTTACCAAAGAACATAATGGATCCTGTCTGAATAAAGAGCATAGCAACAGATTTGATAATTCTGGGTATCCATAAACCGATATTGAAAAAAGGAACCTTGTACATGATTGAGAGCCACAGTGGAGTTAAAAATAAGCTAATGATAATAGTATTTAATAACACACATATGAAAGTATTTTTAAAGGTAATTTCTTTTTTATAAAAGAAAAGCCCGTACAATACACCTGCAATGAATGCATTTAAAGTAAAGCCTATGAAAAATCCAGCTTTTCCAAATAATGTCGTTCCAATTATATCAGCCACAACGGAGGAAATACCGGCCCAAAAAGGACCAAAGAGCATTCCTAAAATAGCTTGAGGAATGAATTCAAATGAAACACGTAAAAACTGCGTTTCAACACTTAGATAATTAGTTAAGATAATTATCATAGCGATAAGTAATCCCATCGTTGTAAGTGAATAAGTATTTATTTTTTTGTTCATAATAAGCACCTCGTATAGAGCTGCTACACGTTATTATGCAGCGAATGCGAGAATAAAATCGCAAATAAAAATTTTTCGTTCAAAAGCACATTCCGTCTTTTTGACACTTAACGCTTTATTCTCTACTCTGTTTTTTTTATTTTCCATATTTAAAATGACAATTTATGTCAAATTAGAAACACTTTCCTCCTTTAATTATGAATTTAACTCGTTAAGTATAAAAATAATTTACTGAAAAAATCAAGGTTATTTGCATGATTTTTAAATTAGAAATTAACTACAAGTATTGGATTTAAAATCATAGTTGAGCAATATAAATTGGGAACGAAGGTTAAGTCTTGTCGAATTTGAATTTATAAATCCTATTAAATCAGTATTTTAAAAAAAGTGACAATATTTTTCTAAAAAAATATTATATTTATTTTCTAGGATTTTATATTTTTGTAAATCAAACAAATTATTATAAATACCTTTTATGCTAGATTATTTAAACAAATAATAAAGAATATATGCTCCATTTTCCAACAATTAAATGAATTATTGAAAATAATTTTTTGGTTTTTGAGTTATCGTTTGCCTTTTGAAATCGTTTGCTATACTGTTGAGTTATCAAAAAAAGGACGGTATACAAAATGTCAAATAGAAGAGTTGAACCTGAGCGTACAGCCGATAATGCGGGTTGGATTGATCGAGGTCCTAGAAATTACGAACGTGATTTACAAAACCCTGATTTGCTTGTACCACCAATCACTGATCATGGTACAGTTTCCAATCTACGTTTTAGCTTTTCTGATGCACATATGAGGATTGAAGAAGGCGGTTGGACACGTGAAGTTACCAATCGTGAACTACCAGCTTCACATGATTTAGCTGGAGTCGATATGTGTTTGAAGCCAGGAGCATATAGAGAATTACATTGGCATAAAGAAGCTGAATGGGCCTTCATGATTGCCGGAAATGCTAGAGTAACAGCGCTAGATGCCGAGGGTCGTAGTTTTATTGATGATATCAATGCCGGAGACCTTTGGAATTTTGAAGCCGGAATTCCTCATTCAATTCAAGCCTTGGATCAAGGTTGTGAATTCCTACTTGTATTCAGTGAACCTGATTTCTCTGAAAATAATACCTTCTTACTAACTGATTGGTTAGCCCATACTCCAAAGGATATTATTGCCGCTAATTTCAAAGTTGATGAAAGTGTATTAGCCAACTTGCCTGGTAAGGAAAAATACATCTTCAATGGTGAAGTCCCAGGCCCAATTTCTGAAGTTAAAAAGAACAATCCAAATGGCGACGTACCTTCACCATTTACATTCCATATGAACGATCTGAAACCACACGAGTTCGAAGCTGGTAAGGTCTGGATCATTGATTCAAAAGTTTTCCCAGTTGCACAAACAATTTCAGCTGCAATCGTAGAAATTCAACCAGGTGGTATGCGTGAACTTCACTGGCACCCTAAGTCAGAAGAATGGGATTACTTTGTTCAAGGACACGCCAAAGTGGGTGTTTTCAATTCTGCCTCACTTGCTAGAACCTTTAATTTTCAAGCTGGAGACGTTGGTGTAATTCCAATAGTTGCCGGACACTATATCCAGAATATCGGTGATGAACCTTTGATCTTCCTAGAAGTATTCAAGAATCCTATTTATTCAGATATTTCTCTAAACAAATGGTTGGCAACTTCACCAACACAAATGGTTTCTGATCATTTGAATATCAGTCCAGAAACAGTTGAACAATTTCCTAAAGAAGAAGCCGCAGTAGTTTGGTATGATCAAAGCCATTCAAAGAAGAATGTTGAAAGTTCTACTGAGGAGACCCCTCAAGATCTTCAATATAAAGCCGGACAAGTCTTCAAATAGGAGTGATCAGATGCAATATGATGTTCTAGTTATTGGAGGCGGAGTAGGTGGCGGTTCTGTCGCTTTAAATTTGGCCAGTCGTGGATTTAAAGTAGCCATCGTTGAAGAACGTGACTGGGGTGGAACAACAATCAACCGTGGTAGTACTCCAAAACGTGCATTGTTAGCTAGCGCTGAAACACATTTTCGGATGACTCAGTTAGTAAAAGATGTCGCACCACTTAGTTGGTCAGAAATGGCAAGTCATAGTGCCAAAGTGGTTTTGGCTGCTAATCAACGGTACGGAAATAATTTGGTCAATGCAGGAATAACAACTATCGAAGGTCACGCGACTTTTGTAAATTCAAATACAATTTTAGTTCATGGTCAAAGGTACCAAGCTAAAACGATTGTCTTAGCAACTGGTGCTCGCCCTAGAAAATTAGAGTTCCCTGGAAGTCAATATATGGAACACAGTGCTAGTTTTCTAAAGGCCTCTAATCTACCTGACAAGATAACGATTGTTGGTGCAGGAATCATCGCATTCGCATTGGCTAGTATAGCTACGGAAGCAGGAACGAAAGTAACAATCGTTCAACATAATCGAATGGCATTAAGGATTTTTGATCAAGGTTTAGTTCAAACTCTAATTAGTCGCTTGGAGAATGCTGGGGTAGTGTTTAAATTTGATAATACCATCCAAAATATTACTGAACTATCATCTGGTTCTTACCAAGTAACTACAAATCAAGATCAATTCGAAACAAAAGCCATTTACTGTGTTGCTGGAAGGGTACCAAATACAGAAGATTTGAATTTATCGGTCGCTGGTGTAAAATTTGGTCCACTAGGTATCAAAGTTGATGAAAGACTAAAGACCAGCAATCCTCAAATTTTTGCACTTGGTGATTGTTGTGATGCCCCTGTCCCTAAACTAAGTAATTACGCTATCTATCAAGGTAAATACTTAGGCAATAACTTACAGAAGCCAGTACAATTTCCAATTAAATATCCAACACCTGCCTTGACTGTATTCAGCATACCTAAGTTAGGACAAGTAGGAATTAGTACACAAAAAGCTGCTGATAAGCCTGAACTAGAAGTAAAAACGATGGATATAAAGAATTGGCAAACGTATGCCCGTAATGGTGATGATTTAGCAAAACTAAAAATCATTTTCAATAAAGGTAATCAACAAATCGTTGGAGCAGAAGTTTTGAGTCAAGATGCAGATCAATTAGTTGATTACTTATCATTACTAATTCAACAACATGTCAGTGCTGATGATTTACAACAACAATTATTTGCTTATCCTAGCCAAGCTAGTGACTTATATGGAATTTGGCAATCAAGATAAGTGATTTGACAGCAAAAGCCAGAGCAGGTAGTCCTGTTCTGGCTTTTAGTTTATGTATTTTGTTCAAATTTAAATCAGAATGAGGAAAAAATATGGAGGGAAAATTTCAATATCCAATTTCTTAGATATGTTAGGAAATACTGAAATAGCGGCCATGTTTTTATCGATGACAGTAGCGGGAGAACTGGAAGAATTTAGAAAAGTACGAGGTCAAACGTTCACACCGCTAACAATGACAAGTAATCTAAGGGTATTAGCCGAAGCAGTTTTTGATGAATCTGTTTCTCATGCGGAAACAGCTAGACAGAATGCCATACAGATATTTGCTTTGATGTTTTGTTTTATAACTGGAGCCGGTCTAGTTGGATACACCAAGGACAATCTAGCAAACAAAACAATTTTAATACCTCTAATTATTTTAATAATATTGGCTATATCGTTATTAACTAGTTATGTTAAAAATTTTATTTAAAAGGAAGTCTGATAAATCAGAGCAAAGTCTGTAGATTCATTACAGGTTTTGCTTTTTGTTTTGTTGTGAAAAAATAAAACAGTAACTAATATATCTAAAAAGCATCAAATATGTTGGCTTTTTATTCAATTTAATACCTATAATCATTATTTGTTTGTTTCAACTTCATCATACATCTGCTTTAAAACGACTTTAGCAGCCGAAGACATATTAACGTTCTTCAACCAAATCAAACTACTTGAAGACTTCAAATGTGGATATAGTGGGCGAAAAACTAGATCAGTTCCGATTGTATTGATTGTACGTCCTACGCCAAGTGCATATCCAACTCCAGATTCAACAAAGAGTAGGGCGTTATAAAGCAAATCGTATAGTGCCGTTACTTTTAATTTTTCTTGATTACTGCCAATCCATTTATTCAGCGTATTAGTAAATTCAGGTTGTCGAGAAATTATTAAATTCGATGCTAATAAATCATTCTTATTTATTGATTCTTTCTTTGCCAAGTCATCATTTTTGGGTATAAAGAGTCCCCATTCTTGATTGCCCGGAAGATTTAAAAAACTATAATTCTTATTATCCGTTGGTGAAAGAATGATTCCAAAATCAAAAATTCCATTATCTAATGACTTTTTGATCGTATCAGCATTCGTACTGACAAAATCGATGAGTATATTAGGGTAATCATTATTAATTTTCTTAGTCGCTTCGGCCAAATATTTAACACTAGGTGTCTCATTACAACCAATGATGACTCTTCCACTGATTGAAGAAGGTTCATTTCCAATATTTAACTCCGCTTGATCAGACAAAGTAATGATTTGTTTAGCCTTATCTACTAAATATTTGCCGTCTTCAGTCAAAGTAATCTCTCTATTTCCACGTATAAAAAGCTGAGTTCCTAATTCATCTTCCAATGCTTTAAGCTGTCGAGATATTGTAGGTTGAGAAATGTGTAATAACTGAGCAGCCTTATTCATATTCTTTTCCTGTGTAACTGCTAAAAAATATTTTAAAACTCTTATTTCCATGTTTTTTCCTCTGCCTTTTAGTTAGACCTATTTTTTCATTATAGGTATTAGACATTACTAGTGTCAACCCATATAATCTTAGGCATAGAGTTACGAAAGAAAGAATTCGAAAGGAAAAAATTATGAGTTTAAAAAATAAAACAATTATCGTTACAGGAGCATCGAGTGGTATTGGTGCAGAAACAGTAAAACAATTAGTATCAGCCGGTGCTAATGTGGTCTTTGGATCAAGAAGACTTGAACCTTTAAAAGAGCTTGCAGATAAATTGCCAAAGGATCAAATTGCTTTCATGTTCATTGATGTTACAAAAATAGACGATATGAAAAAGATCGTTGATTTAGCTGTTCAAAAGTTTAAAAAGGTTGATGCGCTTTATAACAATGCGGGAATTATGCCACTATCAAAATTACGTGATGATAGACGAGATGAGTGGAAACAAATGCTTGATATCAACGTCATGGGTGTCCTAAATGGAATTTCTGCAGTTCTGCCTGTTATGCATAAACAAGGTTTTGGTCATATATTAGCAACTGATTCTGTAGCTGGTCACGTTGTATATCCAGATTCAGCTGTATATGCCGGTACAAAGTTTGCTGTGAGAGCAATCATGGAAGGTTTACGACAAGAAGAACTAGATAATCATATTCGTTCAACAATCATTTCCCCTGGAGCAGTTCAAACCAATTTGTATAAAACGACCAAAGATGAAAATCAAGCTAAAGAATTAGTAGAATCATGGAAGCAACCAAATAACTCATTAATCACTAGTGACGTTGCAAGTGCAGTTGTCTTCGCTATCGATACACCACAAAGGGTGGCTATCAGTGATATTGTTATTCGTCCTTCTGAGCAAAGGGTCTGATTTTAATGGCAGAAAGCTTAAAAGTATTTAAAGATGCATTAAAAGGGCAAACGATTATTTATAACAGTAGCGAATATGACGAATTAGAGCCTATCGTTCAAAAAGATATTGAAATTCTGAGAAAGTACAATCAAACTACTCACTCTTATGAAGAAAGCCAGAGTTTACTTGACGAATTATTTGAACAAAAAAATGAAAATCTAACTATTATGCCACCATTCAATGTGGATTTTGGACCACAAGTTAATCTTGGAAAAAACATTTATATAAATAAAAACGTCAATATGGTTTCTCTAGGTGGAGTAAACATAGAAGATAATGTTTTGATTGGTCCTAAAGCCATCATTATTTCAATCAATCATGATCAGAATGAAAAAAATAGACGAAATTTAATACCCAAAAGCGTTCATTTAAAGAAGAACTCTTGGATCGGTGCCGGAGCAATAGTTCTTCCTGGTATCACAATTGGTAAGAATTCCATTGTTGGAGCTGGCTCAGTGGTCACAAAAGATGTACCAGATAACGCAGTTGTTGTAGGCAATCCCGCAAAAGTAATTAAAAAATTAGAAAACGAAAATAAAAGAGGAAATAGAAATGAAAAATAAGAAATTAGAAACACCAAAAATTGTTATTGGAACTTGGGCATGGGGAGATACTGGCGAATTAGGAAATGGATATTTCGGCAGTAAATTAGAAAAAAATGACCTTCAAAAAGTTGCTAGTAAGGCAATCAAAGCTGGTTTTACTATGTGGGACACAGCTGCTGTTTACGGCATGGGACATTCGGAACAAGTTCTAGGAGAAGTTTTAAAGCAATATGATCGTAACGATTACCAATTATCAACAAAATTTACTCCACAAATCGCTGAAGACGTTGAAAATCCTGTAGAAACAATGTTAGAGGGAAGTCTTAAAAGACTGAATACAGATTATATTGATCTATATTGGATTCATAACCCTAAAGATGTAGAAAAATGGACTCCATATTTGATTCCACTTTTAAAAGAAGGAAAAATTAAACATGTTGGAGTTTCTAATCACAATCTTCAAGAGATCAAACAAGTCAATGAGATACTAGGCGAAGCTGGATATAAGATTGATGCAATCCAAAACCATTATAGTTTGTTATACAGAAGTTCTGAAAAGGCTGGTTTAATTGAATACTGCCAAGAAAACAATATTGACTTCTATTCATACATGGTCTTAGAACAAGGAGCCTTGACTGGAAAATATGATTCTTCTCATCCATTTCCTGAGGGAAGTACTCGAGCAGAAATCTATAATCCAATGATGCAAAACTTAGAATCATTAAATAACAGTTTGAAGATCATTGCAGAAAAACATCAAGCTTCAGCAGCTGATATTGCGACAGCTTGGGCTATTCAAAAAGGTACAACACCAATTATTGGCATCACTAAATCTAAATATATTGATGATGAAATAAAAGTTACTAATATAAGACTATCTAATGAAGAAATGAATATGCTCGAAAAACTTGGAGATTTAGCACAAGTAAATACTCGTGGTGAATGGGAAAAAGATATGAATATTAATTAGTTAGATTCTTATTTCTTGATATACTTGATATATATGTGAACGTGCACATATATTTTTTAAAATTACGGGTTAGAAGTAAAAATTCATTTATTTAGAGCAAATCTTGTTCAAATGCATTTCTCATAGTTCAATGACTAAGTGATCAAATTATTTACCTTATAATTACTATTTAAAACGTAGCAAAATCTGTAGACTCATCACAGATTTTGCTTTTTGTTTTGTTACGAAGAAATAAACTAAGAACCAATGTATTCTAAAAAGAATTACAAGTATCAAATTTAAAATCATAATTAAGCAATCCAAGCCAAAAAAATAGAGCAGAACAAAAAATACCAAAATCCAGTAGTTAAATCGGATTTTGATATTTAAGGTTACATAATATATATTATACGAAGTTGTGTATTTGAAGAAAAAGAACCTCTAAATTAGAGATCTTGAGAAGATTCTAAATTCTTCAGATATTCAAGTGCATCAGACTTATAATCATGCTTCTCAATTTGTTCATTTAAAGCATCATCATCGTGCGTAAAAGTTATTCCTTCAGCAAATAGTCGTTGATACAGCTCACGAAATGGTAAATCATTTTCTTCGGCGATTTTTAATTCGTCATCAATTGAGTATGCGACTTTTCTGAAGTTTACATCGACAAGTCCTTGATCAAAACTTAAAACTGCATACTGAGCGCGTCTGTCAGCACGGAATTTTTTCCAAGCAGTATATGGTTGGCCAATTGAGCCGGGATTAATAACCAATTGATCTTGGGAGCTAGTTCTCATTAATTGATGATGCACATGAGCATATATTGCGAGGTCGTAAGGTTTGTTGAATAATAACTCATCGAAGTTGGCTTGATCTTCATATGGAAGCAATTCGTGTCCAAAGTTTTTCTTTGGATGATTGTGCGTTAAAAGGATATTTAAGCCTTCAAAGTTGATATTTTTTGAAATAGGCCATTGCTGGACTTGTTGGATATATTTAGGGTCAAGGTGATTCTTTACGTATTTGATTAACTCAATCATATAGGTGGTTTGGGGTTTATTGATATATTCTTTGCTGACACTCAAAATATTTTCAAATAGGAAATCGTCCCAATTGCCACGAATGAATTGGGTAGTATTGATTTGATTGAGTAGTTCCAAAATAGACTCTGCACCAGGACCAGGCATGAGTAGGTCACCTAAAAACCAATATTCATCTACCCTTTGCTTTTCTGCATCTTTAATGACTTGAGAAAAGGCGGTAAGATTGCCGTGAATGTCCGAAATGTCCGAAATAATTGCTACTTTTTTCATTGTTTGCCCCCTTCTTTTGTCCCTATTCTTTGATTTTAACGCTTTTTGTGTCATAATTTTTTGTTTTTGGTTTTTTGAGTTATGTTTTCGTAAAACATATTATTTAAACAATTATTTCATTTCAAATATGCATTACATTCTGATTGATTTATTGAGTTTTTCACTATTTTAAATGAACAGTTCATCATTAAATAATCATAGAATGCGTCTCTCAGACATCACTTGATCGTCATATAGTCCCTTTTTAGCCCGAAATACAGTTTTAATCCCGTCCTCCCTTTTTCAGATCCCCGTCATATCAAGGTTTGTTTCCCTTTTTATTTTTTACCTTTGATTTTAAGTTTTCGTAAAACATTTATTATTATCTACCCTAGATTGACAAAAAAATAGATCATTTCTAAATGACCTATTAACTACACTTCTGAAGCTTGATACTCTTTAATTTCATTTAAGAAGCTTTCACCATACTGCTCTAGTTTTACTTTACCCACTCCACTGACGTTGAGGAAGTCGGCTTCAGTAACTGGATTTTTCACGCACATATCTTTCAAAGTCTTATCTGAAAAAATCATAAATGGTGGCAAAGCTTGTTTTCTCGCCCACTTCGTTCTCAAAGCACGTAATTTCTCGAATAGATCCATATCGAAACTGCCATCAGCCACAATGGTTCTACTCTTAGTAACGTTTTCTGGTTTGTATTTCGGAAGATCTTGACGTCTGGCCACGTTAATTTTTCCTTTTAAGACGTCAACGCCCTTTTCTGACAATTTCAAGGTTGGATACTTACCACCTGACCCGGTCAAATAACCATTGGCTGCCAAAAATTCAATAAAACGGCTCGTTTCTTTTAAGGTCCAATCTTCAAAAATACCAAAAGTCGACAGTTCTTCAAAATGATGCCAGTCATTTGCTACGTCATCTTTGCCGACTAAAACTCTGGTAATCATCTTCTTACCGAAGTTTTGTCCCATTCTAACGACACAGCTCAAGGCTTTTTGGGCATCAGCTGTTACATCCACCACTTCACGGTCATCTAAACAGTTAGAACAGCGACCACAAACTTGGGTATTCGTTTCCCCAAAGTAATCCAAAATAAACTTCATCAGACACGTCTGCGTTTCAGCATAACGACTCATCTCAAATAGTTTCTTACGCAAACTCAACTTGTATTGATCATCACCTAAGGATTTATTGATGAAAAATTGATGCAAGCGCAAATCTGCTGGCGTATACAATAAAACTGCTTCAGCTGGCAATCCATCACGTCCTGCACGACCAACTTCTTGATAATAGTTCTCAATTGTCCCAGGTACCGTAAAATGCAGCACATAGCGCACGTTAGTCTTATTGATACCCATTCCGAAAGCATTTGTCGCAACGATTACGTTGATTCGGTCAAATAGAAAATCTTCTTGCTGATTGTGACGTTCCGAATCACTTAACCCAGCGTGGTAGCGACCGACTGAAACATCATTTTCTTTCAAAAAATTGTAGATTTTATCAACATCTTCTCGACGACCGGCATAAATAATACCAGATTCGTCTGGATGCGACTTCACATAATTTAAAACATAATCAATTTTATCTACGCCACGTTCAATCTTTAAGGCCAAATTATCGCGATCGAAACCAGTTTTAATGATATTTTCATCGGGAACATCCAAAATTCTAGCTAAATCGGCTTGGACTTCTTCTGTAGCCGTAGCTGTCAAAGCTAACCATGCGCAATCAGCCGATAAGTTTTTTAAAGGTTGGATCATTTCCAAGTAGCTACTGCGAAAATCATGACCCCAAGACGACAAAACGTGGGCTTCATCAATCGCAATCAATGAAATATCTAAACTTGACAACCAACTATAAAACTCTTCATCGACGATTTTTTCCGGTGCAACAAATAACAGTTTGACCGCACCACTTTCGATGTAACGCATTCTTTCTTCGCGGTCGTGCCACTCAACAGTACTATTCAAAAAAGTTGCCGGAATACCATCTTCATTCAAACTATCCACTTGGTCTTTCATCAACGAAATCAATGGTGAAACGACTAAAGTCAGTCCCGACATAATTGTAGCTGGCAACTGGTAACAAATTGATTTACCGCCACCAGTCGGCATGATCCCCATGGCTTTTTTGCCGTCTAAGACCATTTGAATCAATTCTTTTTGACCTGGACGAAACGTATCGTAACCAAATTCTTCCTTTAAGATAGCTTCTAATTTCAAGGTAAAAAACTCCTATTTATCAAAAAATATATAGTTAAAGCATAGCATAGATGTAAAATTATTTTTTAATTGCCCTTAAAATGCTGACTTCAATTTGTTTCAAACCTGTTTGAATCGTTGCTTCGTCTTGAGTGGATATTCGTTGGGTTTGAATGAAATAGAAAATGATTTGACTGACAACTAGTCTCAAAAAGCCTAATTCATCCAGATCATCCCTCAACTCATTAGTTGCTTGAAGTGGCAGCCAAATATTTTGTTCAAAAATATCTTTTATTTCAGCAATTTTTTGTAGGACTTTATCTTTAATTTGCTGATTGATCAATAATTGTGAGACTAAAATCATTGCTGCATCTTTATTTTGTACCAAAAAATGATATCGATCTTGAACGATGAAATGAATCATACTAGCTAAATTTTTATCCTGTTCCGATAACTTCTGTGCGAATTCTTTACCATAAGTCGGCAATAAATGCTCAATCAAAGGTTCCAGAATAACGAGCAACAGGTCTTCTTTAGATTTGTAATACTTAAAAATAGTTGCCTGGCTCATCCCTGAAGCTTCAGCAATCTGTGAAGTAGATGTTCCATCATAGCCTTGCTTAGAAAACAAATTAATAGCAGCCTTTAACACTTGCTTCTTTCCAAATGGCATGTCACTAGTCATTAACCAGTCATTTATATCCTCAAATGCTTGTTCCATTTTGTTACACCTTTCTATATTTTTTCAATCCTTGAATATTTAAAATCGTCAATATTACTAAAAATAACAATAAAACTCCAATCTCAGGCAAAATTTTGCCAAAGCCGTCTCCAGACATGACTACGCCACTCAAAGCATCCCCAGCATATTTTAATGGCAAGATATAAGATATCGCCTGTACGCCTTTAGCCATAGTATCTAAAGGAATGATCCCTGAGAAAAATATTTGTGGCACGATGATCAAAGGAATAAATTGCATCATCTGAAATTCCGATTTAGCAAAGGTCGACATTAAGATTCCAAACGCTAAGGCGACCAACGCTAAAACGAAGTTAATTAAAATTACGTAAAAAATACTACCAACTACTTCAACTTTTAGCATCCAGACGGTAAATAAGACGACTAACAACGTCTGTAAAATTGCTAAAACACCATAGCTGAGCATATATCCAAAAACTATCTCTGAACGTTTTACCGGTGTCGCTAAGAGTCGGTTTAACGTGCCAGATGTTCGTTCATTCAACAAAGCCATCCCTGAGATCAAGAATACAAAGAAGAAGACGAAAAATCCCATTAAAATTGGCACTATTTTGTCAAAGAAATTAGTATCAGCATTACCATACTCGTATTTTTGCTGAATTTTAGGCTGTGAAACTTTTTGTCCTAGCGGTTTTAAAACTCGTTTCATCTCCTGCATAGAATTAGCTAACAGAGACATTCTAAAAGCGGACTTAACTGCTTTAGTTTTACTAGCGTCAATATTGGCATAAGTTACTTGAAAATTATTACCTTTAGCTTGCACGATAGCATCTACTTTTTGATTGGATAAAGCTTCTTTTGCCTCTTTAGTGTCGTCGTACTTTTTAGTAGTTAAATGACTAGTCTTACCTAATTGAGTAACTAAGCCCTCATTGACATTTACTGTAGCAACTTTTACGTCCATCGTAGAATTAACTGAGAAGACTAATTTCATCAAAAATAAAATAAAGATTGGTGCTAAAAACATCAACATCAAGGTTCTTTTATCTCGCAATAATTCTTTCGTAACTCGTTTAGCGATTGCTATTGTTCGCATTATTCAAACCCTCCGCCTTCAAAAATACTTCTTCAATCGAATTGACTTGATAAATTTTCTCTAAACTTAACGGATCGTCATAGGCAATGATTTTTCCATCGAGTAATAAAGCCACGTCATCACACAATTGAGCTTCATCCATTACGTGAGTTGTTACTAAAATTGTTTTGCCCTGATTGCGAAGATTCTGTAATTCTTGCCAAATCTTTCTTCTCAAAGCTGGATCTACTCCGACTGTTGGTTCATCTAAAATCAAAATATCATTATTGCCTAACATCGCAATTGCTAACGAAAGCCGGCGTTTCATCCCTCCAGAATAACCACTGACTCGTTTGTCCAAATCTTTAGTCAAATCAACGACTTCTGCTATGTGTTCGATAAATTGCTTTGAATTTCTCAGAGCTTTCATATCCGCATAAAATTGCAAGTTTTCTTGGCCAGTCAATTGCTCGTACAAAGCATCAGATTGAGCCATATAACCGATTCTTCCTAATAATTTACGATTAGGCATTGTTTGTTCAAAAACTGTCGTCGACCCTTTATCTGGCACTTCCATACCCAAAATTATCTTGATGATGGTCGATTTACCTGCACCAGAGGGTCCAATTAATCCAATAATGCGTCCTTCTGGTATTTGAAAATCCACTTGTCTTAAAACCGTTTGCTGCCCAAATTTTTTAACTATCCCCCGCATTAAAATAACGTTGTTAGCCATAATCTATCCTCCTCGGCTAGTATTTTACCAGTGAGTGAGTGGTTACTCACTATGCTTTTCCCCACAGTATAGTACTAGCTAAAATAAAAAGCCATCCCTTATTTGAGATGACCTTCTAAACTCAATAAACTCTCTTTCATGACAACTCCACCACGATATTGACCGATTTTTCCCGTTTTAGTTACTACTCGATGACAGGGAATGACCATTAGGACAGGATTCTTGCCGATAGCACTCCCTACCGCTCGAACTGCTTTTGGTTTATTGATCTCTTCAGCAATTTGCGTATAGTTTCTAGTTTGTCCATAAGGAATCTGTTCTAAAGCTTCCCAAACACTTTCTTGAAAAGCAGTTCCTGAAATATCTAGCTTCACATCAAATTTCTCGAGCTTACCTGACAAGTACGCTTCTAGTTCGGTGGCAATTTTAGTTAATCTAGCTTCATCTTCTATTAATTGAACATCTAGATAAAAATCCGACAGTTCTTTTAAGTCTCCATCTGCTGAACCGACAAAGGCTAATCCTTTTGCAGTAGCGGCCAAAAAATAAGTATGCCCTACGAGCTTGAATTGGTGATAATACAAGGTTTTCATATCCATTCTCCTCTCTTTATTAGCATATTACTCTAGTATCAATAATTAATCATTTTGTATTTTTGTTACATTTTATAAGTTATTTTAAGATTCATATTGTAATTTTGTTACACAGGCTATATGATATTACTTGTAAAACGCTTACAAAAAGGAGGACCAACAATTGCTCGGGTTTTCGTATTACCTCGATCATACTTTGAATGAGGATGATAAAAAATATCTTCAAAGTATGCAGCAACACCATTTTAATGAAATATTTACTTCGCTTCACATCCCTGAAGATGAGCCATCGCAATATGCTACTCGTCTACAACAATTGCTTGAATTTACCAACGACTTGTCACTACACGTATTTGTAGATATCGACAAGCGTTCACTTAAGAACTTGCCACATGATTTAACCGGTTTTTCATTGCGACTTGATGACGGCTTTACTAATCAAGAAATTGCCCAATTATCTCAAGACGGTCCGGTAGCTTTAAATGCTAGTACCTTAAGTGAACAAGATATTACTGAATTAAGGGACTTCAAAGCTAATTTCAAAAATTTAGAGGCTTGGCACAATTTTTATCCACGTCCTGAAACTGGCTTAGATAAGAATTGGTTTATTCAAAAGAACCACTGGTTAAAGCAACTGGGATTGACTACACAAGCCTTTATCCCTGGTAATCAAATGTTACGGGGACCAATTTATTCTGGGTTACCAACCTTAGAACATCAGCGCCAACAAGATTTATTGGCTTCAGCGTTAGAACTAGAAAAATATGGCGTCGACAAAATCTTCATTGGTGATCCTAGATTGAATCTAACCTATCAAACTAAATTCAACGACTACTTTACTGAAGGTATTTTAGATCTATGCTTAAAAGCTAGTCCAAATTTTCCACCATATTTAATCAACAAAGTCTTACACAATCGACCCGATCCAGCTGCTCAAGTAGTCAGAGTTGTCGAAAGTCGTGGGATGAATGCTTTAAATAAACAGACGATTGAACCACTCGACAACATCCCTCGAAATGCTGGTTCAATTACGATCGACAATCAAAAATACGGGCGCTATATGGGTGAAGTTCAAATCATCAAGACAGGCTTACCAATGGACGAAAAAGTCAACGTCTGTGGTCATTTGGACCAAGCTTCAATGCAGTTACTACCCTACTTTAGTGCCAATACCGCCTTTAGGATCAATTATAAGGAGTGAAATTATGGATTTAACGAAATTAAGTACTGAAACACGTAATCAAAAGAGTATGGAACTAGACACCATGTCAGTTGCTGAAATCTTAAAATTAATGAATTCAGAAGACCAAACAGTTCCACTCGCTATTCAAAAACAATTACCACAAATCGAAAATGCTGTTGAGATCATTATTCAACAATTCAAAAAAGGTGGCCGTTTGATTTACTTAGGTGCTGGTACTAGCGGTCGTTTAGGAGTTTTGGATGCTGCCGAATGTGTACCTACTTTTGGAACTGATCCAACGCTAGTTCAAGGATTGATTGCCGGCGGTCAAAGTGCCATGACAGTTGCCGTTGAAGGTGCTGAAGATTCACTAAGTTTAGCACAAGAGGATTTAAAAAAGCTCAACTTAAACGAAAATGATGCCGTCGTTGGCTTGGCTGCCAGTGGTCGTACACCTTATGTCATTGGCGCTTTAAAATATGCCCAAACAGTTCAAGCAGCAACTATCAGTATCGCTTGTAACGAAAATGCCGAAATTTCAAAATTTGCTGAATATCCTATCGAAGTGGTCACTGGCCCAGAAGTTTTGACCGGATCAACTCGTCTAAAAGCTGGAACTGCCCAAAAACTAGTCTTAAATATGATCTCCACTACTTCAATGATCAAACTTGGCAAAGCTTATCAAAATCTGATGATCGACGTTAAGCCTACCAACGATAAATTAGTTGAACGTGCCAAGAGAATTATCATGCAAGCAACAAACTGCGACTACCAAACAGCAGCGGATACTTTAAAATCTGCTGACCAAGATGTCAAAGTCGCAATTATTATGATTTTAACTGGTAGCGATAAAGATAAAGCCGTCAAAAATCTCAAACAAAACGATGGCTTTGTCAGAAAAGCTATGAAGGAGGATTAAACCATGGCTGAGAAAAAAGAAGAACGCTTAGCTCGTGAAATATACAGTGCTGTCGGGGGACCTAGCAATGTAGAAAAATTGATTCATTGTATGACTAGAGTCAGAATGACGATCCGCGATTACGATAAAGTCGATATGGAAAAATTAAAGGCAATCGACGGAGTCTTAGGTGTCGTTCAAGAGGATACCTTACAAGTCGTCGTTGGACCTGGTCTAGTAAATAAAGTTGCCCAAGTGATGATCGACCAAGTTGGTGTCAAATTGGGCGAACCTTTCCCTAAAGATTTAGCAGACGATAACCAACCTCAATTATCCGAACATCAAAAGGCTAAAGCCGAAGTTACTCAAAGAGCCGCTGAATTTAAGGCTGAACAAAAGAAGAAAATCAAACCTTCTAAAACTAAGGCCGTCTTGAAATCTATCTCTAACATTTTCGTACCTTTGATTCCAGTCTTCGTTGGTGCTGGTTTAATCGGTGGTATTGCCGCCGTTCTCTCCAATATGTTAGTTGCTGGTGATATCAGTAAGAGTTGGACTGAATTTATTACGGTTCTAAACGTTATTAAAAACGGTGTTTTTGCTTATTTAGCTATTTATGTTGGTATCAACTCCGCTCAAGAATTCGGGGCAACTCCTGGTCTTGGTGGTGTCATTGGTGCCGTAACTTTACTTTCCGGAGTCGATCCTAAAGTTCCGCTCCAAAATATCTTTAATGGTTCAGCTCTTTCAGCTGGACAAGGTGGTATCATCGGAGTTATTTTCGCCGTTTGGATTCTTTCAATCATCGAAAAACAATTGCACAAGATCATCCCTGATTCAATCGATATCATCGTGACACCTACATTGACGCTTCTAGCAGTCGGTGTCTTCACGATCTTTATCGTCATGCCTATTGCTGGTGTTATCTCTGATTCATTAGTTGGTTCCATCATGTGGGTTCTAAAAGTCGGTGGTGCCTTCTCTGGATTCATCTTAGGACTATTCTTCTTACCTATGGTTATGCTTGGTTTGCACCAAATCTTAACTCCTATTCATATTGAAATGATCGACAAAACTGGTTCTACTTTACTATTGCCTATCCTTGCTATGGCTGGTGCTGGACAAGTTGGTGCTGCTTTAGCTCTTTGGGTTCGTTGCAAGAAAAACAAGAAGTTAACTAACATGATCAAAGGTGCTTTACCAGTCGGTTTCTTAGGAATTGGTGAACCATTGATCTACGGTGTTACTTTGCCTCTTGGTCGTCCATTTATCACTGCTTGTATCGGTGGTGGTATTGGTGGTGCCGTTGTTGGAGCATTCGGTAACGTCGGTGCGATTGCCATTGGACCTTCTGGTGTCGCTTTGATTCCATTGATCACTAATGGACATATCTTAGGTTATGTTTTCGGACTACTAGCTGCCTACGTTGGAGGCTTCATCGCTACTTACTTCTTTGGTGTTCCAAATGATGCTAAGAAAGCTACTGAATTGGATTAATTAATGGAAAGCTTAATCTTTTCAATTAAACAAAAGTTGCCCGAATTAACGAAGACAGAACAAAAAATTGCCCACTACGTTATAAATAATCCCACAAAAGTAATTTCAATGAGTGTTCAAGAACTAGTCAGTGCAATACCAACGAGTTCTGCTTCAATTGTTAGATTTGCTAAAATATTTTGTCCCAATGGTTTCGCAGATTTTAAATTGAGATTATCAGCTGAAAGTGAATTGAACCAAAAAATTTATGATGAACTAGACCCCAAGGACTCTATCGATGATTTAAAAGATAAATTGTCCTTTCGGATCAATCAAACCTTAATCAGAACTAATAGTATTTTGGACGATGTTTCTTTAGCTAAAGCAATAAAAATTTTGAATCGAAAAGAGACCATTGTCAGTTTTGGAATTGGAGCATCCCACTTAGTAGCTGAAGATTTCCAACAAAAATTCTTTCGAATCGGTAAAACCGTCATTACTAACAATGATATTCATGTCATAGCAACGATTTTACTAGCTAAAAAGCAACAAGCAGCAGTCTTGATCATCTCTAACTCTGGTGAAACTAAGGAAGCTATCAACTTAGCACGTCTTGCAAAACAAAATAAAATCCCTATAATTGTATTAACACATAAAAATGAAAGCGTTTTAGCAAAAATGTCAGATGTAGTTTTGATTCACGATGACAGTACCGAAAACAGTTCTTTGCGAAGTGCCGCAACCACCTCTTTGATTGCCCAATTCTATGCAATTGATTTGTTGTATTACAGTTACTTCAAGTTAGACTTTTCTAAACACGTCAAAGAAATCATCTCTTCACAAAAATTTATTGCTAAGAATTTCAAGGAGGAAGATTAAACATGGGATTATTTTCTAGAAAAAAGATCGATGAATTCGTTTCGCCTGCTAATGGTGAATTGATCCACTTGGACAAAGTCAACGATCCAGTCTTTTCACAAAAATTAATGGGTGATGGCTTTGCAGTTAAACCAAGCGATAACGAAATCGTCGCTCCCATCAGTGGTGTTATCGGAACAGTATTCCCTACTAAACACGCCTTAATGATCACTTCTAAAAATGGGCTAGAAATTATGCTACACTTAGGCATCGATACGGTTGAATTGAATGGACAACCATTTGAAATGTTCGTTCAAGAAAACGATACCGTCAAAGCTGGTCAAAAGCTGGCTACTATGGACTTACAAAAAGTTCAAGCTAGTGGTAAAGATACACCGATCATGACTATCATCACTAATTCAGATGCTGTTAAAAATATGGGGGATTTTGAAGATAAAACCGTTTCTGCTGGTGATAAAGCTTTAGAAATTGCCGTCAATTAGATTAAAAAGTCAGGTTAAAAGCCTGGCTTTTTTGTTCCAGCGATTAACTAACTGTATAATATAAAAAAGGAGGTTTTCTAATGGTTAAAATTCCTTACTTGACTGGTTTTGAAGCTTATTTAAAAACCAGAAAAATTTCAGACAAAGCTCATACTGAATATATGAATTCACTGACTGATTTTTTCAATTATACGATTCAGCACAATCCTGACTATAAAATCACCGAAGATATCAAAGATGTTCATGAAATGGATGTTAGACTCTTTAAGAATTTTATGTTGGAAGATCTCAAACTCAGCGCTAGTACGATCAACAAAGTTATTAGTAACTTGAACGTCTACTTTAAATACCTCTTCAGTGCCAAAAAAACGCCCGAGATTCCAACATTAAACATAAATAGTGTCACTGTACCCAAGCAGAGTGATTTTCCTGTAGAAGTCTTTTTAAAGCTTCCCTACTACTTACAAGCTGACTTGAGTGTTTATACGCGGCTTTTAATCTTGATCGTAGCTAAAGGGTTCAATTATAAAGAGGCTATGCAATCAGGCTTTTATCAAAAATTCAATCAACTGGATTTTGACGAAGATGAGACTAAATTCTTAAATATCTATCGCAATTACATCGAATCTTATAAGACTTATTGGAACAACGACAATCTCTTTTTAAGTCGGAATCGTGGAGCCAATAGTCCTTTGTTGACTGTCCCTGCTATTCATCGTGATCTAAAACGTGACAGCGAAACTACTAAATTGGATCTCTCACCAAAAAAACTTTATACGACCTTCATTCTCTTAGCTTTGAGTACCAAAGAATTGAGTAAAGATCAAAAAAGAGCTCTGGATGCTTTAGACACTCCCTCTTTGATGTATTATCGTCGTTTAAAACGTGAAACAAATTTTGATATTTAGAAAGTGTGAAAAATGAAAAATATTGCTGTATATTGTGGCGCTGCTACAGGAAATGATGAAGTTTACAAATTGGGAGCCAAGAAACTTGGCCAATGGATCGTTAAAAATAATTATGGTCTAACTTATGGCGGTGGCAAGTTTGGCTTAATGGGCGTAATTGCTAACAGTGTTCTAGAAAATGGTGGCTTCGTTCATGGAATCATCACCCAAGAATTGTTCGACCGTAAATTGGCATTTGAACAAGTTTCCAAATTGGATATTGTTGACGATATCTCCGTCAGAAAACAAGCCATGCTCAATGATTCCGTTGTTAACATTGCTTTACCAGGTGGACCAGGAACTCTAGAAGAAATTGCCGAAGCCTTCTCTTGGACAATTTTGGGCGACAGTAAGAACCCTTGTATCTTTTACAATATCAATCACTATTATGATCCACTAGAAAAATTTTTCGATTCAATGGCACAACAAGGCTTCATGGAACCTTCCACACGAAAGACACTACTCTTTAGTGATTCACTAACTGAAATAAAAGATTTTATAGGTTCGTATAACCCTCCAGCATTACGAAAATATAAAAATTAAGATGAGCGTTTTATTTAACTACTAAACAAAAAGGAGTTATATTTTAGTTGTCAGATAGGAAATGATATCTGACAACTAAAATATAACTCCTTAGATATACATTACAAAATATGGTTTTCTCATTAATACTATATACAAATAAATATCCTCCCAATTTTGTATAAATTGAAAAAGATATAGACCAATAAACTTATAAACTCTCTGATATATAACAAAAAACACGTTGGAATTAATTTTCCAGCGTGTTTTTATTTATATTTTATAAGAAAGCTGTGATAACACCAGCAATAACTACTAGTACTAATCCAGAAAGAACCATGATCATTTCTTTACGTGTCTTACTTTCATGAAGGAAGTAGATACTACCTAATGTAGCAATGATAACGTTCATTTGTGAAAGTGTGAATCCAGTAGCTAATCCGTTAACGTCTTTACGAGATGAAATCAAGTAAGTTGCAGCGGCGAAGGCGAAGAAGATACCACTGATGATATTTAGATAAGTACTCTTTGACTTATAAGGCTTAGCTTCACGATTACTCTTAGTAAGAAAACCGAAAACCGTTGCGGCAACTGCCATACCAAAGGCTTGTGGCAAGAAAGCCTCGAAACCAGTGATTGTTACTGCCTGTGGAAAGGCTGAATAACCAACATAACCAATTGTAGCAATCAATACCAATGTAATACCTTTAACAACGCCTGATTCACTCTCAGAAACCTTCTTTTCACTGTAAGTAGTCAAGTAGACTCCGATAATGATCAAAAGAATTGCAAAACCACCAAATAATTTAGCCGTAATACTAGGCCATTCACCTAAAACGATCACACCCCAAAGTGATGTACCGATCAATTGGAAACCAGTTGATACTGGCATAGTTTTCGAAACACCCATCTCAGCAAAGGCGTAGAAAACTAATGATTGAGCAGCTGACCAACAAACACCGGATAAGAAGGTGAATAACAAAGCCTTACCACTTAGAAGTGGTGTTTGAGTAACAAGTGCTACTACAATCGCGGACAAAAATGTACCGTATGTTGAACCAATAATTTGGTTAACTGGTTTTCCTCCAAATTTACCAGTTAAGATTGGGTACAATCCCCAACCAATCATCGGCATTAGTCCAATTAAAATATTTACCATACTCATTTTTTTACAAACTCCCTTTAGTTCAAAATAACAAAGCAATTTTTCAGCAATGTGGATATTATATCAAAAGTGAGAATGCGTTTTCAAGAAAAAAGTTCGTTTTCATTAAAAATATCATGAGAAATACTTTATTTTTTTGATATCTTGGCATTGCAATAGTTCGGCAACCGTTTACAATTATTTAATTATTTATGAATTATTTTTACCATGAAAAACAAATAACCTTTTTCGTAAATCGTTATCATAAAATATATTTTACATTCGAACATATTTAACCAAATTAATTAAGAGTAATAATTCTTCCCTACAAAAAAAGCTCTTTTAGGTTGTAGTGTACAAACACCACCCTAAAAGAGCTAGATTTATTTAATTAAAATTGTTCGTTCAATGGAGGAACAACTTGCTTCTTACGTGAAACAACGCCAGGTAAAGCAGCTTTGTTATCTTCAACTTTAGTATTCAAAGCTGTTTCAAACTTGCTGATAGCATCATCGTCACCGATAACAACACCAGTAGTATCACTAGTCAAGATATTAGTGATCAATAGAACAAACAAGTTATATCCTTGATCAGCATTTTCTGCCTTGATGTCTTTAACAAATTCAGCTTCACGCTTCAAAGTGTCGTCAACATCAACAGTATTAACTTGAGCTACACGAACGCTTGTACCATTCATGTCAAAGCTCTTAGCATCCATATCGATCAATTCTTGAGTTGACTTGCTGTCTAAGTTTGTACCAGCCTTCAACATTTCAAGACCATAAGTTTCATAATCGATTCCAGCAATCTTGCTCAAATCTTTAAGAGCGTCGCGGTCTTCGTCTGTTGTTGTAGGTGACTTCAATAGCAATGTATCAGAAATGATTGATGATGCCATGATAGCAGCAATCTTTTCAGGAATTTCTACTTCTGATTCGTTGTACATCTTCCAAACAATTGTACTTACACAACCTAGTGGTTCTGCACGGTAGTACAATGGCAAATCAGTTTCAAAGTTAGCGATACGGTGGTGGTCAACTACGTGAGTAACTTCAACAGTATCAATGTCGCTGACACTTTGTTGTCTTTCGTTGTGGTCCACAAGCATAACTTTCTTAACTTCCCCATTAATAGCAGAAATCACACGTGGGAACTTCACATCAAAGTGATCATAAACAAATTTTGTTTCTAGGTTAGGTTCACCTAAAGCTACAGCTTCAGTGTTGTAACCTAATTTGTTTTGTAAGTATGAATAAGCAATTGCTGCTGAGACAGCATCTGTATCAGGATTCTTGTGTCCAAATACTAATTCTTTTTCTGGCATGTTGTTTTATACCCCTTTTATAAAATAATTTATCTTGAAGATTTCAAACGATCGATATAATTCATTTTGTCTAAGAAATTATCCCATTCACTCAAGAATTCTTGAATCCGTGGAATCTTTTCTTTATCTTCTTGATATACAAATGATAAATCACTTGATATAGCCGGTTCAAGTGGTGTTTGATAAAGTTTAAACATTGATTCATGTGCAATACAAAAACTCAATGGTAAAACCGTATAAACATCGTCGGATTCTTGCGTAAACTTCAAAAGTTGATAAGGAGATGAAAATCTCGCAATAACTTTTGGCAAGTCTACTAAAGCATCCCGATAGCGCTCTTGCAATAGTTCTGAGAAATAATAGCTCTTTAAATAAGTTGCCCAAGGTTTTTGGGTAGCATCCTTATAGCAAACTGATTTTTTCTTGCTAAACTTCTCATTGTTGTGAATCAACATTATGTTATCACTAATGATCTTTTTAGACTTGTAAATTTTCCAACTCTTAATATTTCGATCTGGTAAATACATGATTGCCAAATCGATTCGATTATTTTGGATACTATCCCAAAGTTCTTTTCGAGTTAATAAATTCAAATCGATCACAACATTTGGATTGATACGATTGTATTCGACAATAAAGTCTTCAATCACAACTGATTCTGCCGTTGATAGTAGACCAATGCTGATCGTACCACTTTTTTCTGATGATGCTTGTTGAATTTGATCCGTCACATTGTTGATCAAATCAAACATTTGGTGTGTAGCCTTTAGGAGGGATGTTCCGGCGTCAGTTAAATAAATCTTCTTACCAACACTGTAAAACAGTGGAGCTCCCACCACGCGTTCAATTTTTTTGATTTGTTGAGTCAAAGCTGGCTGCGTAATACCCAACATTTGAGCTGTCTTAGTATAGCTCATGTTTTTAGTCAACTCGTCAAAGTAATTCAAAGCTTTGGAACTAAAGACTCTTCTTGATTTTTCGTCCAGCAATAAAGAATCCTCCTAATTATTTGTCATAGTAAAATTTTATATATTCAATAAGATAATAATACTATATAACGTAAAACTATGCTCTTTATATCCTATTTTTCTTCAATTTTTTTGACAAATCTAACAGGAATTCCATCAGTTTCCGGATCCATGATAAATGAACCATTAGAATAACGGTCGGTACTTTGATGACCAGCACGGTCAATTTCAATTTCTTTATTAGCATCAGTGATAATTGAAATTGACTCATCATTTGAAATATTAGTTACTAATTGCACTCGATGTGGATTACGTTTCAATTCACGTAGCGTTAAGACACCTCGACGAGCACGGCTAGTTACTGGAATCTCTGATAGTTTCATTTGCTTGTATGAGCCACGTTGCGTCAATAAAGCAATTTTTTCATTTTCATCAGTCGATAAGAAGTATCCAGCCAATTGATCATCAGCTTTTAGACTGACAAATTTAACCCCAATAGCTTTACCGCTAACTACTGGCACTTCAGAAACTGGAAAGGCGGAAGCATAAGAATGTTTCGTAAAGACATAAACTAAATCAGATGAATCACTGGCTAAGTAGTAAACGTTCATAACTCTAGCATCAGCTGATTTGATCTTGCAATACTTCGAAGCTCGAGACTTATAAGTACGTCCCGGTAATAAGTCACTAAACGCAACTTGTTTGATGTAATTTTCATTTGTAGCAATCAAGAAATTACCCGTTTCCTTCAAATCCTTAAAGACGAAAGCCTTAAGAATCGACTCATCAGTATCCAAACCGACTTGTTGAGACAAATGAGAACCAGTGTCTTTCCAACGACTATCTTCGATTTCAAAAATTTGACGATAGATCAAATTACCTTTGTCAGTGAAAATAAAGACGTGATCCAGCGTATTGACGTTTTGATCGATGATTGGATAGTCTTCATCCTTTAGGCCATTGTCTTCTGGACTGGAAGCCTGATAAGAACGCAAACTACTACGTTTAACGTAACCGTCATGACTAACTAATAGACGAACATCTTCACTAGCGACCATAACTGAAGTATCGACTTCAATTTCTTCAACTTTAGCCTCAATCTTAGTCCGACGTTTGTCAGCGTATGTATCACGAACTGTTAATAATTCCTTTTTGATTACATTCATTAAAGTTTGATGGTCGTCGATGATCTTATTCAAAGATGTAATCTGGTCATTCAACTCTTGATCTTCTTTTTCAAGTTCTGTCACATCAGTATTCGTCAAACGATAAAGTTGCAAGGAAACGATAGCTTCTGCTTGTTCATCAGTAAATTTATACAACTTGATCAAATTATTCTTGGCATCGGATTTATTCTTACTGCCACGAATAGTTTTAATTACTTTATCAAGAATTGACAAAGCTTTGATCAAGCCTTCAACGATGTGCAAACGTTTCTTAGCCTTAGCCATGTCAAATTGACTACGACGTAAAACGACATCTTCTTGGTGCTTGATGTATTCCTTCAAAATTTGAATCAAACCGACTTGTTGTGGTGACATATCAGCGATAGCAACCATATTGAAGTTATATGAAACTTGTAGATCAGTATTCTTGAACAAGTAGTTCAAAATTCCGTTAGCATCGACATCCCGTTTTAGTTCGACAACGATCGATAGACCTTGACGGTCAGATTCATCACGAACTTCAGCGATACCTTCAACCTTTTTGAGAACTCTGATCTCATCCATCTTTTTGACTAATTGAGCCTTATTAACTTCGTAAGGAATCTCTGTAATCACGATTTGTGATTTATGACCACGAAGCTCTTGAATCGTTGTCTTAGAACGAAGATAAACCTTGCCACGTCCAGTTTGATAAGCTTCTTTGATACCGTCTTTTCCTTGTAAAATACCACCAGTTGGAAAATCTGGTCCTTTAACGATCTTCATCAACTCATCCAAAGTAATATCTGGATTGTCGATCATTTTGACGGTAGCGTCGATAACTTCACCTAAATTGTGGGGTGGAATCTCTGTCGCATAACCAGCAGAAATACCAGTTGCACCATTAACTAAAAGATTCGGAAATCTAGCTGGTAAAACCTTTGGTTCTTTTTCGGTGTCATCGAAATTCCATTCTTCATCGACAGTACCTTTGTTGATATCACGTAACATTTCTGTTGATATCTTGCTCAAGCGAGCTTCAGTATAACGCATGGCAGCCGGTGGATCACCATCCATCGAACCATTATTACCGTGCATTTCAATTAAAGGTTCACGTAATTTCCAGTCTTGGGAAAGTCGTACCATGGCTTCATAAATTGAAGAGTCACCGTGGGGGTGAAAATTACCCATGACGTTACCAACACCCTTAGCTGACTTACGAAAGCCCTTATCATAAGTGTTGCCATCCAAAAACATTGAGTACAAAATTCTACGTTGAACTGGTTTCAAACCGTCTCGAATGTCAGGTAAAGCTCTTTCTTGAATAATTGATTTTGAATATCTCGCAAATCGATCTCCCATGATTTTTTCGAGCGAGATATCTTGAATTTTAGGAGAATTTTCAGTCACTGTTTATCACCTATTCCTTATTCAATAAATCGTCAACGATTTTACTATCGATTGGATCAGTTGCATCGACTTTTTCAAGGATATTGTCCCCTTCTTCGGTTCCGTTGAAGCGAACATTTTCTTCGATCCAATCACGACGTGGTTTAACCTTGTCACCCATTAGGGTAGTTACACGACGTTCTGCTAAGGCAGCATCATCGATATTGACCCGGATCAAAATACGGTTGGCTGGATCCATTGTTGTCTTCCAAAGTTGGTCGGCATTCATTTCACCTAAACCTTTGAATCGTTGCAAGTCGTAACCTTTACCCATTTCTTTGATTCCAGCCTTTAATTCATCTGGAGTCCAAGCGTATTTAGTTCTTGTCTTAGCACCTTTACCCTTTTGCAAACGATAAAGTGGTGACAAAGCAATGTATACGTGGCCTGATTCAACTAATGGGCGCATGTAGCGATAGAAGAATGTCAATAACAAGATTTGAATGTGGGAACCATCATCATCGGCATCGGTCATGATAATGATCTTGTCATAATTTCTATCTTCTAGTTTAAAGTCAGCTCCAACACCAGCACCAATCGTATAAATCATCGTGTTGATTTCTTCATTTTTGTAAATATCTTCTAGTTTAGCTTTTTGAGTATTCAAAACCTTACCACGCAATGGCAAAATAGCTTGGAATTTTCTGTCTCGACCTTGTTTAGCAGAGCCACCGGCAGAATCACCCTCGACTAAGAATAACTCATTCTTATCAGGATTCTTTGACTGAGCAGGTGTCAATTTACCAGACAACAAACCATCAGTCTTCTTGTTCTTCTTACCACTACGAGTACTTTCACGAGCTTTTCTAGCAGCATCCCTAGCTTCACGAGCTTTGAGAGCTTTTTTGACGAGCATTTGTGCTTGCTCACCATTTTCCATCAAGTAAAAGCTCATTTGTTCATAAACTAATTGATCAACGGCTGATCTTGCTTGAGGAGTACCAAGTTTTCCTTTAGTCTGCCCTTCGAATTGCAAAATTTCTTCGGGAATACGAACAGAAATAATTGCTGACAAGCCTTCACGAACATCGCTACCTTCAAGGTTCTTACTATTTTCTTTTAATAGTCCGACCTTTCTTGCATAGTCGTTGAACGCTTTGGTTAAACCAGACTTCATTCCGGCTTCATGTGTCCCACCATCAGCAGTACGAACGTTATTAACAAACGAGATAATGTTTTCAGAATAACCGTCATTGTATTGACCAGAAAATTCGATTTCAATATCTGAATTAGTACCTTCTACGTAGAAAATTCCACCTAGAGCATCCTTTCCTTCGTTGAGGTATTTAACAAATGATTGAATCCCATCTTCGTAATGGAAAACTTCTTCTTTGTCTTCTTCGCCACGTTTATCAGTGATGGTGAATTTAACACCTTTGAGTAGGAAAGCTGACTCACGAAGTCTTTCGGCTAAAGTATCAAAATTAAATTTAGTTGTTTGGAAAATCGTCTTATCAGGTTTGAAACTAATTGTTGTTCCACTGCCTTCTTTAGTTGAACCAGTCTTTTTCAAGGTTCCAACAGGATGACCACCGTTTTCAAAACGTTCTTCATAAACTTTGTGATCACGAACAACTCGAACTGTCATCCACTCAGACAAAGCGTTTACAACTGATGAACCTACACCGTGTAGACCACCAGACGTTTTGTAACTATTTTCGGAGAATTTACCTCCGGCATGTAGAACCGTTAAGATAACTTCAATCGTTGGACGACCGGATGAATGCATTCCCGTTGGCATTCCTCGACCGTGGTCAACGACAGTAATGCTACTATCTTTGTTGATAGTGACATTGATTTCCTTACCAAATCCTGATAGAGCTTCATCGACTGCGTTATCGACAATTTCATAGACCAAGTGATGTAATCCACGTGAATCTGTGGAACCAATGTACATACCAGGTCTTTTTCGTACAGCTTCTAATCCTTCAAGGATTTGAATTGACGAATCATCATAAGATGATTTTGGCATTTATATCATTCCTTTTTCATTTACTACTGCAGTTATTTTAGTATTATAACACTATTCACACTATACGAATATATGTTCGTATTCAAGAGAAATCTTTTATTTTTAGCTAAAATAGTGGATAATGTCTAAGTTGGTATTTATAATTCTTGTAAAACACCATAGAATTACAATATACCAAAAAATAAAGCTGAGAGAGTGATTTTTTAATGAAACTTCTCATTTGTGCCATTTTAGCCTATTTAATCGGCTCATTTCCAACCGCTTATCTAGTCGGAAAGATTTTTTTCCATAAAAATATTTTTGATTACGGTAGTGGTAACGTTGGAACCACAAATGCTTACCGTGTCTTCGGTAAATTCGCCGGAACCGTTGTTTTAATAATTGATATCTTAAAAGGAACCTTAGGAGCATTGATGCCCGTTTTCTTTAACCTTGATCATCATTGGGTTCTTTTCGTCGGAATTTGTGCTGTTATCGGCCACTGCTTCTCTATCTTCTTAAAATTCAGAGGTGGAAAAGCTGTCGCTACTAGTGCCGGTATTTTACTAGCTTACAATCCATTATTGTTTACGATTTGTTTTATCGTTTTAGCAACAATCGTTTACGTTACTAGTATGGTCAGTGTGGCCAGTTTAACAACAGTACTCTTTTTTACTATCGCTTCGTTATTTTTGCACGACTGGATTTTAACTACCGTCGCTGCCATTGTTACTGTCATTATTTACGTTCGCCATATTCCTAATATCAAGCGATTACTCAAGGGGCAAGAAAATCTTGTTCCAATCGGTCTACAATACAAGAAACAACAGGCTAAGAAAAAACAAAAATAATTCCATAAAAAAGCAGGTCAAGAAATTAACTTCTCGACCTGCTTTTTTTGATTAATTTGTAACCATTTGATCTTTATAAAGACCGGCATAAAAGCCATCTTCTGCCAAAAGGGTTTGATGATTACCTTGTTCGATAATATTTCCGTCTTTTAAGACCACGATCTTGTCAGCATTTAAAATCGTCTTCAAACGGTGAGCAATAACAAAACTCGTCCGTCCTTGAATTACCCGATCCATCGCTGCCTGAATATTTGCTTCAGTAACCGTATCAACGTTAGAAGTTGCTTCATCCAGAATCAACAATTGAGGATTAGTCAAAATCGTTCTTGCAATTGACATCAATTGCTTTTGACCAGCTGAGAACACACTTTGTTCATCTGAAACCTTTGTCTCATAACCATCTGGCAAACTCATAATAAATTCGTGGATATTAGCTTGTTTAGCCGCATCGATTACCCGATCCATTGAAGCACTTGGGTCACCATAACGAATGTTATCAGCAATCGTACCTGAGAATAATTGTGGATCTTGCAATACGATTCCGACGTTCTTACGCAATTTCTGCAAGTCAAATTGGCGAATGTCCACACCATCGATCGTAATAGCACCACTGTCGACGTCGTAGAAGCGATTCAACAAATTCATGACCGTAGTCTTACCTGAACCCGTTGGACCTACTAAAGCGACCATTTCGCCCTTGTGGACTGAAATAGATACGCCATGCAAGATTTCTTTTCCTGGTAGGTAACTAAAGTGTACGTCATCGATCTGTAGTTCTTTTTTAATACCGTCTAATGACTTGCCATCTTTTGGTGCAATTTCATCAGGTTGACTTCTCACTTCATCAACACGACGAGCTCCAGTGATAGCCAATTGAATCATCCCGTACAAACTAGTTAAAGACATGATTGGTTGATAGTATTGCTGAGCATAGTTAACGAAAACTACGACTAAAGCTAAGGCGGCTCCAGTTGACAATGTACCATTTAAGGCAAACCATGAGCCAAAGAAAATTACGATAGCTGTATTCAACAACGACATCCCTTGCATCAAAGGATTTAAGACACCTGACCAAATTTGACCAGACATAGCCGATTTACGAACTGTTTGGTTGTGTTTCAAGAAACCCTTAATCGAGTCCTTCTGCAAGCCGTTAGTAATAATAACCTTTTGAGCAGTAACTTGTTCATTAATATAACCGTTCAAATTACCGATATCATCTTGTTGGCGATTAACCGCCACACCGGCTTTTTTCATCACGAATCCGGCTACGATCAAAGCTACCGGCGTTGAAGCCATCGTGACCCAAGCCATTGTGACATTTTGATTGAACATAACGATCAACAAACCAATAAACTGGGCTACTGATAGGAAAATTTCAATTAGAGCTTGGTTCATCGCATTGAAGATATTATCCAAGTCAGACGTATAACGAGCCAAAATATCGCCATCACTGTGAGAATCGAAATATTTAACTTGCATTCGTTGCATCTTTCTAAACATTCCTACACGCATAGTCCCCGTTGAAAAGGCCGTAATTCTAGCTAAGATCCAACTGGCAATCAAAAGCGTTGAGGCATCCCCTATGTACAAACTCAAATAGATCCACAATGTTTTATGGAAACTTCCTAAACTAGCATTCCCACGAGTTGCTGTGTCGGTCCATTGTTGCAAGTAAGTTGTCAACTCTGAAACTGCTCTTCCTAAATAAGTTGGGGCAATAACGATACAGGCAGTTGAAATACCGATCAAAATGGATGTCATTAAGAATCCAAACCAGTATTTTTTCAAATAATGCCAATAGTATTTCCCAGCATTTTTCAAGTCGCTCATTATTTTACCCCCTCTCTAGCTTTTTGTGTCTTATAAATTTCTTGATAAACCGCATTGTCAGCCACTAATTGATGATGATTGCCATTACCAACTATTCGTCCATCATCCATGACTAAAATCTTATCAGCACGAATAATTGACGAGATCTTTTCAGCAATCACAACTGTCGTAGTATGTTGTAAATCTTTATCTAACGCCTCTTGAACTAATTTTTCCGACTTAGCATCAAGTGCTGAGGTCGCATCGTCCAAAATCAAAATCTTTGGATTAGCAATGACTCCACGAGTGATAGAAAGACGTTGCTTTTGACCACCAGAGAAGTTTGACGAACGTTCTTCAACTGGAGCATCGTAAGTCTGTGGCAAACGTTCAATAAATTCAGATGCTTGAGCAATATTAGCAGCCCACTGCATTTGTGTAGCAGTCGCATCTTCTTTGACTTGACGTAGGTTAGCCGAAATCGTTCCCGAAAACATCGTTGAACGTTGCAAAACATAAGCGACCGTTTCACGAAGAGATTTTTCTGGCAATTGTTTGACATCAATGCCACCCACTTTAATGACCCCAGAATCAGGATCATACAAACGGGCAATCAATTGGGCTAAGGTCGTTTTACCAGATCCAGTAGCACCAACGATACCAATCATTTCACCAGCTTTAACTGTAAAAGAAATATCCTTTAGCGTTGGCTCATCATCGCCTGGATAAGTGAAACTAACGTGATCAAATTCAATATCACCGGCAACCGGTTTATCATCACCTTGGACGTAGTTCATACTTGGATCAGTAGCCATAACTTCTCCAATTCGTCCTAACGAAATATTAGCTCTAGAAGCCGCAATCATTAAGAAACCACCATTGATGACCGCAAACAAAATCTGCATCAAATACGAGATAAAACTAGTGATAGCTGCTAAATACGTTGGATGTGTCGTCACATTTTGACCAACAATGTAAATTGCTATAGCAACGGCAATATTTGCCGTTAAAAAGAATGCTGGCATTAAAATAGCAAAATTGTAACCAATCTTAGCCGTAACTTTCGTTAATTTATCTGATACTTTTGAGAATTTGGCAATCTCGTTAGGTTCTTGGACGAAAGACTTAACTACTCGAATTCCCATTAAATTCTCACGAGCTACAGTATTAACGTCTTCGATATTTTGTTGAGTTTGACCAAAATAGTCGCTCATCTTCTTATATGAGTAAAAACTGACCCCCAAAACGATTATCATCATTCCGATCAAAACCCACCACTGTTGTGGCATTGTCACCATTGCTAAGATAAACGCTCCAATAAACAGCAATGGAATTCGACTGATCTGTTGAAATCCAGCCATGACGATCTGCTGAACTTGATTAATATCATTAGTCATTCGCACAACTAAATTAGATGCCGAAAATTTCTCAACATCAGCGTAAGCAAACGATTGCACTTTACTGTATAAGTCAGCACGCAAATCGGTTGCTACACCTAAAGCGACGTGGGCCGAATAAATCGTGTTTATCACACCAGCAATGATACCGATGACTGCTAAACCAATTAAAAGGATCCCTTGTTGAAAAACGGTTGCTTTATCACCCTTTAAAATTGCATTCATAACGACTTGTAACAATCTTGGTTGCCAAAGTGTCGCAAAAACTAAGGCAATGACTGAAATAACCGCAATATAAGCGTCTTTTCGATAGCGCTTAATATATGGAATCAATACCTTCATAAATAACCTCCCTCATTCACTCATTCAGTAAAAAAAAAGACACTCAGTAGAAAAACTACTTAGCATCTTGTCCGGTACAAATCTTTGAACCCTCCGATGAAACTTAAACTGAATGAAAACGTTAGTAGAAATAGTACACTGAAATAATATTTTTATCAAGAAAGATACATTACAAATATAATAAATATTTTCAAAACATAAATTTTTTCCTAAATAAAATCACTTTTATCTACCGTTACTGATAAAATGAATTTAAAGCGTTATCATTTCGGGGAGGGATTAAATAGATGAATTCAAACAATTTACCAACTAGAGCCCAGTATCGTTCACAAAAACACCACAAGCATTTCTACAGTCGTTGGTGGTTCTGGTTAATTATTATTATTATTTTAGCTGGTGGTAGCGCTACTGTCGGAATGAAAATTACCGCTACCAGTCCTTTCAAAGAGGCCACCACTAAAGTCGAAAAAAAGGATACTACCAAAAAGAAAGTTAAAAAACAAACTGGCGTAACCTTTTACCAATACAATGGAATTTACTTAAATGAAACTAGTGGAACGCCGATTGAAACAGTTCATAATATTTTGGGTAAGCCTTCTTCAACTTCTATCACTGAAAACCAAGGTGTAAAGACTGAATTAGATACTTGGAATGATATTCAAAATGGGCAATTAGGCTCTACTCTTAAAGTCAGTTTTGCTAACGGACATGCTATCAGTAAAGCTTTGAATGGATTAAAAGTTAAACGTTCAGAAAAATTGGGCTTAGATGCTTACAGCTCAATCCAAAATGGTCAATCTGTCGACGCTATTCACACTAACCTAGGAAAGCCTAACAGTTATAGTGAATCACTTGCCAATGGTAAATCAGTCGTCAATTATACCTACTCATCCGATGTTTCTGGCGATACAGGAGCTAATTTTGTCGTTACTTTCACAGATGGTTCCGTGAGTGGTAAAAGCCAGTCGGGAATGGAAAAGAATTAAATAAACTATCCTTCACGTGCACAATATCGACGAAACAAGAAACATTAATCTTATTTAAAAACCTCACTAGACATCTGCCTAATGAGGTTTTTATTTGTCTTTAGAGTGGACTCCAAAATTTGCCAACTTCAGTTTTATCAACGGAATACTGAGATTGCTCGATATCAAACTGATCTAAAAATTCTACGATACCTTTTTTAAATTCTTCATCTGATAATTTAGTTCCAATGTACCAAGTATCATTATTAACAGTAATTGGTCCCAAATCGTCGTTATATTTACTTCTCACTGCGTCGTAAATCTTGTGAGCTGTATCCCGGTTCTTGAACTCGATCTCCCAAGTTTCTGGAATTACTTCGAATAACGATTTAAATTTCATTGCTTAAGCCCACCTTATCTATATTCCCAGTATACCCCTATATGTAATCGCTTACCCAAAAATATCCTCAATCACTTGTTATAACATCTCGTACGAACATTTTTTTATTAGACACAAAAATAGAGTCCCATGAATTGAAAAATCATGAGACTCTGTTTATTTTTAATCAATAATTATTTTACGCTAATTGAGAAATATGCTTCAAATTGTTCCTTAGGAGCCAATTTGTTAATAGCATACTTATTCTTAAAGTTGTTATCACTATCAGTCTTGTCAGCAAGTCCCCACCATGGTTCGATACACATAAACTTACCGTTATCATCAGGATATGTTGACCACATACCGAAGAATTTGGCGTTACCTGTGTCTAGTGTCAACTTGTGATCTGACTTGTCACTGTAAATAGTAACTTCTGCTGGATCATTTAGACGATAAACAACAGCGTCATCAACGAAGTAATCACGTGCCATATCGAAGTTTTGGTTCTCAACTTTCTTTTCGCCGTTTAAGTCGATCAAGTGATTGTCGATTGGAATGTGAGTTCTAGTTTCAGCTGGATCAATTGATACTTTGTAGTCTTCAAATTTCAAGCCTTTGTCAAAGGGAACACTAAAGCCTGGGTGTGCTCCGATTGAGAAGTACATGTCATCAGTTTCTTCCAAAGAATCAACTAAGTATGAAATTTGTACAGTATCCTTAACTAGTTGATAAATGATTCTCAACTTGAAGTGGTAAGGATATTTTTCAAGACTAGCTTCACTAGTAGTCAAACTCAACACTAATTTTGAATCTGTTTGTGAATCAAGACTGAATTCTTGGTCACGGGCAAATCCGTGTTGAGTCATATTGAATTCTTTACCATCAACGAAGTAGTGATCATCTTTTAAACGACCGACGATTGGAAACAATACTGGAGCATGACGACCCCAAACGTTCTTGTCTGCTTGCCAGATGAACTCTGAATTTTCGTTGTTAGTGATGCTGTTCATTTCAGCACCTAATGAATTAACCTTTAATGTTAAGTAATCGTTCTTCAATTGATAAACTGTCATAATTTCCCCCTAAAGAATATAACGTGAAAGGTCTTGATCTTCGGCAATCTTACCGACTTGTTCACGAACGTATTCACGTGTAATAGTAATATCACCCATTTGCATATCAGGACCTTCATATAGAATATCAGCCAAGATTTTTTCCAAGACAGTAGAAAGACGTCTTGCACCGATGTTCTGATTACTATTATTCAATTCAAAAGCAATTTTTGCAATCTCTTCGACAGATTCTTTAGTAAAAGTTAAATGAATTCCATCAGCTCTTGTAAGCGCTACATATTGCTTAGTCAAAGCATTGTCTGGTTTTGTCAAAATTTGGATGAAATCGTCTTCAGTCAAGTCACTCAATTCAACACGGATTGGGAAACGACCTTGAAGTTCGGCAATCAAATCACTAGGTTTACTTTCGGCGAAAGCACCTGAAGCGATGAACAAGATGTGGTCTGTATCGACTGGACCATACTTAGTATTGATTCTTGAACCTTCAACGATAGGCAAAATATCACGTTGCACACCTTCACGAGAAACTTCACCGGATGTCTTCTTGTCTCCAGCAGCAATCTTATCAAACTCATCAATGAAGATGATTCCTTTATTTTGAGTTCTTTCGATGGCTTTTTGGTAAATTTCATCATGATCAACACGTTTTTGTGATTCTTGTTGAATCAACAATTCACGGGCTTCTTTAACTGGAAGCGTACGAGTAATAGTCTTCTTAGGCATCAATGAATCCATCATTCCGGACATATCGATACCCATTTGGCCCATTTGATCATCCATTGGACCAACTTTTTTAGATTCTTCAACTTTGATAGTTACTTCTTCATCTTCTAGAAGTCCCTTGTCAAGTTGTTCTTTGACAGATAGACGTTGATTTCTAATATCGTCAGTTACTTCAGCGTTGTTATCTGGATCTTCATCGACGGTATCTTCGTTATTGCCAAAGATACTACCAAGATTTTGACCACCATTTTGCATGCTATTGAGCATACTCATAAAGTCATTAGGATTTTGTTTTTGTTCTTTTTTAACACCAGGAGCTAATAATTTAACCAATTTCTTATCGACGTCACGACGAACTTCTGGTCTAATTTCATCAAATTTTTCCTTTTCGACCATCGAAACTGCCATGCTAACTAAGTCACGAACCATTGATTCAACATCACGACCAACATAACCTACTTCAGTAAACTTAGTAGCTTCGACTTTAACGAATGGTGCATTGACAATTTTAGCTAAACGGCGGGCAATTTCAGTCTTACCAACACCAGTAGGTCCAATCATCATTAAGTTCTTAGGTGTGATTTCCTGTTGCAATTTCTTTGGTACTTGCATACGACGATAACGGTTGTAAAGTGCAATCGCTACTGCCTTTTTAGCATCTGTTTGTCCAATAATATAATTGTCCAATTTAGCGACAATTTGTTTTGGTGTTAATGTGTCCATTGACTAACTCCTCAATTTAAAATTTATCTGAAATAATATTTTCGTTAGTAAAAATATCGATGCTTGATGCGATTTTAATAGCTTCAACAGCAATTTGTTGTGCATCCATGTCTTTAGCATGACATTGCATAGCAATAGCTGCTGCTTGAGCAAAATTACCACCAGAACCGATTGCAACAACATCTTCGTCAGGTTCGATAACTTCCCCACTACCAGAGATCAATAGTAAGTTATCTTTATCCATAGCAATCAACAAAGCCTCTAATTTTTGCAATGTAGGATCTTTACGCCAGTCCTGTGCTAATTCCACAGCAGCACGTTTTAAATTGCCTGAGTAAGCTTTTAACTTCTTTTCAAGCCAATCTTGTAATGTAATAGCATCAGCCACTCCACCAGCAAAACCAATGATAACTTTATCATCATAAATACGTCTTACTTTGTGAGCAGTTCCCTTCATAATATACTTTTCACCCATTGTAACTTGACCATCACCAGCAATAGCTGTGCGGTCATTGTGTTTAACAGCAACGATTGTAGTCATTTGAAACCCTCTCTATCTTGGGAAATATTTTTTATAATCTTTTTGTAAATGTTCCATAGTCACATGCGTATAAATTTGAGTCGTTGACAGACTGGAATGTCCCAACAACTCCTGCACAGTTCTTAAATCAGCCCCATGCTCTAACATATGCGTCGCAAAAGTGTGACGAATCATATGAGGATGAATATCAGAAGTTAAACTAGTCTTCTTAATAATTCGATCCAGAATATATGAAATCCCACGACTCGTTAAATTGCCACCACGACTATTTACAAAAACAAATTGATGATCCTGATGATTTTTCTCCATCAAGATTTTACGACCAGACTCAAAGTACTTTTCTAATGCCTTTTGAGCAAAACTGCCGAAAGGTACGTAACGATCTTTATCGCCTTTTCCGTGAATCAAAACAATTCCATTAGAGAAGTCTAGCTGGTCTAGTAATAGATTAGCACACTCACTAACTCGCATGCCAGTGGCATAGAGCAATTCTAACAAAGCTGAATTTCTCTGTGAAAGTGGGTCATCCCCGCGGACCGCATCGAATAATTGTTGCATTTCTTTCTCATAAAAAAATCGGGGCAACTTTCTTCCTTTATGGCGTAATTGAACTAAATCAAAGGGATTAGCTTGGACAAATTCATTGCGAACCAAAAAATTATAAAACGAACGTAAAGCTGAAATCCTTCGTGCTACCGTCTCGTCAGCGTAATTTTTCTCATCCATATACGTCAAAAACGTTTCAACATCGATTCGATTAACTTTGGTAAAACCTTTAAAACCACCATTTTGGTCTAAAAAAGAAACAAAATTATCTATATCTTCTAAATAAGACTTTTTTGTTTCTTCCGAGTAGTGATGGTTAACCATTAAATTATCAACAAATTTATCGATTAACTCTTTTTCTATCATTTATTTTTGAATATCCTCTTCATAATCTCCATTTGGACAGATTACTTGACGACCACCCTTAACTTTCTTTTCAACTAAGTAGTGACCATCTTTTGGACAATCACGATTAATTGGCTTATCCCATGAAACGAAATCACAGTCAGGGTATCTTGAACAACCGTAGAAAATACGATTCTTCTTAGATTTACGTTCGATAACTTGTCCTTTCTTACACTTAGGACAAACTACACCAATTTCTTTAACGATTGGCTTTGTGTTGCGACAAGCTGGGAAACGAGAACAAGCATAAAACTTACCGTAACGGCCCATCTTGATAACCATTGGTGCGCCACAGATATCACAATCCATACCTGCTGGCTCATCTTTGATCTGAACTTTTTCAATCTTATCTTCAGCTGATTCCAATTCTTTGGCAAAAGGCTTGTAATAACGGTCAACAACTTTGACCCAGTCTTCCTTGCCTTCTTCAATATGATCCAGTTCGTCTTCTAGATTAGCCGTAAAATCGATATTAACGATATCTGGGAAGTAAGCTTGAATCAAGTTATCGACGATTTCACCTAATTCAGTTGGTTCAAAGCTCTTTCCGTTCAATTTAACGTAGTAACGACGTTGGATCGTATCGATTGTTGGTGCATAAGTTGATGGACGACCAACACCATTTTCTTCAAGTGCTTTGACCAATGAAGCTTCAGTAAATCTTGCAGGTGGTTGTGTGAAGTGTTGAGCGGGATCGTTTGATTGAAGTTTAGCAGTGTCACCTTCAGCTAAGTCAGGTAAGATGTTATCCTTACGAGCTTTATCAGCAGCGCTTTGGTAAACCTTGCGGTAACCTTCAAACTTGATCTTAGAACCATTAGCTCTAAACATAACGCCATTTTGTGACAAATCAACTGTCATTGTATCAAAAACAGCTGGCGTCATTTGACTAGCAACGAATCTTGACCAAATCAAACTGTACAAACGGAATTGGTCACGACTCAAGATATCTTTTAGTGAAGCAGGTGTTCTAAAGACTGATGATGGACGAATAGCTTCGTGGGCATCTTGAGCACCTTCTTGGTTTTTATCCTTACGTTCTTTAATAATGGCAAAAGGTTCACCGTATTCTTCATGAATGAATTTTGAAGCTTCTGCCTCAGCAACCTTAGAAATACGTTTGGAATCGGTACGCATATAAGTGATTAAACCAACAGTACCTTCTTTACGTCCCAAGTTGATTCCTTCATACAATTGTTGAGCAATCATCATGGTCTTTCTCGTCTTGAAGTTCAAACGCTTATTGGCTTCTTGTTGCAAAGAACTAGTTGTAAATGGTGCAGCTGGCATACGTTTACGTTCTTTTTTAGTTACCTTGTCGATTGAGAAATCTTTTTTCTTATCAACACGACTAAGCACATCTTTAACTTCATCATTATTCTTTAATTCGACTTTTTTACCGTTAAGTCCATAGAAGTTAGCCTTGAACTTATCTTTATCATGTTTAAAAATCGATTCGATCGTCCAATATTCTTGAGGAACGAACTTCTTGATTTCATTTTCACGCTCAATCACTAGTTTCAAAGCGATTGATTGCACACGTCCGGCACTAAGGCCTTTTTTAACTTTTGCCCAAAGAATTGGGGAAATTGAATAACCAACCAAACGATCTAAAACTCGACGAGCTTGTTGAGCATCAACTAAGTTCATATCGATCGAACGTGGCGTTTTAAATGCTTGTTTAACGGTATCTTTGGTAATTTCATTGAAGACAACGCGGTTCTTGTCATCGTCGTCTAAACCTAATAAATGTGAAACATGCCAGGCGATAGCTTCTCCTTCACGATCCGGATCGGCTGCCAGATAAACTCGTTTGGCCTTTTTTGCCTCTTTCTTTAAATCTTTAATTACTGGACCTTTACCACGAATGGAAATATATTTTGGTTCATAGTCATGATCGATATCAACACCCATTTGACTCTTAGGTAGATCCCTCACATGTCCTAAACTAGCAACAACGTGATAATTACGTCCCAAGTACTTTTCAATTGTTTTTGCTTTTGAGGGTGATTCAACGATCACCAAATTCTTCTGCTTTGTTGATGGCACGTAAAGTGCTCCTTTCCAATGGATCAGTTAAAACTGACAATATATTAATCACAGATTTTTAATTTGTCAATTTAAAAGATGAAATATTTTTTAAATAAACACCTTTTATAAATTATCAAAATCGATCAACGGTGTCGCGCCCTGCTCAATTAAACTATTACAACCACGCGATAATTCACTGTCGATCCGACCTGGCAAAGCCAAAACTTCGCGACCGTTTTCTAAAGCTAAATCAACAGTAATCATTGACCCACTTTTTAATTTAGCTTCTGTCACAATAATTTTTTGACTTAGACCCGCAATAATGCGATTACGTTGTGGAAAATGCCATGGTTCTATCGAATCACCAACTGGATATTCAGTGATCAATAATCCATTTTTAGCAATTTCTCGTTGCAAATGGCGATTCTTGCTTGGAAATGCTTGATTTAAACTGCTTCCAAGTACGGCAATAGTTTTACCATACACTAAAGCTTCTTCATTTGCCATCGAATCTGCCCCATTTGCTAAACCGCTCACAATAGTATAACGATTTACCAAACGTGGGACAAGAGTACTAATGCAACGAAAACTGTAATTTGTCGCTTCTCTTGAGCCAATAATTGCCACGCATTCAGTTCTAAGTAAAGCAATATTTCCTTCAAAAAACAAGAGTGCTGGCGGATTATAAATAGTTCGCAAGCTTTGCGGATATTCTTCATCTAAATAATTGATTGCTTTAACATTCATGCAATCTTGACCCTCTAATAATAGTAGAAACTGGTTTAATTTGTCCAACCCCCACTCCTTTTCCAGCATTAGACGAGTCTGTAATTCAAGATTATCACTTTTCAATGATATTTTTATAATTTTTAAGAGAATTTGATTAGAAACCATCCCTGTCATACGACATTTCACTAAAAATTCTGTCAATTCAGTCATAATAAAAACACCACTCCTTTTAATCAAAATTACGAAGTGATGTTTTATTTTAATACAATTTATTAACTTTTTTTACTGGAGAAAAACTTAAACGATGAATTTTTGTCCGACCAAATTTATCTAGGGCTTGCAAATGTTGCTTAGTTCCATAACCATCATTATTCCCAAAGCCAAATTCAGGATACAAATGGCTATACATCGTCATCAAACGGTCTCGACTAACCTTAGCAATGATACTTGCTGCACCAATACTTAAGGATTTAGCATCCCCTTTGATCAATTTAGTTTGAGGAATATCAACTGGTATAGTCATTGCATCGACTAAAATATGGTTTGGCTTTGCGTACAAACGCTTGATTGATTGTGCCATAGTCAGTTCAGTCGCATGATAAATATTTTCCTGATCAATCAATTGTGGAGAACCCACCGCGACGCTGATATCAATCGCTTGATCACAAATTTGCTTATACAATTCAGCCCGTTTTGAAATCGATAATTTTTTAGAATCATCAACTTCATATAAAGTGTTATCCGGTGGCAAAATCACAGCAGCAGTCACAACTGGTCCAGCTAATGGTCCACGTCCAACTTCATCGACACCGGCCACTAACAAATCGTGGTCCCAATAAGGCTTTTCCAAAAATTCTTTCGAATGAAATTTCTCAATCAAAGCTTTTTTTTGCTCAATTTTTTTATAATATTGCTCTAATAACTTTTTAACACCCGCACGAGAATCCAGTTGCAATTCTTCTAGGAGTTCATTAGAAACGTCTCCTTGGCTCAATAACTCTTTGACTGCTTTGACAGTATACTTATTCTTCATAAAACTCCCCAGGGATGTCGAATGTCAAACGACCTAATTTCAATTTGCGAACATCGTCGATAATTCTTCTAGATGCACGATCGTAATCTTCTTTGTATCCAAATTTCTTAGTTAAATTCATCAACAACTCTGGTGTCGTATGGTTGAAAATATCAGCATTAGTCAATCCATAGCTTTCCTGTAATTGGTCCATATAATGCGTTTCCATGAAGTTTAAAGCATAAATAGCCACATCATCAGGAGCGTAGATTTTATCCTTGATAGCGCCTGAGAGAGCCAATTTCATCCCTACTTTGGGATCATCGATCTTAGGCCAAAGAATTCCCGGCGTATCCAATAAATCGATACCAATATTAGTCTTCAGCCAATTTTGATTTTTAGTAACGCCAGGTTTATTGCCGGTCACAGCCACGTTCTTGCCAACTAGTCGATTTAAAATCGTTGACTTACCAACATTAGGAATTCCAATGCACATCGCCTTGATACGATAATTTTGTACGCCATTATTTTCATAACGTTGAATTTTTTCAGACAATTCAGAACGAATCATCGACTTGATCTTGTTCATACCTTTAGTGTGCTTGGCATCGATTTCGATAGAATTAGTGCCCTCTTGTTCAAAATTCAATTTCCAATCAGCTGTGATCTTAGGATCAGCCAAGTCGGACTTATTTAGAATAATTATGTGTTTCTTTTGGTCAATGATTTGTTCCAAAACTGGATTTCTGGACGAAAAAGGCAATCTCGCATCAACGATTTCAAGTACGATGTCAACTAGTTTTAGTCGATCCTGCACCTGATTTTTTGCCTTGTTCATATGTCCTGGATACCACTGTAATGCCATTACCATCACCCTTTTTCTGTCATTTATTTCTTATCTATTTCTTGATACTTTTGGTAGGCTTCATCAAAAATCGTCATACTTGGTAGATAGCCTGCATTCAACTCCAAATATTCAGAAAGCTTTTGATAATTTTCTTCATGTTTTGGAAAGGAAGAGTCACGAAAAGCATTATTCGCAAATTCTGCTTCTGGTTCGACACTTTCCGAATTGCGAAGAGTCATTAAAAACTCATAAAAACTGCGTCTCATTTTTACTCCTTCCTATTGATTATCAGTAATTTTAGTATTCATTACTTCAAAGGACAACTTATTATTTTTCAAATCAATGTTCTTAGCACGAATACCGTAACCTTCTTTGGTAGTGAACTTAGTAAATTTCAACAAGATGGTCTTGTCTTTACCATCGATACTGACCCAATTAGGTGTTTTAAAGCTATTCTTAATATAATTCATTACAAAAGAAATTGGTAATGATAAATCACCGATTTTCATTTTTTTCGCTTTGAGCAACACGTCACCATTTGTTTTAGCATAAGGTTGCATCAAAATTGTGAAATTGATTTTAGCACCTAGGAATTTGACATCACCCGTCAATTCAGCATCTTTTTTCAAAATCAACTGATAATCAGTTTTGCCATCGTTCAAAGTATTTTTCAAATAGTATTGCGCCATCTTATTGGCTTCTTGTTTCGTCATATTGACTGTGAAAACTTTAGCATCTTGATCAATTATTTTTGAAGAAACTTGATAGTTATCTCTTGGTGAACTAAAGACTTTGGTTCCGATAAATCCTAATCCTACGACGATAATTGCTACTAAAGCGATAAATGCATATTTCCAATAATTTTTCTTCATTACTTGTAAAGCCACTCTTTCTTAGTCCCATTTACTTGCTCAAAAATTTTTTCTGTCATCATATCATAACCGGTTCCATTGGGATGGAAGTGGTCTTTCTTGTAAAGATATGGATTGACACCCGTTTTTTGAACTTTTTTCTTGATATTCTTAGGTTGATACAAATCATTAATGTCCACAAAATGAGTATCATTAAAATTACTTGCCACTTTAGCAGAAGCCTTGTTCCAGTTAATAAAAGCTGTTTTGGCGTTTTTGACATTTGACAAATAAATACTAAATGGGTTGTAAATTCCAATTAAATAAATTGGTGCTGTTTTGTTGTAACTCCGTAAATCAGTCAACAATTTAGTTAAACGTTTATCAAATTGCACTTGTTCATCAGCAATGTCTCCAGCTGTTAGATCTAAGCCTTTTCTTTGCAACATGTGCATGAAGTCATTACCGCCAACAGTTACCGTGATAATATCAGCCTTAGGTAAATCTTGATGCATTTTTTGGTCATTTTTGATTCGAGTCATGATTTGACTACTAGTATCACCAGAAACCCCATAATTATGAGATTGTGTTTTGACATTATACTTATTTTGAACTTTCTTAGTCAAACGAGTAACGTAGCCACCACCAACTGATTTAGAATCTCCGACTCCTTGTGTCAATGAATCTCCAACAGCTACAATATCGATACTTTTCTTTTTAGGAATAACTTTGATTTTAGGTTTAGTTTCTTTAGTAGTTTTTGTTTCGACTATTTGTTGTTTGTTGTTATGGACAAAATAGTAAGTTCCGCCACTAACAGCAATCAACAAAATAATTATTACAATAATCCAAATACTTTTTTTCTTCATTTATATATAATCCATCTTTCAAAAAAAAGCTGATGCATTCATCAGCTTTTACTCTGTATAAAATTCAATTGCGAAAGCACCTGATCCAGCATGAGTTGCGATTACTGGACTAGTAACACGAATCAACAACGGCACATTCGGTACGATTTCGGCAAGTTTCTCTTTTAATTCATTGACATAATCCATTTTATCAACGTAAGAAATTCCAATAGCTTTGATATTCTTCAAGCCTTTGATCTCTTCTATGACGTTGTCCATGTATTTTTCGATTGTCTTTCGACCACGACCACGTTTAGCGATGCTTAAAGTATTATTTTTAACTATCAAAACTAGATTGATATTCAAGATTGTCGACAAAGTTCCGGCAAAACGACTCAATCGACCACCACGCAAGATGTTTTCAATACTAGTTACACCCATATATAAATAAGTGTGTTCACGTACTTCATCCAAAGCTGTCTTGATTTCAGCAACTGACTTGCCCTCTTGAGCCAATTGTGCTGCCTTGATAACTTGGAATCCTTGGGCACGGTCGGTAAACTCTGTATCAATTACTTCTACGTTTCGATCACTCATGTCAGCCACTTGTCTAGCTGCATTGATTGTACCACTGATTGAAGGTGTCATCATCAACAACAAGATATCCGTATAGTCTGCTGGTACTTTATCGATTACTTCCATAAAGGTACCGATTGAAGGTTGTGATGTTTTAGGTAAATCTTTTGAGGAATCCATTTCTTCAACAAATTTCTCACGAGTAATATTTACACCATCTACGTATGTCTTTTCGTCAATACTGATCGTTAAAGGGACAATACTGATATCATATTTCTCGATTTCTTCTGGAGTTAATTGTACCGATGAATCGGCAATAATTTTTACTTTGCTCATTTTATCCCTCTTTCATAGGGTCTTAGTTCCTAATTAATTTAATTATACCAAACTTGTTCTCAGTAAATTATCAATATCATGTATTTTAATTAATATTTATATACAAAACAATGGCTGTTTTTAATTATACTAAAGATTGTCGTTGTCTGAAAAGTCTTTAGATGTATATAATGTTTACGTAAACCAAATAATTGAGGTCTTCAAAATGTCAAAAAAAACTAATTTTACTCGAACTTATTTGATAACTGATCAAGTATTTAGTGCTGTTACACACGGTATCGGAATTATTTTAGCAATAATTGGATCAGTTTTCTTATTGATTAAGGGATTCCACCAAGGAAATCCTCTCAATATTACTGCCTATTTCATTTACGCATTCACTTTATTTTTCTTATATCTCAGTTCAACCTTGTTCCACAGTCTTTATTTCACGAAAGCCAAAGGCGTTTTTCAAATTTTTGATCATAGTTCAATTTTTCTAATGATTGCAGGAACTTATACGCCATACTGTTTAATCGCCTTACATTCAGCCTTTGGTTACGGAATTTTAGCTTTCATCTGGCTATTAGCTATCGGCGGCATCCTCTACAAAATCTTCAATGTTGGTAAATTCAAATATTTTGAAACTTTACTCTACGTCTTAATGGGTTGGGCCATCATCATTGCAATGAAACCACTCTATCAAACTATCGGTGCAACTGGTATTTGGCTCTTGGTGGCCGGAGGCGTCGCTTTTACATTAGGAGCTTGTTTATATCTAATGAAAAATCTTAAATATATTCACGTCATTTGGCACATCTTCGTCATGATTGGAACTGCATTAATGTACTTTTCAGTTTACTTCTTTGTTAATTAATTCTTTGATAAGTCTCGAAGGTATATGGATAAATATTATTTTTATCCATGATGCCTTCTTTTTTTTCAATTAATTTAAATTGGCTGTAATCTAAATCAACCATCTTTGTATCGCCGACAAATTCATGGTCGATGCGTGTTAAATACAAACGATCCACAATATCTTCAAACAATTTAAAAATTCCAGCACCGCCAATGACCATAACCTCATCATCTGGTTTGACGACGTTTTTTAGTTGTTCTCTATTTGAAATTAAAACTACGCCTTCTGGCACCTGATAATCAGAATTTCTAGAAATAACAATATTTAATCTCTTTGGCAAAGGACCATTGGGGAAACTCTCAAAAGTTTTGCGTCCCATAACGATAGGATGATTAGTCGTAACATCTTTAAAGCGCTTCATATCATTAGGCAATTTCCATGGTAAATGTCCATCAACACCAATTACGTGGTTCTTATCTTCAGCCCAAACAAAACTGATCATTTTCTCACCCCTAGACAGCAACCGGAGCTTTGATAGCTGGTTGCGGATTATAATTATCGACACGAATATCTTTGACATCTAAATCAAAAATACTTTTATCGCTATTGATTTCAAGACTTGGTCCGGCAACAGGTTTACGGCTCAATTGTTCTTTTACTTGTTCAAGGTGATTAGAATAAATGTGAGCATCACCCAAAGTATGAACGAATTCACCAACTTCTAAACCAGTTTCTCGAGCTATTAGATGCGTCAATAAAGCGTAGCTGGCTATATTAAAAGGTACACCCAAGAATAAATCACCACTACGTTGATACAACTGACAAGAGAGTTTTCCGTCATTAACATAAAATTGGAACAACGTGTGACAAGGTGGTAAAGCCATTGTTGGCACATCTTCTGGATTCCAAGCACTGACAATGAGACGTCTTGAATCCGGCGTCTTTTTTATTTGGTCGATGACACCGGCAATTTGATCAATAAAACCACCATCGCGTTTTTGCCAATGACGCCATTGAGCACCATAGACATCCCCAAGGTTACCAAATTTTTGAGCAAAGGCATCGTCTGTTAAAATATTTTGATCAAATTTCTTTTTTTCAACTTGATATTTTTGATTGAAGTCTTCATCTACTAAATGACGACGACCAAAATCGGTCATATCTGGTCCCTTATAATCGGAACTTTCAATATAGTTTTTAAAAGCCCACTCATCCCAAATGTGATTCTTGTGTTCTAACAAATATCTAATATTAGTATCGCCATGCAAGAACCACAATAATTCGCTTTTAATTAAACCAAAGGGAATTTTCTTAGTTGTCAAAAGTGGAAATGACTCTTGTAAATCAAATCGCATTTGATAGCCAAAAGTACTGATCGTTCCAGTTCCCGTTCGGTCGCTCTTCTTGTGCCCGTGGTCTAAAACGTATTGTAAAAGATCCAAATATTGCTGTTCGTTATGCATAGTTTCCTCCTAGATATATTGTCCTAAATATTCCCAACGATCCATTAATTTATCAGATTCAGCAGTCTTTTCATCCAGTTGCTTTTGGAAATCCATCAAATCTTCATAACCATTCTTGGGATCATTCAATTGTTCTTTTAACTTAGCCATTTCATCATCGAGTTTTTCGATTTTTGGCTCCAATTTATCGAATTCAATTTGTTCAGCGTAAGTCAACTTAGTCTTTTCTGCCGGTTTACTCTGAGCTTCTTTTTCTTTAGCCTCATCATGTTTTTGAGCTTTTACTTCATGATGTTGAGCCTGTTTTTTCTCAGTTTCTTTTTGAAGATAGCCAGAGTATGAATCATAGCTTTCTTCAATCTCGCCTTGACCTTCAAAGATCAATAATTTATGAGCAACTTTATCCAAGAAATAACGGTCATGGGAAACTGCCATAACTGTTCCCTTAAAGTTTTCCAAGTAATTTTCTAGAATCGTCAAAGTTTCAATATCCAAGTTATTTGTCGGTTCATCTAGCAATAAGACGTTGGGCTGATCCATCAAAATAGCTAATAAGTACAAACGACGCTTTTCACCACCGGACAACTCACGAATGAAAGCTCCTTGCATTTGGTGATCAAATTTGAAAGTATCAAGCATTTGCGACGCTGACATATGCGTACCATCAGTGTTCTTAGCGCCTTGTCCAATGGATTCGAGGTATCTAATAACTCGTTTGTCTGGGTCCATATCGCGTGTATGCTGCGTGTAATAACCGAGACGAACTGTTTGACCGGTCTTGATTTCACCAGAATCGAGTGGAATTTGTTGAGCAATTGTGTTCAAAAAGGTCGTCTTACCAGAACCATTGGCACCAGTAATTCCGATACGGTCACCTCTAGTTACTAAATAACTAAAATCGTTTAAAATCACATGCTTAGAGAATTTCAAACTAGCATCCTTGATATCAAAGACATCATTACCAAGACGTTGTTGAGCGATATCAATCGACATTTCTTTTTGAACGTCAGGCTTGTTTTGTAAATCTTCTTTTAAGTCGTTGAAACGGTCTTTTCTAGCTTGTTGCTTAGTTCCACGAGCCTTGACACCAGCACGCATCCAATTTAATTCTTGCTTATACAGTTGAGTTTTATGGTGTTGTTCAGAAGCATAAATTTCTTCGTTAGCCGCCTTTTGTTGCAAGTACTTCTCGTAGTTACCGTCATATTCAGTCACATTACGGTTTTCCAATTCAAAAATTCTTGTCGCTACTTCATTTAAGAAATAACGATCGTGGGTTACGAATAAGACTGAACCCTTATATTTGCTCAAATAAGTTTGAAGCCAATCGATAGCTTCATAATCCAAATGGTTTGTTGGCTCATCTAAGATCAGTAAATCAGCTTCAGAAATCAAAGTTTGAGCTAAGGCAACACGTCTTTGTTGACCACCAGACAGTTCCTTGATCTTCTTATCTAATTCTGTGATTCCCAATTTATTCAAAATTGACTTAACATCTGATTCCATTTGCCAAGCTTCAGCTGCATTCATTTTTTCTTGCAACTTAAAAAAGTCATTTTGAATCTTTTGATCAGTCGAATTAGCATTAAATTGAGCCAAGGAGTTTTCGTATTGACGGATCAATTGAAATTTTTCGCCACTACCATTGAAAACAGCATCGATGACTGATGAATTTGCATCCAAGTCTGGTTGCTGCTTGAGATAAGAAATCTTATAATCCTTAGGTTTTTCGATTTCAATCGTATTGAGGTCAGAATTGTTGACAATTCCATCTAGTAAAGTTGTTTTACCAGTCCCATTTAGTCCTAAAAGACCAATTCGATCTCCTTCATTAATTGTAAAAGTAACATTAGTAAAAAGCGTTCTTTCACCAAATGATTTTGATGCATTCGTTATGTTTAAGGTTTTCAATTATTTCACCACTATAAATAAAAAATTCCTCTACCGATGTAGATAGAGGTATTATTGCTGTTCTGTTTTATTTTATCACATGTCAGAAATTAATATTCCTGTAATTGGTCGATGGAATAATACATCTGTTGTTGTCCGCCAAATCGAACCAAAATTTTAGCTCTTTTTTCATCAAAATAAACAACCGCTCCGATTTGGTCTTTCATGGCATCCGTTTGATCAACAATTGTTACCATGCTGCCAATTTTTAAATTCCCCATTATTTTCCTCCAATTAAAAAGCGAGACTTAGTTTTTGGACTAAGGCCTCGCATTTTTTTAAAGATCTTCTTTATAAATGTCGTAAACAGTATTTTCTGGGTCGATAGCAATATAAAGATTACCAGTTTTACTTGAAATAGCTGAAGATTGATAAGCATTATCCAATCCTTCAACATCCTTTTGCTTGAATGGGAAGTAAATTTGCATTGGTTCTTTATCTTGGTCATCCTCAAAGACAATATCACATTTTTCAACGTCTTGATACTTAATAATACGATTGAACATCCCATCAGCCATAGCAGCAGTAGAAACATCTGTATCCTTGATATAATCAGCTTCTGGTAAGATTTCGATTCTAAAACGTTTGCATGGGTGAATCTCTTGCATACGTCCACCCTTGATACGTCCATAACTAGTTGTTACACGCGCAATCCAAACATCACTCATTTCACTGTGACTAACAGTCCAAGTATCATCATTTCTAAAGTAAAACTTAAGTTCTTTAAAAACATGTTTAGTCATATTATCACCCTTTCAATTCTAAAATACTTACTAAATTCATAATAACACAGCATTATTGATTACTTAACAAATAATGTCTCAAATCATCAAAATTATTGGAAACGTTTCCTTCCACGACAGCACGCTCCATTTGTGACATCGATTTACCGATGATTGGTCCCGGTTTTACGTCCAATATTTCACAAACATTCTTACCTGTTAGCTGCAAATCATGACTACTTTTAATAGCAATTTGATCTACTTTTTGCTTTAAATTTGTATAATCAAATTCGATTTGGAACATCTTCGATAACTCAATCGTACGATCCAAATTATCGACTCCAAGCTTATAAATGTTCCAAAGATCAAAATCCTGACTCTCAAAAAGGTGCAATAGATTTAAAGTATTCAAACTAGCTTCACGAGTTTTATTAGAAACCTTCCAATCACGCAAAAAGGCATTGAATTCCTGGTGATTCAAGCTTAAGACGTAGCCGATAGCACTAAAAGCTGCTTCTTCATCGACAAATTCAGTATCCTTGATTTCCAACAACTCTGCTAACTCTAATTTTTGATCCTTAAAACCTGGACAATATTCGCTTAACCCTAACTTAATAAAATCTGCCAGACCAGTTTGCCAATTTTGACTCAACATCATTTTGACAAATTCTTCACGGATACGTTCAATTGCAATTTTAGCTAGTAACGGAGCATTATCTGCAATCGCTTGAGCAGTTTTTTCTTCAATTTTGAAATTCAACTGCGCTTGAAATCTTACTGCTCGCATCATTCTCAAGGCATCTTCGTGAAATCTTTCCTCAGCATGACCGACTGCACGAATAATTTTCTTATCTAAATCCTTTAATCCATCAAATTTATCAATTACTTGACCATCTTTGTCAACGGCTAAGGCATTGATCGTAAAATCACGTCTCTTTAAATCATCGGCTAAAGAGCGTACGAAAGTTACTTTGTCAGGACGACGATAATCCTGATAACCAGATTCAGTTCTAAAGGTAGTGATCTCATACGAATCATCCCCCATTAAGACTGTTACTGTTCCATGTTGGATTCCAGTGTCGACTGTGCGTTTAAAAATCTCTTTGATTTCTTCTGGGTAAGCACTAGTAGCAATATCAACGTCGTGGATCGATAGTCCTAAAATATGATCACGGACACTACCTCCTACAAAATAAGCTTCAAATCCGGCTTGTTCTATTTTTTTTAAAACTGGTAATGCTGCTTGAAAATCTGCAGGAAGTTGTTTGATTTGCATATATTTACCTCACGTATATTAAAAGTCTTTAATTATTATATACCATTAAGCCGAGTTGCCAAATAAACCTCTTTATCTGCGATATAATGAAGTTGATAAGGAAGTGAAAGACTGCTAGAAAAAACAATTTAAAAAACAAAACTTCTAGCATTCATAAGAAATGGTAAATATCATACTTTTAATTTCATTGATTGGATTGTGGATTGGAATTATTGGCAGTATCAACTGGTTGACCTTTTCGGCACTTTTATTAAATTCCGTTGTCTTCATTATTAGTATGGTAGCTGGTAAAGACAAATAATAAGATTCAATAATCACCCTTTAATTATTCAGATACGTTATAATATAAGTTATAGACCAATATAATTAAGGAGTTGATCATTGTGGCTAACGATTTAACGCAACTAACTGCAACCGACTGTTTTGATTATTTTGTAAATCATTTTGAAACACTATACAAAAATGAATCGAAGTATCGTAATCTTGCGGTTTTAGATCCAGATATTACCAATATCGAATTGTACGAGAGTCTCAAAGAACACTTTTTACTGGATGTTTTAAATAATCCAGAATTCAAAGATTACCAAGTTGATTTTGAACGGGGAATCGACGGTGGCGACAATTTTATTATGGTTGCTTTTACCGACCCGACAGACGAGTCAGTCGTGACTGTGGAAATCAATCGTGATGAAACTTCGGAGTCTGTTCTCAATTCCTTTAACAAAGGTATTGAAACGTTACGTTCAACCTTCGCTCCAGAAGTTTATGAAATGAAAACCGAAAATCACGCATAACAAGCATAAAAAAAGAGTCTAGAAATCCTTAATCAGGGGTTCTAGGCTCTTTTGTCCTCTTTGGAGAAAAGTTAAATCATGTTATGATATATATGATCTTATAAAGGAGTGAATCAAATGCATCCGGCAAATGCCACCGTAAAATATTTTTCATTCGAGGAATCAAAGGATTGATACTACCTTTTCACTTGCAAAAAAAGTAAGGAGTATCCTCAATGAAAATTTATTTGGCGACAATTACTGTCTGTGCTTTATTCTTAACCGGTTGTAGTCATAAAACTTCATATATTGACCAAACCGACTTGCAAAAACAACAAATAGTTCTCAAACGAAATAAAAGGAAATGGCGCCAGCAAACAAAACAAGTTGCTTATTCAACCTCATCGGATCAAGAAACCAATCTACCGAAAAATTTATCCTTGACCCAATTAAAGAAGAAAAGTGATTTTCTCATTCAAGGAACGGTTATCGATTTCACCCACAGTAACAAAGAGTCCACAGCAACGTCCATTTACGTCAATCACATTATCAGTGGCTCGGAGGATATCTTAGGAAAAAATATCGACATCAAACTCCCTGGCGGCATTGAACAAAACGTTTATTATCAGTCACTTCAATGTCCACTTCCAAAGTTGGGACAAAAAGTTATCCTCAGATTAGATAAAAATCACAATGAATATGAAGTTTTAGCGCCGAACTCCAATGTTTGGGTTGAAAAGAATCATGAATTCGTGTTGAATAACAAAGAAATTCGCCAAGAACCGCATCTAAAAGAAATCACTAAACAACTAAATCAAGCAATCCCTTATCGTTATACGGATCTTTGCTAAAACAAAAGCTGTCTTGAAATCAAATCAAGACAGCTTTTTTAACTTTGAAATTCAAGGCCGCACCAATCAAATTGGCATCATTGTGATAATACGCAGGGATAATTTTGGGAACTAATTTAATATCGGCTACTCGCTGAACTAATCTTTGAGCAGCTTCATTCAAATTATTGATGAAAGCTTGATTACTCGAAACGCCACCGCCAATGATAAAAGCCTCAGGATCAACGACAAATTGTAAATTAAAAATTGCTCGAGCTAAATTATCATACAACTTCAGTGCGTACTTTTGAGCAGTTGAATCACCCTTTTGAGCCATTGCTAGAATTTCTTTTCCAGTGTAATTAGTCTTATATGCTTGATTGTAATGTTGAGCCATTCTCACTGCAGTACCAACTAGACTGAGACGTTGATCGGTTTGACCTAGCATCATCCCAAATTCTCCACCTAGTAAATGCTGACCATGAACTAATTGCCGATTAATAACAACAGCCCCACCAACTCCGGTTCCAATCACTAACATGACGATATTTTGCATGTTGACGGCCATTCCACTATTAATTTCAGCTAAGGCTGCACAATTGGCGTCATTTTCCATTGAAACTGGCAAATTCAAACGTTTTTCCAAAGCGGCTTCAATTGGAAAATTATGGATATACGGCAAGGCGCTAATGCCACCAATAATCCCTGTTTGTTGATTGACAGCTCCTGGAATACTCAAAGCTACCCCGGCAATCTTGGTTCGATCATACCTTTTTACTACATTCTCAATTACTGTATAAAATGTTGCTAAATTCTTTGGTGTCGCAACCGCACTCTTATTAGTTAAAACTTGTTTCGATTCATCAAATAAAGCGTGTTTAATCGTTGTTCCACCAACATCAATTGTTATTATTGGTTTCATATCTACCATCCAGAAAATAAATTAAGCGTTTTCTCTACGTACATACTTATTATAATACATTCTCTATTGAATCGATTCAGACAAAGTCCACTCAATTTGACCTTGATATTCGCCACTGAGATTGGACTTTTGGTTCTTGATCATAATACCGTCATCATCATCCCAGTTATCAGAAATATTTTCGATTTTGTTTTGTCCACTCACAGCAGTATCACGATTGGCGATAGTTGGAGTATTAGTCAAAGATTGATAATTGTCGGCTTTATCAATAAAGTATAGCGGTTCAACATAATCATTATCTAAAACATTAAACAATCCTAATGAATGCGCAGAAAGATTCCACTTTGTACCGACACTGTTTACTTTGACGTCCCATTTTCCATCACGTTGAATAAAATCGCCATCTTGATCATCAAAATTTATATCTCTAAAACGAGAATCAGAGACATTTAATTCTAAGAGTTTTTTGTTGATATCTAGCTTAAAAAATGGTGTCTCAGAATATCTGCCATAAACATCCCTAACTGTCCCTGTAAGAATAAAAGGACTGTCTGGTTGACTCATACCTACCACACTAGGAGAAAATTGTCCCGTATAAGTAAGTGGTGGTCCATAATCTATACTTCCAGAAACAATACTCAGTCCACCATAAACTTTATTCTCATCTTTGATTCTAACGGTCAACTGTGCTGGTGCAGTTTGATAAGTTTCATCTTCTAAGTACTTAAACTCTAAAGGAACTTTTATTAAATTCAGTGTCGAACTAGTCGTAATATTTTTAGCAGTCGTTGAAATACTTGGAGTTAATTTAGGAACATTGATTATTACTGTTTTTTCTTCAGAATGGTACGAATTTCCTGTGACTGAAAATTTGATTATATTTTGTCCTTCTTTTAACAAGCTATAGTATTTATTTACTCCCAACACACTTTCGATTGGATTAAGTATAAAACTATAATTATTATTGCTATCAGTATTGACCACAGTTGAATTTTCTAAGCCATCACTATTTACACTTACAAAGAAATCTTGATAAACATCACTGTCTTCATTCTTAATTTTTAAAGATAGCTTATTGAATTTATGTGGATTTATTAGCATATCTGAATCTATTTCATCACTATATTTTATAGTCCAATCTAATGGAACTGGATCATTGTCATGAACATCGATAACCTCTTCTTTAGGTTCCAAAACAATTCCTAAATCAATCAATTTAATTGTAAAATCTAGCACATTTGATTGACGAGTTCCATCATCGACCCAAGCATTAATCTGATGTGTACCATAATCCAACTGTTTTAATTGTTCAGAAATTTCTGCATTAATTGATGTTTCAACAGCATCAGAATCAAGTTTAAAAATGGTATCTTCGTTATCTATGTTCATATGAATAGTCAGATCTTTGCTATTTACTTTAGCCCCATTATCATATTCAACTTTAATATTACAGAGCGGAATATTGTTCTTCTCATAAATCTCATAAATCTTAAAATCTTTTCTGGAAATCACTAATTGCTTATTGTCTAACACCTTAACTTGATAAACTAAAACGTTAGAAACGCGTCCTTTAGAATCAGTCATCTTAACTTTGAAGTCGTAAGTTTTATTACTTTCTAAGTCATTAACATCAAAAGGAATATCAAAATCACCTGATTTAGCACCTTTAGCAACTGAGATATTGCCCTTTTGAATGCCAGGAACTAATTTATTGTCTTGATCATAGACATCTACTTCACTAATTATATCTTCGCCATCAAATTCAGAATCCTTTAAATAAGAAATTTTACCTTTGAAATGAGCTGTTTCATCAGGACTGATCTCTTGAGACAAGTCATTAGTATTTACTATTTGTAATACTTCATTATCAATCGTAAAGTCAGGACTCATCGTATCGCCAGTAAATCCATCGGAATTATAACTAGTATTAACGCCACTTACTTTTGTCGTAATCGGCGTTTGGCTCTGCGGTCCTTTAACTGTCCCATAAACTTGAATATTCGATTGATCGTCAATTTTACTCATTGAAGGAATCTTAACTTTAAAACCTGTAACTTGCTTAAAAACTGGCGTATCTGTGTCATTTCCTGTTGTCGTACTAATAGTAACTTCTTCTAAATCTGTTTTATTGATTTCAAGAGTTTGTTTTGTACCATCTGCGGCGGTATAATTCATTTCGCCAATCACGCCATTTTCATCGCCAGAAAAATCTAAATAGTCTGGTAATGCAACAGTTGCAGTGATTTCTCCAGATTCAGAAATACCACCGACATATTTCAAATTTTGTTCCAGCATAACTTGGTCGCCATCAGAGACATTTAAAGTATCGCCGTCAGTTGAACTTACAGATGTATTTCTAGTCAAATCAGTCATCTTAGAAGTACCTTTGATATCAACCACGCGTGGCATTTTTTCAATTACCATCGCAAAATCACTTTTCTTTGATTCTGGCGATCCAGTTGAAGCTGTAAAGCCCCAGCGAGCTTTTTTATCGGAACTATCTTTAACTAACTGATTCGTATCAATTTCAAAAGTTTTAACATCTTGAGCATTTTGAGGTCTGGTCGTCCCATCTTGGAATTTGTCATTGATATGATATGACAAATATCCAATTGAAGAACCTGTATCTGGTTTTTGATAATCGATTGTTAAATGACGCCAACCATTTCTGGGGTCTTGGGTTTCAGAGTTAGCAACGGTGATACCATCATAACCTAATAAATAAGCATGATTTTGAATCCTTGCCCTATGCCCCATGTAATTGTACGTAGTCGTTTCTTTAAAAATTAATCCTGTTGTATAGTCTTTTCCAAAGTATGTAGCAACATCCCCTGGATATCCCCATGATATATGGTTTTCCTTTAACTGATTTGAAACAAAACCTGAATTAGTATCGCCATCATAATCTAAATAATCATTTATATTATTAGATTTTGAACCAGCATTTTGATTCAAATATCTATCGAATTCAATTGCAACACTGTTTTGTATACCGCCAGAATTATCTGTTATTGCTTCGCTCAATCCTTTACCATCCGAACTTCCACCTCCCCAGACACCTAAGGTCTGTCCGTAACTTGGAATTCCATCAGTATAATCTCTAGAGATAGCTTGATCACCATTTGGATCATTCTGTAAAACAAAGGCAAAGCCATCGATAGTATTACCACCGTAATACCAGACTGATAAAGTTTGATTCTTGCTTAAATCAAAATAATTATAAGTTTTATTACCATTGTCGTCTTTCACGGTTCCCCAAAAAGAGCCAATCTGTTTATTTTCTCCACCTGCGTCTAACATTTGAATAATATCGCTAGGGTTGCCTGTATCCTCTGCCCGTATTATTTTATTAGAGCTAGGAAAAGCATTGGCAGCACCAGTCTTGGTATTGGAGTAAGAACTTGGTGCGGTAATAAAATCATTAAACCTCACACCTTTTGGAGCATGTTTGTAAACTTCCTCTTTAGATGGTTCACTTGCAGCCATCACAGAAGTAATTGGAGTTGCTCTAAATAGTGGTAAAAGAAACATAACAATTAATAATTTGAAGATAAATCCATGCTTCTTCATGAAACTCACCTCACATATTTATGACAAGTTTAAACATATATTATTGATATTGTTATTATATGTTATAAGCGCTTTCATTTGGTGCCGATTTATGAAAAAAATATTATAAAAAAATAGCCATCTCATTATGCAAGATGACTATTGCTTTAATTCTTTTCTAATTCAACTGTTCAGAAACTTGACGATTGAGTTTTGGTTCAGCAACTTTATCCTTATTGTAATTTTTACCAAAAACAAAACCAAAGGTAACTGTTAATAATGGATTCATCCAAACGTAGAAGGCACATGGAATGAAGACTAATGGACTAACGCCTAAAACACCAGAGATAAAGATTCCGGTAACTCCCCAAGGAACCAAAGCATTGATATCAGCTCCCCCACTAGCGAGGATTCGTGATAAGTAAACCGGTTTGATATTTTGTTTATCAAAGTTTTCTTTGAAAGTTGTACCAGGTAAAATAATCGAAATGTATTGTTCACCGACTAAGAAGTTAACTCCGATAGCACTTAAAACTGAAGTTAAGATCAATTTACCAGGTGTATTGACACTTTGTTTCATTTTACCAACTAGATTTTCAACAACACCCATTTTGATCAAGACGCCACCTAGAGTCAAAGCAACTAAAATTAAAGAAATACTGCTCAACATACTAGTGACACCACCACCACTGACGATACTGTTGATTTTCTTATCCGGTGAATTCAATTGGAAACCATTCATGATTTGATTACTGATAGTTGAAAGCTTGGGATGATTGATAAAGATATGCATGATAATTGCGGTAATTGATCCTGACAATAACGTTGGAATAGCAGGAACTTGCATAATAGCACAAATAATTAACACAGCGATTGGAATTAACATCCAAGGTGACACAAAGAAGTTAGCATTTAGAGCATTGATAATATGGTGCACCGAACTCATATTAGGATTGGCAGTCGTGTGACCCGCAATCAAGAAAATAATAGCAGTGATTGTTGCTGAAGGAATAGCTGTATGAGCGATTGTCTTAATGTGATCAAAAACATTATCGACTCCAGCAATTCCCGTAGCTAAATTAGTTGTTCCAGATAATGGTGACATGTTATTTCCAAATAAAGCACCAGAAACGATTGATCCAGCAGTTAAAGCTGTATTGATACCCATAACGTGACCGATACCCATGAAGACGATACCTAAAGTACTAATAGTTGTGAAAGAACTACCGACGATCACACCAACTAAACAACAACTGACAAATACCGTAAATAAGAAAAATCTGACATTTAATATTTCTAGACCGTAAACCATGATGGTTGGAATTACTCCAGACATTGACCAAGCCGATACTAAAACACCGATCATGATAAATATAATCATTGGTACGATTCCTGGTTTGACGCCTTCAACGATACCATCTTGGAGTTGATTCCAAGTAAAGCCACGAAATCTTCCGTAAAACAATAACAATGTGAATGCCAATAAAATTGGAATTTGAGGTGTCATGCCCAGAGCAATCATCATTGTTCCTAACATCCCAAACATTACGATCATAATAATTAAACTTTCTAAAACTGATAATTTACCTTTTTTCATATTACTCACCCTATTTTGAATTTGATTTGTTTTTCTTAGTAGTTTTGATAGGGTCTGTAATAATAGTTTCTTTGTACTTCGTTAATTTCTTTCTCATTTAGGATTTGTGCAAAGGTTGCTTGCATGCGTAACTTTTCGATAAATTTCATCTGTAATTCCTCCTAAAATTATTTGTCCTAAAGAATAAAAAAAGCGCCCCTGCAATATATGCAGGGACGCTTTTGGCGCGGTACCACCCAAATTCAAGTAATAATACTTGCTCTTTATTCCGTAAACACAGGACGCGAGATTTCAATTTAGTATTTTGTGAAAATATCCTGTATGGCTCGCACCGACCGCCATTTCTCTGAACGCTGAGATACTTCGCTACTTGTTGTAAAATCAAAATCAATTTATGTAAGTAATCTTAGCAGAACTTTTTCATAACGCAAGAGTTTTATTAGAAAAATATTATTATTTTTTAATTTTTCTAATTTTGATTAAAGTGAATCTAACAATTCTTGCATTTGCTCATTATCAGGATCTTGTTTCAAGTAAAGTCTCAATGCTGCTTGGAGAACCTCTTTATTGCCGGTGCTACGCAAAATTTCTACCAAGTCTGACAAGTAGTCAAGATTGTCTTTAAATTCGTCTAAGACCGTCAAAATGTCTTCTTGGGCTTTATTAACATCATCAGTTTCAAATTCTGATTTAGCCAAATTCCAAATCAATTTAGGATTATTATTGATTTCACGACCATCCAAGAGATCCAAGTTAGCTTTGAACTGGCCTTTAGTAACATAGTAATCACTTAATTTGATAACTAATGGCATTGGATTTTCGACTTTCTTAATACCAGTTTCCAAAATCTTAATGGCGTTATTAGCATCTTCTGATGTTCCAGCATCAAAGGCAATTTGATACAAACGGTCATCTAATTCATTCAAGTTCAAACCTAGTTGAGCATACTTGAAAGCATCAGCATTTTTCTTGATATTCAAATAATCCTCAGCAATAACTGGATAAGCCGTTGGGTAATCACGATTAGTGTCAAGTAAGTTTTCCAAAACAGAAATCGATTTATTATAATTTTTAACTTGATTGTACAAAAATCCGAGTTGGAACTGAGCATCTTCATTTAATTCCAAAGCGTTTAATTTTTCATATTCACTGATGGCATCTTCATATTGTCCATCCCCAGCTAAAGAACTGGCCTTTCTCAAGACAATTGAAATACCAGAATAGTTCTTAATTCCCATATCTAATAACATGTCATAGTACGTCAAAGCTTGATTGAATTTATTCTCATCGAAATAAACTTCAGCCAAGGCAAACTTGAAAACTTCCTCATCAGGAAACTCTCTGATTCCCTCTAAGAGTTTTTGTTCACTAACCTCATAAAGTCCTAATGACTGATAAATATCGGCTGAAACTAACAAATTTTCGGCATAAGCTGGTGAATCAGGCGTGATTTGAGAAATATAATCTAAAGCTTGATCGCTATCGCCGTCAGAAACAGCAATTTCAGCCAGTCTGGAGAGGATTTGGCCCTCTGCTGGGTAATTGACCAAAAGATGTTGATAAATCGTCTTAGCTTGAACAGAGAGTCCACGACTCATCAATGTTTCAGCTAAAGAAAATTGAGTTTGATCATCATCTTCTTTAAGTGATTCTTGAATCAAACCATCAACTTTTGAAAAGTCACCATCATCGATTGTTTCCATAACTTTATCTGCTTTACTCAAATTAAAACCTCATACTTTCTTTTGCGTAAAAAAAGACGGTCAAACGACCGCCCCTTATAAAACTAATTATTTAACTGAATCCTTCAAAGCTTTACCTGGTTTAAATGCAGGAACCTTGCTTGCTGGAATCTTAATTTCTTCGCCAGTTTGTGGGTTACGACCCTTACGAGCAGCACGTTGACGAACTTCAAAGTTACCAAAGCCAATCAATTGAACTTTGTTACCTTCTGATAAGTTTTCTTGGATAGTTTCAAATACTGCATCAACAGCAGAAGTTGCGTCCTTCTTTGTCAAACCAGTTTTACTTGCGACACTATCAATAAGTTCAGCTTTATTTGCCATATGTGAATACCTCCGGAAATTTGTAAAATATTTAGAACACATGAACTTTTATTAATGCGTTCATTATTCTATGTACAAAATTACCATAGCAATGCCGATGTGGCAAGCATTTACGCCATTTTTTAATATAAATCTTCTTAAATATAATTATATTTATAAAAACGGATAAAATACTGTCTTTCTAAGCTATTTTCGTTTTCTTGGAAGAATCTTGATTGGTGTTCCTTCAAAATCGAAAGTATCACGCAATTGATTCTTCAAAAATCTCTCATATGAGAAATGAAGCAATTCTGTCTCATTAACGAAAGCAACAAATGTTGGCGGTTGAATGGCAACTTGTGTCATGTAGTAAATTCTCAAACGTTTTCCATTTACTAATGGTGTTGGTGCGATTGAAGTTGCACGCAACAATAAATCGTTAAGAACTGAAGATTGAATTCGACGATCACGGTTACCATAAACTCTTGCAACTAATTCTGGAATTTGGTCGAGGCGTTGACCCTTAATAGCAGAAGTGAACAAGATTGGTGCATATGATAAGTATTGGAATTCAACTCTAATTTGGTTTTCAAAGTCCTTCATCGTATTAGTGTCTTTTTTCAAAGTATCCCACTTGTTAACGACGATGATTACACCTTTGCCGGCGTTGTGAGCATATCCAGCCACACGCTTGTCTTGTTCACGAATACCTTCTTCAGCATTCAAAACAACACAAACGACGTCTGACTTATCAATCGCACTCAAAGCACGCAAAACAGAGTATTTTTCAGTATTTTCGTAGACTTTACCACGTTTTCTAATACCAGCAGTATCAATCATTGTAAAGTCTTTGTCGAGCTTTTCATCATGATACTTAGTATCGATGGCATCACGAGTCGTTCCTTGCATATCGGAAACGATAACACGTTGATCACCTAAGATAGCATTGACCAATGATGATTTACCAACATTAGGACGACCGATAAAACTAAATTTGATAGTCTTATCTTCTTCCAACTTGTCTTCGTGTGGAAAGGCCTTAACAATTTCATCCAACAAATCACCTAAACCAGTACCTTGAGCACCAGAAATAGGATTGGGATCGCCAAATCCTAATGCATAAAAGTCATAAATATTTTGACGTTGTTCAGGATTATCAGCTTTGTTGACTGCTAGGATAACTGGCTTCTTCGTCCGATACAAAATTTTAGCAACATCTTCGTCTTCTTTAGTAACGCCATTTTGACCGTTAGTGATAAAGACGATAACGTCAGCTTCATCGATTGCAATCTCAGCTTGGTTCTTGATTTGAACGGACATTTTTTCACCGCTCATTTCAATACCACCAGTATCGATCAAACGGAATTCTCTTCCTAACCAACTAGCACGGGAATAAATTCGATCTCTAGTAACACCAGGTGTATCTTCAACGATTGAAAGTCGTTCATTAATAATTCGATTAAAAATTGTAGATTTACCAACATTGGGGCGTCCTACTAACGCAACTACTGGAACAGACATATTTTGCCTCCCTACTTATGTTCATTAACTATTTCAGTTACTCTTTTAACAACTTGTTCGATAGTCATATCTGAAGTATCTACTTCAATGGCATCGTCAGCTTTTTTTAATGGTGAAATTTCACGATGTGAGTCTTTGTAATCACGTGCTGCAATTTCATTCTGTAGTTCTTTTAATGGAGTATTGATGCCACGTTCAACATTTTCTTTGAAACGTCTCTGTGCGCGAACTTCCACACTGGCAATCAAAAAGATCTTTACCTCTGCTTTAGGTAAAACAGTTGTACCAATATCGCGACCATCCATGACGATATCGCAATCATTAGCTAAATCACGTTGCATTTGAACTAATTGTGTTCTTACTTCCTTGATTGCAGAAACTTGCGAAACATTGTTTGTTATTTCTTCAGTTCTAATGTCATCTGAGACATCTTCATCGTCTAAATAAACGTGTTGTCCATCCTCTTTATTTAGAAAATGAATTCGATGTTCTGACATTAATTTCAAAATATTGAGAGTATCACCATAACCCACATTGTGCTTTTTTGCAAGTAAAGTCACTGTTCGATACATTGCACCAGTATCACAGTATACAAAATTCAAGTTTTTTGCGATCAATTTGGCAATCGTACTTTTTCCAGCAGAAGCTGGTCCGTCTATAGCAATTTGCATTCGTTTCTCTCCTTAATAAAAGGGCCCAGACAAATGTCCAAGACCCTTCACATAAAAATTATTTAACTCTTAGTGTTGTACCAGGTGTCAATGTACCAACGTTACTGTTCAAACTCTTAAGTTGAGCAGTAGTTAGATTATTGTTATATGCAATTCTAAACCAGTTGTCACCAGCTTTAACAGTGTAATAAGATGCTGAACTACTACTATCACTATCTGTTGAAGTTGTGGAACTGTTGTTGGTATTCGTACCAGTTGAAGCTTGTTGATCAGTTTGTTGTGACTGTTGAGTCTGTTGAGATTGCTGTGCTTGTTGTTGACTATTGTCAGTTGTTTGTGAATTGCTTGAATCCGCAGTAGTGCTGTTTGTAGCAGTACTATCACTGGCAGTATTCGAATTATTAGCGTTAGCATTAGACTTACTACTATTATCAGTAGTTGTCTTCTTAGCACTAGCTTTCTTAGTAGACTTCTTAGCGGCTTTCTTCTTTGGAGATTTCTTGGCAGTCTTTTTCTTTGTAGACTTGTCTTTATTCTCAACTGAACTTTCTGATTGAGAACTATCAAGATCACCACTGCTACTACCTCTAACAGCATTAATTATAACTGGTGTAAACATAATAACAATCAAGGCAACAACTAGAGTAACGACTAAAGTATGATTTCCACGTTGCTTTTCTTTAGTAACGGCACGTGAAACATGTCCCTCATCGTCAGTATCAGAATCAAAACTCTTTTCCCAAGGCTTAACGTCTTCTTGATCTGAAGAATTATCTTGAGCTTTGTCAGATTCTGCTTTTGAATCTTCAGCTGACTCTTTAGGTGTCACTGGTGGCACTACTGGAGTTGGTTCAACCTTAGTCTTGTCAACTTCAGGAGCGTCATGTTTTGCTTCGCTTAAATGATCATTGCTTTCTTCAGCTTGAAGATGATCGACCCCAGCAGGTGTAGGATTATCCTCAGCTTGCTTAGGCTCATCATTAGAAGCCTGATCGTCAGAAACAGTATTATTCGTTGGTGTGTTTTCATCACCTGTATCGATTAGATGATATTTTTTTAAATCCTCAAGACTGACAGATCCTTCTAGTCCTTTGGTGGATTTTGGAACACGTGAATCGCCAGACATATTGTTTTTATCATTATCGGCCATTAAAAACCAACCTCCTAATTTCTATCTCTTAAAGCATATCATAAAAGTTTAAAATTTTTCTTTAAAGATTTATAAAATTTCACTATTTAATAGCGAAATGCCCCTTGATTTTAGGATAAATGATAATAACTGCTGCCGAAATAATCAATGCTTTAATAATATTAAATGGAATGACCCCGGTTGCCACATACTTAGCAAGCGACATATTTAGTTGCATCCCAACGACATTCATATAAAGTGGCATAACTACGAAATAATTCAAAACTGACATAATCACCGTCAAACTCAAAGTTCCGGCAACAACTGCCATGATTTTTTTATTCTTCTTCCAGAAATAACTGAATGGCAATAACAAGGCTACTGAACCTACAAATGCTGCACCATCACCGATCAAACCGGCCAAACCAGTTCCAGTTACTAGTAAGTGGACCATCGACTTAAGTAAAGCAATCATGATTCCCCCAACAGGACCAAAAGCAAACGTTCCAATAACTGCCACGCAGTCACTTAAATCAACTTTCAAAAATGGCAACCAGATCAAAACTGGAAACTCAAAGAACATCAAAATCGTTCCCAATGCTGCAAAAATAGCCACCCCAATTATGTCTTGAAACTTGTATAAACTCTTTCCCATTAAAATCAACCTCTCTAAATTGATTCCCAAAGAAAAAAGGCCTATTTTGGGCATACCAAAACAGACCTAATCTGTTTTCTTCCATCCAGACTTTACTGTCGGTATTGGAATTGCACCAATTCAACCAGCTTGCGCTGGGTCGCGGACTTTACCGCCGGTCGGGAATTACACCCTGCCCTGAAAACCAATTATTTAATTTTATATTTATAATATAGCAGACCCCTTGATATATGGCAACTGAGTAGTTGTTATGGGAACAATACCATTTGGTTATTAGTGTTGCTTCTTCTTCAAAGTAGCAACTTCTAAACGAGTCAAATCACGATATTGCCCAGAAACTAAACCATCTAAAGTCAAGAAATCATAACTTTCACGTGATAGCTTTTCAACTTTATGTCCAACGGCATCGAACATATTCTTAACTTGGTGATTGTGTCCTTCATGGATAACCATTCTAACGATCGAACTGTTCTTCTTTTTGTCTTTTGACATTACACGAACTTTAGCTTTGGCAGTCGTATAGCCTTTTAGCTTGATTCCATTTTCTAATTTTCTAATTTCTTCTGTTGTCAAAATACCTTCGACCTTAGCAATATAAGTCTTATCGACGTGATATCTTGGATGCATCAAATGATTGGCAAAATCTCCATCATTGGTTAATAGTAGCAAACCAGACGTATCATAATCCAAACGACCGATTGGATAAACACGTTCACGGACATCATCTTCTAACAAGTCAGTGACAACTTTTCTATCCTTATCGTCTGAAACGGCTGAAATAACACCACGAGGCTTGTACATCAAAATATAACGTTTCTTCTCTTCTTCCATAGGAACGCCATCTACTTCGATACGATCGTGGTTATCAACTTTGACACCCATTTCCGTGATCAACTTGCCATTAACCTTAACGTGACCTTTAGCAATCAATTCTTCTGATTTACGTCTTGAAGCCACGCCTGCATCAGCCATATATTTTTGTAATCTAACTTTCTCCATCTATTTCTCCTGTATTTGAGTTATCCTCAAAGTTTTCTATTTTTGGTAAATCATCTAAGCTCTTAATCCCAAAGTAATCAAAAAATTCATCTGTCACAACATACAAATTAGGATGTCCAGGGACATTCTTTTTACCATGTTCTTTGATCATCTTTCGCATCAACAAAGTATTCAAGCTTCCGGAACTTTGCACGCCACGAATTTCATCAATTTCAATCCTAGTAATTGGTTGTCGATAAGCGATGATCGATAATACTTCTAAAGCAGCTTGACTAAGTTTAGTCCCTAAGCCTGATTTGAAATATTTCGTCAAAAGATCACTGAATTCATTTTTCGTAACTAATTTATAAAGTGAATTGTAATTGACTAATTGGATGCCAGAATCTCCATCAGTTAGCAATTTAACTTGTAATTCTTCGAGATTTTGTCGTAAAGCGGCACTATCGATTTCCAATAACTCGACCAAATCTTTTTCTTTGATGCCTTGATCACCGGCCACAAACAATAATGCCATTATTTTTGCTTGATACACGTTTAATTCCTCAATTCAATAAATAATTCACTCTTAAAATCAGCCTGTTGAACTGAAACAATTTGTTTTCGAGCCATTTCCAAAATCGCCATAAAATCAGTAACGATTTCTTCAATATTGCCGTTTAATTTCAAAAGTGCTTTAAAAGTAGTTTTCTTAACGGACTTCAATTCCGTCATGATATTATCAGTCGCATCCTCAATCGAAAGTGTTTCATTTTCAATTGTTTCTGTTTCTGGCTGACGATTCTTCTGCTCACGTAATAATTCAGCGTATGTCGTTGCCAAATCCGTTAGAGCAACCGAACCAGGTTCAAGAAACTGTTCCAATTGCTTGTTAGGAATGCTGACTTCCTTGTCGAATTGCTGCTTACGATACTGCTCTTTTTCTTCAAAATAAGCTGCTACTTTTTTGAAAGTTTGATAAGTTAACAATTGCGAAACTAACTGATCACGAGGATCTTCATCTTGCAACTCATCTTCAATTTCGTCTGGTGCTTGAGGTAACAGCATTTTACTTTTAATTGACATTAATGTCGATGCCATGACTAAATAGTCACCAGCAATATCTAATTGCAATACTTTCATACTCTTCAAATAATCCAAATACTGTTGAGTAATTTGAGCTATCGGAATATCGTAAATATCAACTTTTGATTCCTTGATCAAATGCAACAACAAATCAATTGGACCTTCAAAGTCGGTTAGAACTAAATTTAATTTTTGCATTAATCTGTTTCTTCCAAATCCTTCTCAAGTTTCTCTTTATTTTGACGCCAAAGTTTTATATCTTTACTCAATTCAAAATTTCCCAAAATAACTAATTTAGGAAACCGTTTCTGAACATCATCAAAAATTTTAAAAATATTACTTTGCGAGCGATAAGAGGGGTTCAACGAAATATATTCAATGAAAACAGTCCCTTCAGAAAAAGATAAGGCGACAATTCCAGAATAATCGTCCATATTGCTCTTCCATAAATACAATTGTCGATTCTCATCTTCTGAATAAAGATTCAACTCTTGTTCCATATTATGGAAGTCTTTTAAATCATTAATATATGATAAAAAGCCCATGGCAATTTTTTTATTCTCATCACTATATTTACTAAGCATAAATCCTCCTATGCTCTGGGAAAAGTCTTGTTATAAACTTGCTTCATCCGCGTCTTATTAACGTGCGTATAAATTTGAGTCGTTGAAATATCTGAATGTCCCAACAATTCCTGAACTACACGTAAATCTGCCCCATTCTCCAATAAATTAGTTGCAAAAGAATGACGCAAAGTATGTGGTGTCACATCTTTAGTAATACCTACTTGAGCAATATATTTTTTGATCATGCGCCAAATCGACTGCCGAGTTAATTTCTTACCACGAAAGTTCAGGAAAACCTCCGCCTGCTGACCATATTTTGTAACCAAAGGTTGACGAGTCTCTTGCAAATACTTATTCAACCATTTAATGGCTGTTTCACTAATTGGCAAAAGTCTTTCTTTAGAGCCTTTTCCTAAGGTTTTGATCAATTGTAAATCCAAATGTAAATCATCCATCTTTAAATTGACTAATTCACTAACTCTAAGACCGGTAGCGTACATTACTTCAAAAATCGTCCGATCTCTAATGCCAAGACTTGTTGAAATATCTGGAGATTCGATCAACTTGTTAACTTCATCCATCGACAAAACTACTGGTAAATGGCTTCCTTTTTTAGGAGCATCCAGTTCATTCATTGGATTAGTAGGAATCTTATCGAGCAGTTCTAACCATTGATAAAATTTCTTTAAAGAAGAAAACATCCGCATTTGAGAGTTTTTCGACTTGCCAGCTTTATCCTGACTAGCAAAGAATTGTGTAATAACAAAATGATCTTCTGGATAGAACGTAGCTTTTTTATTTTCTAAAAATTGACTAAATTCTAACAAATCCTGGTTATAAGAAGTAATTGTATTCTTCGATAAACCGCGGTCCAATCTCAAATAGCGTGCATAATCAGATAAAGTATCAATCATAGTTTGATTTTTAATCGTTAATTTATCACTCACTAAACATCACCTCTATTTGAGATAAGTGTAGCCATCTTTTTGTTCGATTTTCTTTTGTTTCATCAAATTACCAAGGGCACGCTTAAAACTACCCTTACTGATACCGAAATATTCTCTGATATCATCAGGATCACTTTTATCAGTATAAGGAATCTTACCATCACGAGCGTGTTCCAAAACAGCCATGATCATTTGAGCATCAGGTGTGATTTCTTCATAAGCACGAGGACGCATTGAGAGATTCAAACGACGGTGACTTGAACCAATCACACGAGTTTTGATATGTTGACCAATGTGTAAGGGTTGGTCTTGTTCATCAACGTGGACAAAGCCCATGTAGTAACTATCAGTCATGACAAAAGCACCGGATTCTCTAATGGCAATCACAGTTCCTTCTTCATTCTTGTTCATCAATTCTTTTAGATCTGTACTAGGACTACGAGCAATCTGTGTGTAAAGTTCGATATCGGCTAATTTGCCCCATAGACGACCCTTATGATCAATTTCCAATTTGACCATTAAATTATCGCCCTTTTTAGGCCATTCGCTGTGCTCTAATGGTAGATCATCCAAAGAAACCACGATATCCTTGTCTTCCAAACCAACATTGACGAAAACTCCCAAGTCAGTTCTTACTTCAGTAACTTCCGCGAAATCCCAAACTCCTTGAGTTACAAAGGGTAAAACTGTCGTCATTTTATTCTTATGAGCTTGATTTTCATAAACAAATCCTGCTATTTGATCACCTAATTCAGGTATTTCGGTTAATTCAGTTAAATCTAAGGCAAAAGTTACCCCCTCTACTTGAACAAAGGCTTCATCCTTATTAAGGTCGGTTACCGTTCCTGGCAATACTTGACCGTACATTTCTGCTGCTTCCATTTTTCACCATACTCTTTTTGACATTTTATTTATCTAGAATAAAAATACCCCCAACTACTAGAGGGTATCTATTATTGAATATTTAATCTTCTATATTATATCAGAAAGAACGACTAAGTAATAACTTCACACTAAAAAAAGAACTCACTCTAACCAAATAGAATGAATTCTAGTTCATAGCATGAATTTTAAACATTGAATTGATATAATCTGATTCTTCTTGCCCAGTGTTGTATTTATCATCTTTGTACTTATCATATCTTCGTGCAGCTGCCATAATCTCAGCTGTTTGAATCTTGTCAAAGATTGATAGTCCCTTTTGATCATCGTTGACTAACGCAAAAACATTTTTCTTTTGCTCACTACGATACAGCTTTTTAGGACCAACCGTCGTTATAAAATCAAAATCATTTTTATCAAATTTCATTTAATTCTCCTAGTTCTCTTACATATCTAGTGTAGTTCCAAAAACACCAGATAACAAAAAATTAGACTCATCATTTTTTTAATCAAATAAGTACTATATGATAATCATATTTTTTTCAATGTCAACGTTGAAATTCTTTTAAAAGAGTGAAATAATTTTCTTTGTAGTAAGCGATTACAAATTTAATATTGAGAGAAGGATTTTGTTATGAAAATTAAAGCTGCTGTAGTTGATAAAGTAAATGATCCATTCGTTATTAAAGATGACGTTGAATTAGCTGACATGACCGATGATGGTCTACAAGTTAAGGTAGTTGCTTCAGGTATCTGCCACTCTGATGAAGCTCTACGTAAAGGTGACGCTGCATTTAGTTTTCCAGTTATTCTTGGACATGAGGGATCCGGAATTGTCGAAAAAGTTGGTAAAAATGTTACAAACTTTAAACCTGGTGATCATATCATTATGTCATTCTACTCATGTGGCGAATGTGATAACTGTCTAAAGGGTAAGCCTACACAATGTCGTAAGTATGCTGCATCTAACCTTTCAGGTACACGTCCCGATGGTTCAGATCACTTTACAGAAGATGGCCACCACGTAAGTGACATGTTCAATCAATCATCATTTACAACACACACTGTAATTGACAAGCGTAATGCTGTTAAAGTTCCTAAGGATCTAGACTTAAGAAAACTTGGACTTTTGGGCTGTGGCTACGTAACTGGTAGTGGTACTGTCTTCAATACCCTTCAACCAAAACCTGGTGACACAATTGCTGTCTTCGGTACTGGTGCCGTTGGTCTTGCTGCTATGATGGCTGGTAAGATCTCTGGATGTGTCAATGTTATCGCCGTTGATATTGTCGATTCACGTTTGGAATTAGCCAAGAAAATGGGTGCTACTGATATCGTTAATAGTAAGAATGAAGATGCCGTTGAAGCAATCAAGAAGATCACAGGTGGTTTAGGTGTTGACTGGGCCGTTGATACTACTGGTGTTGCTAAAGTTATGACAGATTCAATCGCTGCTTTGACACAAGGTGGTACTACTGCCACAATCGCTGTTACACCACATAACATCGACATCAGTACTTGGAACGACCTTTGTGTTGATGATAAAAAGATTGTCGGTGTAAACATGGGTGACTCAATTCCTCAAGTTGATATCCCTCGCTTGATCAAATTCTATCAAATGGGTGCCTTCCCATTCGATCTAACAGAAAAATTCTATGACTTTGACCAAATCAATGAAGCTGACGCTGATTCAGTCAGTGGTAAGACTATCAAACCTATTTTGATTATTGATAAAGATTACCAACCTGGTGACTAATTAATCTAATCTAAGCAGACCGTCTTTTGATGGTTTGCTTTTTGTTTTTATATTTATGTTTTCGTAAAACATTTTATATTACTTATTATAACGTTACATAAGATTAATTTAAATAAGTTGCGTACAATGGATATTATGTCAAAAAAATAAGCTGATAATTATTTTAAAATTTATCAGCTTATTTTTATTTATTTAATTTCGTCACTTTGGGCGTTCTCTTGTAATCTCTTCAACAAGACATCAGCAATTCCTCTAACCTGCTTGTCACCATCACGTTGCGACAAACGATAACCGACAAAATAAGGAGAAACAACGTATCTTGCTTCAATCTTACAAATTATTTTCTTACCAAATTTATAGAAGAAAATATTATATGAATCGAATTTACCACCGTAGAGATCATCTAAGACATACTTAACTGTCACTCTAGTAAATTCGGCCAAATCATCGATGTACTTAGGATTATTAATAACAACGTTAAATTCAACAAAACCCATGATTGGTTTTTGTGAAACATTAACATTAATGTGTTTGGAGTTGAAGACGTCCATTCCAGTAAAGTTCTCTTCTTCTACGTGTTTGTAGCCATCAACCTTATCTAAGCCAATGATTTGGAAATGCGGATGACGCAAAGAACCACCGGACATAGGTCCAAAATTCTTGTACATCAAGACACTTTCATATTTCTTACTTTGAATCATTTCATTCCAGCAATGATAAATGAATTCAAACACTTCTTGGTTCTTCTCGACTGAATAGTTAGAAATATCACCATAATGATCGCTAGATTCAATTACTAGAGTTTGATTTGTATCTTTTAAGGTCTTGAATTTATTTTCCAACCAAATCATATCGCCCTTTTGTTCAATGATATTAGTTAAGTTCTTAGTATCACAGAAAGGACAATAATCTTTCTTCTTTTTCTTCTCAACATCTCTAGGTTTTCCTTTAGCTTGCTCAATTTCAAAAACAAGTACATCTTTATTTGACAATCTTTCACCTCAAAATTCTTTAATACTATGATATTAACGCAAACACAAAAAAACTGAAAGAAACTCGTCAGTTTCTTTCAGTCAATTTATATTTTACAGTTAATTATAATTTTATTTAAAAATTATAGTGAACGTGAAGCACCCTTGTATACAACACCACGTCTTGAATCAACAGTAACAGTGTCACCATCTTTAACAAGTGATGTAGCATTCTTAGCACCAACAACTACAGGTAGACCCATAGCAATACCAACAACAGCAGCATGTGAAGTCAAACCACCGTTTTCAACAACAACGGCACTAGCCTTTTCAAGAGCTGGTAGGTAATCTTTATCAGTCATTTCTGTAACTAATACGTCACCTTCGTTGATCTTCTTGTTTGCTTCTTCAGCATTGTGAGCAACTACAACGTTACCAACAACTGACTCTTCACCAACACCTTGGCCTTTAACCAATGTTGAACCGATCAATTGAACCTTCATAACGTTTGTTGTACCACTTTCACCAACAGGAACACCGGCAACGATAAGGATCAAGTCACCTTCCTTGGCAAAGCCACGTTCTTGAGCCTTCTTAGCAGCTAAGTCAAACATTTCATCAGTGTTTTCTGGCTTGTCAGCAATAATAGGATCAACACCCCAGTTAACTGTCAAACCACGTTGTGTCTTTTCATCAAATGTAACAGCAAGAATGTCAGCACTTGGACGGTATTTAGAAATCATACGTGCAGTGTAACCACTCTTTGTAGCTGTAACGATTGTATTGATGTTTAGTTCTTCAGCAGTTCTAACAACTGATTCACCGATTGATTCTGTGACGTTTGAACCTTTGTAGTCTTCGAATCTTTGGATAGCAAGTGCGTTAGTCTTGTCTAATTGTTGTTCTGTACGTTCGTCGATACGAGCCATAGCAGCAACAGCTTCTACAGGGTAGTCACCGTTAGCACTTTCACCTGAAAGCATTGTAGCATCTGTACCATCAAGAACAGAGTTAGCAACATCAGTAACTTCGGCACGTGTAGGACGTGGGTTTTCTTGCATTGAGTCAAGCATTTGTGTAGCAGTGATAACTGGTTTACCTAAAGCGTTACACTTCTTGATCAATGATTTTTGTACGAATGGTACGTTTTCAAATGGAATTTCAACACCCATGTCACCACGAGCAATCATCAAACCATCTGAAACTTTAAGAATAGAATCGATATTGTCGATACCTTCTTGTGATTCAATCTTAGGGAAGATTTGTACGTATTCACAGTGTTTTTCTTCAAGGATTTCACGAATATCTAGGACATCTTGAGCTTTACGAACGAATGAAGCTGAGATGAAGTTGATACCTTGATCTAGACCGAAACGAATATCGTCTGAATCTTTTTCAGTGATACCAGGTAGACGAACTTCAACACCAGGAGCATTGATACTCTTTCTTGAGCCGATCATACCTTCGTTTTGTACAACTGTAACCAATTCACGGTTCTTGTCATCTTTTTCAGTAATCTTCAAATCAACAAGACCATCATCGATCAATACGTGACCACCAACATGTGTATCATCGTATAGTCCAGGATATGTTGAAGCAATCTTTTCTGGTGTACCTGTTAATGAGTCATCCATTGAGATACGGATTGTTTGACCAATCTTAGCTTCGAACTTGCCGCCTTCTTGGACAGTAGTACGGATTTCAGCACCCTTAGTATCAAGAACGATACCTACAGTCTTACCAGTAATTTTTTCAGCTTCGTGTACCATTTCCATACGAGCTTTGTGTTCAGCATGGTCACCGTGTGAGAAGTTGAAACGGAAAATGTTAGCTCCGGCTTCAATCAATTTAACGATTGTGTCGACATCGTTACTAGCAGGTCCAAGTGTACTTACAATTTTAGTTCTTTTCATCGAGAATCCCCTTTTCTTGTTGTATTCATCGTTTATTGTAACAAATTACTTCACTTAATGCTTAACTTATCTGCTAATAGATTCGTTTAAGTCATAGAGTGATAAATCAGGTTTGTGCTTGCTATCGAACAAGTCAAGAATATCATGAGAAGTAATCTTGTTGTCTTCGATACCAACGGCAAGACCACCCTTACCGTCAAGAAGCAAATCAACTGCGTGAGCACCCATCTTACTTGCTAAGACACGATCTCTTGCAGTTGGTGAACCACCACGTTGAACATGTCCTAGGACAGTTGCACGTGAATCAAAGTCACCATACTTGTCTAATTCTTTCTTGAATTCGTCAGCGTGCATAACACCTTCGGCCAAGACAATAATCATATTCTTATTGCCGTTTTGACGACCTTTTTTAACTTCTTCTGCAATTTCTGCAATATCGAAGTCACGTTCTGGAACGATGATCTTTTGAGCACCGCCGGCAACACCAGCCCAAAGGGCAACGTCACCTGCGCCTCTTCCCATTACTTCAACAATAAATGTTCTTTCATGAGAGCTGGCAGTATCATGTAACTTATCAATAGCGTCAACAGCAGTAGAAACAGCTGTATCGAAGCCAATTGTAAAGTCAGTGAATGGAATATCGTTATCAATTGTTCCTGGTAGGCCGATTGTGTTGTAACCATGTTCAGTTAAACGCAATGCACCATGGTAAGAACCATCGCCACCGATAACAACTAATGCGTCAATTCCGAATTTCTTCAATTGCTCAATACCCTTGAGTTGACCTTCTACGTTAGCAAATTCAGGATATCTTGCAGAATACAAGAATGTACCACCACGTTGAATACGGTCAGAAACGTCAGCACTTGTCAATGGGAAGATATCTCCCGCAACAAGACCAGCGTATCCATAATTGATACCAAACACTTCAAGCCCTTTGTCAATGGCTCTACGTGTGACTGCTCTGATAGCAGCGTTCATACCAGGGGCGTCGCCACCACTGGTTAAAATACCAATACGCTTCATTTGTTCACACTCCAAAATTATTTGTTTCTAAAACAAAACCTAATCAAATATAACATTTTTACTGATTAAGTTGTAGAGCTGAAAACGTTTTAAGATAAATTAATTGCTTTTTTTCACTAAAACACTCCGTTTACCTAAGAACATTTCCAACTTATTCCGCACGTTACTATTAAAGTCTATCCAACGATTAGATTTCAAGAGTAATGCTTGTCGATTTTTTTCGCGATAAATAATCACTGGCATTTTTCCTTTAGATTCAGCAATTATTTCATACAATTTTTCCAAATTCTGTGGCGTATCTAATTGCTTAGTTACACGCAAATACAATTTTTCAGCCGGTAATTGAATTGTGAACTGTTTGGGATCATTCAACCTATCAGCTATCAATTCCAAATCACCACGTTGACCGACATTTCCACGACCAACAAAGACAAAGATCTTACCGTCTAAATCCATATCTTCAATTTGTTGGAATAATTTAGGAAAAACTGTCACGGAAATTGAACCCGTCTCATCTTCAATTGTCATAAAACACATTCGTTGACCTTTTTTCGTCCGAATCACTCGTAAATTCTTGACTAAACCTAAAACGTTAACTGTATTTTGTGTTTGATGTAATTCAGCAATTTTTACCAAAGGTAAATTAAGAATACGTTCTCGGTATTTCTCGACTGGATGGCCTGACACGTACACGCCTAAGTATTCTTTCTCTTGATTCAAACGTTCCGTCAGTGAAAAATCATCGATCTGGTGTTTTTTAGGATCAAGTACATCAAATAATGATAAATTGCTACCAGCCAATTGAATACTTTCAACTAAATCTCGAAAATCATATAATAATTCTTTACGATTACGATTAAATTCATCAAAAGCACCTGATAAAATCATTGGTTCCAGATAGTCATTTTTAACAAAACGTCGATCTAAGCGTTGTAAGAAATTCAAAGGACTAGTAAATTTGCCATCTTTATTACGTTCCTTAATGATTTCTGTTGCCAAGTCACGTCTCATCCCTTTGATACTCAATAAACCGAAACGAATTCCTGCTTCAGAATCCACAAATTCAAATTGACTTTGATTGATGTCAACGTTGAGGATCTTGACGTGTGAGTCCTTAGCATCTTGAATATAAGTCGAGACTTTTGTTTCATTATTCAAATTGGAATTCAATAAACAAGCAAAAAAGACATCCGGAAAATGAACTTTAATATAAGCCAACCAAAAAGCAATCATCGAATAAGCTACGGCGTGAGACTTGTTGAAACCATAATTACCAAACTTTTCAATATATTGATAAACTTTTTGGGCTGATTCTTTTGCATGACCCTGAGAAACTGCTCCATCAATAAACTTTTGACGATTTTCTTCAATCAATTGCTCATTTTTCTTACTAATAGCCCGACGTAAAATATCAGCATCAGCTAAAGAAAAATTAGCCATTTCTGAAGAAGCTTGCATAACTTGCTCTTGATAAACCAAAATTCCATAGGTTGGTTTCAAAATCTTTTCAAGTGAAGCATCAGGGTACGTAACCGGCTCTTGCCCGTGTTTTCTAGCTATAAAAGTTGAAATATTTTGCATAGGACCTGGACGATACAAGGCATTCGTAGCCACAATATCATCAAAACTAGTTGGAACTAGTCTACGTAAAACACTTCTGATACCGTCAGATTCAAATTGGAACACACCGTCAGTTGCTCCACGTTGAAAAATTTGTAATGTCTTTTGATCGTTCAAGGGTATCTTTTCAGGGATAAATTTTTTTTTATACCGTTTTGAAATTGCCTGTACGGATTTATCCAAAATAGTTAAATTTTTCAAGCCTAAGAAATCCATCTTCAACAGACCAACGCTTTCAACATTATATTTCGTCTGTTGTGTCAGGTTTATTCCGTCATCTTCTAACTGCACTGCTACAATATCAGTCATCGGTTTCTTACTCAAAACGATTCCGGCAGCGTGCGTCGAATAATGTCTTGGTATCCCTTCAATTCGTTGGGCAACTTTGAATATCAATTGATTTTCTTTAGAATTATCAACCAAATTACGAAGAGTACTCGATTCTTCAAAGGATTCCTTCAAAGAAATATTCAACTTATGCGGAATCGCATTCGACCACTGCGACATTTGAAATTGCGTCTGACTAAAAGTCCGTGAAATATCTCTTAAAGCCATTTTCGCCGCTAGAGTTCCAAAAGTTATGATTTGGGCCATATGATCAGATCCATATTTATCATGCATGTACATGACCATCTCATCCCGTCGATCATCGGGCAAATCCAAATCAATATCAGGCATGTTAACACGTTGAGGATTTAAGAAACGTTCAAACAATAAATCATACTTAATAGGATCTACTTGAGTAATTCCTAAACAATATGAAACTAAAGAACCAGCCGCTGATCCACGTCCAGGACCAGTCTTAATCCCCACAGCATGAGCATGCTTAATAACGTCCCAAACTATCAAGAAATAATCCGAGAAACCCATCTTGTCAATTACACCCAATTCATACTCCAAACGTTGACGATAATTTGCTGGTACCGTTCCTAAACGCTTGATTAACCCCTTATTAGTCAAATCATGCAAAAATTGAATTGAAGTAATTCCTTGAGGAGTTTGAAATTCAGGCAGTTCCGTCTCTTTAAATTCAATTTCAACATTACATTTTTCAGCAATCGAATTAGCATTGTCGATAGCTTCTTGCATGTCAACATTACTAAAGTCGCTTGCAAAAACTTGATAGTCACGTAAATAATGGTCACCATTAACGACCACTTGATCCAGATTTTCAAAACGTTGACCAGTACGTAAATTATTGACTACCTGATAAGCTAAATGATCATCTTGATTGACGTAGCGAACATCTCCCAAAGCTACTAAAGGTACTTGATAGTCATGAGAAATTTTTCGAATCGTTTTAACATTGTCTATTTGTCCAGAATACAAACTGACTCCCAAATACAAATCGTCTGGCTGAACTAGGGCCTTCAATTGTGTAAAATAAGCCGACAAATCAGTTTTAAGAATCTCTGCATCACTTGCCGGTGTGATTACAAAGAGATTGTCCAAAACGTCTCTTAAGTCTTTTATTTGAACCGCATCTTTAGTAGACATTATTCGTGATGAAATTTTTATTAAATTTTTATAACCCTTATCATTTCTCGCTAAAAGCAATAATGGATAAGTATTATCAGTTTCAATAATCCCGGCTATTTCAATTGTTAAACCTATAATTGGTTTAATACCGATTTTTTTGGCATATTTATAAAAATCGATTGAACCGTATAAATTGTTCAAATCTGTCAAAGCAATCGCCGTATACCCACGTGCTTTACTTTGATCAATCAACTCTGTCAATTTTGCGGGACTATGCAACAAACTAAAACTACTCATCATTTGCAGTTGTGCTTGCAATTTGTCGCCCCCTTTGTTTAAAATTATATCAAAAGCAAGTGAAAGTTTATTGGGAAAAATCCTCAAATGTGCTAAACTACTTGAGAAAGTGAGATGGAAGAAATGAGATACGTTGCTGTAATTTTCTGGTCTATCATGCTGGGACAAGTTGCCGGTTTTATCGGTGGTGCTTTGAACCAACAGACATATAACACAAACTATTCTATTATTGTTAGTATAGTCTTTGCTATCATATTCAGTGTAATTCCATTGATTCTTGATAGCTCTGTTAAAGAGTCTAATAATGAAAAGAACGCTTAATCTACTCAGATTAGGCGTTTTTTTTATGCTCAAAAATAGCATCTATTCAGACACAGTCGATTAATGTACGCAACCATTATCTGAATAAATGCTTTATTTGTTTAATTCTATTAAAATATAAATCTACACTCTAGCCCGGAATAGCAAAGAAAATTGGCTCAAATGTGAAATTATTCTTAGCAACTTGTTGCTTAGAATAAGGCCGAGCTTGAAGACTTT
>ERZ833963.40-NODE-40-length-173081-cov-10.167576_pt1 | contig 173081 bp, 174 predicted proteins | sample MGYA00519693_ERZ833963 | MGnify/ENA primary metagenome ERZ833963 (study PRJEB31850, sample SAMEA3708748) | human gut metagenome | biome: human gut; feature: human-associated habitat; material: faeces | place: China | collected 2014 ...
TGAGGATGCTCAATGAGCTCAAAATCATTCATCAATACGATTTGACAAAGAGCCTCTATTTTTTGTATTTTAAGGAGAGTACAGGATTTGAACCTGCGCGCCTGCTATAAAACAGGTTCGTCGGATTTCGAGTCCGATGCATTACCACTCTGCCAACTCTCCATAAGAAAGGCCTAAGCCTTTTTATATTAGTATTGCATAAGAGTATACATGTCATACCCTTTAATTTTATCACGACCGTGCAAATCAGTTAATTCAATTAAGAAGGCCGTTCCAACTACGATACCACCTAATTTTTCAATCAACTTGATCGTAGCGGCTAAAGTACCACCAGTTGCCATCAAATCATCTACTACTAAGACTTTTTGACCTGGCTTGATAGCATCTTTTTGCATATAAAGTGATGCTTGACCATACTCCAAATCATAAGAAACAGAAACTGTTTCTCTAGGCAACTTACCTTTTTTACGAGCAGGAGCAAAACCGATGCCCATCTTGTAAGCTACTGGACAACCCACGATAAATCCACGGGCTTCTGGTCCAGCAATCATTTCGGCTCCACGGCTCTTTGCATATTCCACAATCTTATCGGTTGCGGCAGCATATGCCTTGCCATCAGCCATTAATGGTGAAATATCTCGAAATAGTACACCAGGTTCTGGAAAATCTTGAACATTAGCTACGTATTTCTTAAAATCAATATCCATTTTTTTAAATTCCCCATTCAATCTAACAGTGACAATCGTAATCACTCATCCATGATAACAAATCGTCAAAACTAGATTCAATTAATATTTTTTCAACGTCATTACGCTGTAATCTCTTCAAGTAAGTCGGAGATTCGATTAATTCACGTTGTTGTGAAGCATTTGCTTTTTCAACAAAACCATTTACTATTTTAACAAAATTTAACTCAAAAAACACTTTTAAATAAAAATCTACGTCATTTTTTTGCATATTCAAGTATTTGGCAACTAAATCCATCCCCTCCATCGTAATATTTTGATGGGAGTAAAGATATTTCAAAAGCGCTTTCATCTTTATCATATCAGGCTTCAAGTATCTACTTGTCAAATCAGTATGGAAAAATAAAGCTGTATGTTGAGTCTTATTATTTTTGATAAATTTTTGGAATAATTCTAAATTGTGAGGTCGATCATAAATCAAAACATTCTTACCATCACAGTTTTCATTATACATAATTAAATCAGTTTTCACATTGAAACGCTTGGCTGCTTCTAAATATGCTTCATTAAAGAAGACTACTGCATCGAAATGTTCTAAGATTTTGGTCGACAAGCCCTTATTTCGATAATCTAAATAAACATTTTTTAAATCTGCGAGGACTTGCGCTTGTGGTGAAACTTGAAAATCATCGATCATCAACTGAAGATTCTTTTTGCCACGCCACTCATTAATTCCTAATTCTCCATAAACATCGCATAAATTAGTCGTTAAACTAGCGGCTTTTTCAAACATCCCAAAGCCTATTGCATCGATTCTGTGCTGTTCATCCGTAATTTGTGTTTTCAAATGACTGGCATCTTTACCGATCGAACGCATCTGTGACAATGAAACATTGCCTAATTTAATGATAGGTTTGGGATTACCCATTCCAAAAGGTGCTAATTGTTGAACTTGCTTGATTAAATCCATACTCAAATCTGCAATATTTAATTGCAAATCATAATTTTTAACAACCGGTGCCTTAGGGTCAAAACCCTGTTGTGAAGGTTCATCTTGCAATAATTTCGTTAATTCATCTAACTTATCTTCTTCAATTGAAAAACCGCAAGCTTGCGCATGTCCACCAAAAGCTGTAAATAAGTCACGATGCTTATCTAACGCAGTGAACAAGTTGAAGCCTTCTGGAGAGCGACCAGAGCCTTTCATGACACCGCTATTATCGTCAAATTGCGTAGCTAGGACAGGTTTATTTTCTTGATCCATCGTTCTACTAGCAACGATTCCCAAAATACCTTGGTGCCAACCATTACCTTTTAAGACAATTACACCATTATCTTTTTGAGCTTGGATTTGATTTTGAGCATCGGCAAAAGCACTGGCAACTAAATCTTGTCTTCTAGCATTGATATCTTCTGTCTCATCAACGATTTCTTTAGCAAAAGATTCATCACCCGTCGTCAGCAATTCAACTCCAGAAGAGGCATTTTCTAAGCGACCAAGAGCATTGATCCTAGGTGCAATTCGAAAACCAATATCTTCTTCAGTTACATTGGACAATCTAACTTTGCACTTATCTAATAAAGCACTCAAACCAACGTGATTGTTATTTTTCATTTGCTTGAGACCTTCGGTAACGATGACTCGGTTTTCACCCTTTAAAGCTACCGCATCAGCGACGGTTCCAATAGCAGCTAAATCAATCAATTGCAAGGCTTCATCGCCTAATAAAGCATCAGCAATCTTAAAAGCCACCCCAGCTCCAGATAAGTAAGGACAAACATATTCAGCACCGGGAATGCTAGGATGAACGATGGCATCAGCTTCAGGCAATTCTTTCGGCAAATCATGGTGATCAGTAACAATTACTTTAACGCCACGGTCCTTAAGATATTTGATTTCATCTTTGCCACTGACACCATTATCAACCGTGATCAACAAATCTATTCCTTGATCGGCTAATTCTTTATAGCGTTCCAAATTAGGTCCATAACCGTCTTTAAAACGATCAGGAACATAAAAAATCGGCTTATTGCCGAGTTTTTGTAAAGTCAATTTCATGATTGAAGTACTAGTAACACCGTCAGCATCGTAATCACCATAGATGGCAATCTTTTTTTCTGATTCGACGGCTTCATCAATCAACTCCAAAGCTTTATCCATGTCATGAAGTCCAAAAGGATCTTGTAATTCAGTCACATCACTGTGCAAAAAAGCTTCAATATCACTATCTTCAACGATATCTCTTTCCAGCAATAATTCTGCTACTACTGGTGTAACCTTTTTACTTTGTGCAAATTTATCTATCTCTTGTTTTGTGGGATTCTTTCGCTTTTCCCAATTAATTAATGTCAATCCATCACCTACTAACAATTATTCAATTATAGCAATTTTTTAATGCAAAAAAAAAGTTCTGAAACTAATTCCAAAACTTTTTAAGGAGTATTTAAGAAAATACCGCTAAAGTATTTTTATTGGCTGGTTGGCTCTTCACAAGTGCTCCTTGTAAAGCCCAACGGTTAGTACCACCATCGGCACAAGTTATCAAAGTTAAAATGCTCTGATTTTCAACGTCATCTAACAAATAGACGGCCGTTGGTGGAACGATTTTCTTATAGTAAATTTTGTACGTATAAACTCGTTTCATATTAGTTATATAAGCTAAATCACCAATTTTAGCATTCTCTAATGGCGAAAACAGTGCACCCTTATTAGTCATATAATGACCAGCTAAGGCATAATTGGATTTGCCCATCTTCTCATTTTCTTTCATCGTACCGCCACCAGTTGACAGCGCATTGTCACTTAAACCAACAACGATTGGTAAACGTAAGTTAACTGAAGGGACTGCCATTTTTCCAATTACCGCTGCATCATTGTTCACTGAAGCTTTGGCAACTTGAGTCGCTGAAATTGGCTTTACTTTATTAAAATCAAATTCACCTTTTTTCTTGGCATTACTAGCAGCTTTTTTAGCAGTCAAAGTAGTCAAATTGTGATCAGAAATTCTTTTGACCGCATATTCTTTGATTGGTTGATTAAAGATTAAAGCAACAGCAACCAATAATAAAAGAATTGTTCCAAAAATCGAAAAGAACTTTTTCATTTTTTCCATTCCTTGTTCCATGAATTTACAATATATATTCAATCTTAAAACATCTACAAAGAAAAGTGTAGTTTTTAATTTTTACTAACTTTAAATTTTTCTAAGTAAGTTATAATGTACTTATAAATGAATCTGGAGGTAATTATATGAGCATTCTTGTTTTAGGTGGCGCTGGTTATATCGGTTCACATACAGTCGATCATTTATGTGAAATGAATTACGACGTCATTGTAGCAGACAATTTAGCAACAGGTCATAGACAAGCTATTAATCCTAAGGCCAAATTTTATCAAGGTGACGTCCGTGACAAGGAATTTTTAATCAAATTATTCCAAAATGAAGATATCACTGATGTTATTCACTTCGCAGCTTTTTCTATCGTACCAGAATCAATGAAAGATCCCCTCAAATACTTCGACAATAATACTGCTGGTATGATTTCTCTACTACAAGTCATGCACAACTTTGGAGTTAAACACATCGTCTTCTCCTCTACTGCAGCAACTTATGGCGAACCTAAACAAATTCCAATCAAAGAAACTGATCCAACCGTTCCAACTAATCCATATGGTGAAAGTAAACTAGCCATGGAAAAAATCATGCACTGGTGTGATGTTGCCTACGGTATCAAATTTGTTGCTTTGAGATACTTCAACGTTGGTGGTGCTAAACCTGACGGTACAATCGGTGAAGATCACAATCCAGAAACTCACTTGATTCCAGTAGTTCTACAAGTCGCTGCTGGTCAACGTGATGAATTGACAATTTTTGGTGACGACTATGACACTAAAGATGGTACTAACGTCCGTGATTACGTCCACGTAGAAGATTTGGCTGAAGCCCACCGACTAGCAATGGAATACTTACGTGCTGGTAACAACAGTGATGTCTTTAACCTTGGTTCTTCAACTGGTTTCTCAAATAAAGAAATCCTTGAAGCAGCCCGTAAAGCTACTGGTAAAGAAATTCCCGCTAAAATTGGACCACGTCGTGCTGGAGATCCAAGTACTTTGATTGCTGATTCAACTAAAGCTAGAACTATTTTGAAATGGCAACCTAAATATGATGACGTTCAAAAAGTTATCACTGATGCTTGGAATTTTAAATCTAAACATTTGAATGGTTATGAAAACTAAAAAAATTAATCGCAAATAATGGAGTCTTTCTTAAAATAAATTTCCTTCATAGTGGTTTTAATAAGTTATATAAAAAATAGAGTTGATGGCAAAATACCAATCAACTCTATTTTTGTACACCATTTATTAATAATGGTTCCATCAATACCTGTTCAATGAATTATTATACCAATTTTATTTTTATAAAAAAGACGAGTACACTGAAATCGTAGGGGGAAGTTATCTTGAAAAAGAATATACGTAAATTTTTACTAATTACCACTTTAATATTAGGAATCCAAGGATTTGCAGAAGCAACTAACGTCAAAGCTGCCTCTTCATCACCACTTCCTAATGACAAATATTGTTTTGCAGTAACAAAAGATGCTACAACTACTGATATGAACGGCAATACCACAGCTACTGCATTAAAGGCAGGAACAGACTGGAAAGTAAGTAACGAATTTTACCATCAAGACCAAATCAATTATCAAATAGCATCTAATATATTTGTTAATCAGAATTTTGGTTATTTATATTTACCAATGGTACAGACAATAACAACTGCTAATCATACAACACATCTTTATGATCATAACGGTAACGAAATTAAGAATAGAGCTTTAGCACCTAATTCAAGCTGGTATTCTGATAGATCAATCTTGGTTGATAAAATCACATATTGTCGTGTTGCAACAGATGAATTCGTTGCATTAGGAGATTTAGTATAAGATAAGTATTTTATTCCCATTTTTTTCAACTAAAAAAAGTTAAACATTTTTATAAATTTTAAAAATAATAGCATCTATTCAAATATTTCCTCCAGTGCACTGCACACAAAGAAAAAAATTTGAATAGATGCTATTTTTGACTTTAAATCAAATATTCCAAATCACTAGCAGCAGTTGGATAAGCAAAAATTTGCTTAACAACATCTTCGTGACTCATCTTTTGTTTAATCGCTAATGTTAGTAAATTAATTAAACTATCGGCTTCATTGCTCAATAAAGTTGCACCGATAATTTGTTTCTTATCATTCAAGACAATCTTTACTTTGGCAACTGGTTCGTTAGTGTGACTGTAAGTGAACCAACTAGTTACATCCTGTTCGACTACTTTATCGCCAGTTTGAACACCAACTTTAGCAAGCTTGGGACTGCCATACACAACGGTTGGAATCAAAGGCAATTCAAGTTTCTTATCAGTCTTTCCTAATAAAACGTCACTAACATATCCAGCTTCAAAACCACCCACTGGAGTCAATTTAGGCTGTTTAGTGGCAACGACATCCCCAATCGCATAAATATTTTCATTAGTTGATTGCAAGTGGTCATTAACGACTACCCCGTGACGATTGAATTGTACGTTAGCTTTTTCTAAGTCTAAGAAATCAACGTTAGCAATTCGACCTGTGGCACCAATTACTAAATCAGTACTCAATTCAAAATTATCAGCTTTTAAAATGTATTTTCCATCTTGAGCAGAGATGGATTGCGTATCGACATTAAAATTAAAATCAACGCCTTTATTTTCGAGTTGTTTAACTAATTCCATAGCATATTCTTGATCAAATGCTTTTAATGGATGGTCATTATGGTGGATAATATGAACCTTGGCTCCAGTAGCGTTAGCAATCGTAGCTAATTCAAAGGCAATGTATCCCGCACCAATAATAGTAATATCGTCTGGCATTTTCTTAAGTGATAAGAAATCAGTACTAGATAATAAATGTTCCTTTCCAGCAATATCTAAATAGCTGGGACGTTGACCGGTAGCGATAATAAATTTATCTGCCTGATACTCAGTTCCATCAACGACTAAAGTATTCTCAGAAGTAAATTTAGGCTGACCGTCGATGGCTGTGATGTCGGCATCAACGATTCCCTTGCGGCTGCCAGTAGAAACTGGTGCTGTAAATTTTTCTTTAAAAGTCTCCAATTGTTCCCAGTTAACGAAAGGTACATCATCAAAACCTTTACCCTGAAGTTGTGCCATTCTATCTCTTGCTTCGACACCACTCAATAAGACTTTTTTAGGGTCACAACCACGGTTAGGGCAAGTTCCACCCCAGAGGTTATTTTCAATCACGGCAACTTTTTGACCATTGCCTTTCAAATTATAAGCAGCAGCCAAGCCTGCAGGTCCTGCTCCGATAATAATCGTATCGAATTTTTCCATACAAATCTCCTCCAAATAAAAAACACTTATAATGCAACGTATAGTTACATTATAAGTGTTTTCTTAGTTTTTATTGTCATCTTTGCCTCGGTTAAGATCCAAGACTGACATGAAGGCTTCTTGTGGTACGGAAACTTTTCCGACTTCCTTCATACGTTTTTTACCAGCTTTTTGCTTGTTCAACAACTTATCACGACGAGTTCTATCACCACCATAAAGTTTAGCAGTAACATCTTTACGATAAGCTTTAACATTTGCACGGGCGACGATCTTGTTACCGATAGCAGCTTGAATTGGAATTTCAAACATTTGTCTAGGAATTACTTCCTTCAAGCGAGCTACAATATCACGACCACGTTTTTGAGCAAAATCTTTGTGAACGATAAAACTCAAAGCATCAACTGGTTCACCATTCAATAAGATATCCATCTTAACTAGTTCACTCGGTTCATATTCATCGACACTGTAGTCTAATGATGCATAACCTTTAGTATTAGATTTCAAGTCATCGAAGAAATCAAAGATAATTTCTAGCAATGGCAATCTATAAACCACATTAACTCGATACTTATCTAAGTAGTCCATTGTAATGAACTCACCACGTTTTCTTTGGCAAAGCTCCATTACTGGACCAACAAAGTCTTCTGGAACCATAATTTCAGCTCGAACGAATGGTTCACGGATTTCCTTAATATCAGTTGCATCTGGTAATTCAGCCGGATTATCAACGATGATTTCTTCTCCATCCGTTTTCGTAACATGATAGTCAACTGACGGTGATGTTGTGATCAAATCGAGGTCAAAATCACGTTCCAATCGTTCTTGAACAACGTCCATGTGCAACAAACCTAAGAATCCAACACGGAAACCAAATCCTAAAGCTTGCGAAGTTTCTGGTTCATATTCCAAAGCGGCATCATTTAGTTGCAACTTATCTAAAGCTTCGTGTAAATCTTCATATTTGGCATTGTCAACTGGATAAAGTCCAGCATAAACCATTGGCGTACTCTTACGATAACCAGTCAAAGGTGCATCAGTTGGATTGTCAGCTAAAGTAACTGTATCACCAACTTGAGTATCTTTAACAGTCTTGATACTGGCAGTAATATAACCAACATCCCCTGCCATCAAGTAATCACGTTTAACGGCTTTAGGAGACATCACACCGACTTCTGTAACTTCAAAGGTCTTCTTATTACTCATCAATTCAATCGTGTCTCCGACCTTAACAACGCCTTCACGAACACGTACATCAAGGACAACACCACGATAACTGTCATAAACCGAATCAAAGATCAAAGCCTTAAGTGGCTTATCCAAATCTCCGGTTGGTGCTGGAACATCGGAAACGATTCTTTCAAGCAATTCATCAACACCGATACCAGTCTTAGCACTCATCAAGATTGAAGATTCAGCATCGATACCAATCATCTCTTCAATTTCTTCTTTGACCTTATCTGGTTCAGCAGAAGGCAAATCGATCTTATTGATAACTGGTACGATTTCTAGGTCGTTATCAATTGCTAAATAAGCATTAGCCAATGTTTGCGCTTCGACACCTTGAGCAGCATCTACTACCAATAAAGCACCCTCACAGGCAGCAAGGGAACGTGAAACTTCATAAGAAAAGTCCACGTGTCCTGGTGTATCGATTAAATGGAAGATATAAGTCTGTCCATCTTTGGCTTCGTATTCTAGTTCGACCGCATTCAACTTAATAGTAATTCCACGTTCACGCTCCAAATCCATGTCATCAAGAATCTGAGCTTTCATTTCACGTTTTGAAACTGTCTTAGTTCTTTCCAAAATTCGATCGGCAATCGTTGATTTACCATGATCGATATGCGCTACGATAGAAAAATTACGAATTCTTTTTTGTCGTTCTTTTAATTTATCGAGATCTAAATCCATAAATTATTCCCTTCTATCAGAAATTTATCATTCTTTCTATTTTACACTATTGTACACCGATGTTCTAGACAACAAAAAAGAAGAGGCCAAAACCCCTTCTTTTAATTTATTCGCCTTTAAAAGCATCTCTGACTTTATTGAAAAAGTTACTATCTTTTTCTTTAACTTTGTCTCCGCCGGCTTCAGCGAATTTCTTCAAAGCACTACGTTGTTCAGCTGACAACTTACGTGGAGTAACAATATTTACTGTTACCTTTTCATCTCCGATACTCTTGCTATTAAGAACTGGAGCACCCTTGCCACGCAATCTAAATGTTGTACCAGTTTGAGTACCACTAGGGATATTCAAGTTGACTGGACCGTGAACTGTGTTGACTTTGATTTCGTCTCCCAATGTTGCTTGTGGGAAACTGATATTTACTGAAGCGTAGATGGTTGAACCATCACGTCTGAATTCTTTACTTGGAGCAACGTGGAAGACAATGTATAGATCACCGTAAGGTCCACCGTTAGTTCCGGCTTCACCTTGGCCCTCTAAGCGCATTTGTTGTCCATCTTCAACACCAGCTGGTACAGTAACCTTCAATTCATGTTTTTCATTTACCTTACCTGAACCTTGGCAAACGTTACACTTTTCTTTGATTTCTTTACCAGTACCATTGCAGACATCACAAACAACACGTGTACGCATACGACCAAGTGGAGTTTGACGATCAACTTCAACATAACCTGAACCATGACATTTTGAACAAGTCTCTGGATGTGTTCCAGGCTTTGCACCAGAACCACCACAAGTAGAACATTCTTCCTCACGATTGTAAGAAATATTAGTCTTCTTACCAAAGACACCTTCTTCAAAAGTTAAGTCCATGCGATATTGAAGATCGGAACCTTGTCTTGGGGCATTAGGATTTTGACGAGCAGCACCGCCGCCACCGAAGAATTGACTGAAGATATCTTCAAAACCACCGAATTGATCTCCAGCACCACCAGCGCCGAAGCCACCAAATCCTCCTTGGCCACCATTCATGCCGGCAGAACCATATTGATCATATTGCGCACGTTTTTGAGGATCTTTTAGAATTTCATAAGCGGAATTAACTTCCTTAAACTTTTCTTCAGCATCAGGAGCCTTGTTCAAATCAGGGTGATACTTTTTAGAAAGTTTACGAAATGCTTTTCTTATATCGTCATCAGAAGCGTTTTTATCAACGCCTAGTACGTCATATGGATTTTTATCTGCCATTAAATCACCTTTATGCGACAGGACTTTTACGTCCTATTCCTTTTTAACGCTCAAAAGAGCAGTTATTGTTCTTACTATACCATAACTGGTTTTAGTAATTAAACCACTGCTCTTTATCACAATTATTATTTCTTATCTTTATCAGGGTCTACTTCGGAAAAGTCACCGTCAACTGTATTGTCGTCGCCTGACTTCTTGCCATCAGTTGAACCTGTACCAGTAGCACCATTATCGCCACCAGCTTGTTGTTGTGCTTGTTGAGCTTGTTGATAAAGTTTTACAGACAAGTCTTGAACAATCTTGTTCAAATCGTCACGTTTCTTCTTCATGTCTTCAAGATTACCTGAGTCTTGAGCCTTCTTCAAAGCATCACGAGCATCTTGGGCCTTCTTGATTTCATCGTCAGAAACTTTACCCTTAACGTCTTTTAGAGTCTTATCAGTTGCGAACAATGTTTGTTCAACGTCATTCTTAACATCGACTTCTTCCTTACGTTTGTTATCTTCTTCTTCGTGTTCCTTAGCTTCTTTCATCATTTGGTCGATTTCTTCATCGCTCAAACCTGATGAACTCTTGATAGTAATCTTTTGTTCCTTGTTTGTTCCCATATCCTTAGCAGATACATTAACGATACCGTTCTTATCAATATCGAATGTAACTTGGATTTGAGGTACACCACGAGGTGCAGCAGGAATATCTGTTAATTGGAAACGACCTAAGGTCTTGTTGTCAGCAGCCATTGGACGTTCACCTTGAAGAACGTGGATATCAACAGCACTTTGGTTATCAGCAGCAGTTGAGAATACTTGTGACTTACTTGTTGGGATAGTTGTATTTCTATCGATCAACTTAGTGAAGACACCACCCATAGTTTCGATACCAAGTGATAGTGGAGTAACATCTAGTAGAACAACGTCTTTAACATCACCAGAGATAACACCACCTTGAATAGCAGCACCTAAAGCAACAGCTTCATCAGGGTTGATTGAGTGATCTGGAGCCTTGCCAGTCCATTTAGCAACAGCATCTTGAACAGCAGGGATACGTGTTGAACCACCATTTAAGATAACCTTGTCAATGTCTGAAGTAGTCAAGTTAGCATCCTTCAAAGCATTGTCAACAGGGATCTTTGTTCTTTCAACTAAGTCTGAAGTCAATTCATCGAACTTAGCACGTGTCAATGTTTCTTCCAAGTGAAGTGGGCCATTAGCACCTGATGAAATAAATGGAAGACTGATTGATGTTTGAGCAACACCTGATAAGTCTTTCTTAGCTTTTTCAGCGGCATCCTTTAATCTTTGAAGAGCCATCTTGTCTTGACTCAAGTCAACACCATTTTCAGCCTTGAATTGTTCAACTAACCAGTCGATGATCTTTTGGTCAAAGTCATCACCACCAAGGTGTGTATCACCATTTGTTGAAAGTACTTCGAAGACACCGTCACCTAATTGAAGTACAGAAACATCAAATGTACCACCACCAAGGTCATAAACAAGAATCTTTTCATCACCTTTGTCATTATCTAGACCATAAGCAAGTGCTGAAGCTGTTGGTTCGTTAACGATACGTTGAACGTTTAATCCAGCAATCTTACCAGCATCCTTAGTAGCTTGTCTTTGTGAATCATTGAAGTATGCAGGAACTGTGATAACAGCATCTGTAACTTTTTCACCTAAGTAGTCTTCTGAGAACTTCTTAATGTGTTGTAAGATGAAAGCTGAAATTTCTTGTGGTGTGTATGACTTGCCGGCTACAGTAACTTTGTAACCTGCTTCACCCATGTGACGCTTGATTGATGAAACTGTATCAGGGTTTGTGATAGCTTGTCTCTTGGCAACTTCACCAACTTGAATTTCACCATCTTTAAATGCAACAACTGAAGGAGTTGTTCTTGCACCTTCTGGGTTTGTAATAATCTTTGGAGAACCGCCTTCCAAAACGGCTACAGCAGAGTTTGTAGTACCTAAATCAATACCAATAACTTTAGACATAAACCTAAACCTCTTTTTAATTTTTTATTTACTTATTATTGTGCAACGACAACCATTGCTGGACGTAAGACACGATCTTCAAGTTTGTATCCCTTTTGTAGGACTTGAACAACAGTATCTTTTTTGTGATCATCATCTGCGGGAACAGTTTGAACAGCTTGAGCAACTGCAGGATCAAACTTCTCACCTGCATTGTCGATAGCTTTTACATGATTGTCTTCCAATGCTTTAACCATGTGTTGTTGAACCATCTCGATACCCTTTTTCAATTGTTTACTTGAGTCATCGGTAGCTTCAACATTCAAAGCACGTTCCAAGTTATCTAAAACCGGAAGAATTTCAGTAGCTAGCTTTTGTCCGTCATATTTAAGCATGCCAGCAACTTCTTTTTTATGACGATTATTCATATTTTGAATTTCAGCTTGGCTTCTTAAGAACTTATCTTCCAAGTCCGCATTCTTGGCTGTTAGATCCTTAATTTTTGCATCTTTGGGATCAACTTTTTTTTCGGCTGGCTTTTTTTCAGCCTTTTTATCATTTTTTGAAGCTTCCTCTTTAGCAGTCTTCAAATCTTGATCTTTTTGTTTATCTGCCATTACTTCCTCCTAAATTTCAAGAATCATCATACCTTGAATAATAATCAATTAATCTTTTTGCTAACTCAACTCTAAATTCGCCTAACAAACCAATCAATTGCGAGTAGTGCATCGTCGTTGGACCAAGTAAGGCAATGACACCTTTACCGTGATGTCCAACATCATAATTAGCAGTGATAATACTGTAATTCTTCAGTGCATCACTACCTAATTCGCTTCCTAAACGAACCTTGATTCCATCATCTAAAATTGATGGATCCAATAATTTTCTCAAATCATTGCTTTGATTAATAATCGAGAACAATGACTGAACTTCCGACATATCGTCGCTATTAGCATAATTCAAAAGATTCAATTGACCGTCGACATAATACTTCTCTGATTCAGCCTTCTTAAAGAGTGAATCCATCATATCCAACAAACCATCTGTTGAATACATATATTCGGAAAGAATTGCTGGGACATCGCTATGAAGCATTTGGAGAACTTTATTAAGGGGTTGTCCAACCAATTTGTCATTCACGATGTTGACGATTTTTTCAATTAATGAAGTATCAAAATCATCATCGACAGTATAAATATTATTTTCTACATTATTATCACTTGTGACAATGATTGCCATAAGCTGATGTGCGTTCAAAGGGACAATTCTAAATCCAGTCAAACGGATCGAACTACTTTCTGGTCCCAATGTAATTGCGGTGTAGCTGGTCAAATGAGATAAGATCTTGGCGGATTGTTCGATAATATCACCGATTTGATGATATGTTTTACCGAAGTCTTCGTCAATTCTTTGGGCAATATCTTGTGGCACACTAGTTGGTTGCACCAGATGATCAAGATAATAGCGATATCCCATTGCTGAAGGAATTCGACCTGAAGAAAGATGAGTCTTCTCGAGATACCCAACTTCTTCAAGTAAAGCCATTTCGTTTCTGATTGTCGCAGAACTTACATGAAATGGTAATTCATTCATCAATGTCTTCGACCCAACCGGCTGGCCGGTATCTGTAAATATGCGCACGACTTCTCTCAAGATTGCATCTTGACGTTGTGATAGCATTATACCGTCCTCCTTTTTAGCACTATTCATACCTGAGTGCTAACAATGTAAAATATAACAATCTATCCTTATAGTGTCAAGTATGCACGCTCATTTTTCATAATTATTTCATAAAAGCCTTTATTATTATCAACGTTGAAAAAGAGAACTACTTGGTTTGCAGGTTCTTTCTTTGGTTAACGATAAAATTCCGTCCTCCACAGCAAAGAAAATTTGGCTGGAACGTAGTGGGCACGATTTTGAGCTTTTGCATAAACCAAGTGCGCAAAATCTCAAAACTCGGCCTTATTCTAAGCAATAAGTTGCTAAGAATAACCTCACTACTGAGCCAATTTTCTTTGCTGTTCCGGACTAGAGCAGTGATTTTATTTCTTATATCAATAAATTAAAAACATCTACTTAGATAATAGTGTGCAAGTAAGCATGGGCACTATATTTAAAGTAGATGCTATTTTTGAATTACACGAAATAAGTAATAAAAAATGTTATCTAGTCGGTAACCTAACTCAAGAAAGACCCATTTGCACCTCAAGTTCTCCTTTTACAATACTTTTAAGGAATTACGTTTATCTAATTCTAATTGCTTGATCAAACCGTCTGCTCCGTCAAATTTCACTTCGCCACGTAAATATTTGACCCACTCGATTACTACTGGTTCTCCATAAATATCTCGATTAAAATCAAAAATATTGGATTCAATCGTAATACCAGTGTTTTCTTTGAAAGTAACATTGTAACCTACTGAGGTCATTGAATTGTACCAAACCCCATCTACTTTTATTTTAGTAGCATAAACACCAATTGAAGGAATCACTTGATCACCATCGACAGCTATATTGGCTGTGGGATAGCCGAGTGTCCGCCCGCGTTGTAGACCATGAATGACTTTGCCTTGGTTTTGATAATTGTAGCCTAAAAACTCATTTGCTTCGGCAATCTTGTCATTTGTAATGAATTCTTTAATAGCACTTGAACCAATTTTTTGATCATTGATCAATTGTTCTGGCACCATGACGGTTTCAAAATTACCTTTTGAATAGTTGGGTAAATTAGCCATATTAGCAACATCTTTTTTGCCATAAGTATAGTCAAAACCTGCAACAATATATTTAGCCTTGAGGTCAATCATATACTGATCTACAAATTCTTGGGGTTTGAGATGAGCAAAGTCAGGCGTGAATTTTACAAAGTAAAGATAATCCACTCCTAGTCCTTCGATCAATTGAGCTTTACGACTTCTCGTTGAAAGATATTTAAAATTAGTTTCATGTTGATAAACAGTTCTAGGTGAACGATCAAAAGTTAAGAGAATCGATTTCAAATTATGCTCTTTGGCCAATTTCACACCCGTTTTGATAACTTTTTGATGTCCCAAATGTACCCCGTCAAAAAAGCCCATGATCAAAACTGTTGCTTCAGTCGGCAATTGTTCTTTTTTTAGCGGATGTTTAACATTAATAATCTGCATAATTACCCTCTTTTACTTGTTGTTCAATAACATCAAATCTGGAATCCACATATTTCTAACTTTATCATACTTGTAAAGTGCCTTGGTAACGCCATCTCTTTGTACTCGTAATTTTTTAGTTTTGTCCGAATCAACGTCACTTTCTTCTAAGAATCCCCCGTGACTGACACGAACATCCCACTGTTCATCATTCAACTCTAAACTAGGCACATCTTGTAAAACTTCATCAATCGACTTCAAAAAACGATAATCATTTTTTTCCATCATTTCTTCGATCTGACCTAAAGTAAAGGTTTCTTCGATTGGAAAACCAGCACTCTTTACTCGAGTCAACTGTGACATAAAAGCAGGATATCCTAATAATTTACCAAATTCCACTGCTAGAGTTCTGACATAAGTTCCTTTAGAACATTTAACGTGAAATTTAATCGTTTGATAACCAGTAGTTTCGTCAAAACTTGGTTCAGCGGTCATTGAAAAACTACAAATATGAATCTGACGAACTGGTCGCTCCACTTCAATACCGGCCCGAGCATATTCATAAAGTTTCTTACCATTCACACGAACAGCTGAAAACATTGGTGGAATCTGCTTTAAATCACCAGTCATTTGATTAAAAGTTTTCTCTAATTCTTCACTAGTGAATGGCTTTGTCAATTTCTTTTCTTCAACAGTTTCACCTTCACGGTCTTCTGTAGTCGTTGAACGTCCAATAGTGATTTCTCCGGCATATTCTTTAGGAGAACCAGTCAAAGTATTGACCAGTTTAGTTGCTTGTCCAACACAGATAGGTAAAACCCCATCAACTAAAGGATCCAAAGTTCCTGTGTGACCAATCTTTCTTGTGTGCAAAATTTTTCTTAACTTATATACATAATCCGAACTAGTTTGTCCGATTTCTTTATTTAATGGAATTACTCCGTCCATAACAAATCTCCATTTTTCGTAATATCATTAACAATTTTACTAGTCTTCCTTAACAATAGAAAGTTTTCCACAAAAAAACAGGCAAGAAAAATATTCTTACCTGTTAGTTTTAACGATTAGCTTCGTCTTGGTGTAACTTAGCAATCAATTTATCAATCTTTTCTCCGTAACGAACTGATTGATCTTGCTTGAATTCAAGTTCTGGAACTTTATAAAGGGTTAACTTTTGACCTAATTCACGACGAATCAAACCTTTAGCCTTATCTAGTCCTGCTTGAGTTTTTTCAACATCACTAGCTTTTTCAGAAAGGATGCTGTAATAAATCGTTGCTTGTTGCAAATCACCGGTCATTTCAACACCTGTAACTGTAACACCTTGAACTCTAGGATCACGTACACGTTTAAGAAGAATGTCGTTGACTTCTTTTTGAATTTCTTGTTCAACACGACCAATACGATGTTTTACCATGCTTGTACCTCCATTATTTTTCAAACTATCTCTAGTTTACTTGTCATCTTTTAATCATCACTGCTTGATTATATCACAATACTACGAGATTTCTTTTTTCTTAATAATTTGTCAAAAAAATAAAGTCAGAATGTTTCAACAGCATTCCGACTTTATTAGATAATTAACTATTTAACTGGAACTTGTTCCATAACGTAAACTTCGATTTCGTCACCGATCTTAATATCGTTATAGTTTTCGATTGTGATACCACATTCGAATCCTGAACCAACTTCCTTAACGTCATCTTTGAAACGTTTTAGAGAAGCTAGTTTACCTTCAGTAATAACGATACCATCTCTGATAAGTCTTACGCCACTATCACGTTGAATCTTACCACTGTTGACATAACAACCAGCGATAGTACCAATCTTAGATACGTTGTAAGTTTCACGAACGGATAAGTTACCAATAACTTTTTCTTCGTAAACTGGTTCCAACATACCCTTCATAGCAGCTTCAACTTCGTCGATAGCCTTGTAAATAACTCTGTGTAGACGAATATCAACATTTTCATCCTTAGCTTGAACCTTAGCTTGAGCAGTTGGACGAACATTAAATCCAATGATGATAGCATTACTTGCAGCAGCTAAGTTAACATCACTTTCAGTAATAGCACCAACGGCAGAGTGAATAATATTGACACGAACGCCTTCAACTTCAATCTTCTTCAAACTTCCGGCAATGGCTTCAGCAGAACCTTGAACATCGGCTTTGATAATAACGTCGACTTGTTTAAGTTCTCCTTCTTTCATTGTTTCGAACAAATTGTCAAGTGTTACAGGGTTAGTGTTTTGACGTTCCTTTTGAAGAGCACGACTAGCACGTTCTTCACCAGCAGCACGAGCTGTCTTTTCATCATCGAAGACAACGAACTTGTCGGCTGATTCTGGAACTTCATTAAGACCTGTGATCTCAACTGGCTCTGATGGTTTAGCACTCTTGATTTCTTTACCATTGTAGTTAGTCATAGTTCTGACACGACCAAAGGTATTACCAACAACAATTGGATCACCAACGTGTAATGTACCTTGTTGAACTAACAATGTAGCAACTGGTCCACGACCCTTGTCCAACTTAGCTTCGATAACAGTACCGATAGCTTTTTGTTTAGGGTTAGCCTTTAATTCTAGAACATCGGATTCTAGAAGAACCATTTCTAGCAATTCATCAATATTTGTACCCATCTTAGCAGAAATATTAACAAAGATAGTATCCCCACCATAATCTTCAGGAACTAAGTCATATTGCATTAATTCTTCGATTACGTGTTGTGGATTTGCACCTGGTTTATCGATCTTATTGATAGCTACGATAATTGGGTCATTTGCAGCCTTAGCATGGTTGATAGCTTCAACTGTCTGTGGCATAACACCATCATCAGCAGCAACAACTAAGATAACGATATCAGTAATATCAGCACCACGAGCACGCATATTAGTAAAGGCAGCATGTCCTGGTGTATCCAAGAAGGTAATCAATCTGTCTTTTAGACGAACTTGATAAGCACCAATATGTTGAGTGATACCACCTGCTTCGCCGGCAGTAACATGTGTATGTCTCAAGTGATCAAGCAAGGTTGTCTTACCATGATCAACGTGACCCATGATTGTAACTACTGGTGGGCGTGTAACAAGATTTTCTGTCGTATTAACTTCAGCATCAAAGTACTTGTCAATATCAGCAACATCTTCTTCAACTTTTTCTTGTGATTTAATACCGTAGTCTTCAGCTAACAACTCAATTGTATCTTTATCCAATGACTTGTTTTGGTTGATCATAATTCCAAGCATAAATAGTTTCTTAACAATTTCTGCTGGTTCTCTATGAATCAATTTACCAATATCTTGAGCGTTCATACCAACTGTATAGACAAGTGTTTCTGGTAATGGACGTTCCTTTCTTTGTGGCATTGGCTTCTTAGGTTCATTACGTTGACGTTGTTGTTGACGTTTACGCTCTTTCTTCTTCTTACGACTACCAAATGGATTAGCAAGATTTTGTTTGTGTCCAAAGTCACGATTATTGTTAGTTGGCTTTGGCTTCTTGTATTCTGGCTTTGGAATATTAACGTTTGCTACAGTTGACTTGTGATTTTCGTTAGCCTTAGTAGCATTATTGTTATTATTAGGTCTTCTGTTTTGATTTTGGTTATTGCGATTATTATTGTTGTTACGGTTATTTACATTATGGTTGTTGTTATTCTTGTTATAACGATTGTTATTCTCGTTATTATTGTTAGGACGGTGATTGTTTCTATGAGCATTGTCACTATTGTTAGTGCGGTTGTTGTTAGAACGATTGTTGTGATTTCTAGTTGGATGACTAGGAATATGACTAGCATCAGCGATGTTGGTCTTAAATTGTTCTAGATACTTGTTACCAGCACTTTGTCTTGGACGTGGAGCTTGTCCTTGCACACTTGAACGATCACGTCGGTTGTTATTGTTGCGATTGCGATTATTGTTACGATTCTCGCCATTGCGGTTGTTACGTGTTTCATTGTTACGATTACGGTTATCACGATTTTGTGAATTACGGTTATCGTTTCTATTGCTATTATTATTGTTTGAATTGTGAGAATTGTTACCATTGTTTGGACGATGATAGTTATTATTATTGCTGTTTGGACGATTACTGTTGGAGTTGTGATTATTGTTACGATGGTCAAAATGACCTTTACCCTTATTAGTATCTCTTCTTACAGCAGTAATCTTGATCTTAGTTTTGTGATCACCTGAATTGTGATTACTACCTTCGCGTTTTTCATCAGTCTTAGGTTGTGCTTTAGCTTGATTCTTTGGTTGAGCTTTAACTGGTTTTTTACCACCCTTTAAGCTACCAACGATTTTCTTTTCTACACTTTCATCTACTGATGACATATGGTTTTTCACATCAATGCCCAATTTTGCAGCGGCATCTAGTACTACTTGATTCTCAACACTATTTTCTTTTGCAATAGTATAAATTCTTTTTTTGACCATCCTATCACTCTCCTTAATTGTCCATAAGTTCTTTTAACCTTTTAGCAAATCCAAAATCTGTTATTCCCATAACTTTTCTGTCTTTTCCAATAGCCGTTTTTAACTCTTCACTACTTATCGTATCTATCACAGGTACATTATAATAACTTGCCTTATTGTGCAAATCTTTTTTTGTTCGAGCACTACAATCTTGCGCCATGATAACGAGTTTTACCTCACCACTGCGCATTCCATTAATAGTCAGTTCAGTTCCACTAATAAATTTTCGAGCTCTAACTGCAATACCTAAGAAATTTAAAAAGTTTTTCATTAATGTTTCTTACCTAAATCTCCAAAAAGATCCATACGGGCCTTTTGGTGATCAACGAAATCAAATAGTTCATCATAAAAATTTTCTGGAACTGCATGTGAAAATACTTTTTCCAGAACTTTTGCTGATTTAGCATTTTTAACGGCTTCTGGATCTAGACCTACATAAGCCCCACGGCCAGGTTTCTTTCCAGTAGGATCAATCGAAATATTGCCTTCTTTATCTTTGACAATTCTTACCATTTCTCTTTTTGGATACATCTTGTTTGTCAAAACATCTTTACGCATAGGTATCTTACGAGTTGCCAAATCCATCACCCCTTTTTAGTTTTCTGAATCAGAATCGCTATCTACATCATCTGAGTCTGTATCATTATCTTCGTCATCTTGTGCAGCAGGATTCTTTGCGTCGTCTGCATTAGCAGCATTCTCACGAGTCTTTTCTATGTCAATTTTACCACTCTCAATGTCGTCTAAATCAACATCTTCGTCGTTATCATCAACGAATTCAACTTGTGATTCTGGTTTGATATCAATCTTATAACCAGTCAACTTAGCAGCTAAACGAGCATTTTGACCCTTCTTACCAATTGCTAGTGACAAGTGGTAATCAGGAACGATTACAATACATTGTTTCTTATCAGTTTCATCGAATTGAACCGCAATTACTTCAGCTGGATTCAAGGCGTTAGCAATGAAATCAACCGGATCATCAACATATGGTACAACGTCAATATTCTCACCGTTCAATTCATCAACAACTGCTTGTACACGTGACCCTTTTGGTCCAACACAAGTACCAACAGGATCTACATCTGGATTGTCTGACTTAACAGCAATCTTAGTTCTGTCCCCAGCTTCACGAGCAATTGAGACGATTTCAACAGTTCCATCATAAATTTCAGGAACTTCTTGTTCAAATAATCTCTTGACCAAACCTGGATCGGTTCTAGAAACAAACACTTGTGGTCCTTTAGTAGCATTTTCAACTTTAGTTACATAAACACGAATTCTATCACGAGAATTGTATGTTTCACCAGGCATTTGATCAGCCTTAGGCATAACTGTTTCGATACGTCCATAAGTGATGTAAACATATCTACTGTCACTACGTTCGACGGTTCCTTGGATAATTTCGTGTTCATACTGACTGTATTCATTATAAATGATATCACGCTCAGCTTCACGAACACGTTGCATAATCACTTGCTTAGCAGTTTGCGCTGCAATTCTACCAAAGTCTTTTGGCGTTACTTCTTCTTTGATATGATCGCCAATTTCATAACCTTTACTCTTTTGTTGAGCGTCTTCAAGACTTACTTCAAGACGATCATCAACAACGTCTTCGACAACTTCTTTAACCGCATAAACATGTATATTACCCTTTTTAGCGTCAAATTCAACATCAACGTTTTGGGCTTGGTTGTAATTTCTCTTATAAGCCGCAACTAAGGCAGCTTCTAATGATTCAATAACGTATTCTTTTTTGATACCCTTTTCGCGTTCAAGCGCATCGAGGGCTTCAACCATTTCTTTACTCATGATTTTCTCCTTAGAATTCGATTGCAAGACGAATCTTAGCGATATTTTTGCGGCTAATTTCTACTTGCTTCTTTAAATTCTTAACTTTTACGATCAAAGTTATCTCTGTGTCTGTTACTTCTGTAAGTGTTCCTTCAAAAGCTTTTTCACCATTTACTTTTTGGTATAAAGAAACATGAACGTAGTCATCAACGTAATTAGTTAGACTTTCATCGTTCTTTAATGGACGTTCTGCACCAGGAGATGAAACTTCTAGATAATAAGCTGGTTCAATTGGATCCAATTCATCCAGTTTTTCTCCGTATTCCTCACTAATAACGGCACAATCATCAATACTGATTCCACCTTTTTTATCTGCATAAACTCTCAAATACCAATCCCCATGTTCATGCACGAGTTCTAAATCAACTAAAAAGAAATCGTGTTGCTCCAAAATGGGTTGTAAAATGGCTTTTAATTCTTCAACTTTTGTATCCAAGGACATTCCTCCAAAGTAATCGGCAATAAAAAGAGTGAGCATTTCTGCTCACTCATTAATCAATAATTAACTAGTAGTTAATTTAACATATATTTGTTATTAAATCAACTTATAACAACCATACCTAGAATAATGATAACTGATTTTCATCTGGCATGCCATCTAAAACATGATTTTCTGTCATATATTCGATAACAGTCTTAGAAACCTTACCACGTGTACCTAAATCTTGTTTAGATAAGAAAGGTTGTTCTTCACGTGCAGCAATGATTTGCTTAGCAACGTTGTCACCTAGTCCAGGAATTGCATTGAATGGTGCAAGAAGTGTCTTATCATCGATGATCTTAAATTCAAAAGCATCTGACTTTTCAATATCGACCATTTTAATCTTAAAACCACGTTCCAAACATTCATTAGCTAACTCCAAAACAGTCAATAAATTCTTCTCTTTAGTAGAAGCATCCATTCCCTTATCATTGATAGCTTTCATTGAAGCTTTGACAGCATCTTTACCTGTCGTCATCGCTACCAAGTCAAAGTCATCGGCACGAACTGTAAAGTAAGCACTGTAATAATAAAGTGGATAATGTACCTTAAAGTAAGCAATTCGTAAAGCCATAATAATATAGGCTGTCGCGTGAGCTCGAGGGAACATGTATTTGATCTTCAAACAAGAGTCAATATACCAATCAGGTACATCAGCATCCTTCATAGCTTGTTTCCAATCATCAGGAATCCCCCGTCCCTTACGAACGTGCTCCATAATCTGGAAGGCCATTTGTGAATCCATACCATAGTGAATCAAATCCATCATGATATTATCACGACAACCGATAACTTCCTTCAAAGTAACAATACCTTTGTCAATCAACTCTTCCGCATTACCTAACCAAACATCAGTCCCATGAGATAATCCAGAAATTTGTAATAATTCAGCAAAAGTCGTTGGATGAGTTTTTTCAAGCATTCCTCGAACAAAACGAGTTCCAAATTCTGGCACTCCCAAAGTTCCAGTCTTTGAGAAGATTTGTTCAGGAGTAACACCTAAAGATTTTGTTCCACTGAATAATTCCATAACTCCAGGATCTTTGACTGGAATAGTCTTAGGATCAATGCCTGATAAATCTTGAAGCATACGAATCATCGTTGGATCATCATGTCCCAGAATATCCAATTTCAAAATATTATCATGAATAGAATGGAAATCAAAGTGAGTTGTCTTCCAAGCAGCATTTTGATCATCAGCTGGATATTGGATCGGCGTGAAATCAAAAATATCCATGTAGTCTGGCACAACAATGATACCAGCTGGATGTTGACCCGTCGTTCTTTTGACACCAGTTGATCCCATAGCTAGGCGCTCTTCTTCAGCATTGCGAAGATTTTGACCAGTCAATTCCTCATAATTTTTTACGTAACCAAACGCAGTTCGATCAGCAATCGTACCAATCGTTCCGGCTCTAAATACGTGATCTTCACCAAATAGTACTTTCGTATAATTGTGAGCTACTGGTTGATAATCACCAGAGAAGTTCAAATCAATATCCGGAACCTTGTCACCCTTGAAACCTAAGAAAGTTTCGAAAGGAATATCTTGACCATCTTTTTTAAGATCAGCTCCACATTTAGGACATTTCTTATCTGGTAAATCGTATCCAGAACCAACTTCACCTTTAGTAAAGAATTCGGAATACTTACATTTAGGACAACGATAATGTGGAGGCAAAGGATTAACTTCCGTAATACCCGTCATTGTCGCAACGAAACTTGAACCAACGGAACCACGAGAACCTACCAAATATCCATCTTTATTTGATTTATAAACCAAACGTTGTGAAATCAAGTAAATAACTGAGAATCCATTACCGATGATACTCTTTAATTCCTTGTCCATTCGCTCCTGAACGATTTCTGGTAAAGGATCTCCGTACAATTCGTGAGCCTTGTTTAAGGTCAAATTACGGATTTCATCTTCAGCCCCATCCATCTTAGGCGTATAAAGTTTGTCTTTGACCGGTGATATTTCATCAATTGAGTCCATAATCTTCTTAGGATTATCAACGATAATTTCTTGTTGAGTTTGTGAGTCCATATAACTAAATTCATCAAACATCTCATTAGTAGTTCTAAATTGCACATCAGGCAACTCTGGTCGACGAGCCAAAGCATTACTCTTAACAGCCTTGATCACGATATCTCGGTAAACTTTATCGTGTGGATCTAAGTAATGAACATCTCCTGTTGCAACAACAGGTTTATTGAGTTCTTTACCCAATTTAACAATATTCTTCAAAATTTCTTCAAGAGCTGCTTCGTCTTTAATAATTTTAATATCAATCAAATGTTGATACAGAGTCTTTGGCATAACTTCCAGATAATCATAATATTGAGCAAGTTCTCTAGTATCGTCATAACCCTTTTGCATCATGCTAGTGAAGACTTCACCATTTTCACAAGCAGAACCGACGATAATACCCTCACGATATTTATTCAATAATCTTCTCGGTACACGAGCTGTTCGATAATAATATTGCGTCATTGAATAAGAAACAATCTTAAACATATTCTTCAAACCAGCTTGAGTCTTAGCCAACAAGATAGCATGACTTGGACGAGCTTGTTTGTATGCTTCATCACCACCAATATGGTCATTTAACTGCTCAACGTTATCAGTTCCAAATTTGTCTTCCAATTCTTCAAACAATTTGTACATCAAATAACCCGTTGTTTCAGCATCGGAATCCGCTCTATGGTGATGTTCCAAAACAATATTGTAACGTTTAGCCAACGAATCCAACTTATGATTACGATATTCTGAATGCAATGTTCGTGACATTTCCAAAGTATCAATAACGGGCATTGATAAACGATCTCGACCCATTCTCGTCAGAGCTGCATTCATGAAGCCCATATCAAAAGTAACATTGTGACCAACTAAAATATCATCACCGATAAAGTCCATGAATTCACCGACAACTACAGTTTCATCAGGTTCATTTTCAACCATCTCGGTCGTGATACTAGTCAAATTCGTTGTTACTTCAGATAATGGATGACCAGGATTGATAAATTTATCAAATCGATCAATCACTTCGCCATTTTTCATCTTAGTAGCACCAATTTCAATGATGGAATCATACACAGCTGATAAACCAGTTGTTTCGGTATCAAAAATCACATACTCAGAACCAGCTAATTTTTGATCACGAAGATTATAAGCAATTGGATTGCCTTCATCAACTAAATCAATTTCAACACCATAGGCAATTTTGACACCGAACTTTTTACCTGCATTAAAAGCTTCAGGGAATGCTTGTAAGGCATGATGATCTGTTATGGCGATTCCAGTTTGTCCCCAGTCACTAGCACGTTTGATTAGATCCGTTGCACTAGGAATAGCATCCATTTGACTCATATTCGTGTGGGCGTGCAGTTCAATTCGCTTATTGCCATCTTCAGCAGTATCTTGTCTTGGTTGGTGTTTGATAACATTAATATCATTTGCCATGATAACTAATTCACGTGAGAAGTTATCCTCTTGGACACTTCCACGAACTCTGATCCAAGCACCCTTGTCTAAGGAATTAAAGAAGTTTTCATCATCTTCACCATTTGAGAATTTCTTGATACTAAATGATGATGTATAGTCAGTAACTTTCAAGATCAATAATGAACGGCCTGACTTCAGTTTTCTGACATCAATATCAAAAACATAGCCCTCGACAACTTTGTTTCTTTCTTCTTCAACGATATCAACCATTTGTGTAATTTCTTGATCATCGGGAATCTTGCGTCCAACTTTTGACACATTGGTTGGTTTAGCAGCTTTTTTCTCGCTGACTTCTTTAGCCTTAGCTTGGAATTGTTTGTTCTTTTCCACACTCATGGCTTTCATTGCAGCTTCTTTTTCCTGATTCTTCGATTCATCGATATTGGCTCTGATTCGAAAATCAGGAAATCCTAGACTACTATATTCTGACTGCAAGCCATTGACCAATTTTCCATCAACAATATCAGCCATGAAACTATTGGAAACGTCCAAAAAAACTTGACCATTTTCCATATGTGGTGGTGTTTGACTGATTTTGTCCAAAACCATTGGTGATTCGACGCTGCAATCATTCAAGACATAATTCCAATAATCAGTAATATCTTTTTGTTTTAATTGTGCGTGGGTAGTTTTTATTTCAAAATTTACCTGCGCAATACCTTGAAAACTAGCCTTTAACGCTTTGACAAAGGTTAGAAATTCATTAAATGGCAAAACATCTTTGAACTCAAAATAAAAAGTCCAACGCTTACTATTCTTATGAACTTCCAATTTATTCAATTTACCATCGGCAAATGAATCATTAGATTCTAATAATTGATCTAACTTGATTTGCTTAACTAGTATTTCAAAAAGTTGTTTTGTATCTGCCATATTCTACCCTTCAAAAAATAAAAAAAGGCCTAAGCCTCATTTTATGATTTTTCCTAAGTTAGGTTACTGCTGTATGCCGTCGTCCGCTCGGCTTTGTGGACGCTACGTTCCAGCCAAATTTTCTTTGCTATGGAGGATGGAATCCTACACTAACCATACTTAACTAAAAAAATCTATTTCTGATTCTTAAGCAATATTTTTACTGAATTTACTAATTCATCTTTACTTACTTCGATTGTTTCGCCAGTACTTCTAAGCTTTAGTTCAACAATTTCGTCAGCTGCTTTTTTACCAACAGTGATTCTGATTGGTGTACCAATCAAATCGGAGTCAGCAAACTTAACACCAGGACGTTCTTTACGATCATCAAGCAAGACGTCATAGCCTTCATTTTCTAACAATTCAACAATTTCGTCACTTAATTTGCCTTGAACGTCATTGTTGTACTTGATAGGAACAACGTGAACTTGGTATGGTGCCAAACTTACAGGCCAAACGATACCATTTTCATCGCTGTGTTGTTCAACGATAGCTGTCAATAATCTTGAAACACCGATACCGTAACTACCCATGATGATAGGATTTGACTTACCATTTTCATCTAGGAAGTTTGCACCTAATGCTTTAGAGAATTTAGTACCTAGTTTGAAGATGTGACCAATTTCAATACCACGAGTAAATTGAATCTTACCGTGACCATCTGGTGATGTTTCGCCTTCTTTGATAACACGGAGGTCTCTAAATTCTGGCATTTCGTCAGTGATATCTTCAAAGTTAGCATTGATAAAGTGACGATTCTCTTTGTTAGGTCCAACAACAAAGTTTGTCAAACCAACTAATGAGCTATCGTATAGGACTTTAACGTCTTCTTTGATACCCTTAGGTCCAATGAAACCAGGAACACTGCCAAACACGTCAGTTACTTCTTCATTAGTTGCTTCACGTAAGAAATCAGCACCTAAATAATTTTTCAACTTAACATCATTGACGTCGTAGTCACCACGGATCATGACCATAACTGGTTTTTCATCAGCAATATAAGCTACAGCCTTCATGATTCTTGAAGCGTCGACTTTAAGAAGTTGAGCCAAAGCATCAATCGTATGAACGTTTGGTGTGTCGACTTCTTCCATTTCTTTCTTATCCTCAACAGGATTTTCATCCATCTTACTTGCAGCCATTTCTAGGTTAGCTGAGTAATCTGAATCATCTGAATAAGCAATTGTATCTTCACCAATATCAGCAATGGCAGAGAATTCTTTAGAATCAGTACCACCCATGGCACCGGCATCACCAATAATGACACGATAGTTCAAACCACAAGCGTCAAAAATATTGCGGTAAGCTTGTTCCATTTGATTGAAGATAACATCAAGTTGTTCTTTGTTAGAAGTAAATGAATAAGCATCTTGCATGATAAATTCGCGACCACGCAGCAAACCGTTACGAGGACGGTCTTCATCACGATACTTCATTTGAATTTGATACATAGCAATTGGCAACTTCTTGTAACTATTCAAACCTTCTTTGACGATACTTGTGAAAGTTTCTTCGTGTGTAGGTCCAAGAATGAAATCACGATCATGACGGTCTTTGAATTTGAAAAGATTGTCACCATAAGTTGCGTAACGACCACTTTCCTTCCAAAGATCGGCTGGCAAAATAGCTGGCATACGCATTTCAGCAGCATCGATGTCCTTCATTTGTTTTCTGATAAGTCCTTCGATCTTTTGAATTACTGACCAAGCTAATGGCAAGTAAGCATAAACACCGGCAGAGACTTGTCTGATATAACCGGCACGCAACATCAACTGATGACTGATTGCTTCAGCATCTGAAGGAGTTTGCTTTAATGTTGGAATATATAATTTTGACTGTTTCAAGTTCTTTTATCCCCCTATTTTATAAAGAAGCGCTGGATATCATTCCAGGTTACGGCAATCATTAATAGAACTAAGATTCCGACCCCAATTAAGGTAATCACATTTTCATATTGTTCTGGAATTGGTTTTCTTCTAATTGCTTCAACAATATTTAACAAGATTTTTCCACCATCTAACGCTGGAATTGGAATCAAATTGACAATTCCTAAGTTCATTGACAGCATCGATGTGAAGAAAATAATGTTGATCAAACCAGTTGAGGCGACTTTAGAAGTCATCGAATAAATTCCTACCGGACCAGATAATTGATTAATGCTAAACCCACCTGAAACCATCTTTCCTAAAGCGTGGAAAATTGTTAAAGAAGTGCTCCAGCTATAAATGAAACCATATTTGATTTTAGCCATGGCAGAAGAATCGGTCTTTTGCATGATACCGATCAAGCCATAACTTTGACCTGAAGATTTAACTGTCTTAGGCGTTACTTTGATTGTTTCAATCTTTTTACCGGATTGAACTTTCATCGTTAATTTTTTACCAGGACTATTTTGAATATTCTCTGATAAATCAGTCCAAGAAGCAGTTGTCTTCCCGTTAATACTTAAAATTTTATCGTTGGCCTTTAGACCAGCTTTTTGAGCTACTGAATCTTTTTGAATGCTACCCAATTGATTAGAACCATTCCCAACTGATCCCATCATAAAGGCAGCAATAATTGCAGCCACGATTGCTAAAACAAAATTGTTAAATGGACCAGCAAAGTTCGTGATCATTCGCTTCCAGACAGAAACTGATTGCAATTGAACGTCACGAGGTGCAATCTGCACTTCCGTACCATCCTCTTCAACAATCGTTGCATCATGATCAACCGAATACTTCTTAGTGACAGTTTCATCACCATTTTCGTATCCTTCAATTACTAAATCATCAACAAGATCAGCTTTAGAGATTTGAACTGGAACCGCGTTTGCATCATAAACCTTACTTGAAGTTATAATTTTTGTTACTTTATCGTCATCATTAATTACTAACGATGCCATCGTTCCTGGTTGAATTTCAGAATCATCTTCTTGTGCACCAGCCATGCGGACATAACCACCCAAAGGTAGCAGTCTCAAAGTATAGGTCGTATGATTTTTGCGGTAAGCGACGATTTTCGGTCCCATACCAACAGAAAACTCACGAACTAAGATTCCTGATTTTTTTGCAGCGTAATAGTGTCCAAATTCATGAACAATTACCAAAATTCCAAAAACGATTATAAATGTAATTATCGCGGTCATTTTAACCTCCACGAGCTAATTTAGACTAAACCAAAAATGTGTAGCAATGGTAGTACGATCAACATACTATCGAAACGATCCAAGATTCCACCATGACCTGGCAGGATGTTTCCTGAATCTTTAACTTTGTAAAATCTCTTATAGGCAGATTCAATCAAATCGCCCATTTGTCCCATAATTGACAAGACAAAAGCAATCATCAACATTGAAGTGATGGAATATTCTTGTGGGACAAAAATCATATAAACACCAGAGAGAACTAAAGCCATAATAATCCCGGCAATTGTTCCTTCCCATGTCTTATTAGGACTGATAGCAGGCCATAATTTATGCTTACCGATTTTTCTACCAAATGTATAAGCAAAAATATCAGTTGACCAAACAACGATCAAAGCATACATCAACAGACCTAGTCCTGGTTGTGAATTTCTGACAGCTGCTAAATAATGGAATCCTGTTCCAATATAAAGCATTGAAACTACTGAAACACCTGCATCTTCAAAATTAAATTTGTTCTTAGTCAAAACTGTAATGACTAACAAAATAATTGCAAAGATATAAAACAAATCAAGACGTGAGAAACTCTTTGGCAACCAGCCACTATAAAAACCATTTGGTACTACCAAAGCCAACGTTCCTAAAATCGTCACTAAAAAGTCAACCGAAACGATGATTCTCTTGCGCATGATATAAACTTCAAATACACCGACTGCTGCTAGTGCTGCTGCTGCAACTTCTAGCCAAATTCCACCTGCAAGCAATATGGGAATAAAAATTGCTAATGCAATAACGGCAGTAATTACACGTTGTTTCATAATTTTCCCCCAAACTAACTAGACCGAACCGAAACGGCGATCTCTTCTATCGAATTCTTGAATATCCTCAATCAAATTATCAACCGAATAATCAGGCCAAAGAGTTTCATCAAAGACCATTTCCGAATAGGCTAATTGCCATAACATGAAATTAGAAATTCGCTCTTCGCCACTAGTTCTAATCAATAAGTCTGGGTCAGCTAATTCACCCAATTGACTAGTTAATAATTGACTAGAAAACAATTCATCGTCAATATCTTCTGGATTTATTGAACCATCCTGAGCCTTAATTGCCAACTCTTTTGCTGCATGGACAATTTCAGCACGACCGCCATAATTAAAAGCAAAGTTGAGGATCATACCGGTATTATCCTTCGTATCCTCAACTGCTTTCATAACTACTTTTCTCGTTCTATCAGGCAAATGGTCCGTAAATCCGGTTACCAATACTTTAATATTTTCTTTGATTAAATCGGGCATAAATGTCCCAAAGAAGTCAACTGGTAGGCGCATCAAAAAATTGACCTCTTTGCTAGGACGACTCCAATTTTCAGTTGAAAAGGCATAAAGGCTCAAGACTTTAACACCTAAATGACTGGCAGCAGTTGCAATTGTTTTGACATTATTCATGCCTTCTTTATGCCCAGCAATTCTTGGTTGGCCCAATCTCTTAGCCCAACGACCATTACCATCCATAATAATTGCTACATGCTTTGGAATCGAAGCCTCTGGATCTAATCTCTTCCTAATATCTTCTGTCATATAAATTAGCCTTCAGTAATTTCCTTTTCCTTATCTGCAGCTAATTTATCCATTTGGGCAATCGCATCATCAGTAACTTTTTGAACATCTTTTTCCAAAGTGTGCAATTCGTCTTCTGTGATGTCATTATCCTTTTCTTGTTTCTTCAAATCATCCATAGCTTCACGACGAACGTTTCTAACAGCAATACGTCCGCTTTCGGCTTCTTTACCTACTTGCTTGGCAATTTCTTGTCTACGTTCACCAGTAAGTTGTGGAATAACCAAACGAATAACACTACCATCATTAGCAGGGTTTAGTCCCAAATCTGATGAGTTGATAGCATGTTCGATGTCATCTAGTGATGATTTGTCATAAGGTGTGATCATCAAAACACGTGCTTCTGGAATGTTGATAGAAGCAACTTGATTCAATGGTACTTCTGTACCGTAATACATAACTTTAACGTTACTCAAAATTGAAGCATTAGCCTTACCGGCACGAATATTAGCTAGTTCACGACTTAAAACGTCGACTGACTTAGACATATTCTCTTTTGCTTTTGTAATAGCTTTATTTGTCATCATTACCACCCTTTATAATTGTTCCAATATTTTCTCCTTGAACAACCTTCTTAATATTTTCAGGTTTATTCAAGTTGAAGACGATCAATGGAATATTGTTATCCATTGACAATGAAGAAGCTGTTGTATCCATAACACCGAGATTCTTATTGATAATATCAAGTTGTGACAATTCTGAATACTTCTTAGCATTTGGATCCTTCTTAGGATCAGCTGAATAAACTCCATCAACATCATTCTTAGCCATCAAAATAACATCGGCTTCGATTTCAGCAGCACGTAATACTGAAGTAGTATCAGTTGAGAAGTATGGATTACCAGTTCCACCGGCAAAGATAACTACACGGCCCTTTTCTAGATGTCTAACGGCTCTTCTTCTGATATATGGTTCTGCAACTTGACGCATTTCAATTGAAGTTTGCACACGAGTTGGTACACCAATATTTTCCAAACCATCTTGTAATGCTAGACCATTCATAACTGTAGCCATCATACCCATGTAATCTGCTTGAGCACGATCCATACCCATTTCAGCACCAGTTTCGCCACGCCAGATGTTTCCACCGCCACAAACAATGGCAACCTCAACACCTAAATCGTGAACACTTTTGATTTGTTCAGCGATTTTTTTAATAACTGGGGGATTAATGCCAAATCCTTTTTCTCCAGCTAAAGCTTCACCAGAAACTTTTAAAATAATTCTTTTATACTTGATATTAGGCATAAGTACTCTCCTTTAATTTTGCTATTAAACATTTTAACATATTAGAAACACTAAATTTATCTAAACACTATTTTTAAATAAAATTTGCTCGGATACAACCCTTTATACAAAGAAAAGGTCGTTTAATTCAAATTGAATTAAGCGACCTTTCTCGAAATTGTTAAAAAATTACTTCATTTGGTTCTTTACTTCTTCAGCAAAGTCTTCTTGTTTCTTTTCGATACCTTCGCCAACTTCGTAACGAACGAATGAAACTAACTTACCATTCTTTGATTCAACAAATTGTTGAACTGTCATATCTGAATCCTTAACGAATTCTTGGTCAGCCAAACTAATTTCTGACAAGAATTTGTTTAGACGGCCTTCAACGATTCTAGGAATGATCTTTTCAGGTTTACCTTCAGCTTTTGTTTCTTCAGTGAAGATAGCTTTTTCATGTTCTAGACGATCTGCAGGAACTTGATCACGGTCCATGAATTCAGGGTTGATAGCTGCAACGTGCATAGCAACGTCCTTAGCAGTATCTTCATCAGCACCTTCAAGAGTAACAATAGCACCGATCAAACCACCATTGTGTAGGTATGAACCGAATACTTGTGAGTCAGTTTTGTCAAGAACCTTGAAACGTCTCAATGAAATCTTTTCACCGATAACAGCTGTTAAGCCAGTGATAGCTTCGTTGATTGTTTGGTCACCCATCTTAAGTTCCAAAGCTTCGTCCATTGTCTTTGGTTCATTTTCAACGATAGCTTTACCAATACTATTTACTAAATTGATAAACTTATCATTTGATGAAACAAAGTCAGTTTCTGAGTTAACTTCGATGATAGCAGCTTTGTTACCTGAGATTTCGATATGTGTCAAACCTTCAGCAGCAACGTTACCACTCTTCTTGGCAGCCTTAGCAATACCCTTTTCACGAAGTTTGTCGATAGCTTCTTGCATATTACCGTCAGCAGCAACCAATGCCTTCTTAGCATCCATCATACCAACGCTTGTCTTATCACGTAATTCTTTAACTTGAGCAGCAGTAATTTTAGCCATTAGTAATCCTCCAGTCGTATAAATAAAGCCATCTTACTCAGATGACTCTATTTTACGTTTATTATTTTAATTATTTGTTATCTTCGCTTGTGTTCTTAGCTTGTGCTAAATCTTCGATAGATTTTGCATCAGCAGCATCAGAATTTTCGTCGTTGTTGTCATCCTTAGCAAAGTCTGCATCTGTAACAGCTTCTTCACCTTGTTTACCTTCAACGATAGCATCAGCCATCTTAGATGTGATTAATCTAACGGCACGGATAGCATCATCGTTTGAAGGAATGATAACATCGATAGGATCTGGATCTGTGTTTGTATCAACCATAGCTACGATAGGAATGTTAAGTTTCTTAGCTTCGTTAACAGCAATGTTTTCCTTGTGAGGATCAACAATGAACATAACATCTGGGATTCTTGGCATATCTTCGATACCACCAAGGAATCTTTCTAGCTTAGCTTGTTGCTTTTGTAGTAAAGCAACTTCTTTCTTAGGTAGACGATCAAAAGTACCATCTTCAGCCATTGCCTTGATGTCCTTTAATCTCTTGATACGTTTTTGGATTGTGTTCCAGTTAGTCAAAGTTCCACCTAACCAACGGTGGTTAACGTAGTATTGACCGGCACGTGTAGCTTCTTCAGCAACAGCGTCTTGGGCTTGTTTCTTTGTACCAACGAATAGGAAAATTCCATCATCACCGGCAACAGCCTTCATATAGTTGTATGCATCGTCGATCATGCGTACTGTTTTTTGTAAATCAATGATGTAAATACCATTTCTTTGTGTAAAGATAAATGGCTTCATCTTAGGGTTCCATCTTCTTGTTTGGTGACCGAAATGTACACCGGCTTCAAGAAGTTGTTTCATAGAAATAACTGACATAAAAAGTTCCTCCTGGTTTTTACCTCCACTTAAGTCTTATTCAATTGAAACGCGACTTGCGCACCATCAACCAAATCGTTAAGTGTGTGTATTCAATACGGTTTAATATTATAAATGAAGACCACTATTTAATCAAGTAGTCCTGCCAATTTATTCCATGGCTTTTTAAAAGCTGTTCTTTTTGGAGACGAGTTAGCTTTTTTATGGCAATTTCCCGTTTTAAAGCCGCTGATTTGTCGGCTAATTCTTCAGTATACATGAGTTTAACTGGACGTCTTACTTTCGTGTACTTAGCGCCCTTTCCAGCATTATGCGTTTTTACTCTTTTTTTCACATCGTTACTAGTACCAGTGTAAAAAGTCTTGTCACTGCACAATAACATGTAAACGTAGTATTTACTTTCCATTGATTATTAAATTAGCCTCTTTACTTAATTGATGATTTTCGTCATAAATAACCAAATCTGGTTCCACTCTCAAGGATGCAGTTTTAACAGTCTTAATCGCATCGACCAATACTAAATTAGCATCCTTATTAGCGGTTGTCCTTACAAATCGTAGGCGTTTAGCTTGCAACTTTTCTTCTGCCATCGTCACTAATAAGTCGCTTAGACGTTGGGGACGATAAACTAAATAAGCGTGAGAGTTTTCTTTGAGTAAAACTTTAATGGCTGACAAAATGTCTTTTAAATTAGCTTTTAGTTCGTGGCGTGCAATGGCCAAGACGGAATTATCCTTAATTGCAGTTTGATCCGTCACTTTAAAGTATGGTGGATTACAGACAACCGTATCGACGGTATCATGGGCAATGTATTGCTGAACATTTTTTAAATCATCATTGATTAAAGTTACTTGCTTGGATAAATGGTTGTCAATAATACTTTGCTGAGCCAAATCTGATAATTTTTTTTGAATTTCGACTAAATAAATTTTGGCAGAAGTCTTACTAGTTAGAGACAAACCGATTGCCCCATTTCCTGCACATAAATCAACAACTTTGCCTTTTTTTGCGGGATTTGCAAAATTATAGAGTAAAATAGTATCAAGATTGAATGAGTAGAGTTCTTTATCTTGATTGATTTTGACACCACTATTTGCAATCGTATCTTGAGAATTAATCGACATGTTACACCTGCTTTATGGTATTTTAAATAAGTGAAAATTATTTTTGGGAGAATGATATTTTTATGTTTTATAAAGTAATTCGTGTTTTAGTGAGAGGATTAGTCTTCCTCTTAAACGGGCGTTATCACGTAGTTGGCAAGGAAAATTTGCCTGATAAGCCCTATATTCTAGTAGCACCGCATCGAACTTGGTGGGAACCAATCTTTTTTGCTTTGGTAATTTCACCACGCGATGCAACTTTTATGGCAAAAAAAGAGCTCTTCAAGAATCCTATTTTAAGATTCATCCTAGTCCATGCCCACGCTTTTCCAGTTGATCGAGAACATCCCGGTCCCTCAGTTATCAAAAAACCTGTCAAAGCTTTGAAAAAAGAAGGTAAAGTTTTGATAATGTTTCCTTCTGGAACTCGTTACTCAGAAGACTTAAAGGGTGGTGCATCTTTGATAGCTAAGTTATCCAAAGCTCCATTAGTACCATTTGTTTATCAAGGACCGTTAACATTCGGTGGATTATTGAAACATCAACGAATCACCATTGGAGTTGGTCCCGAAATCGACTTTGACTTCAAAGCTAAATTAGATGAAAAGCAAACTAAGCAAGTTAATGAAGATATGGAAAAGGCTTGGGACAAAATCGATAACGAAATCGATCCTAGTTTTGAATATATCCCACCAAAAAAGAAACATAAATAATTATATAAATAAAAAAGACGACATTTCAAATTGAATTGTCGTCTTTTTCTTCTATATGGAGTTTTTACCTATATCACGGCGATAAAAAATATTCTCTTGATTCATTCGTTGCAAATGTTGATAAACGTCAGCTTGAGCATGGCTCAAGGAATCAGCTTGTGTTTGCATTAAGTACAAGCGCCCACCATTACTAATCAATTCATCATCCTGTTTACGAACAGCCGCAAAATTGATCGTCAAAGGGCAATTCTTGAAATCATCAACTTTACCTAGACTGCCAAAAATTGGCTTTTGTGGATAACCTTGGCTGACTGCAAAAACACCTAGATTAAGACCTTTGGTTTCCCAATTAATCTCAGTAATCTTCTTATGATTCAAAATCTTTACAAAAATATCAGACAAATCAGATTTCAAACGTGGCAAGACTACTTCTGTTTCTGGATCACCAAAGCGAGCATTGAATTCAATTACCTTGATCCCATCTTTGGTCAAGATTAAGCCAGCATATAAAATACCCGTATACTTAATACCTTCTTGATACAATTGGTGGACAAAAGGCTTCAAAACTTGATCAATTGCCATTTGTCTGATGTCTTCAGAAATATTGCTTACTGGACAAACAGCACCCATACCGCCGGTATTAGGACCTTTGTCATCTTCAAAGATTTTCTTATAGTCTTGGGCCAAAGGCATTGGATAAAAGCGCTTGTGGTCGACAAATGCCATCAGTGAGAACTCTTCACCTTCAAGGTATTCTTCAATCACCACTCGTTTAGTATTGAATTTATGCCCGTCCAATAGTTCACTGACTACTTCCAAAGCATCGTCCAAATTTTGAACAATATAGACACCCTTACCCGCAGCTAAACCGTCAGCTTTGATAACTGTTGGAAAACTTGATTCAACGGTTAAATACTCAATCGCATTCTCCAAGTTAGTAAATTCACGATAATTGGCTGTGGGAATATTGGCATCAGCCATTACTTTTTTAGTGAAAGTTTTTGAACCTTCTACCTGAGCAGCTAATTTATTAGGACCGAAAATCTTTAATTTACGTTCCTTAAAGAAATCAACAATTCCATTTACCAAAGGCTCTTCCGGACCAACGATCGTATAGTCGATATCATTGGTTTGAACAAAGTTAGTTAAGTGATCAAATTCATCTTCATTGATTGAAATTGTTTTGATACCTGATAATTTCATTCCATCATTTCCAGGCGCACAGAAAACTGTATTACTATCATTTTTCAATAATGCCTTACAAATAGCGTCTTCTCTGGCACCAGAACCAACAACAAGTATTTTCATTAAAAAACCTCTCTAGTGTTTGAAGTGTCTTCTACCTGTGAAGACCATTGCAATGCCGTGTTCGTTTGCCATGTCAATTGAATCTTGATCCTTGATAGAACCACCTGGTTGAACGATAGCTGTGATATTATGTTCGGCAGCATATTGAACACAGTCGTCCATTGGGAAGAAAGCATCAGAAGCCATAACTAAAGGTGCATGGGCATCAGCTTGTTCCTCTTGTTCAATCGCAATTTTAACTGAACCGATACGATTCATTTGACCAGCACCAATACCGAGTGTCTTGTCAGTTGTTGAAATAACGATAGCATTACTCTTAACGTGCTTAACAATTTGTTGACCGAATAATAGAGCCTTCATTTCTTCATCAGTTGGAGCTTTTTTAGTAACAACTTTAAATTCGTCCATTTGATCAACAGTACTATCACGTTCTTGAACTAGTAATCCACCCATGACAGATACGTAATCATATTTGTCAGCAGATTTAGATTTAGAGAAATCAAGTGTCAAAAGACGGATATTTTTCTTAGCTTCTAGAATTTCTAGGGCTTCAGGTGTAAAGCTAGGAGCAATTACAATTTCCAAGAAAATCTTGTGCATTTCTTCAGCAATTTCTTTAGTAACTTCGCGATTGACTGCTACAATACCACCAAAAATTGACATCGTATCAGCTGTATAAGCTTTTCTCCATGCCTTGTAAATTGATTCATCATCAACTCCAACACCACAAGGATTCATATGCTTCAAAGCGGCTACACAAGGTTGATCAAAATCAGCTACAATTCTTAAAGCAGCATCAGCATCCTTGATGTTGTTGAATGATAATTCCTTACCATGAAGTTGTTTTGCAGAAGCGATTGAATATTCACTTGGCATAGCACTTTGATAAAAGGCAGCTTTTTGATGAGAATTTTCACCATATCTTAATTCTTGGTGATAATCGTATCCTAAAACTTCAACGTCTGGGAATTCATCCCCATTCAAATCTGTCAAATAATGAGCAATAATGCTGTCGTATTGGGCTGTATGGCGGAAAGCTTTAGCAGCTAAACGACGACGTAAAACAGTATCATCTTCATCTGATTTAATACTTTCAAGGACAGTCTCATAATCCTTATTATCAATAACTACATAAACACTCTTAAAGTTCTTAGATGCAGAACGAATCATTGAAGGACCACCGATATCGATCTGTTCAATAGCTTGTGCTGGAGTAACATCTTCTTTTGAAATAGTTTCTTTAAATGGATAAAGATTGACACAAACTAAATCAATTGTATTAATATTGAGCTTTTCAAGTGTCTTCATATGCTCAGGATTATCACGTTTAGCTAGTAATCCGGCATGAACGACTGGATGCAAAGTTTTTACACGACCATCGAGAATTTCTGGAAATTTAGTTACCTCATCAATTTCAGTTACTTTAACGCCTGCTTCTTGGAGTTTCTTGTATGTACCACCAGTAGAAATAATTTCAAAATCATTAGCGATTAAACCTTTAGCAAATTCAACAACACCTGTTTTATCTGAAACACTGATTAAAGCTCTCTTCATTATTTGGCCACCTCATTATTTTTATTTAATAAATCAAGAATTACTTGGCGATACATCTGATGCTCGGTTTGATGAATTCTTGCTTCCAAACTAGCTTCAGTATCATTTCTTAAACGAACAACTTTACATTGCTTGATAATTGGTCCTGTATCGACCCCTTCATCAATATAATGAATCGTTACACCAGTTACTTCATCCCCTGCTTTAAAGGCTCTTTCAATTGCTTCAAGGCCTGAGAACTTCGGTAATAGTGATGGATGAATATTGATAATGCGATTAGGATAAGCTGCTAATAAAGTTGGTGTCACAACCTTCATATAGCCTGCTAATAAAATATATTCGATCTTCAACGGTTTTAACTTATCAATGATTGCTTGTTCATAAGTACTGCGATCAGGATAATCAGCTAATTGATTAACGAACACGGGGATCTGATACTTTTCAGCTCGCTTTAAAACATGAGCTTTTGGTTGATCACAAACTAAAACTTCAATTTCTAAACCTAAATTCCTTAACTCATCCGATTTGGCAATGGCTTCGAAATTACTGCCGCTGCCGGAAGCAAAGATGGCTACTCTCATAGCTTATCTCCTTTCAAAATCAGACTTTGAGATTCTCTTGGTACTAGTTCACCAATTGTATAAGCATTAGTTTTATTTTCATTCAATAATTCCAAAACTTCGATTTCTCTAGCAGGATCGACAGCTATGACCATCCCGATACCCATATTGAAAATGTTATACATATCACATAGTTCCAACTGTCCATATTTTTGCAAAATATCAAAAATAGGTAGCTTGGGCCAAACGTCAACATTGATTGACGCTGCTAAATCGTCGGGTAACATCCGAGGAATATTTTCAAGAAATCCCCCACCAGTGATATGACTGATGCCTTTGATCAAACGTTCCTCTAACAATGGAACAACATCTTCAACATAAATCTTCGTTGGTGTTAATAACAATTCGCCTAAAGTTTTTCCAGATGCTTCTGGCAACACGTCATTGATAGAAAAGTCGTTATCTTGGAAGAAAATCTTTCGAACGAGTGAATAACCATTGGAATGGATTCCACTAGAAGTAATACCAATCAAGACATCACCACTTTGTAGATTTTCCTTTTGCAATAAGTCGTCTTTTTCACAAATACCAACTGAAAAACCTGCTAAATCGTAATCTTTTTCGCTATAAACACCGGGCATTTCTGCTGTTTCGCCACCGATTAAAGCGGCATTTGCTTGATTACACCCAGCAATTACACCTTTAAGGATTTCTTCGACTTTTTGATCGATTTTGCCAGTTGAAATATAGTCTAAAAAGTATTGAGGAATAGCTCCCTGTGACAAAATATCGTTGACACACATTGCTACCAAATCAATACCAATCGTATCCCACTTCTTGGCTTCATTCGTCAGTAACAGTTTTGTCCCAACACCATCATCGCTAGAAACTAGAACTGGATGTTTGTAGCCTTCGGGAATCTCATAAACGCCACCAAAATTGCCGATATTTTTATTGTGAGTGTTTTGTTTAACAAATTTAGAAATCTTATAGCCTGATTGAATATCAACACCCGCATCTTGATAGGGATTGGACATCTTGATGCCTCCTCATTTTTTGGACTCGTAGTCGTAGAGATACGTTGGATAATCGCCATTGAAATATGACATATCCAAACCAGAATATGGTGCATCCGTATTTAAACCAATTGCTTTGATCAAGCCATCTTCACTGAGAAACTTCAATGAATCAGACCCAAACATTTGATTCATTTCAGGGATCGACTTGTGAGCAGCAATCAATTCGCTCTTTTCTTGAATATCGATACCATAAAAACATGGGTGCATGAAACGTGGTGAAGCGATTCTTAGATGAACTTCTGTTGCCCCTGCATCACGTAATAATTGCACGATATAAGCACAAGTAGTTCCCCGGACGATTGAATCATCGACCAAAATTACTCGTTTGCCACGAACAACACCTTTAACAGCGGCCAACTTTTGACGAACGCTCTTTTCACGCAATTCTTTAGTTGGTTGGATAAACTCTCGACCCATATATTGGTTCTTGATCAAGCCCATTTCGTAAGGCAAGCCAATCTCTTCAGCATAACCACTAGCTGCTGACAAAGAAGAGTTAGGAACACCTACGACAATATCTCCGTCAGCTGGAGCTTCTTTGGCAAGATTAGCACCCATACGTTTTCTAGCTGAATGAACGTTGATTCCTAAAATATCTGAGTCTGGTCGAGCAAAATAGATGAATTCCATTGAACAAATAGCTAATTGAGTCTTTTTAGTCCACTGATCAATTTCCATACCAGAATCTGAGATAGTGATCAATTCTCCTGGTTTAACATCACGGACTAAAGTTGCTCCGACAGCATCCAAAGCACAAGTCTCACTGGCTACTACGAAACCTCCGTTAGGCAATTTACCAATTGATAAGGGTCTAAATCCGTGTGAATCAAGAGCTACAATTAAAGAGTCTTTTGTCAACAATAGATAGGCAAATCCACCTTGAATCTTGTTAAGTGCTTCAATAATTTTTTCATGTAAAGTTGGTGCATTAGAGACCTTAATCAGATGTACCAAAACTTCTGAATCAGAACTAGATTTGAAAATATGACCTTTTTCTTCTAATTCTTTTTTGAGTGTGATGGCATTAGTCAAGTTACCGTTATGCGCCAAGGCGAGTTGACTGTCTGTAAAGTCAAACAATAGTGGCTGAACGTTTTCGATTTTGTTCTCACCAGCAGTCGAATAACGAACGTGACCAATTGCTGAATTTCCAACTAAACTATTGAGAAATTCCGGTTTAGAGAAAACTTGTGTTAACAATCCTAAATTACGGTAAGTTCGTAATCTTTTACCGTCATTGGCAACGATTCCGGCACCTTCTTGGCCACGATGTTGAAGACTGTGCAATCCTAAATAAGTTAGGTAATTAGCATTTTCAGCGCCCCAGACACCAAATACACCACATTCTTCATTCAAACTCTTTACTTCATTAAGCACGCAATCGCCTCTTTCCAATTACTCTTAGCTGTTTGTCCATCGATTTGAACTGTTTCATCGGCTGTAGTAATTTTGAAAATATTTTGGGAACTAACAAAACCTAATAATTCGAAATCTCTTTGTACAAGGTTTTCAAAGGCCATTTGATCCTTTGGTGCCACTGTTACTAAGAATCGTGATTGAGTTTCTGAGAACATTTGTTGAGAAGTTAATTTAGTTTCAACTTCAAACCCGAGGTCATTTTGAAAGGCCGATTCTGACAAGGCAACTGCTAAACCACCTTCTGAAAGATCATGACAACTCTTCACTAAACCTTGATTGATGGCTTGTCTGATCAAATCTTGATGCAATTTTTCTTTATTTAGATCTAATGGTCTTAAATCACCTTTTAATTGTTTCATTTGTGCCATTTGGATTTCTGAACCATTGAAGTCGTCTTTCGTCTGACCTAATACATAAATCAGATCCTGACTGTGTTTGAAATCACTCGTAGTAACTTTTTTGATATCATCGATCAAGCCGACCATCCCTACCATTGGGCTAGGATAAATGGCCACTTCGTTATATTCGTTATAAAGTGAAACATTACCAGAGATAACTGGTGTATCAATAATTTCACAAGCACTGGCAATTCCTTCGACACTCTTGTCTAATTCATAAAAGGCTTCTGGATCTTCGGGATTGCCGTAATTTAAACAGTCAGTAATACCGATTGGTAGACCACCACTGGCAACGATATTTCTTGCTGCTTCCATAACAGCAATTTGTCCACCAACAAAAGGATTTAAATAAACATATTTTGAATTGCTATCGTTAGTTACTGCGATGGCTTTTTTTGTTCCTCGAATTCTAACCACGCCAGCATCACTACCGGGGCGAACCAAAGTATTGGCTTTAACTTGAGAATCATAAGTTTGATAGAAATATTTTTTACTAGCAATATTAGGGCGTCGTAACATGTCCAACCAAGTTTCTTTCAATGAGGAAATCTTTGGTTCAAAGTGGAAGTCTTTATCATCAATCATTCTTTGTGGCTGTTTTTCAACTCGATCATATTCCGGAACATCTTCAGTCAAACTGTCGACAGGAATATCGGTTACTAGTTCATTGTGATGGTAAATACGATATTGTTTGTCATTAGTAACTTCACCAATGACAACTGCATCCAATTCAAAATGTCTAAAGAACATCAATACATCGTCGATAAATTCTGGTTTTACACATAAGACCATTCGTTCTTGAGATTCTGATAGCATCATTTCATAAGCTGTCATGCCAGTTTCTCGTTGTGGCACACGATCTAGATTCAATTTCAAACCAGATCCTGCTTTAGAAGCCATTTCAGCAGTTGAAGAAACCAATCCAGCTGCACCCATATCTTGAATTCCTAAGATCCAATTAGAATGTTGTTCGATAATTTCAACACAAGCATCCATCAATAATTTTTCAATGAATGGATTACCTACTTGCACAGCTGAACGTTGTTTGTTCTTTGTGTCGGTAAATTCATCTGAAGCAAAAGTAGCCCCATGAATCCCATCACGACCAGTCTTCGCACCAACATAAACAATCAAGTTCTTATCGCCACTTGCAGTACCATGCTTGAAATCAGTGCTGTTCAACAAACCGATACACATTGCATTAACTAATGGATTGTGTTCATAACAATCTTCAAAAGAAACTTCTCCCCCAATAGTTGGTAAACCGATACAGTTTCCGTAACCACCAATACCTGCAACTACTTCGTTAACCAAATGCTTAGTTTTACCATCTTTTAATGGTCCAAATTTCAAACTATTCATCAAAGCAATTGGTTGAGCACCCATTGAGAAAATATCTCTAATGATTCCCCCAACACCAGTTGCAGCCCCTTGATAAGGTTCAACGGCTGATGGATGGTTGTGACTTTCAGCTTTGAAAACGACAGCTTGATTATCACCAATATCTAAAATACCTGCATCTTCACCTGGACCTGCTAAAACGCGATCACTGTGATTAGGCATCTTGCGAAGAACTTTTTTGGAATTTTTATAAGAACAATGTTCACTCCACATTACGGAATAAAGTCCCGCTTCTGTGTAGTTTGGTAGACGATGTAAAATCTTTTCACTGATCAAGTTATATTCTTCATCAGTTAGTCCCCATTGTTGATAAATCTTTTCATCTTTAATTTGTTTTGCAGTAGGTTCAGTCATTAGTCATTCACCTTTACTTCTGGATTGATTAACGATTGGAACAATTTTAGACCGTCATCAGAACCAAGAATTTCTTCAATTGCTCTTTCCGGATGAGGCATCATTCCCAATACATTCTTTTCTTTGTTGGCAATACCAGCAATTTGGTCCACACTGCCATTGATATTTTCTTTATACTTGAAAATGATTTGATGATTCTCTTTTAATTCCTGCAAAGTTGCTTCGTCACAGTAATAACGTCCCTCACCATGGGCAATTGGAACTTTGATTATTTCTTTTGGTTGATAGCGACTTGTGAAAATAGTCTGATTGTTCTCAACTTCAAGGTCGACAGTCTCACAAATAAAACGACTCTTTTCATTTTGAATCAAAGCACCAGGCAACAAACCTAACTCAGTTAAAATTTGAAAACCGTTGCAGATTCCCAAAACGATTTTGCCTTCATTAGCAAAACGAATAATTTCTTTAACGATTGGTGCGTGTACAGCAATTGCTCCACTACGCAAATAGTCACCGTATGAAAAACCACCGGGAATTAACACGCCATCAAAACCATCCAAAGAGGTAGCTCGATAATCGACTAGTTCAACTGCTTGTTTGATGCCATCACGAATCGCATAAAAGAGATCCATATCACAGTTGGAGCCCGGAAAATTTACCACTGCAAATTTCATTTACTCAGCCTCCGTAATTTCATAACGATAAGTTTCAATATTAGGATTTGCTAAAAGGTCATCACAAATTTTATCGACATCGTTTTCTAATTCTTGATAATCATTGGCAAATTTCAATTCAAAGTACTTGCCCATATGAACATCGGATATTTTGTCATAGCCCATCGTATTGATAGCAGACTTGATGGCTTCTCCTTGTGCATCTAAAACGGAATCCTTCAAAGTAACGTAAACTTTAACTAATTTCATGGTTTCTCTCCTATTTATCTTGTAGTCGTTGCAAGACGTCGTGGTATGTTTCAACTAAATCGCCTTCGTGCTTACGAAAGACATCTTTGTCCATCGAATGGTGACTAGTTTTATCCCATAGACGGCAATTATCAGGTGAAAATTCATCTACTAAAATGATTTGACCATTGTATTTACCAAACTCAAGTTTGAAGTCAACTAAATCAAAGTCAGCTTTGGCAAAGAAAGGAATCAATAATTGATTGATCTTTAAAGCTTGTTCTTTGATAACTTCGATTTCTGCATTATCAGCAATTCCTAAGGCATGAATTTGTGATTCGTTGATAAAGGGATCGTCTAATGCATCGCTCTTATAATAAAATTCGATAATTGGAGTCGATAATTTTTGACCTTCTTCAATTTGGAATTTTCTTACTAAAGAACCGGAAGTGATATTTCTTAAAACTACTTCTAAAGGAAAGACATTAGTTTTTTTAACTAATTGTTCATGATCGGAAAGATTTTTTACTAAATGAGTTTTAATGCCATTCTTGATTAAATAATCAAAAACTAACATGGAGATCTGACAGTTTAAAACACCTTTACCGGGTAGGATTTCTTTTTTCTTACCATTGAAAGCTGTTGCCTGATCTTTATAAACCATCAAAACTTCATCTTCATTTTCAGCTTGATACACGTTCTTAGCTTTTCCTTCGTAAAGTAACTTTTCATTTGTCATTTTTACACGTCCCAAATTGAATTATTTTCGATAGCTTGTTTAGTTTTTTCAAGATCATCACTCAAAATTGTGATGTGACCCATCTTGCGATTTTCTTTAACGGCATCCTTTCCATAGTCGTGGAAATGCCATTCTGGATGTTGAGCTAATTCCCTTTTAGCGGGTTCTAAATGTTGACCCAAAAGGTTGACCATAGCAGCTGGTTTGAGAAGTTCAACTTTAGGCATTGCTAGGTTGCAAACTCCTCGGATATGAGCATCGAATTGAGAAATGTTGCATGCTTCAATCGTCAAATGGCCCGAATTATGAGGTCTTGGAGCAATCTCATTAACAAAAACTTCATCTTTATCAGAAATAAAGAATTCGATACACATCGTACCGACCAACTCGAGTTTTTCAGCTAAAGTTTCAGCAACGTTGTAAATGTGCCGAGCACTCTTTTCACTGATCTGAGCTGGACAAGTACTCAAATGTAAAATATTGTGACGATGGACATTTTCAATAATTGGAAAAATTGACTTTTCGCCCTTACTGTTAGCAGAAACGACAACCGAAACTTCTTTTTCCAAGTCGATTTTCTTTTCCAACATGCAAGGTCCTTGCATCAATAAATGTTCAATATCAGCAAAGCAAACATCTTCGGGATCTGTGATCAAAATTTGACCTTTCCCATCATAGCCGCCACGAATCGTCTTCAAAATTACTGGAGCACCTAATTTTTCTACGCCACGGTGATACTCAAAAATATTTTCAATCACAACGTGCGGAACGGTTGAAAAACCATTAGCATCGATGAAATCTTTTTCAGAAATTCTATTTTGAGTAACCTTCAAAGCCTTAGTACCTTGAGGCACTTGAGTGTATTTCTTAACTTCATTGATAGCCGCCGCATCGACATTTTCAAACTCATAAGTTAAAACATCGCATCTTTTAGCTAATTCAACTAGTTGATCAACATCCGAATATTCAGCTACGATTTGATCATCAGACACTTGTGCGGCCGAACAATTCTCTTGTGGATCTAAAATAATCACTTTATAACCCATTTCTTTGGCACAAAAGGACATCATCTGACCTAATTGACCACCGCCGATAATCCCAATTGTTGAGCCAGGTAAAATTGTCTTATCCAAGGTCTTTCCCACTTTCTAGCGATTTGTCGTGCATCGCTTGAACATATTTCCTTAATGATTCTTGATAATTTTCATTTTGTAGTGCGCAAATCTTAGTGGCTAAAATTGCCGCATTCTTTGCCCCAGCTTCACCAATGGAAACAGTTGCAACTGGAACTCCTGCTGGCATTTGTACTATTGAAAGCAATGAGTCCATCCCTTTAAGATATCTCGATGGAACCGGTACCCCAATCACCGGTAAAATTGTTGATGATGCGATCATGCCAGGTAAATGAGCAGCTCCCCCTGCTCCGGCAATGATCACTTTGAAAGTATCCTTAGCACCTCTCGCAAAATCGAGCATTTCTTGAGGCGTACGGTGCGCTGAAATCACTTTGGCTTCATAACTGACTCCAAGCTCTTGCAAGACGTCAATTGTTGCTTGCATAACTTTTAAATCAGAAATGGAACCCATAACTATCGCTACATCAGACATTAAAAATTTCCACCTTTCTTGCTTTGGTATCCAAAGTTTATCAGGATTTTCATTTACTTTCAACGCTAAAAGCGTATTTTATGCATTATTTTTTGATTATTATTCGTGTTTATCGTTTACATTTTATCGATTATAATTATATAAATATATTTAGTTCGTAATTTAGTGATTGGTTAATTTTAAACATAAAAAAATAAGCGATACACATATAAAAATATGCATATCGCTTATTTTGCTTTAACTATTTGTTGTTCTTTTGTGAATTCTTCATAGTATTCATTAATTGATTAAGTTTCTTTTGTGAAGGCTTTTGTCCCATTTGAGCCATCATTTGCTTAATCATATCAGCACTGATTGGTGGATTGTCTTGGAAATATTTCTTCATATACCATCTAGCTGCAAAGAAACCACCAACTAGGCCAACCAACAAAGCTAAAATACCAACGACTATTGTTGTTCCCATTTATGTTTCACCCTTTCCATATACTTATTAATATTACAAAAAAAATTCAATAAATGAAAGTCTAATCGTCACGTAATCCCTTTTTGCGTTGAATTTCTCTGACTTTTTCAGGGGTAACTTCATTTCCTTGCTTATCAAAGACACGCAACATTTCAATTTGTGATTTAAAACTAGCACGGAAGTTCTTCAAGTACTCTTTTCTAAGTTCTGCTTGTTGATCTTCTTCTTCTTTAGTAATCGTGCCAGCTTTTGCTTTGTGCGCTAACTCGTTGATTTTCTTAAGTAATTCGTCTTGTTCGTTCATTTTCTCAAATCTCCCTAATACAATCGAACACTTGTTTGAACTTGTATTCAAATTTTGATACAATCTATTTAAGATATTAACAATGAGGTGTTCTAATGTCAAAAGCTGAAGGCTCTAAACAGTCACAAATTTTACAATGCATTTATGATTACTTAGACGAACATGGATATCCGCCTACTGTTAGAGAGATCTGCGAAGCTGTAGATTTATCTTCAACATCAACGGTCCACGGTCATCTATCTCGTCTTGAAAAGAAAGGCTACATCCAACGTGATCCTACTAAACCACGTGCCATCGAGTTAACGACCATTGGACTCAGCTCGATTGGAATCAAGTCAAAACAAATTCCTATCTTAGGTACTGTTGCGGCTGGTCAACCAATTACTGCTGAAAGAAATCCTGATGGTTACTTCCCACTCCCACCCGATTTAAATCGTGAGTCTGGTGAACTATTCATGCTAGAAATTCATGGTGAAAGTATGATCAACGCTGGAATTTACGATGGCGACCACGTTATCGTTCACGAACAAAATTTTGCTAACAACGGTGAAATTATTATTGCGATGACTGAAGATATCGAAGCTACTTGCAAGAGATTTTATCAAGAAAATGGACATTACCGCCTACAACCAGAAAACGATACAATGGACCCTATCATCTTAGACAATGTTGAGATTTTAGGAAAAGTCGTTGGATTATATCGTTCACAAATATTCTAAGCCACTCATTTAATTGAGTGGTTTTTTTATTGATGTTTGATCAAACGAACACGATAAACTTCGGGAATAGAATTCAAATGATGAATCAACCCTTCAGCATCGTCTTGATTTAAATCATTAACGTCAACGATTGTGTAAGCCACTTTATCCTTAGCTGCATTAGCCATATTTTCAATATTGATTTGACGATCAGCTAATTGAGTACTAATTTGCCCTACCATGTTAGGAACATTTTGGTGAATTACCGTAATTCGAAAGGCCGTTTCAAATGCCACTTGCATGTTTGGTAAATTAACACAATTAGTCGTATCACCATTTTGCAAATAATCCATAACAGTATTTGCTCCTTGAATAGCCCCATTTGATTCAGCTTCTAAAGTTGAACCTCCAATGTGTGGTGTAATCGTAATTTGTGGATTATCAGCGATAATGGGTTCACCAAAATCAGTACAATAATGATTGATTTTTTGATTACGAATGGCTTTAACAGCAGCCTTATTATTGACGATTCCAATTCTTGAATAGTTGAACAGAACTACGCCATCTTTCATTTCATTGATTTCTGGAGTACTAACCAAACCAATTGTCTCTTCATTCTTAGGCACGTGGATAGTAACAAAATCTGCATTTTTCACCGCTTTTTTAATCGTATCAACTCGTTTGACTTTATTGTTGATTCTCCAAGCAGCATTGGCTGATAAATAAGGATCATAACCAATTACTTTCATCCCTAATCCTAACGCAGCATTAGCAACTAAGGAACCGACATGTCCTAGGCCAATCACTGCAATCTTTTTACCGGCTAACTCTGTGCCATTGAATTTAGTCTTATCTTTTTCAGTTCGTTGGGAAACATCAGCCTCTGTATGTTCATCTGAATATCGATGAGCTGCAAAGAGGTTTCTTTTTGTAGCAATCATTAAGGCAACTATCAATTCCTTAACGGCATTAGCATTGCTACCGGGAGTGTTAAAGACGGCAATTCCTTTTTCAGTTACGCGGTCTAACGGAATATTATTGACACCAGCGCCAGCTCTGACGATAGTCTTTAAACTCTGCGGAAAATCAGCTTCCAACAAGTTCACTGATCTAATCAAATAGGCATCCGGATCATCGGTCTTATTAATTTCGAAATCATTTCTAAAAGTATCCAAGCCACTTTGGGCAATTGCATTAAAAGTTTTTACATCATACATCAGTGTTTCCCCCAGTATTCTTTTTCAAATTTATTTAAGAAGTCAACTAGTTTTTCAACGCCACTAAAGGGCATCGCATTGTACAAACTAGCGCGCATTCCACCGACTGAACGATGGCCCTTGATATTCAATAAACCGACTTCACCAGCTTGTTGGATCAACTCTTGATCCAATGCCTTATTTCCCGTTACAAAAGGTACATTTGTCAAAGAGCGGTCCTTTTTTATAACTGGTGCTGTAAATAATTTAGAATCGTCCAAAAAATCGTACAATAAATCAGATTTTTTACGATTGCGACGATCCATTTCTGCAACTCCACCTTGTTGTTTTATCCATTTTAAAACTAATCCAGCCACGTAAATGGCAAAAACAGGTGGCGTATTGAACATCGAATTCTTTTTAGCAAATAGTTCATAATCAATCATACTAGGAAGATTTTTAGCTTTGCCAATCAAATCATCTTTGACTACGACAATAGTTAAGCCAGCGATTCCAACATTTTTTTGAGCTCCAACCATCATCAAATCAAATTTAGAAAAATCATAATTTTGAGCTAAAAAGTTAGACGATAAGTCAGCTACTAATGGAGTTTTTCCAGTCTTAGGCAAACTACTATAAGCAGTTCCTTCAATCGTATTATTAGTAGTAATGTGTAAGTAATCATACGTATTTTGTGGCAAGTCTTTTAATACAGGTAATTTGGTGTAATGAAGATTCTTAGTTGAATCTAGAACGTCCACCCCAATGCCTAAACGACTAGCCTCGTCTCTAGCTCGATCAGCCCAATGGCCACTATCTAGTAAAGCAATTTTTTTATGCTCAGTTGCTAAATTCAAGGGAGCTGCACTAAACTGTAAAGTACATCCACCTTGGAAAAATAAAACTCGATAATTATCTGGTATTTGCAATAAAGCTCGCAAATCTTGTTGTGCTTGGTCGATAATGTTATCGAATAAATCAGAACGGTGGGATATTTCCATCACACTCATACCTGAATTATCATAAGATGGTAAATCGGCCTTTACTTTTTTTATGACTTCATCTGGCAAAACAGCTGGACCAGCTGAAAAATTATAAACTACCATGAACTCCACTCCCTTAAAAAATTAGATAAAAAAATCCCCACAGATAAAATCTCTGTGAGGAAACTAGTTGACTTAAATTATTAACCCCACAGCTATGAATTTGGCTTCATACATGAGGTTTAGTTAATAAGCCTACATGTATATACGTGTAGACTTGGAGGAGACTGTAAGGTTTAATGTACTTTTGATATTTTTCATATTAAAGAACCTCCAATTAACTTAAATAAACTTTAACATTCTTTTAATAATTGTCAACTAGTAATCTTTATTTATTATGAATATAATTAATTTATGACAATCATCTAGGAGGAAACATGACTCAATTTTACTTTATTCGTCATGGACAGACGAAAGCTAACGTCCTAAAAATGAAGCAAGGCACAATTAATTCAGAAATTACTTATCTCAATGATAATGGTCAAAAACAAGCCGAAACCTTACGTGACCACTTTGATATCAGCTTTGCGGACAGGATTATTTCTAGTCCTTTGAATCGGACTAAACAAACAACTGAAATTCTCAATCAAAAAGCTCAATTACCCGTCAGTTTTGATAAACGTTTATTAGAAATCTCGTATGGTCAATGGGACGGCCAAAAGAACGCCGACTTGAGAAAACAACACCCTGATGCTTATAATAATTATTGGGACGACGTTTTACCAATGTATGTTAAATACGCTCAAGATGGTGAAACTTTTGATGACGTAATCAACCGCGTACATGAATTTTTGATTGAAGCTACTAATAAGTATCCTAACGACAAAATTATCTGTGTAACGCATGGTTTCACCATTAAAGCTAGTGCTTTAGATGTTCTGAAGCCTAAAGATCCTATGAGTCTTCCAGAACCGAGAAACACTAGCGTCACCAAAATAACTAGTGTTAGTGATAAAGAGTTTTATTTAGAGTATTATAACCAAGTCTTTAATTAAAATTTCGAGATGAAAAAATGTGACAATTCAACAATTAGAAAATGAAATTATCAAGCAAAAAATTAGGAGTTTTACTGGTTTAAGTGGTTTAGCAAGTGTTAGAAACAGCGATATTGAAGAATATTTTTATGGTTTCATGGATTGGCTGATTGAAAATAAGATTCTAGAGAAAGTTAATAATTACTCAGAAGTTAGTTTAAGTTTACAATACGTTAATTCTGATGATTTTATTGTCTGGATCTTACATTTTGGCGATGTCTATGCTAATTTACGTGAGCGATATTCAGAAATCATCTATCCAAATGGTTTAGACAAAATTGCGATTGAACAATTGAAACAGCTGAAAAAAATCAATCCAAAGTATTCTTTTTTGGTGGCTTTAACTCATCACCTTAAAGACAGTCAATTTTATTCTGACCGCGATATTAAAAAACTTGATTCTCTTTTAAAAAATATTCCGAATAATAACAACAGTAAAATAAAACGCAATTCTACTTTGGGACAAGCTTTATTTGACTCTTTATACACCCTATCTAATTACGGAATTGAGCGAATGGTGAAAAAGAGCATTTAAAAAATCCGCTATCAAACGATAACGGATTTTTTTAGTCTAATTTTAAATCGGCTGATTCTAAGGCTTTCTTCACAACCCACATGACGTCTTCACTGTGCTGCAAATGCTGTTGGACTGCTTGTAAATCGTTAGTTCTAATAATTTTTTCAAATTCAACAAATTCTTGATACATCCGATGTGGATAAACATTGTGATCGATTTTTTCAACTAATTCTTTGTCATTGTCATAAATATCAAATGATTTCATTTCATTCGTTGGACCATTGACTACGATTGATCCATGGTTGCCTTGAATGACGCTACTTCTAAACGGAATGACGGAATCTTTAGCACCGATAGCTACTGCTTTAACAGAGCCGTAATCCAAAGTCAAAATACCTGATGTATCGATATTACGTTCGATATTTGGCAAATACGTTACTTTTTTAGGACGTCCCAACAAACCAACGATAAAGTGAATATTATAAATATTGAGATCCATCAAGGCTCCACCACCCTTTTTAGGATCAAATGCTGGTAAAATTTTTCCGGCTTTAAAGGCATCATACCGAGATGAATATTGGGAATAGTTGCTCTCAATAATTTTCAAATCACCTAATTCAGGCAACTTCTTTTTTAAGTCGAGGAAGTTTTGCAAATATTGAGTCGTAATTGCTTCTAACAAAACGAGATGTTTTTCTAAGGCAATTTTCTTTAGATCTTCGAACTCTTCGTACTTAACTGTGAAAGGTTTTTCGGAAATGACATTCTTCCCATTCTCCAAAGCCTTCTTAGCAAACTGATAGTGTAAGAAATTAGGAACTGCCACGTAGACGGTATCAAAATCACTCTTCTTTAAAGCCTCATCAAAATCAGTAAACACTTGTCCGATATGATATTCACTTTGTAGTTGCTTCAAAATATCAATACTTCTATTTGTACCGATAATAGCCGTCAGTTGTGTTTCTTTTAAATCCTTAGTAATCGTCAAAAAGTCATGTACAATATTTCCTGAACCAATAATCGCTAATTTCATTTTCATGCCTCCAAATCTTTTATCAACTCCATTGAACCACGACTTATTAAGTAATAACGTAATATATACAAAACGGTAAAAATGTTCCAATTATTTTTATACTAAAAACAAATTAGGTGAAACATTATGACAATTATCAACCAATTAAAGGCTCAAGATAATTTCAACGGTTCCGAAAAAGACTTAGCCAATTACATTTTAAAAAATAAAGAAGACGTTTTAAATTTATCGATTCAAAAGCTGGCTATTAATACCTTCAGTTCAACTTCTACGATTGTCAGACTTTGTCGAAAAATTGGCTTGAAAGGTTTCAAAGACTTCAAAATCAAATTATCAGCTGAATTGCAAAAGCATTACGACGATATATCAACTATCGATCCTGATTTTCCCTTTACTGAAGATGACTCTAACAAAGAAATCGCCCAAAAGATTGCTAGTGTCATGGAAACATCAATCAAGCAAACGAGTGAACTTTTGGATAATTCCACACTAGAGAAAGCCATTCGCTTAATTTTAAAAGCTAAAAATTTAGGTATTTTTGCATATGGTGATACTTATATTTCTGCTCTAAGTTTTCAAAACAAATTAATGAAAATAAATTTTCATGCCCAGTTGCCAACTTTAGTTGAAGAAAGTAACTTTCTAGCAGCTAATTTTCAAAAAGATGACTGTGCTCTTGTAATTTCTTACAGTGGCCAAACGAAAAGTACTTATCAAATGACAAAAATCTTACGACTCAACGGTTGTTGTATCATTGCTATTACAGCTGACAAAGATTCTAAAATCGCTCAACTCAGTGATCTAGTCATTCCAATCAACGACTCGGAAAGTTCGACTGATAAAATCTCACCCTTTGCTTCAAGTGTTGCTATCGATTACGTCTTGAACACCTTGTATTCAGGATTATTCGTGGCTAATTACGACAATAACCAACGACATCGCTTGGCATCTGAAAAATTGTTTTCTGACTCTAGATTTTCAGAGCAAAAAAAATAAACCACCTTTTACGGATGGTTTATTTTTTTAGAAGTTTAACTTCACTGTTTGCATTAAATTAGATGTCACGACGACGTTCTTTAATACGAGCAGCCTTACCTGTACGAGCACGTAGGTAGTAAAGCTTGCTACGACGTACACGACCATGTCTGATAACTTCGATTTGTTCAACACGAGGTGTGTTCAATGGGAATGTTCTTTCAACACCAACACCGTTACTTACTTTACGAACAGTGTATGTTGCACTGATTCCTGAACCATGTCTCTTGATTACGACACCTTCGAATAATTGAATACGTTCACGTGAACCTTCAACAACCTTAGCATGTACACGAATAGTGTCACCACTACGGAAGTCAGGAATATCAGAACGTAATTGTTCTTTAGTAATATCTTGAATTAATTTATTCATAAATAATTTCTCCCTACCGACACTCTTATATATCTCGGACATACAGCGGAATATCGTTAATATGTGCGTTCAAACACTCTTAATATGATACTTTATTTGAACTTAATTGTAAACTAGTTATTTTGACGAATTTTGTGTAAAAGCTTCTTTTCCTCGTCAGTCAATGAAGCATGCTCCAATAAATCGGGTCGACGCTCTAAAGTCTTCTTCAAAGCTTGTTCTAAACGCCAGAGACGGATTTTTTCATGATCCCCGCTGATTAACACGTCGGGAACTTTTTTGCCACGAAAATCGGCCGGACGTGAATATTGAGGGTATTCTAGCAAGTTGTTTGAGAAAGATTCCTCTTCTGCGGAAAATGAATTCCCCAATACACCTGGCACGAACCGCAATGTTGCATCGATCATACTCATTGTTGGCAATTCGCCACCTGTCAAAATATAATCACCGATTGATACTTCATCAGTCACCAAATCTTTGACACGTTCATCAAAGCCTTCGTAATGTCCACAGATGAATACCAATTGATCTTCTTTAGCGAAATCTTTAGCCATTTTTGTATTGAAAGTTTTACCAGCTGGATCTAATAAAACGACCCGTTTCTTACCTGGTTTTTTCTTTTCAACATAATCCATTGCGTCATAAATCGGTTGAGCCTGCAACAACATCCCAGCTCCACCACCATATGGCGCATCATCAACGTGATTTTGCTTATTAGTAGTAAAATCACGAAAATCAACGACATCAATATTTACGAGTTCTTTTTCTTGTGCTTTTCCAATCAATGACTCATTTAATGCCTGAAACATTTTTGGAAAAATACTTAAAATTGTAATATCCATTAATCTATCAACCCATCCGGTATTTCAACTTTGACCTCTTTATTTTCAAGGTCAACTTCTTTAATTACATCATCAATATAAGGCAATAAAATTTCCTTATACTTTGGACTCTTGACGACCCAAACATCATTGGAACCTAATTCCATGATTTCGGTGATTTTGCCGACTTCGCCTAAATCTTTGTCAATCACATTCAAACCGATAATTTGACTGTATAAAAATTCGCCATCTTCTAAGTCGCTAGCTTCTTCACCATTAGCAAACAATTCTGATTTAACGAACTTTTCAACATCATTAATATTGTCATAGCCTTTTAATTTAACTAGAACAAAATTTTTGTGTGGACGTGATGATTCAACGACAAATTCAGTTTTATCTTTCAAGAACAACTTTGCACCTGATTTAAAACGATCTTTAGGAAAATCAGTAATTGGGATTACCCTTAATTCGCCTTTAATACCATGAGTATTTACGATAGTACCAACACGATATAATTTTTCAGTCATTTTTCCTCCGTGAATAAAAATGGAACCACGACAATTGTCTGGTCCCATTAAAAATTACTATTTTGTAAATTTGCTTTCGTGGAACTTTTGCATAATTCCGTGTTGTTTCAACAAGTGACGAACAGTATCTGAAGGTTGTGCACCTTTGTTTAACCATTCAACGATCTTGTCATCATCCAACTTGATTTCTTCTGGTTGTGAAATTGGGTTGTAGTAACCAACTTGTTCGATAAAGCGACCATCACGTGGTGAACGTGAATCTGCAACTACCAATCTGTAAAATGGTCTTAACTTACTACCCATACGTTTCATTCTGATTTTAACTGACATATGTTTGTTTCCTCCTAAATACTTAACTTTGTTAGTATACACAAAAAAATAGATGCTGTAAAGTTTTTTTCTTGACAGCATCTATTTTTTTTATGATTTAAAACGTTTAATCTTCTTTAAGCGCTTCTTCTTTTTCTTTTTATTACGACGAACCATCGACTTCATAGCCATCTTACCTAATCGACCTTGAACACCATTTCCCATCAATTGTTCCATCCCGGCCATGTTACCTTTACTCATCTTATTCATCATGTCACGGGATTGCTTGAATTGCTTGATCATCCGGTTAACGTTTTGAACGCTTTGACCAGAACCAGCCGCAATTCTACGACGACGTGAAGGGTTCAAAAGATCTGGATCTTCACGTTCTTTAGGTGTCATAGAATAAACGATAGCCTTCAAATGGGCAATATCTTTTTCACCAATATTGATATTAGCCAAGGCAGGATTATTAGCCATTCCTGGAATCATCTTCATCAATTCATCCAAAGGACCCATTTTTTGAATTTGATCCATTTGATCAATAAAGTCGTTGAAATCAAAACTGTTTTCACGAATCTTTTCGGCAACTTCTTTAGCTTGCTTCTCATCGTAATCAGTTTGAGCCTTTTCAATCAAGGTCAACATGTCACCCATACCAAGGATACGGTTAGCCATACGGTCAGGATGGAAAACATCTAATTGATCGAGTTTTTCACCTTGTCCAATGAACTTGATTGGCTTACCAGTAACGGAACGAATTGAAAGTGCGGCACCACCACGTGTGTCACCATCTAACTTCGTCAAAACGACACCAGTAATATCTAGTTGTTCGTCAAATCCATGAGCAACTTTGGCAGCCACTTGACCAGTCATTGAATCAGCAACGAACAAGATTTCATTCGGATGTGCCAAATCTTTGATCTTTTGAAGTTCTTCCATCAATTGTTCATCGATTTCCAAACGTCCGGCCGTATCAATAATTACATAGTCATTTTTATTTTCTTTCGCCACTGCCAAACCGTTTTTAACGATTTCTACTGGATCATTATCAGTTCCCTCGTCATAAACTGGTACGTCAAGTTGTTGACCAATAGTCTTCAATTGTTCGATAGCAGCAGGACGATAAACATCTCCGGCAATGAACAATGGACGAGCCTTGTCATTTGTCTTCAAACGATTAGCTAATTTACCAGCTGTAGTAGTTTTACCAGCACCTTGGAGACCAACCATCATAATAATCGTTGGAATGTGTGGTGCCTTATTCAATGGAACTGCTTCCTGTCCCATCAATTTAGTTAACTCTTCATCAACAATCTTGATAACTTGTTGTGAAGGAGTCAAACTTTCCATTACTTCTGCGCCCAAAGCACGTTCACGAACAGTCTTAACGAAAGTCTTAACAACGTCAAAATTGACATCGGCTTCCAATAAGGCCATTCGAACTTCACGCATTACTTTACGAACATCTTCGTCAGAAAGCTTACCTTTTCCCTTTAAGGAAGAAAAAACTTTTTGTAAACGTTCGCTTAATCCTTCAAAAGCCATACTCTACTCCTACATTTCATTTATTTTTGAAATTCTTTGTACTAATGCTAATAATTCTTTATCATCAGCATATTTAGTTTGAACCAATTGACTGAGATTTTTTGAAATATCATCAATTTCTTGAGTTTTCTCAACTAAACCGAGTTCTTTCTCAAATGATTCTAACAAATTGACAGACCGATGCAAGTTATCTAACACCGCTTGTCTAGAAACATCTAATTGTTCAGAGATTTCACTGAGTGAAAAATCTTCTACATAATAAAGATCCATATAGCGGCTTTGCTTTTTCGTCAATAATGAATGATAAAAATTATATAACAGATTGATTCGAGTCGTTTCATCAATATCCATTATTTATCAGAGGCTCCAACAATCAAATCCTTGAACAAACCGTAAATGAATTTCTCTGGGTCAAAGTCACGTAAGTCATCCATTTGTTCACCAAGACCAACTAATTTAACTGGAATGTGCAATTCATTTCTGATTGCCAAGACGACACCACCTTGGGAACTTCCATCCAATTTAGTCAAAACAATCCCGGAAACCTCAGTTGTTTCGTTAAATTGCTTGGCTTGACTCAAAGCATTTTGTCCCGTTGAACCATCGAGTACCAACAAGACTTCTTGTGGTGCATCTGGCAATTCACGAGTAATGACACGTTTGATTTTTTCTAGCTCACGCATCAAACCTTCTTTATTTTGCAAACGTCCGGCCGTATCAACTAACAAGATATCAAAATCTTCATTGACTGCTCGTTGAACAGCATCGTAAACGACTGAAGCCGGATCAGTGTGAGCTTTACTTGCTTGAACAGGAACATTTACACGTTTACCCCATTCTTGCAATTGTTCGATAGCACCAGCTCTAAATGTATCACCAGCTGCCAACAAGACTTTTTTACCTTCTGATTGATAACGATGAGCTAGTTTTCCGATAGTGGTAGTTTTACCAGCACCATTAACACCGACAAACAAGAAGATAGTAGGCGTCTTATCAGTACTGAACTTCAAATCGTTATCTTCATCCTTGCCTTCTTCACCGTACATATCAACTAACTTACGCACAATAACGTTAGATACATCGGATTTCTTCTTAGCGTTTTCTAACTTAACTTCCTCACGTAACTCATCAGAAATACGCATTGCAGTTTCATAACCGACATCAGATTCAATCAACAATTCTTCCAAATCATCAAAGAAATCTTCGTCGACACTTCTAAAGTTAGCTAAGAAATGATTTAAACGAGAACTAAAGGAATTACGACTCTTTTTTAAACCTTCATCGTATTCTTTGACATCATCCTTTGGCTTTTCAGCTTCTTCAGTTTCTTTGGATTCTTCAGTAGCTGGCTCAGTAGTTTCTTCTTCAGTCTTTTCATCTGATTCAGAAACTTCCTCTGGAGCTGATTCTTCTGGAGTGCTTTCTGGTTCTTCCTTAACGGTTTCAGAAGTCTGCTCAGGTTCAGCTTCAGAATTTGTCTCTGATTCTACCGTTTTTGATTCAGGTTCTTCAACAGTAGGTTCTGCTGGTTCGGGCTTTTCTTCAACTATTGATTCATCTTCAGTAGCTTCCTCTGGTTGAGCCTCTGTCGTAGATTCTTTTTTCTCTTCAGGAGAAGCTGATTCTGGTTTTGAGTTTTGGTCAGATTCAGGGGCTTGTTCTGAAGATTTTTTCTTTAGTTCTTTTTCTTCAGAATCATCTTTACCGGTAAAAGCTTTTTTAATTCGATCAAATAATCCCATTATTTTCTCCTATTCTTTGACTTTAACTGATAACATTCTGGAAACACCAGATTCTTCCATAGTTACACCATACAAACGATTTACGTTCATCATAGTTCCTTTACGGTGAGTAATAACGATGAATTCAGTATTGTCATCATATTGATTTAAATAATTAGCAAAACGATAAACGTTAGCATCATCAAGTGACGCTTCAACCTCATCCAAGATACAAAATGGAACTGGTTTGGCTTTAATAATTGCAAAGAGCAAAGTAATTGCCGTTAAAGCTTTTTCTCCACCGGATAATAGACTTAGTCGTTGGAATTTCTTCCCGGGTGGCTGAGCAATAATTTCAATTCCTGATTCCAATAAATTATCGGGTTCAGTTAAAACTAACTTAGCACGACCACCAGCAAACATTTCTGGGAAAATTTTCTCAAAGGCTTCTGATACTTCATCAAATGTCTTCTTAAATCTTGTCGTTACTTCTTTATCCATTTCCGACATCGTGTCTAACAACTGACTTCTAGCTTGTAAGAGGTCATTTTGTTGTTGTGTCAAAAATTCATAACGATCCTTGACCTTGTCATAATCATCAATAGCCGACAAATTAACGGTTCCTAATTCCTCAATTCCCATTTTGAGCAATCGTGCCTCTTTCTTCAAAGCTTCTGGATCGTAGTCTCCACGCTTTAAATCTTGAAGCGATGCTTCATAAGTCAACTGATAATCTTGCGACAAGGTATCCAAGCGACTGTCGATTTGGTTGGACAACTTAGTATTTTGAATTGCCAATGATTCTTGCTGATCAGCTGCTGCTTTTTGCAAATCAAAATTACGTTGTGCCTTGGAATTTAACTCAGTAGACAAAGCTTGCTGCTTTTCACGCTCAGCTTTTAACTTAGCTACAACATCTTGCAAATCTTTAATTTCAGTTTGACACTCTTTGATACGATTTTTAACTTCAGTATTACTTAAATCTAACTGATTCTTTTCTGAATCTAGGTCATTTAGCTTACCTTGTAATTCAGAAATCTGTTCAGTTGCTTGAGAAATCGATTCCTTCAAATAGCTATTTTGATCGGATTCATTCGCATGATTATTCTTGATAACTGCTAATTTAGTTTGTAATTCTTGCTCTTGATGATTGATTTTATTGAGCTGTGTATCAAAGTCAGTCAACAATTTTTGCTTTTGATCAATTTCTTGTTGAGTAGCAGTAATTTCTTTTTGAATCTTCTCAGCTGTGGCCTTTTGCGTAGCCAAATCTTGATTGATTTGTGCTTGCTCTTCTTGATTCTTGCTCAAATTGTATTTGATAACATCTAAACGTTCACTAAAATGCTTTTCTTCACTTTGAGAAGTTGAAATTTCATTTTCAAATTTACTCTTAGACTGGTTGAAATTAGCAAGCTTTGCATCAATACGTTTCTTTTCGGCATTGAATTGTACCAATTGATTTCTTAAATCTTGAACTAGTGCTTGTTTTTGATCCATCAACAATTCTTGTTTAGAAAGTTGCTTAGTCAAATCTGCTAACTCATCTTTTCGACTCAAAATACTTGAATTAACACGACGTTGTTGTCCACCAGTTAAAGAACCACCAGCATTAACAACATTTCCATCTAAAGTAACCACGCGGAATTTGCGATTAACTGCTGCTGAGATACTTGTTGCATCATCGATATTTTTAGCAACTAATAAATTACCCAAAATATTCTTAACAATATTCTCAACTTTTCCATCATAGGTCACTAAATCACTAGCGACTCCAACAAAACCTGTGACCCTTTTAGCTTTGTTCAAATCATTAGTGTTGATGGTACGAGCTTGGATAATGTTAAGTGGTAAGAAAGTCGCACGACCGCCGCGATTTTGACGTAAGTAAGCAATGGCATGTTTAGCAGCCACTTCATCTTCAGTTACGATCGATTGCAATTGATTGCTGACAACAGTTTGAATAGCCAATTGATAATCTTGCGGTACCGAAATGAGTTCTGCAACGGCACCAACGATTCCGGAAAGACGTGCTTTATTATTTAAAACATTCTTAGCACCTTCGAAGAAACCAGCGTGTTCTTGTTCCATATTTTCGAGAACTTTTTTACGAGCTTTAATTTCTTGAAGGTTTTCTAAAATCTTCAGATAGTTATTATTTTCATTCTTACCCGTTTCCGTAATTTCTTGAATTGATTTTTCTAACTCTTGATTGCGTGTCAAAAGTGCTTGATTATCATCAACTAATTTTTTGATTTCAGCATCAATTTTTTGATGATCTTCTTTATAACTTTCTAATTTAGTCGTTACTTCTTTAAGTTGAGAATTTTGTTCAGAAATCCCCGCATTGATTCGTTCTAATTGTCTTTGCGAAAATTTTTGTTCATTATTATTCGTTACTTGGTCTTGGAGAAGATTGACGTAATCAGTTCTTAATTGGGCAATATTATCCTTAATATCAGCTGGTGTCTTTTGTTTCAATTGCTGTAAATCTTTTAATTTCTTTTCAAAATCAGTGATTTTTTCTAGACATTGGGCTAATTTTTTATTTGATTCAACCAACTTTGCATCGTTTTTTACTTTTTGTTCTTCAACTGATTTCAATTGATTGGTCAAAGTCAACTTTGTCGTCGAATTAAAACCGGTTCTTTCATCGGCGACGGCAATTTTACTATTGTAAATTTCTAAGGTTTTCGTTACTTCAACTAATTTAGCCTGTTTTTCATCTAGTTGATTGGTTAAAGTTCTAACGGCTTGGTTATTATCTTCTACTTGTTGGTTAGCCTGTGTTACTTGTTGAGAGATATTTTGTAAGCTAGTTTTGACTTCTCGTAGCTCTTTGTCGATTTGATGTTTTTGATTTGATAAATCTCTAATTTCAATCGTTAAGATTTTTTGATAAATATCATCGTACTTACTCTTTTGTTCTTTGTAATCACGAGCAATACTAGCTTGTTTCTTTAGTGGTTCAACTTGTTTTGACAATTCTGAAACAATATCAGAAACACGATGTAAATTGTCAGTTGTATCGGATAATTTATTTTCAGCCTGTTGCTTTTTTTGCTTAAATAAAGACACACCAGCTGATTCTTCAATAATACTACGTCTTTCCACTGGCTTACTGTTAAAGATTGCTTCAACTCGACCTTGGGAAATAATTGAAAATGATTGTTTACCCATCCCAGAATCCATGAATAATTCAGTAATATCACGTAAACGACAATTCTTATTATTGATCAAAAATTCCGTATCACCATTTCTAAAGAGCCGACGACAAATTACAACTTCATCTTGAGTTGTTTTTAATTCTTTATTGCGATTATCAAATTCCAAAATTACTTCCGCACGATTCATTTGGGGACGAGTCGCACTTCCAGCAAAAATCACATCGACCATTTTGTCTCCACGTAAACTCTTTGCTGATTGTTCACCCATTACCCAACGTATGGCTTCAGTAATATTTGATTTTCCACTCCCGTTGGGTCCAACGATACCTGTGATTCCACTTGTGAAATCAATCTTCGTTTTATCAGCAAATGATTTAAACCCATTGATCGTTAATGATTTTAATGGCATAACTTAACTCCTATAATTCATCTAATGCTCTTTTGGCTGCCATTTGTTCAGCATGTTTCTTGCTGTATCCAAGTCCCTTGGACAAAATCTTACCGTTAGCAATTAGTTCAACTTTAAATTTCTTATCGTGATCAGGACCTTCTTCATCAATCACCTTGTAATCGATTTCGACTTCACCTGATTGTTGTAATTTTTCTTGAAGATGTGTCTTAAAATCAGTATCTTCAGAAAATTCACCTGAATCAATATGTGGATAAACTACTTTTTTCAAAAATTCATTAACAACTTCATTACCTTGATCCAAGTACAAAGCTCCGTTAAAGGCTTCAAAAATATCCTCAAGCAAAGTATGTCTTTGACGGGCACCTTGTTTTTCTTCACCTTTACCAATCAACAAATACTTATCGATTTGGATTTCTTTGGCAAAACGAGCAAAGCTGTCCGTTCTGACAATATCTGATCTTAAACGTGTCAATTTACCTTCTGGCAATTCTGGGTACTTTTCAAAGAGATAGCGGGAGATATTGATTTCCAAAACTGCATCCCCCAAAAATTCTAGACGTTCATAATCCCCAATGCCAAGCCCTTTATGCTCGTTATCAAATGAGGAATGTGTCATAGCTCTTTGAACTAGTTTTTTATTGTTAAACTTGATTCCATACTTTTCATCTAAAAATTCTAAAAATTTTGGATCTAACATAACGTGTCCCCTTTCCAATAATATTAATTATACTAAACTTTTCTATTAAATAATTAGCTGGATAAAAAAATAAGACCGCTTGGCCTTAAATTTCGTTATTGTATTGATTAAAATTGCCATCGTCCGTTCGGCCCTGGAAAACGCTGGAATGCTGTGGGCACGACTTGGAGCCTTTTAAGCTTAAACCGGGCAAAGTCTTCAAGCTCGACCTTTCACTAGGCAATTAATTGCCAAGAGAAATTTCACGGCTGAGCATTTTCCAGGGCTCTCACTCCCGATTAAATAGTGGTTTCTAAATTTATTTCATTTAACTGATTGAAATAAACAGTGATATCACCATTCAATTAATGCAAATCCAATGTTATTAAAATAAATAATTGAAACTAGTCGGTAGCAAAAGTTCTGTGATGGCTCAGCCGCCAAATTATTCTTAGCGATTTATCGCTTAGAATAAGACCGAACTTGGAAACAATACGCCTTTGTTCCATGTATTGGTTTCAAGTCGTGTCGGCAGCGTTCCAGCCAATCACAGAGCTTTTGCGGACGACGGCATACTTAACCAAAATTCAAATAAAAATCTTATCCTTGATGTGAAGAAATATAGCTAACTGCTTCACCAACTGTTGTAATCTTTTCAGCATCATCATCAGGAATTTCTGAACCAAACTCATCCTCAAGTTCTAGTACAAATTCCACAAGGTCGATAGAATCTGCATCCAAATCTTTTGTAAATGATGTTTCTTTAGTAATTGTTGATGCATCTACTTCAAATTTGTCAGCAATCAATGCTTTGATTTTGTCAAATACAGCTTGTTCTGTCATAAAAACTCTCCCTATTTTTCGGCGTTCATTTTTTCGAAATATTTATTAGCTTTGTTAATTGTATCGTTAGTTAACATATCATAAATTTGTTTAACAGTATAATAGACTGTCTTACTGTCAGCTGCACCGTGGGCTTTGATTACTGGAGATTTCAAGCCTAACAATACGGCTCCACCAGCTTGAGAAGTATCAAACATCTTACGCATACCCTTTAGTGATGGACTAACGATAGCTGCACCCATTTTAGTAAAGATACCATTATTTAGCAAGGCGTCCTTTAATTGCTTCAACAATATCGTTGCTGTTCCCTCAGTAGCCTTCAAGGCAGCGTTTCCAGTGAATCCGTCAGTTACGATGACATCCGCAACTCCGGCTAAAATATCGCCAGATTCTACGTTTCCGATAAAGTTGATGCCTTCAGTTTCTTTTAAGAGTTGATAAGCTTCTTTGTGCAAAGTATCACCCTTGTCATATTCAGTTCCGTTGTTCAACAAAGCAATTCTTGGTTGGTCGATTTTTTTAACATCGTGCGCATAGATTGAACCCATAATGGCCCATTGTTGTAAGTAACTTGCTTTTGCTTCTGCATTAGCACCAACATCGAGCATATTAACTCCATTAGTAGAATTAGTAACTGGCAAAGTTGGCATCAATGCTGGACGAGACACTTGTTTGATACGTCCAACGATAAAGATTCCACTAGCCAACAAAGCTCCAGTATTACCCAATGAGAATAAGGCATCGTTTTCGCCGTCTTTGACTGATTTAGCAGCCAAGACCATTGAAGCATTTTTCTTAGTTCTGATAGCCCTAACTGGCTCATCAGTTCCAAGGATTTCTTCATCGGTGTGAACTATCTTGATTCTTTCGTCATTTTGCAAATACTTCTTAATTTCTGATTCTTTACCATAGAGAACGAATTCTAAATCTTTCCACTCATCGCGAGCTTTTTCGATTCCCTCAACAATTACTTTAGGAGCGTTATCGCCACCCATAGCATCAACAGCTATTTTCATATTTTTCCCTCACTAATCAAAATTATTTAGTTGATCATATTCTTCATTAATAAACGACTTCAAATTTTTAGTCTCTGGACTATTGAATAGTTTCTCATCATTAAACAAGCGACTAGCCTCTTCTTGAGCCACTTCCAAAATATTGATGTCATTGATTGGATTACCAATTTTAAATTCTGGCAAACCTGATTGACGATTTCCCAATAAGTCACCAGCACCACGCATTTTCAAATCTTCTTCAGCTAGAACAAAGCCATCATTAGTTGAAGTCAAAATCTTCATTCGCTCAGCTGCCGATTCATTCTTAGGGTCAGCAATCAAAATACAATAAGATTGTTTATCGCCACGACCAACACGGCCACGTAATTGGTGCAATTGTGATAATCCGAATCGATTAGCATCATAAATCACCATTACTGAAGCATTCGGAACATCGACACCAACTTCAATAACAGTTGTCGATACCAAAACATCGATTTTCTTATCGCTGAAATCATTCATAACGGCTTCTTTTTGGTCATTTGGCATCTGACCATGCAATAAACCGATCTTATATTTTTTACCAAATAATTCTGTAAATTTATCAAAAATCAATTCAGCATTTTTTAAGTCCATTGTTTCTGATTCAGAAATCAACGGTGTAACTACATAAACTTGTGAACCCGTTTGCAATTCTTTAGCCACAAATTGATACATCTGTTCAATCTTTTGACTGCGAATCCAATAAGTTTCAATTTTCTTACGACCAGCAGGCAATTGATCAATTCTTGAGACATCCATATCACCATAAGTCGTAATTGCCAAAGTTCTAGGAATCGGTGTTGCAGTCATCGCTAAAACGTCGGGATTGTCGCCTTTTTGCCGCAGTGCTTTTCTTTGATTAACTCCGAAACGATGCTGCTCATCAATTACGATAAAGCCTAAATCTTTAAACTCAACACTGTCTTGTATCAAAGCATGAGTTCCAACCACGATATTAGTCTTACCATTTAAAATATCGCCGGCGATAAAATCATGTTCTTTTTTTGTCAAAGAACCAGTTAACAGAGCAGTTCTTATCTTCAAAGGCGTTAACAACTTACTGATTTTGTCAAAATGTTGTTGAGCCAAAATTTCAGTTGGTGCCATGATGGCTGCTTGATAACCTGCTGTCACCGAAGCCAACATAGCAATTACTGAAACAATCGTCTTACCAGAACCAACGTCTCCTTGCAACAAGCGATTCATATGATGATCAGAAGCCATATCTTGCAAAATTTCTTTTACAACGCGATTTTGAGCATCAGTCAGCTTGAATGGCAAGCTCTGGATGAAGTCATCTAAGAACTTTTGATCGTATTTTTCAACGATACCGATATTTTTGTTATCGTCATTTCGTTTGATACTTTGCAAACCGCATTGGAACAAGAAGAACTCTCGAAATTTGGCACTTCGTCTGGCTTCTTCACTTTGTTCTTCATTTTTTGGAAAATGAATTCCCGAAACAATCTGTTCATCATCCAATAATTTATATTTCAGTCGCAAGTAACTAGGAACAACCGTATCAATTTGATCATGATATTTCTCAAAAGCTACTTTAATCAGATTGATCAGTGTTTTTTGATGAATATTTTTGTTAACAGAATAAACTGAATCGACTGAATTATCATTAATGCCGATTACTTTCATGCCCATTAAGGAACGGCGATTGGCATTCCATTTGCCGTATACAGCAGCATCATTACCTGTTTTAAACTTATCTTTTAACCAAGGCTGATTAAAAAAAGTCACCATGATTGATTCATTATCAGTCATCAAACGAACATTTAGACGTGTTTTCTTGTAGCCAAAGCGTGATACGACTGGTTCACTGGCAACTACGCCTTTAACAAGGATTTTTTCTTGATCCACTGCGTCATCTAAAGATTTGGCCTGCATATCTTCATAACGAAAAGGGAAATAAAACAGCAAGTCATAAACGTTGTTGATTCCTAATGACTGTAACGCCTCTAACCGTTTCGGCCCAACACTAGGCAACTGCGCTAGTGACACCTTTCTTAAATCCATTTACATTCCCCTTTCCTTTGAAATTAAAAAAAGGCGTGACAAAACAAACGTTTCATCATTGCCTCCTTTAAAAAATTATTCAACCGAAATCAAATAAGGATAAACTGGTTGATCACCTTGGTGAATTTCTGTCTCTAAGTCATCATACTTATCATCTAAGTAGTCAGCAATCTTTTGAGCGTCATCTTGGTTGCCATCTTCACCGATTAAAATAGTGATTACTTCACTATCCTCATCAATCATCTTATCAAGCATTTTTTCAGTACCTGAAATGATATCTTCGTCGTCAACCAAAATCTTACCATCGACAATTCCCATGTAATGACCCTTAGTGATCTTTAGACCATCGATTTCAGTATCACGAATTGCTTGAGTAATTTGACCACTCTTAACTGTATCCAAAGAATCTTCCATGTTTGCTTCATTTTCTGAAAGTTCTGCATCAGGATTGAAAGAAAGCATAGCCGTCATTCCTTGAGAGATAGTCTTAGAACCAACGATTGCGACTGGAATATCAACTAAATCAACCGCTTGTTTAGCAGCCATAATGATATTACCGTTGTTTGGCAATACTAAGGCACGTTTAGCATTTGATTTATTAATGGCATCGACAATATCGTTAGTGGATGGATTCATTGTTTGTCCACCACTGATCACGTGCGTTACACCTAAACTCTTGAAGAGTTCTGTCAAGCCGTCACCAGATGAAACAGCGATAACTGCATAGTCAATAGCTGCTTGTGGTTGTGCTTCTGGTGTCATTGGTTCGTCATCATCAACGATTGTTTCATGTTGCAAACGCATATTATCAATCTTGATTTTTGAAAGTGAACCGTATTTTCTACCAGCTGCCCAAACTTTGTAAGGATAGTTAGTGTGAACGTGAACTTTAACAACTTCATCATCTGAAACGACAATTAAAGAGTCACCGATTTTATCTAAATAACTACGTAACTTATCATTTTCAAATTTTTCATCAGAAGTTGGATTCTTGCCCAGTTCAACCATCATTTCTGTACAGTAACCATTTTTGATCTCATCTGTATTGAACTGACCTTGAACGGATTGGTGGTGGTTAGCATTGACCATTTCAGCCATGTCTCTTTCATCAGGGACATATTCTTCTTCGTCACTGGCAACGCCACTTAAACCTTCTAAAAAGCCTTCATAAATAAAGACTAAACCTTGACCACCAGAGTCAACTACACCAACTTCTTTTAAAACTGGCAATAGTGATGGTGTCTTTTCTAGTCCTACTTTAGCTCCGGCTACAACAGCTTTTAAGATTTCTACTGTATCATTAGTTGTCTTAACTTTTTCCATAGCAGACTCAGCACCGAATCTAGCAACTGTCAAAATTGTTCCTTCAACAGGTTTCATAACTGCTTTATAAGCGGTTTTTACACCGTCATCAAAAGCCTTAGCCAAATCCATCGCTGTCAAAGACTCTTTATCTTCGATACTCTTTGAAAAGCCACGGAAGATTTGTGATGTAATAACACCTGAGTTTCCACGAGCACCCATCAAAAGTCCTTTTGCAAGAGCTTTTCCAAGTGTTCCTACGTGATTACTCTCTGATTCATTTACGGCCTTAAAACCGCTTTGTATAGTTAAGCTCATATTGGTTCCGGTATCGCCATCAGGAACCGGAAAGACATTAAGTGAGTTTACAAACTTAGCATTCTTTTCAAGTCTGTGCGATGCAACACGCACCATATCTGAAAATTCTTTTTTTGTAATTAGTTCTTTGCTCAAAAGTTTCCCCTCCAACCAGCTTTACCTATTCGATATCGTCCAGAACTTTAATTCCTTGAACATAAACGTTAACAGTGCCAGCTGGCGTTCCAAGCATTGTTTCTAGGTTATATTTTACTTTTTCTTTTAAATTTTTCGCTACTTCGGATATTTTAATACCATATCCAACGATTATGTAGACATCAACGGCCAGTTTACCATCTTCTTGATGAATAACTACACCTCTAGAAAAGTCCTCACGGTTCAAAATCGTATTCATCCCGTCACGTAGTTGGTTCTTACTTGCCATACCTACGATACCGTAGATATCAGAAGCAGCACCGCCGACAATTGTAGCAACAGTATTTGTTGAAACTTCAATTTCACCATGTTTTGTTTTAATTGTAACTGCCATCTCTGGATCCTCCTATTCATGGACCAAATCTATCATAAACAATAAAATTCTATCATAGCAACAAATCTAATTAAAGAATTAAACTAGATAAAAGTCGATTATTCCATAATTACTCTATTGCTTTAACCTTTTATATATGGTAAATTAGTCAGGTGATATTTTAAAGAAAAACATGTAGCCAAAGGAGGTCGGTCCCATGGCAAAAGATATTATTACAGGCCGTAAAACAGTGTTCGGTAACAAACGTTCACACGCTCTTAACCAATCAAAACGTTCTTGGAAGCCAAATTTGCAAAAAGTTCGTATCATGGTTGATGGTAAGCCAAAACGTGTATGGGTTTCAGCTAGAGCATTGAAATCAGGAAAAGTTACTCGTGTATAATTATCACTTAATAATTTAAAAGAGACTAACATTTATTGTTGGTCTCTTTTATTTTATCCTATAATAATCAACTAAGGGAGGGATTTTATGAAAATCACTATTGGCACTCAAAAAAATAATGACGAAGAATTGATGCAAGCTATCGTCAACGCCAAAGATGGCGACGTAATCGAACTGCTGCCTGGAACTTACTTTTCCAGAAATAATCCCTTTATTTGTACGATCAGACGTGATATTTCATTCATCGGTAAAACTTCAAATAAAGAAGACATTAAACTGTATTGTAGTTTCACAGTTGGCGCTAAAAATACTTTGATTTTTAAAAATTTAAGTATCATCTACCCTGCAAACGATGAAAATACCATGTCAGCTTACGACGGGGCTAGAGTTTATGGACAAAACATTATCATTGACCGGCAAACGAGTGACTATTGGGATACGATCTATGGACAAAATGCCTATTTTTCATTTAAAGATTCAAAAATTTTAACTGGTAAAAAAATTAAAGCTATCGGCTTGTCTTTAGAAAAGAGCCAATTATTCGCTGACAATACCGAATTTCAATTATTATTTCAAAAAGATTCCACGGTCTATTTAAAGGATTGTACTATTTTGCATAAATTTGAATTACGCCAAGGTTCAAAAACTTTCTTTAAAAATTTGACGATTGATTCAACTACTACCGACTATAAAAATGACTTAGCGGTTAAGACTAAATCTCAAATCAGTGGCAATGATCTTATTTTCGTAAACGATAAACCACAAGTAAGAATTTTGGAAAGTCAATTTGATGTTGATGACTTTCAACCAGAAACGGAGCAAATTGATTTTAAGTTCGATAAGAAATCAAAAATCAGCATTGATGGAAAAAATCTAAAAAAATAAATCTCGATAAAATGTAATTACATTCTATCGGGATTTTTTATAGTCTGTCTAAACTTTGTGCTAAATCATCAATCAAATCACTCACATCTTCAATTCCGACTGACAATCTAACTAATTGATGTGTGATACCAGCCTTTAATTGCTCTTCAGGTGAAAGTTCAGCATGAGTCATCTTGTAAGGCAACTCAATCAAACTTTCGACAGCACCCAAGCTAACAGCCAGTTGAATCAATTTGGTCCCCTCGACAAATTTAGTTGAATCCAATCCGTCGGCTAATTCAAAAGAAACGATACCACCAAAACCATCAGCTTCTTTAGCAGCTATTTCATGATTCTTACTACCAGCAATACCAGGATAATAAATCTTAGCAATTTCTGGACGAGTCTGTAAAAATTCGACAATCTTTTGAGCATTACTCAAGTGACGATCCATTCTCACTGACAATGTTTGAATCCCACGACGTACTAAATTGGAATCTTCAGGAGATAAAGTTGACCCAATAGCATTTTGATTGAAATAGATTTTATCGGCAATGTCTTCATCCTTAGCGACGGCAATACCAGCAATTACATCTGAGTGACCACTGAGATATTTCGTGGCTGAATGAATCACAATATCAGCACCTAAATCTAGTGGTCGTTGTAAATATGGTGATAGAAACGTATTATCAACGATCGTCAAAAGATTATTAGCCTTAGCTACTTTACTTACGCCAGCAACACTTGTCACGTGCAACAAAGGATTGGTAAAACTTTCAAAATAAATTGCCTTCGTATTAGGTTTGATTGCCTGTCGAATTTCATCTAAATTCTGAGTATCGACAGCAGTAAATTCAATCTGCCAACGTTTAAAGAATTCATTGATAATTCTAAAAGTTCCACCATAGATTTCCTTGCCGATAATCAAATGATCGCCTGGTTTAAAGATTGCCAACACAGCATGGATTGCCGCTGACCCTGAAGAAAAAGCAAAACCACGGCAGCCATTTTCCAACTGTGCTACTTGTTCTTCCAAATAATTTCTCGTCGGATTACCTGAACGTGCATAATCGTATTTTACCTTAGCATCAACTGATGGATAAATATAAGTTGAAGAATTGTAAACTGGAACGTTGACTGCCCCAGTATTGTTATCATTTTGTGGTTCGCCATGAACCAATTTTGTATTAAAACTTGTCATATTAATCCTCCATAAATCAAATTCACAAACTACTCTGTTATCTCACACGAGTTACTATTAGACAATAAAAATATTCATAATGGAAATTATTTGACTTATCCCTACCCCCTACGAGTAAACTATTACTATATTAATGAGGAGGAAACAAATTTATGAGTAAAATTATTGCTGTAATGGCTAATGATGTCGAGGATATCGAATACACATCCCCTAAAAAGGCTTTGACTGACGCAGGTAACGAGGTAACCCTAGTTGGAACTAAAGCTAATGAAAAATTAGTTGGTAAACATGGAACAGAATTTACCGCTGATAAGGGTATCGATGACATCAATGCTGATGATTATGATGCTTTACTAATTCCTGGTGGTTTTTCACCTGATAATCTTCGTGCTGATGAAAGATTCGTTGAACTTGCTAAGAAATTTATGCTTGCTGATAAAGCTATCTTTTCAATCTGCCACGGTCCACAACTTTTGATGCAAACAGGCTTAGTTAAGGGTAGAACTTTAACTTCATATAAGACTGTTCAAACTGATCTTTACTACGCTGGCGGTATCGTTAAAGATGAACCCGTAGTTATCGATCGTCACTTGATCACTAGTCGTACTCCTGATGACTTGGATGCCTTTAACAAAGCTATCGTTAATGAATTACAATAATTATCTAAAATAAGCTAGCCAGTTATTTAAAATTGGCTAGCTTATTTTTTTAATTCATCGTCATTCCACCAGTAACGTTGATTCCTTGTCCCGTCATATAATCTGACAATGGACTAGCTAAGAACAACACGACATTGGCAACATCTTTGGGAGTTCCTGTCCGTCCTAGTGGTACCTGGCTGTTATCTTCTTTTTCGATATCATCAGCTGTTAAACCTCTAATTTTTGCACCATCTTTTCTTTCACGATGTTTCATTGAAGTTTCAATAATACCAGGACAAACTGCATTGACATTGATCTGGTCCTTAGCTACCTCGATTGCTAAAGTCTTCGTCAAGCCAAGGACAGCATGCTTAGAAGCAACGTACGCTGACATAGCACGATAGCCATTCTTACCAGCTTGCGAGGCTATCAAAACTACTTTCCCTGGACGCTTGGCAGCAACCATTAATTTGACAATGTACTTGCTGACTAAGTAAGTTCCACGAGTATTGACAGCTAAAGTCTTATCAAAATCACTCGTCTGACTATCAATCAAATAATCCATCGTCGAAATTCCAGCTACATTAACTAAAATGTTGGGAGTAAGATTTTGAGTTTTTAGTTGAGCTGCTAAATTTTTGACGCTAGTTTCATCACTGACATCGAGATGAATTTGATATTCGAAGTCATTCAATCGTTTCAAATCATTATTTTGATATGACAAATCAGCCGCAATCACAATTGCTTTTTCGTTTTGAAAAGTTGTCACTACCTCACGTCCAATACCTTGAAAACCACCAGTGACGAGGATAATTTTTTTCTCTAAAGATGTAAATAGACTCATGATTAACCTTCTTTACTAATTTAGATTACGTGACGTTCGTAAGGGTCGTTAGAAATTCCTTCTTCAAGAATCTTCTTTGACCATTCCTTAGCTGAGAACAATGAGTGATCACGATAGTTACCACAACTGTATTTGTCAGTTCCTTGAACGTCTTTCCATTCAATATTTTCGGCAATATCTGTCAAAGCACCTTTCAAAGCTTCTGCTACTTCAGTAGTTGAATGTTCGCCCCAAGTAATCAAATGAAAACCTGTACGACAACCGAATGGTGAACAATCAATTACGCCATCCAATCTATCTCTCAAAAGTCCAGCTAACAAATGTTCAATTGTATGTAAACCAGCAGTAGGAATAGCATTCTCATTAGGTTGTACTAGACGCAAATCATAATTTGAAATTGCATCGCCCTTTGCTCCGTGTTCTTCAGTAATCAAACGAACATAAGGTGCCTTTACCTTTGTGTGATCCAATGTAAAACTTTCAACTTTAGCCATAATAATTATCTCCTTAAAATTTTATTTATTTTCTAAATATGTTAATGGTTTATTAACTTCAATCTTAGTTCCGTAATACTTTTTCTTGATGTATTCTTGAATCTTCTTGTTGTGGTAGAGCTTAACTAGTTTCTTGTAGTTAGCATTATTTTTATTCTTATCAGCAGTTGCTAGGATATTGACGTTTTCTTTGGTACTTTGATCGATTTTTTCGTGGTAGATTGAATCGGTCAAAACATGAAGTCCACTTTCCAAAGCAACTGTATTAGAAATGAGAACTACTGGTACATCATTTAAAACTCTAGGACCGGTGGTATCATCGATTTCTTTGAATTTAAGGTTCTTAGGATTAGCAGTAATATCTTTGGTATTGTCTAAAGCTCCAAAACCTTTTTTCAAAGTGATCAATCCAGCTTCTTGTAATAACAACAAACCTCGTGATGTATTGGCAGGGTTGTTGGCGATAGCAATTGTCGTTCCATCGGGAATATCTTCCACACTCTTGTACTTCTTTGAATAAATTCCTAAAGGTTCCAAATAAGTTGTTCCTAAAGCAGCCAATTTTCCTTTAGGATTTTGTTTGTTGTAAGCCTTGTAATAAGACCATGATTGGAAAGCATTGACATCGACTTGACCTTGACTTGTGGCAGAGTTTAGTTGCGCCCCATCAGTGATTTCCTTAGTTTTGATATTCAAGCCTAATTTCTTAGCTTGGGAACTCTTAGCAATGTGTTCCCAAATATCTAGGTCGGATCCTTGTGAACCAACAACTATGGTATCGTCATCGGCCGCCTTTGATTGATTTCCACAGCCGACCAATAAAATAACCGACAGTGCTAAAAGTACTGTAACAATTAAACTTTTCCCTTTTCTCATTTCCTTCTCCTCCTCTATTCTAATAATCCTCTAATTTTTCATGTTGGTCTAAGCCATAGACTTTTCATAAAAATGCCTCCTCGATTGGTTAAATAATTAATATCAAATTCTGATGTTGATTATGGGGACTGAGCTACCCCAATACGTTGTGGGAAAATTAAAAGTCCCCTTCAACGCAAAATCGCCCCTACAAAACAGACCTAAATCTGAATTGTAGGGACGATTTCCCGTGATACCACCCTAATTTATACTTTGCTTACACAAAATACCTCAACGACACTAACATGTCCGGGATGATATCGCATCCTTGCGTACCTTTGGCTTGCACCTAGGTAAGACTCCAAGCTCATCTTCAATCAACGTTCGCTCCACCTTTTCACTATCCGATGGTCACTCTTCAAACTAATAGTTGATCTACTCTTCTCTTCAACGTCTAATAAGATTAATTAATTTTTAATCGTTTGATTGGTGATTAATTTACTCTAGTAGTTTTTCTTTGTCAACGTTATTTTGAAAATAATTTCCCTTTGGCATTTAACTTTACTTTAAAAACTTCCTCAAATCCCTGATTTAATAGGCATTAAAAAAAGACATCTTCCATCAGAAAATGTCTTAAATTTATTTTTTATCTTTACTTTGAATAACTGCCACAATACCACTTTCAAAGCTAAAATCAATTGTATCTTTTACAAATTCATTACTAGCCCAGCTAACGGGATGTGCCACACTATAATCATTTAATTTGTACTTTGCATCGAACAAATTTAAATGTGTCACGGGTCCCAAATTAACGAAAGCCACGTATTTCATTGAGTTCTCATGATAAATCGTATAACGACCAGGTTTGAAGAATCTAATCGTATTCGTGGCAGATTTATAATACAACTTATCATAAAAATCTAAAAATCTAGAGTCATATGGTAAGAATAAATTAACTAGAAAATGGTCGATTCGACCACCAGTAGCTCCATAAACGTAATATTCTTGGGCATTGTACTTTTCCCTAGCTGCTAATAAACACAACTCAGAATCCGTATCATCCTTTTCAGGGGGAAACTTTTCAAAGACTGGCACATTGTCTTGAAGAAGTTTTTGTTCTTTTTTACTGATAGAATCAAAATCTCCAATTGCAATTTCAGGAATTATTCCATTAGCCATCAAATGCAAACTACCTCGATCTGCTCCAACCCAAGGACCAGGGATACCCTTAATACTTTTACTTAATTCGTCAGGGTACTCGCTAGTAGGACCCCCTAGCAAAATATTTACTCGTTTCATTGTTTTGCTTCCACAGCCAAAGAACGAATATCATCGATTCTCTTTTCTAGACCAGCTTCACCATTGAACAAATATGAACCGGCTACAAAAATATCAGCTCCAGCTCTAGCACATTGACTGATTGTGTCAGCATTGATTCCACCATCGACTTCAATTTCAAAATTGTCATCAGCAGCTGTTTGACGCAATTGATCCAAACGTTGAATCTTCTTAGTCATTCCAGAAATGAATTTTTGTCCACCAAAACCTGGATTAACTGTCATAACAAGGATTTGATCAATAATTGGGAAAAGTTCTTTTACAGTTTCTAGTGGTGTTCCAGGATTAACAACTACCCCGGCACGTGCTCCGTAACTTTTTACCAAATCGATTGAGCGATAAATGTGTTGAGTACTTTCAGCATGGATCAAGACCGTATCAGCCCCTGCATCGATCACTGGCTTAATATAAGCATCTGGATTTTCCATCATCATATGAATATCCAAAGGCTTGTCAGTTACGCGACGCATCCCTTCAACCACGCTAGGACTAAAGGACATATTAGGGACAAAATTTCCGTCCATCATGTCGATATGGAAGATATCTGCTCCCGCTTTGTCAGCAGCTCTTACATCTCGTTCCAAGTTCATAATATCTGCAGATAAAATTGATGGTGCAATCTTTACTGTCATTAAAAATCAACTCCTCAATATCTTTTTTTGTACGAATTAATTTCATTCAAAAAGTAGAGATAATTGTCATAACGACTTTGCATTATCTGACCTTCTGAAAGTTTTTCTTTTACAGCACAGTTAGGTTCATTCACGTGGCGACAACCACGAAATTGACACATGTTACTGTACTTCAAAAATTCAGGAAAAAGCTTAGGCAATTCTTCAACAGCAATATTTTGTAGATCAATTGAAGAAAATCCCGGCGTATCAGCAACCAAGCCACCTTCAATATCAAATAATGAAACTTGGCGAGTTGTATGTTTACCACGATTCAATGTTTGAGAAATTTCTGCCGTAGCCAAACCTAAATCATGATCAATATGATTTAGTAACGTGGACTTACCAGCACCCGATTGACCTGTAAAGACTGTTACTTTGTCAGCAAATGTCGCTTTTAACTTCGATACTTGTTGATCATTATAACTGTCACGATCACAAAAGACTTGATACCCCGCATGATCACGATAACCTTCTAAAGTCGTCTTTAACTTTTCATATTGTTCATCAGATAATAAATCAGCCTTTGTTAAATAAATTACGGGTTCAATATCATTATGCTCGATATTTACCAAAATTTTATCCAATAAATTACTCGAAAAATTAGGTTCCGCTGCTGAAGTTACGACAATCGCTTGATCGACGTTTGCAATTGGCGGACGAACTAAACTATTCTCACGAGGTAATATCTCCAAGATATAGCCTAAATCACCTGTAGAATCAAAACTAACTTTATCACCGACTAAAGGCTTGATTTTACGCTTACGGAAATTTCCACGCGCCCTAGTCCGTATCAATTCGTTACTTTCATCATCTAAAACATCATAAAATCCACTGATTGATTTTATAATTCTTCCTGTTTTTTCCATACATCACCTATTGACTGAACCGCCTAATACAGTCTTATTATCACGTTCGACTATATAGGATCCTGTCTGTCCATCTTTTAAATTAAAACTTAATGTTACTGGTGTATCTTCACTAATAGTCATTGTCCGATATGGCGAATTAATGCTGTGCGTAGCATCTGAAATATAAATCGTAATACTGTTATCACCACTTTCGTCATAAGGAATTGTTATATCCTTAGTGACTGTCTTAGTAGTATTCGAACTAGTATTATTGTTTGAATATTCGTCATCGCTATCAGAGGATTTCTCTGGATCTGGACCCTTAGATATTACTACTGTCAAAGTAGCACCTTGATCAACAGTTGTATTTGCATCTGGTGATTGACTGATTAATAAACCTTCTTCAATATCACTAGAATATGCATACGAAGTATCAAGTCTCAAATGACTTTCAGTAGCATAATCTTGAATACTCTTTAAATTATAACCAGTTAAATCACGGACTTTGACCGTTTTTGGTTTAACCGTTTTTACTTTAGCAATCGTTATAGTTAATGGCTTGTCTTTAGTAACGACCTTTTTACCACTCTTGATACTTTGATCAATAATTATTCCGGCCGTATAGTCATTTGTCGCTTTGTAACGTATTTTTATCTTAAATCCACGTTTCTTCAAATTAGCGGAAACATCATCATAATCTTGGCCAATCAATTTTGGCATCTTGTAATATTTAGCACCTAAACTGACTACTAAATTGACATTAGCCCCATTTTTCAACTTCAAGCCTTTAGCGGGAACTGACTTAATTACATGACCAGCTTCAACATCGTCATCATTTTCTTTAGAAATATCGCCCGTAGTCAAATTAGAACTTTTGAGCATGACATTGGCTTGTTTGACCGTTAAATTGAATAAATCAGGAACTGTTGTCTCTTGATTACTCTTAATAACCATCGCGATGATAAACAAAATCAAAACGATAGGAATAATCGAAAGCATCAAAATCATTTTCTTTTTGTGACTCATTTTGGGCTTTTGTTTAACGGGAGCATCTTCTTCATGCTTTGTGTCCATAGGCTCCATTACACGAGTTTCTTCCAAATCATTGATTGGTGTTGGAATAAACTTCGGTTCGTCACTGCGTTCAGGCATCAGACATGTGTTCAAATCTTCGCACATTTCTTTAACTGATTGATAACGCTGATCAGGATCTTTAGCAGTAGCCTTCAATACAACATTTTCCAAAGGTTGAGGAATATCAGGATCGATTTTCTTCAAATCCGGCATTTCCTCTTTGGAATGTTTCAAAGCTACTGTCACAGCTGTATCACCAGTAAATGGCACGTGTTTCGTCAATAATTCAAACAAAACAATTCCTAAAGCATAGACATCGGACAACACTGTCGCTGGACGTCCCTTAATTTGCTCAGGAGACATGTAATGCACTGAACCTAATAAAGAGTTAGTCCGAGTAATTGAACGTTCACTCAAAGCTAAGGCAATTCCAAAGTCAGATACCTTAACTTGAATTGGGTCCTTTTTCTCATCAACCAAAATATTTTCTGGTTTTAAATCACGATGAATAATTCCATGTTCATGAGCATCAGAAACAGCCATACAAATCTGCTTCATAATATCAACTACTTCATGATATGGGATTGGAAAATGTGTGCGGATATATTTCTTTAAATTAGGACCGTCAACGTACTCGATAACGATGTATTGAACTCCGTTGTCATTACCAACATCCAAAACGTTGACGATATTGGGATTGGAGAGACCACTAGTTGCCTTGGCTTCACGACCAAATCTCCTTTTAACGGATTCATCATCTTGAAGATCATACCGTAACGCTTTAACAGCAACTTTACGGTTTAACAAAGTGTCATTAGCTAAATAAACATTAGCCATACCGCCTTCACCAAGCGTACCTAGAATCTCATAACGACCGCCTACTAGGTAACCTTTTTCCATCTAATGATTACCTCCGTCGTCCTTCGTAGAAAAGAGTAAGGCGGTAATATTATCTCTTCCACCGGCAGTATTTGCTTTGTCGATTAAAAGATGACATTTTGTCTCAAGACTCATCTTCTTGGATAAAATATCTTTAATTTCATTTTCTGGAACCATGTTAGTCAAGCCATCAGTACACAAAAGAATAATGGCATTATTAACCAAATCAAAATCTTTTACTCTTGGTTGAACCGTTTGTGACACACCAAGAGTTTGTGTAATGATATTTTTTTGCGGATGATTTTCAGCTTCTTCAGGACTGATTTGCCCAGTCTCCAAAAGTTCATGAACCAATGAATGATCAACACTCAATTGTTTCAATTCATCATTTGCATAAATGTAGCATCTTGAATCACCGACATTGACGACCATCATTTTGGATCCAACAAAAAATACGCCAACCATCGTCGTTCCCATACCGTTTAAATCATCAAATTGATTCGATACAGAGACGATTCGATCGTTTTCCTTACTTAATTCTCGAATAATCCATTCACGAAGTTCACTAATTTCGTCAACTTCTGATTCCTCAAAATTATGTCCTAAATGAGATACTGCCATGTCAGATGCAACATCTCCACCACGGTGTCCACCCATGCCATCGGCCACAATTCCAAAGACAATTCCTTTTTTGTTCTTGAAAACATTCACATAATCTTGATTGTTTTCTCTGAGTTTTCCAACATCAGTTAGTAACGCATATTCCATCAGTTTAGACCTTACCTCTTTAATTTTTTCTAACGAAAGTAGCTATAAAGAAACCATCTGTAAAGTAATCACTAGGTAGAACTTTTAACATGCCGTCTTTGACTGATTTGTCCATAACAGCTTCATGCTTAACAGGTTCAAGCTCAAAGTTTTTATGATCAGCTAAGAACTTCTTTACGACTGCTTCATTTTCTTCATCATCAAAAGTACAAGTACTAAAAACTAACTTACCATTGACCTCTAATAAATCAACCATACTATCCAAAATTTGCAATTGAACTCGTTGCAAATTCATCAAATCTTCTTCTTGGCGGAAATATCTTAATTCTGGTTTTCTTCTGATCAAGCCAAGACCGGAACATGGGGCATCGACCAAAATACGATCAAAAGTCGTATTCAAGACATCTTTAGCTTTTCTGGCATCAATTGCTCCAGTACTAATGATATCGCTATAGCCCATTCTTTGACTATTATCACGAATCAACTTGGTCTTGTGTTTATGAATATCTAAAGCCGTTACTTCACCATCTTTGATGTAGCTGGCAATATGAGTAGTTTTACCACCAGGTGCAGCACAGGCATCTAAAACTCGACTATCGGGTTTTAAATCGAGAGCTGGAGCAACAAGCATTGAACTTTCATCTTGAATCGTATACAAGCCATCTTTAAATTCATCAGTATTAACTAAGTTTCCACTCTCACAGATTAACCCAACTGAAGAAATTTTGCTTGGTTTTACATCAAAACCTTTGCTTTGAAGTGTCTTTTGTAAATTCGATACCGTCGTCTTATTAGTATTAACTCGAATAGATACGTGTGAAGGTTGATTAATTGACTTCAAAATTTCCTTAGTTTTAGCCATACCTTGTTGGTCGATAAACAACTGCACGAGCCAACGGGGAACACTATAAAACTTACTCAAATCATAGACAGTATCTTTACCAGACATTTCTCTAGCACCGTGACGTTGGAAGTTTCTCAAAACAGCGTTAACTAAATTACCAGCACCACGATTGGCCTTTTGTTTGGCAATTTCAGTTGATTCATTCAAAACAGCATGTTCTGGGATCTTATCGAGATATGATAGTTGATAAATTGCTGTTTGAAGTAATAAATCTAACCACAAGTCGAGTTTCTTATCCTTCAAATAAGGTTCTAGTTGATATTCCAAAACATATTTATGTTGAATAACGCCATAGACGATATTTGTCATCAAACGTTTGTCAACATCGGACATATCCGAGTTATTCAAAATATTATTGATTTCAATATTTGAATAGGCCTTATTTTTAAAAACTCTAGTTAATGCCTCTACGGCTAGTTCACGAGGATTATTTTTCATCAATTACTTGTTGTCCTTTTTCTAGATTTTTACCTAAACCATTCATATAGTTGGCAATATCCATAATTTTTTTACCAGCTGGTTGGATTTTTTTAATAGAAACACCTTGACCATCACCAGCAACGATAACCAATTTCTTTTTACTCAAATCTGCTACTGTGCCCACAGCTTGATTGGAGTTTAATTCAATTACTTCTGTCTTATATAATTTTGTTCTTTGACCATCTAACATCATCCAAGCACCTGGATCAGGACTTAACGCACGAATTTGATTAAAGACTGTTTCGGCAGGCTTAGTAAAATCAATATGTTCTTGTTCTTTAGAAATATTAGGCGAAAAGACTACCTTGTCTGGATCTTGCTTGATAGGATTGATATCACCACTTAGAATCTTAGGAATCGTATCCAACAAAAGTTCACGACCAACGATTGCCATTTTTTCAAATAAGCTACCATTGTCATCGTCTTTTTCAATTGGCAATTTCTCTTGACTAATAATATCTCCAGCATCCATCGCTTTAACCATATACATAATCGTGATTCCAGTTTCTTTATCACCATTTATTAGTGACCATTGAATTGGTGCACCACCACGATATTTTGGCAAAAGTGAACCGTGAACGTTGATAGCAGCTACTTTTGCTGATTCCAAAAAGCTAGTTGGCAAAAATTGGCCGTAAGCAGCCGTAATAATCAAATCTGCATGCAATGCTTTTAATTCTTCGACTTCTGGACTACCAGGCAATTTAGCAGGTTGGAAAAGTTTGATGTTTTCACTTTCAGCTACTAACTTAACTGGACTCTTTTGAAGTTTTTGTTTTCTACCAACAGGCTTATCAGGTTGAGTAACTGCAGCAATTACGTCATAACCTTCTTTTAGTAATCCCCTCAAAACTGTTGCAGAAAAATCTGGTGTTCCTAAAAATATAATTTTCGTCATTCAATCATCCTCACTAATCAATGTGTTGTGGTTCATTATCGATTGCAATCGTAAAACCCTTCTTGGCATCCGCTTGGGTCTCATTTAAAATTTCAAGCAATCGTTCGTGCAATTTCGGCTCATGCTTATATTTTACAATAATTTGATAATAATATTTGTTTTGTTTCCGAGAAATCATCGTTGGACTTGGACCTAAAAGAATCGCATCTTTAGATAAAGCTGTTTGGAGCTGTTTTTTCAACCAATAAGCTTGCTTCAGAGTTTGACCTTCGTCTTGATTTGCGACACTGACCAAAGTCGTAAAATAATATGGCGTGTAATTGGATTGGTGACGTAGATACATCTCTTGTTTAAAGAAAGTTTCATAGTCTTGTTTAGCCGCGTCTTTGATTGCATAGTGATCAGGATTAAAGGTCTGAATCACTACGTGGCCAGTTTTTTGGGCTCGACCAGCACGACCACTGACTTGAGTCAACAATTGAAAGGTTCTTTCACTGGCCCGATAATCTGACAAACTCAAAGTAGTATCAGCATTAATTACTCCAACTAAGGTTACATCAGGAAAATCTAGTCCTTTAGCAATCATTTGTGTTCCTAACAAGATATCAGCCTTATGCTGTCCAAATTGTTGCAAAATCTTTGCGTGAGCACCCTTTCTTCTCGTTGTATCAACGTCCATTCGTAAGACACGAGCTTTTGGAAATAAATCATTTAATTGCTGTTCAATGTTTTGCGTCCCGGTACCATAAAAGCCGATTTTTTTACTGTGACAATTAGGGCACATATTAGGAACTGGCTCCTCATGTCCACAATAATGGCACTTCATTCTTCTCAAATCTTTATGATATGTCAATGAAACATCACAATTAGGACATTTCAAAACAAACCCACATTCACGACACATCATGAAGGATGAATAGCCTCGACGATTCAACAAAACAATCGATTGATCGTGATTATCGAGTGTTTCCTGGAGACTCTTTTGTAAAGTTGGCGAAAAATCACCCTTCACAGCTGAGTTTTCGGAATCGCGCATATCAACTATTTGTACATGTGGCAAAGTCTGATTGTTAATTCTCTTTTTCATCCTTATCAGATGATAAACGCCCTTTTCAGCCCGAGCTCTCGACTCCAAAGATGGCGTAGCACTACCTAAAACAACTGGGCATTTATTGACTTTTGCCCGCCATAACGCTACATCACGTGCATGATAACGAGGATTATCATCTTGTTTGTAACTAGCTTCATGCTCCTCATCGATAATTATTAGGCCAATTTTATTTAATGGTGCAAAGACGGCACTTCTTGCTCCCACAACAACTTTGACTTCATTGTTTTCAATTCTCGTCCACTCATCGTAGCGTTCGCCATTGGATAAACCAGAATGTAACACCGCCACTTGATCACCAAAACGGCCGACAACACGGTTGACCATTTGAGGCGTTAATGAAATTTCTGGAACTAGCATCAAAGCGGTCTTATCTTGTTGCAATGCTTTTTTAATTGTCTGTAAATAAACCTCCGTCTTACCACTACCAGTGACTCCTTCAATCAAAAAAGTCTGAGGATCTTCATTAGTAATAGCTTGAGAAATTTCATCAACAGCAACTTGTTGTTCAGACGTTAAAGCCAATTTTGTCGTTTGTTCCGGCGTGATACCAACTGGCTTACGTAATTTTGTAACTTCAACCGTTTTGAGCAAGCCATTTTTTTCTGCTGTCTTAATGGCTGATCTTGAGATGCCATGGTCTTTTTCTAAAACGTTGTATTCTATCGGTAATTCTTGTAAATGATCAGCTAGAAAAGCTAACAATTTAATTTGGGAAGAAGCATTCTTTCGCAATTTACTCTTGGCTTCATGCAGCTGGATGACATTCAAATCCGTTGTAACAGCTTGTCGTTTTACTTGAACGGCTTTATTTTTTACAACGTATTGAATGTCTACTTTATTATTCTTTCGTAATTTATTGATAAAGCGAATCGTTTGGTCATCGAGCGCACTCGTAATCTCTAGACTATCTTGATTGGATAATAATACTTTGACTTCTGGATCATCTTTTACTATTGGAATTACGAATTGTTGATATTTAGCCCGCATGACACTAGGCAACATCGTTTGTAGACAGGAAATCTGAAAAGAATAAGTTTGATCAGCTAACCAGTACGACAGTTGTAGCATTTCTTTTGACAAGACTGGTTTTAAATCTATCACACGAGTAATTGGTTTCAACTTTCCTTGAAAGTCGCTGCTGTCTTTTACTTTCATAACAAAGCCCTGGATTTTTCTCTTACCACGTCCAAAAGGTACTTCAACTCGCATCCCTGGAACAACTACTTCAGATAAACTCTCAGGAATATCATATTCAAATGGTCGATTTGTTTGCATCGTCGGTACATCAACGATTATCTCTGCTACTGACATAAAAACCACCTATTTTTCCTTAAGAATAAAAAAGCCCTCACTAATTCGCAAATCAGTGAAGGAATAATTTTATTCGTTTTCTTCTTTTTTCTCTTCTTCAACCCTTTCGGCTTCTTTTTCAAGAAGAATTGAATTAGGATCGATTTCGATTTTATCATCAGCAATTTCTTCAAATGCACGACCAACAGTTCTTGGTGATTCATAATGGCTCAATAACTCAACATCACCATTTTCCAATTCGTGAGCACGTTTGGCAGCTAGAACTGCTAGTGAATAACGAGAGTCAACTCGATCTAAAAGTTTATCAATTGATGGATAAATAATCATAAATTATCAATCTCCTATTATTTTTTTATATTGGTCAATTACGCGTGGCACTCTCAAGTGTTCACTCTTAATTATACCTTCAATTTTTTCGACTGCATTAGGTATTTTATCATTTACAACGGCATAGTCATAGCTAGTCATCATTTGAATTTCTTTTTTAGCCTTTTCCATACGTTTGTCGATTGTCTTCTCATCATCAGTACCACGGTGAGTAATACGATCTCGTAAACTTGTCAAATCAGGCGGTGTCAAGAAAATAAATACGCCATCAGGCATCTTCTCGCGAACTTGCATAGCACCATTGACTTCGATTTCTAATAACACATCAATTCCGGCATCAAGCTTTTGATTGACATACTTCAAAGGAGTTCCATAATAATGATCGACATACTTAGCATATTCAAGCATGCCACCATTTTCTATTTCCTTTTCAAATTCTTCATTTGTTCGGAAATAATAATCGACTCCATCGACTTCTCCAGGACGCATTTGACGCGTTGTCATCGAAACTGAATAATCAAATTTAATTGATGAATTCTTCAACATTGCTTTTCTAACAGTTCCTTTACCAACTCCAGATGGACCTGATAAAACGATTAACATTCCCCTTGACATAATTAAACTATCCCTACTATCTATTTTAATATTGATATCTATAATGCAATAAATTCGTATGTTTTTCAAGACTTTGAACCACGTCAAGATAAAAATTTCTTAAGAAATATAAAAATAGAGTTGCTCTTTCGAACACTTGTTCGTATAATGAAGGTACAAACAAGCGTTCGGGGGTTTAAAAATGCAAGCAAGACAATTACACAATCGTTTCACTACAAATCTAATCAACAACACCACTAGTTTTATTAATAATAATTTCGATTTTAATCTCAAGAATGAAACAAAGACTCAATTTAAACAAATGCCATTAATGCAATTACAAATTTTTGCAGAACAAAGTTTCCAAAGAAATTATTCTGTCGTTATTACAATGTTAAACGACAATCAACTTCATGGCAAATTTATTTCACAAGTTAATCAAAATAAATACGTTTTCAAAGTCAACAATAGCCTCTTTAGCATAGTTACTTTGGGCAATTTGAAGTCAATTAATTTAGTCTAAACGTTTTTGTTCGCCTTGAGCTAATTCCAACAATTCTTTAGCATGCTCTCTAGTTAAATCAGTCACCTTAGTTCCAGCCAACATTAAGGATATCGCTTCAATTCTTTGTAGATCGTCAAGCAACGAAACTTGAGTTTCAGTTTTGTCTTTGACGGTCTCTTTTTTTATCTCAAATTGAATATCACTCATAGCTGCCACTTGTGGTAAATGCGTAATACAGAGAACTTGCAGAAATTGTGAAACTTTATAAATTTTATCGCCAATCGCCTGGGCTACACGGCCGCTGACACCAGTATCGATTTCATCAAAAACGATTGTTTCGACATTCATTTTGGCAGCAATAATAGCTTCAAAAGCCAAGATAACACGAGATAATTCACCACCAGAGGCAACTTTTACCAAAGGTTTAAAATCTTCTCCAAGATTAGTCTTCAAATCAAATCTAATCTGGTCAATTCCTTTGTCAGACAAATTATTGTCATCAAGTGAACTAAATGAAACACCAAATTTAGCGTTTGGCATATACAAATCTTTTAATTGATGATTAATGGATTTCTCCAAAGACGTTGCTGTTTTATGGCGCTTCTTAGACAAATCTTTGGCCAAATCCAAGAGTTTAGTTTGCAACTGTTGAATTTCTTTTTCCAAATTAACCTCAGTGTCATCATCAATATCAATCTCTGATAGTTCTTGATGAGCTTTTTTGCCAAATTCAATCACTTCATCTAAGGTTGGACCGTATTTCTTTTTCAAATTGTCTAAAGTAATCAAGCGTTTTTGAATATTGTCTAAACGATTCTCATCAAAATCTAGATTTTCCAACTGATCAGCAATCGTCGCGGCATTATCTTGAAGTTGATAATAAGCGCCATTGACAGAATCATACAATTCTTTATATGAATCATCATAATCCATGATGTCTTCTAATTGATCTCTGACATTTCCTAAAGCATCAACGACACCAACGTTATTTTCCGATAGACCACGATAACTCTCTTGTAAAGCTGAACTGATTTTCTCAAAATTAGACAACTGATTTTTTTCATCTTCTAATTTATCATCTTCTCCAGCTTCAACTTTGGCACTGTCGATATCTTCGATTTGAAATTTTAACATGTCGATCCGTTGAACGAGATTTTGAGAATTCTTTTGAATCGTTCGTAAGCGACTACGCTTATCTTGATAATCGGAAAAAATATTTTGATAGTCCAACAAATCTTTTTGAAAATCATCATCGGAAAATCGATCCAAGATATTAATATGGTTATCTTCGTCCAGTAATTCTTGTTGTTGATTTTGACCGTGAATTTCAACTAGAAATTTGCCAACTTGTCGTAAAACATTAGTTTTCACTAATTCATTGTTGATCCGACAAACATTACGTCCTTTGCGGTTGATCTCACGCTTAATGATCAGTTGGTTATCTTCATGATTGATGCCGTATTCATCCAAAATAGCAAAAAGAGGACTACTCGATTTTACTTCAAATAGTCCCTGCACTTTCAATTGTTCTTGACCTGTTCTAATAAAATCAACTGAAGACCTGCTTCCAACTAACAATCCTAAGGCATCGATAATAATTGACTTACCGGCACCAGTTTCACCAGTTAAAGCAGTCATGCCATGATGAAAATCAATTTGTAATTTATTAATAATTGCAAAATTGTTGATTATAAGTTTTTTAAGCATAATTTCACCTATTTATTTAGATTTGAGTATGCGGCTTCCATGGTCTTTTCTATTGACACGGTATTCAAGATTTCACCATCTTGTGGCTCTTTAGGCTTTTGAATGTGCATCAAAAATTCAATATTGCCTTCGCCACCTTTGATTGGTGAAAAGTCCAATCCGGAAACGATAAAACCAGCATTTTTAGCGAAGTTAGTGATCTTTTCAAGTACCATTTGATGAACTTTATGATCTCTAACGATACCATGCTTACCAACATTTTCTGGACCAGCTTCAAATTGAGGCTTAATCAAGCAAACTGCATCAGCACCAGGCAAAATAATATTGAACATTGGTGGCAAAATTAATTCCAAAGAAATAAATGAAACATCAGTCATCGCAAATTGTGGTAAACCTTCGTGAAAATCTTCTGGTTTGCTATAACGGAAATTAACTCGTTCCATAACGACAACACGTTCATCTTTACGTAGTTTCCAAGCTAATTGGTTGTAACCAACGTCCAAAGCATAGACTTTAGTAGCACCATTTTGCAAAGCCACATCGGTAAAACCACCGGTTGACGAACCAATATCCAAACAAATACGGTCAGATAAATCAATATCAAATGACTTCAAGGCCTTTTCTAACTTGTAGCCACCACGACTAACGTACTTGGAATGAGCATTTTTAGCTAAATGAAAGACTGTCTCTGGATCAACTTTTTCGCCCGGTTTATCAAAACGCAAATTATCCTGATTATAAACTTCACCAGCCATAATTGAGCGTTTAGCTTGTTCACGAGATTCAAATAAATTTTGTTCAACTAATAAAACATCAATTCTTTTTTTTGCCAATATTTGTCACCTATTCTTTAAAATAATCCAAAAAGCTTACTAGTAAGTTTTTATCGAATTTGTCTTCCTTCAAAACAGCATTGAACGCTTCTTTAACTAATTCATTTAATTTAGTTTCAGTTGCTTCTTTGCCAATCAGATTTGGAAAAGTATTTTTGTCTGCATCCTCTCCATCGCCACAATCATCTAAGTCATCTTTCAATTGAAAAGCTAAACCAACATCTTGAGCATACAAAACTAGGTTTTTGGATAACTCATGATCTGCACAAAAGGCTCCCATAGTAATAGCTGCCATCATTAAGTCAGCCGTTTTTTCCTTATGCAAGGTAGTCAATTCACTTTCGGACAACACTTTATCTTCCATGGTAATGTCAGTCATTTGACCAGCCACCATTCCCATAGGTCCTGCATTGTGCGATAAAATTCTCACTGCTGCCATTCGTTTGTCGGTATTCAAACTAGATTTAGCAATCCAATAAAAAGCTTGTGTCAACAAACCATCCCCAGCTAGAACTGCTGGACCAACACCAAATTTCTTGTGATTGGATAACTTGCCTCGCCGATAATCACTATCATCCATTTCTGGCAAATCGTCGTGAATCAAGGAATAAGTGTGCACTAATTCGATAGCACCAGCAATATCGAAGTATTTCGGTAAGTCTTTTAACTTAACTCCGGATGAATAAGCGACAGCTAAAAACAACATTGGACGAACTCTTTTGCCACCAGCATTGAGGGAATAAAGCATAGCTTGTTTCAAAGTTTCTTGTTTAATCTCAGAATTCAATCGATCATTTAAGAATTGATTAAAATCTGGCAAAACTTGCTCGCAAAAATCAGAAAACTTTTTAATTTCCATAACTATTCGTCCTTACTTTGATCATTTTTCATATTAACTTCTTGACCGTCTTTAGTCATGATCTTAGTAACCGTTTCTTCGGCTTCACTGAGGGTCTTTTCGAGTTCCTTACTCAAGGTAACACCCTTTTTGAATTTTTCCATGGCTTCTTCCAATGGAACATTCCCAGTTTCAAGGTTTTTGACGATTTCTTCTAAATCTGCCAAATTTTCTTCAAATGTTTTCTTTTCTTCAGCCATTATTATCCTCGCTTATTTCTTTGGTTATTAATTTAACATTACCATCTTTAACTCTCAAATTCACCGTTTGATCGACTTGATAATCAGATGCCTTAGTCAACACTCTGCCCTTCTGGTTCATCGGAATAGCGAATCCACGACTCAAAGTCTTTAAAGGACTCAATGAATCTAAAGTAGCTACTTGACTATTAAATACATTACGATTTTTATTAAGGATCTTATTGATATTGTTAATCAAAATTTGATACTGGCGATTAACTTGATTGTTATAACTATAAATTTGATCACGCGGCGAAACTCTGACTAATCGATTTGCATACTGAATCAATTCAGTTTTGGAACGATTCAACGAATTATTCAAGTTTTGACGTAATTTATCCTCTAAACTATCGACTTTTTGCAAATATACTTCATAAATTCGCTCTGGATGCTGTAAAAAGACGTTCTGAGACAAAGTTTGGACACGGTCTTTGTAGTTGTTGATCAAATTATTTTGAGCGCTGTAAAGTCTCGTATGCAAGTCTTGAAGGTGTTCTAAGACATCACTCAAGACAGGTGTTGCTAATTCAGCTGCAGCAGTCGGCGTAGCAGCACGTAAATCAGCCACTAGATCGGCAATAGTCGTATCTGTCTCATGACCAACCGAACTAATTACTGGAATCTTGCTTGAAACGATAGCTTGAGCAACGATTTCTTCATTAAATGGCCAAAGATCTTCAATCGATCCACCACCACGACCGATAATGATCGTATCAAAATTACCGTCCTCATTGATTCTTTTTAGTTGAGCAACAATAGTCTTGGCAGCTTCATCACCTTGAACTTGAGCTGGGTACAAGACTAATTGCACGATTGGAAACCTTCTAGCAACGATCGTCATAATATCATGAATAACCGCACCTGATTCACTGGTTACAACCGCAATTCGTTTTGGGAACTGAGGAATCGGCTTTTTGGGCAAATCAAAAACACCCTGTTGAGAAAGCTTTTTCTTCAATTGCTCGAAAGCAACATACAAAGCTCCTAATCCAGCGGGTTCCATAGATTCGACGTAGATCTGATATGATCCAGCTGGCTCATACAAAGAAATTCGACCTTGAACGAGAACTTGCATTCCTTCTTCAGGTTTAAATTTAATTTTTTCAAAATTGCTCTTAAACATTATCGCAGAAATCTTAGCTTTATCATCTTTCAAAGAAAAATATTGATGAGCATGGGGACGTAATCGAAAATTAGAAATCTCCCCCATCAAATAGACGTGTCCCAAATAAGGGTCCACGTCAAATTTTCTCTTCAAATATTGGCTTAAAGCGGTAACTGTTAAATATTGCTCATTATCCATTTGCCCTGCCTTCGGCTAATTCAATCACTTGGTCTACTAAGGCCGTGATTGTCATTGGACCAACACCACCAGGAACGGGAGTCATCATAGCAGCCTTTTGTTTAACGTCATCAAAATCGACATCCCCACAAAGCTTGCCATTTTCATCACGATCCATACCAACGTCAACGACGATTGCTTGGTCTTTGACGTATTCTTTAGTGATAAATTTGGCCTTTCCAATGGCTACAACTAGCACATCAGCCTTACTTGTTATTTCTTTTAAGTTCTTAGTATGTGAATGTGTGATCGTTACAGTGGCATTACGATCCAACATTAAAGCAGCTGTTGGTTTTCCAACGATATTGCTACGACCAACGATAACGACGTTTTTACCATCTAAATCAACGTTGTAATGGTCAAGCATCATTAAAATTCCTGAAGCAGTTGCCGGTTTAGTTAAAGGTGTCCCAATCCAAAGATTACCAACGCTAATAGGAGTAAAACCATCAACGTCTTTTCTTGGATCAATAGCTTCAATAACTTTGTCCTCATCGATATGATCAGGAACTGGCAATTGAACGATAAAACCATCAACATTTTCATCATGATTCAATTCATCGATTTTCTTCAAAAGTTCATCTTCAGTTACAGTGGCATCAAAATGAATCAATTGAAAGTCAATTCCCAGTTTTTCGGCACGACGTTTCTTGTTGCGAACGTAAACGGCACTGGCTGAATTGTCACCGACCAAAATAACGGCCAATCCAGGAGTTACGCCCTTTTTCTTTAATTCTTCAACTCGCTTAGTCATTGTTTCATCCAAAGCTTGTGCTACTTTTTTACCCTCTAATAATTTCATACTAATCACCATAAAAAGGCTGATAAATTTATCAGCCTTTACCCTTCTACAAAATTAGATAAAATTCCATTTATGAAGGACTTTGAGTCCTTATCGCCAAAGTCACCAGCCATTTGAATTGCTTCATCAATAGCTACTTTCCTTGGTACTTCTAAACTGTTTTCCATTTCAAATAACCCAACGCGTAAAATTGCACGGTCAATTCTGGACAAGCGTTGAACTGTCCATTTATTCTTCAAATACTTAGCAATTTTTTCATCAAGCTCTTCTTGATGTTCATTTGTTCCCGAAACCAAGAATGTCAAATAATCTGGCACTGCTTCAGTCGTCAAATCGCATAGTTGCATGGTAGATGCGATAGCGTCTTCTGGAGTGTCTTTAGTAGTTTCGATGGAAAATAGTGATTGAACTGCGAGTTCCCTGATCTTATGTCTACTTATCACTAGTTTTATTCCTTTTTATCTGTTGTTACACGTTCGATATCGCCAGTTTCTTTCTTAGCGATTAATCCGACAACATGTACGTTGATTTCACTTAAGTCTAAATCGGTCATGAATTCAAGTTGTTCAATGGCTGATTTTTGGATCTCTAAGGATACTTTAGGGATCGATACGCCATATTCTAGATAAACATAGACATCAGCAGACACTTGATTATCTGCAAACGACACATCAACTCCCTTACCATGGTTGATTCTACCAAAGAGTGAATCAATTCGGCTTGAAATAGTTCCACGCATTTCGTAAACACCCTCAACCTGGTTTGTAGCAATTCCTAAAAGGATCTCAATAACTTGATGTGATATTTCAACATTACCGTTTATTTTTCCACTATCTTGTTGTAGAGAAACATATTTTTGTTCAGCCATAAACTTATCTCCATAATCAATTATTAATTAGGCACGTGAAATGTAAGTACCGTCTTGTGTGTTAATTGTTAGCATATCGCCTTCGTTAACGAAGAATGGTACTTGCACAACAACACCTGTTTCCATTGTAGCTGGTTTTGAACCACCTGATTGTGTATCACCCTTGATTGAAGCTTCTGTTTCAACAACCTTTAGATCAACTGTATTAGGTAATTCAACACCAAGTGTTTCGCCACCATACATTATGACACTGACTTCCATATTTTCTTTCAAATACTTCAATTCGTCTCTAATTTCATCGCCTGGAAGTGATAGTTGTTCATAAGTTGTTGTATCCATGAACACGTAGTTATCACCATCAGCGTAAAGATATTGCATCTTCTTGTTCTCGATATTAGCTTTTTCAACTTTAGCAGTTGATCTGAAAGTCATTTCTTGAACAGCACCAGTTCTCAAGTTCTTTAACTTTGAACGTACGAAAGCACTACCCTTACCTGGCTTAACATGTTGAAATTCAACAACACGCCAGATACCATCTTTTACTTCAATTGTTAAACCGTTTTTAAAATCATTTACTGAAATTGACATTTGTTTCTCCCTTGATTCGTAAATTTTTACCGATAAAGCACCATACAATATCTTACCAATATTTCGGTGTTAATGGCAATAACTCATACTTATTATATAAAAAAAAGAGGAACATTGTCCTCTTTTTTCATCAATATATTAATATACTGAAACTTTTCTTCTGTCTTTGCCAAGTCTTTCGTACTTAACAACGCCATCTGTAAGTGCGAACAATGTGTCATCGCCACCGCGACCAACATTAGCACCTGGGTGAATCTTTGTACCACGTTGTCTGTAAATAATTGAGCCAGCTGTGATAGCTTGGCCATCAGCACGCTTAGCACCTAGTCTACGACCAGCAGAGTCACGGCCGTTACTTGTTGATCCACCACCCTTGTGGTGAGAGAAAAATTGTAAATTCATCTTAAGCATGAAGTTTACCTCCTAATCAAGATCTATTTTATTTTTTTGTACTGAAACTTCAATGTTTTTGGCATAACTTCCTTCGACATCTTTAAGAGTCCAAAACAAATTATCCAATAACAAGGCAGTATCGTGTGATATTGCTTCGTCAAATTGACAACCTAGATGGCCGCCATTTACCTCATCCATGACCACTTGAGGCTTAGCCCCAGTGAGTTTTTCCAGATTGTTGATCGTACCGATCGTAACTGCCGAAACAGCAGCACAAACTAAATCTTGACCATAAGGTCCTGAATCAGCATGTCCCTTAATTAAAAAGGAATCGATCTGTTTATCTGAATTCTGGTGAAAACTAGCTTTAATCATGATTAAGCCTTGATACTATCGATAAGTACCTTTGTATATGGTTGACGGTGACCTGTCTTTGTATGTGAATGCTTCTTAGGTTTGTACTTGTAAGTAACAACTTTCTTTTCCTTACCTTGTTTTTCAACCTTACCAGAAACACTAGCGCCTTCAACTACAGGGCTACCAACTTTAACAGACTTGCCATCAGAAACTAAGATTACATCATCAAATGTAACTGCGTCTCCTTCTTTGACATCAAGCTTTTCAACATAAATTGAAGAGTTTTCTTCAACTTTATATTGCTTACCACCAGTTTTAATAATTGCGTACATAAACGTACACTCCCTTCTAAGACTCGCCAACTAGGTGCACTAAGCTTAAACCTAATTTTGAGCGGTTGTAGATGCAATAGTGATTGCAACTTATAAAATATAGCAAATTTTACTTGCTTTTTCAACTATTCTCAGGATTTTTTTTATTTTTCAAGGGAATGTTTTGCAAGCTAAAATAAATTAACAGCATAAATCCAAATAAATTAACCAATAAAAATCCTAATCCCCACCAATCATATCGAGAATGGATTTCAATGATACTTTTACCCGGATTAGTTTTGAGTTGAACGGTATTTTGCTTTGTCTTCTTTGCAGACACTGATTCATTATTAATTTGAATTTGATAATTAGGTGAATATTGAATTGGGATATCGATCGTTGTCGTTTGAGGATTAATGTATTGAATCCAATAATCGGACCCTTTGGTATAATAAGAAACTTTTTCCTGCTTACCGTTGATTAGAAACTTATTATTATTTTTTTGAGCCACGTCATGATAATTCACTACAAACTTCTTGTAATCAACTGAATCAGCCATTTCAAGACTTCGTTTAGGACTAGTACTTACTTGACTGTAATTAACATAACCTAAGCCACCGATTGAAATAAGCAAAATCACTAGTTTCAAGATGGCTGGACTTTCCTGAAAGACTAACATGATCATCCGGCACAAAACCATAATGAAGAAAAAATCAAAAATACTTTGGAAAGCAAAAATCAAGCGACTAATATCTACATTTGATATTTTGGGTTGCAGTATCAACAGGCATGCTATTGGAATCATTTCGAAAATAATAATTTTATAAGCAAAAGAACTTTGTAAAAAAATCATTAAAATCAATAACAATAACAAAACGCTGATTGCTATCATCAAATACCACTGCATACGTGATAATTGTAATTTTGTAAACCAATCGAGATAATCAAAGTTTTTGATTGGATCCTGTTGCCATTTTGAATTCAACTGTTTCATGACTAAGGGACCAATAAAGCCAATCGTCGTTATAACGCCCATACTAATTACTTTGAGTACATTAAGTGATGTTTTCTTCACGTAATTCCATGAATGACTTAAACGACTAAATGGCATTAAAACAAACGCCACAACTAACGTTGCAGCCACTGCTATAGCAACATATGGTGAAGTCCAAACTATTAGTGCTTCACCCCAGACTAAAGTTTTCCAAGCGTGATTAGTAAAGAACTGATATGCGCCAAAATAAACCATCGGCAAAAATATCAGAACCAAATAATTCTCTAATCTTTGATTGGAAAAAACCAATAAAAGTCGATTTAGAGAAAATGTATAGCCAATAGCAAACAAAAGCGCTTCAAACGTATCTTTGTGGAATTTGTTCATAAAAAAGTAAGCACTGACTAATGTCAAAAATGTAACTATTGTCAAATAGACACTGAACCCATAAATCACATTAAACTGAACGAACATCCACCCCGTTAAGATCGTCAACCAAGGACTGAATAAATTCATTTGGCTACCTGTATGATTCCAAAAATCAAAATTGATTGGTGAAACAAGCACGTTAGAAAGGCTTTTTAAATGTGCGATGTTAAACGTCATTGTTTCCCCAAAACTAGCTTTGTTAAAAAAAAGTATCGTGTAAAGAATGCTTAGAATTAAAAATATTAGACCTAAAATGATCTTTTTCCATGAACGACTGGCCATCACGGAGAACCCCTTTATTAAATAATGACATTATTATACTAAAAAAGGACTGTGCTTAAACACAATCCCCAATCATTTTCTATTTTTCTAAGCAACTGTCATAAACAAGCGTCCTAAAACAATGAAAAAGAAAATCGCCATAAAAACTAGCTTTCCCCGTTTTAAATCCATCTTAGTTAGAATTCTTGTTATCAATATGAGGGCAACAATTAGACCAATTCCGATTAGAATACCCATCAAATTACTAATAATCGCTTGTTGAGTTAAAAACGCAGCTAAAACATCTATTAGAATGAAAGCAATCGTTACAAAAAATGCAAACTTTCTTTTCAAAATTCGTCCACCTCTAAAGTTATAGGCACCACAAAAAATGCCTAATGTTTAAGCACAACGACTTTATTGTAAAATTAAAAATTATTGTTTGCAAGATTATTTTTTCATGTCCCACTATAAATGCTTATCTATCAATATTTATTTTTTTATAAAAGATATGATTGCCAAGGTAATTCAGTCGGAATTCTACGACTAATGACGGAAACACTCTTTAAATCATCTGGATCCAATTCAAGAACTAATCGATCGTCATCGAATACTGGCCATTCATACTTAATATCTTCTTCGTAAGGCTTACCTTCATTGATAAATTCGAATAATAGGTTTAAGAAATGTTGCTGATTCTTACGATAGTCGATATTTAATTCTTCAACCGGTGTATTCAAGTACTGAAGAATTCCACCATGTTGTCCCTTAGCTACTTTGACGTAGTTGCAATAAACTTCAGCATCGCTTTCCTGCGTCAATAATTCAGCTAATCTTCTAGCTGGTAAAGTATACATAGCATTTCCTAGCATTTGTACAAAATCATTTTTTGAATACTGGTCATTTAACAAGGCAGCTCTTAAGACCTTCGTATTTTTACCGAATAAATCAGGGAAAACATCATTTTCTAGATGATTGATGTTCATTGATTTATAAGTTTCTAATTCATTGCTCCCTGCAGAGATGATTGTCTTAAACTGTGTCTTCTTTACTCGTTGAAGTAACTTCTCGTGCCAGTTTTTTGAAATCAAATCATCGTCGATCACTGGACCAAACCAATTAGTAGCAACGTGTTGATCAAGTAAATGTTCTTGAACAATTTGAAGACCATCGTCTGTTAAATTAAATAAGTCTTTCGTTGATTTAATGTCACTAGCCTGACAAATCATATCAGTTACTTTTTTTGCCGTAGTCATGTCACGAATCGTCTGAACGCCACCAGAAAATAAGATGATTTTTTGAATTCGATCCAAAACAGTTGCATTAGAAGCCATTAACGCTGAAATTGACTTAGCACCGGCTGAAATACCAACCAAGGTAACGTTTTTTACATCACCACCAAAACTAGCAGCATTATCCAAGACCCATTGAATTGCCATCAATTGATCTGACATACCGACGTTAGTATCACCGCCTTCAACTTTGCTCCAGCCAAACAAACCTAATCGATAGTTTGGTACAACGTGAACAACGGACTGATGATCCAGCCACGACATTTGTTTAGTATAATTTCCTCCCCGCAAAAAGCCACCGCCATAAAATTCGATGACAATCGGGTACTTTCCTTCTACATCAGGGGTACAAATATCAAGATTCAAACAATTTTCACCAAAGTTTATTTTACTATTTTGGTTAAGTGCATCTTTTTGCATTGGTTGAACACCGTGATGCACCGCATAATGAATTTTATTAATTTCATTTGGTCCAAATTTTGACATAGAAAATTCTTCAGCTCGCTTAAATCGACGTCCATATCCAAACGGAACTCCTAAAAAATCAAGGTGTTGATGATCAACAATCCCGTGATATGTCCCTGTGGTAGTTTTCATAATCTTCTTCATAAAAAATAGACCCCCCAATGAACAAAATATCAATTAATTAACATTCTAAACTAATATCATTATTGTACAAGAATTTCATGTAACCATTTTTAAGAACAAGTTGTGTGAAAAAATTCATAATTTCCCTTGTTTACTTAAATAACCTTGTATATAATTTCAAAGATATGTTTTTAAGGGAGAGATATAAATGGTATTAACAGACGCACAAAAACGTGCTAACGAAAAATGGCACAGGAATCATCGTGAACGCGCAAATTATATCGCCATGCGCTCATCAGCACGTAGTTTTATTAGAAAAAAGTCAACTCTTGAAGACCTCGAAGAACTTCAAAATATTATCGAAAATCGTCGCAAAGAATTAGTTGAACCCTAAATAGTCAAATTTAAAAAATGTAAACCATTACATTTTAAAATATTGATTTTTTTACTGAAATAAGGCTTATTTTTATGTCATTTGTAATAATTCTGTTATAATTTTGTTAGATAAGGGAGAAGGAAACCTTATCTGTTGTGTTCTGTCCAGATGCTGATGACATTAAAAGCTGCATTATTTTCGGAGATGACAATCATGAAATTGACAGTATGGATCAAATCATTATTTAAAGCCGAAAGAACTGAGACTTCCACACAAGACCGTGAGGTATTATGTGAATTAGAGGCTGAAAACAAGCCTTTCATTTACGGAAAGTAATGTTAGTCAGTAAATTATTTATAGGGATGGTTCACTTAAACGTTTAAGTGAACCTTTTATTTTGCCCAAATTAAGATTTTTTTAATTTATATCAAAAATTAGATTGACATAGAGCGACTGCTTTATCTATAATAATAAATGTGCTGTCACAGTGGCTCAGTTGGATAGAGCAACGGTCTTCTAAACCGTAGGTCGTGAGTTCGAATCTCACCTGTGACATTTAATCGAAATAATCTATGATCGTCTAGTCTGATGTCATAGATTATTTTTTTTGCCATTTTCTAAAAAATAAGACCTTTTCCAATTAAGGAAAAGGCCTTTTTTAGTTATCGTTGAGGATAGAATTGCAACTTTCGTTGCTAGTTAAATATAACATCTCTTCTTGCACATATCTATGATTTAGAGCAAGTGTAAACTAACTGTATTCTAAATCTAATATTTGTAAAATTTTATGCGCTCATTCTCAACAATTTATTCATAGCTTCTTCAATTGACTTACCGCATGCAGAAACCCGAGTGTTTTTCTTATCAAATACGGTAAACAATTGACGTTTAGTATCAAGTGTAACTTTATATCTCATATTGCTTACCTCCTATCATTTGATTATTTATCATACTCGCTTTTAAAAAAAAATCAATAGAAACAAACTATTTTATTTTTTATTTAGAGAATAGTTCGGTCAAAGTATTTCTTGTTTCCCATATTATTAAGACTAAACTTCTTTGCAGTAAATCTTAATCAATAATTTAGTTAAGCCTAATTAATTATTTCTTTTAGCCAGTCTATTAAGTATTTGTCACAAAGTTGTAATATTAATCGGTTTCTTTGGCATAAAAAGATATTTTTTCCTAATATTAGAAGAATGGTCTATCCTTTATTACGATTCTCTTTTAAATTTAGTAACAACGTTCGGAATTTGGACATTTTTTGGGAATTTAACTCAAAAATGTTTCATAAAACAAAAAAAGCCCGACCAATTAGGTCGAACTCTTTAGAAGAACAACTCTTTACATGCATTACTAATGGCAATCTTAACATGTTCATAAGTCAAACCACCTTGAATATAAATAATATATGGTGGTCTCATAGGTCCATCGGCTGAAAACTCGATACTAGCTCCAGAAACAAAAGTTCCAGCAGCCATGACAACTTGATCTTCATATCCCGACATGGCGCTAGGTTCTGGAGAAACGTTGGAATCTATCGGTGAAAATTGTTGGACAAGTTTAGCAAAATGAACCATCTTATCAGGATCATTGAACTCAATTGTTTGAATCAAATCAGTTCGATCATCATTCCATTTAGGTGAAACATTTAATCCTAATTTTTCAAAAATAGCTGCTTCAAAAACAGCGCCTTTAATTGCATTACCAGTTACTCTGGGTGCTAAGAAAAATCCTTGGAACATTTCTGATTGACGATCAATTGTAGCCCCTTCTGAAGCGCCAATTCCAGGTGCAGTCAAACGATAACTAGCTAGTTCAACTAAATCCTTTTTACCAACAATATATCCTCCGACTTTAGCCAAACCACCACCAGCATTTTTAATCAATGAACCGGCCATCAAGTCAGCACCGACCTCAGTTGGTTCAACCGTCTCTGAAAATTCTCCATAACAGTTGTCGACAAAAATTATTGCATCACTGACAGTCTTCACTTCTTTGATGATTTCAGCAATCTCTTTAACCGTCAAACTTTTGCGAGTTGAATAACCACGAGATCTTTGGATAGCAATTACTTTAGGATTTTGTTCTTTGATTTTTTGTTTCACCAAATCAAAATCAACCTTATCTCCATCCATTTTGACTGAATCAAAACCAACTTGATAATCGATTAAAGAGCCACGTTTGTTACCAGCGATCCCGATAACTTCTTGCATTGTATCGTATGGTTCTCCCGTAACGTACAAAAGATTGTCTCCTGGGCGCAAAATCCCAAACAATGCAGTTGCTAATGTATGGGTCCCCGAAACGAATTGTGGACGAACCAAAGCCGCTTCAGTTTTGAAAACATCAGCATAAACTGCTTCTAATTGATCACGTCCACGATCATCATCCCCATAACCGGTCGTTCCTAGCAAACTACTTTCATCGATATTTTCTTCTCGGAAAGCAGCCAAAACTTTATTTTGATTGTCCAAAACTTGTTCATCTATTTCAGCTAGTTTTGGTGCAATTTGTTGATCAACCTCTTGGATAACTTTTTTTAACTTGTCTGGAAATGCAGCATTCCACTTAGTCATTTTACCCCTCCATAAAATTAACGATATTTTTTTCAATTATTTCTTGATAATCGTTATCATCACTAATATTATACCAATCCACATCCATTTGATTGCGGAAATACGTAAATTGACGTTTAGCGAAATGACGGGAATTCTTTTTAACTTCTGACAAACAAGTTGTCAAATCAGCTGTACCGTCAAAATAGGGATATAGTTCCTTGTAACCAATTCCTTTACTAGCTTGGGGGAATTTATCACGATTGTCATAAACGTACTTAGCTTCGCTAATTAAGCCATTTTCAGCCATTATATCCACTCGATGGTTAATACGTTCATACAATTTTTGACGATCATCCGTTAAACCTACCAAATAAAAGTCAGCCCATTTTTCACCATTATCCTGTTCTGTAATCGATTTGCCAGTTGTTTTCATAACTTCAATCGCTCTGATCAAACGGCGTGTATTATCAATGTCAATTTTATCAAAAGCTTTCGGATCGATTGACTGCAACATTTTTTGCAATCGGTCAACACCACCAGTCTGTTCGATTTTCATCAGTTCTTTACGTAAAGCTGGATCACTATCTGACTTACCACCTAAATTTAAATTGTTGATCAAAGAACTCAAATAAAAACCCGTTCCTCCAACAACCAAAGGCAGTTTCTGATCATTAGCTAAACTAGTAATGATTTGTCGAGCTTTTTGTTGAAAATCTTTAACTGTATAACGTTCACTGGCATCACAAATGTCTACCAAGTGATGTGGAACAGTCTGTAACTCTTCTGGAGTGTCCTTAGCCGTTCCGATGTCTAATTTCCGATAGATCTGCATTGAATCACCGGAAATGATCTCACCATTGAATTTTTGAGCCAATTTTAAACCTAAGGCACTCTTGCCAACGGCGGTCGGTCCTACTATTGCAACTACTTTTATCAAAAAATTACCTCTCTTAGACAGTCTTTTATAGATATTTTAAAGGAAATACGCCATAATGAGAACTAAAGACAGGAGGAATGTATTATGGCAAAAAATCAAAAACACTTACGTTTTGTTAAAGGCTTCCTTGTTGGTTCACTAACAACAGCTACAGCAGTTTATGGAGCATTACATGCTTTCAAGAAGAAGGTCATCGAACCAGAAAACCAAGAAAACGAACGTATTGAAGCTAACCGCAGACGTGCTAACCGTAAGAGTTTACAAGCACACCAAGGCTAAACTTAAAAACATTATACTAAAAAATGCTGTGTCAGATTTTTTTCTGCACAGCATTTTTTTAGATTTTAGTGGTTTTCTTTGTCTTACCTTCCCAGTCGGAAAAACGGTCTTCTAACCATTTAACGTCAGTGAAGCCCCACTTCTTTTGCATTTTAAGAGCTGCTCGAACACACATGTTCTTGTTATCTCCATAAAGATAAACTGGAAGATCAGGTCTCAATTCGCCTTCATTGTACTTTAATTGCGTAAATGGAAGGTTTCTTGCACCCAAAATGTGTTTAGCATCAAAAGCATTTTTCTCTCTTAAATCAACGATTTGAGCTTTTCTCATCGTTTCCTCAAAGGTCTTTTGATCAATTGCGCCGTGCATTTGTCTACCCTTTAACCAGAAGTAGAGCCATGAACCAACCCAATAAACCAAAAAGCCGATTACAATAACATATAAAACGGCATTCAAAACTTGCATTAATACAAACTCCTAATCAACTTTAATCAATGAAGCAGCACCGATAACACCAGCACCATTACCAAGACTAGCTAGTCTTAATTCAGTTGAATCCTTGATTGTAGCAAATTCGTTTTTACGCATAGCTTTGTCAACTTTGTTTAGCAAGAAATCACCAGCAGCTGAAACGCCACCACCGATAACAACAAACTTAGGATTCAAGGTATTAGCGATGTTACCTAGAACAAATCCAAGTGAGTCACAAACATAATCGACAACCATCATGGCCAAGTCATCATCTTTCTTGGCTAGATCAAATACGTCCTTAGCAGAAATATCTTGACCATCATCAAGCATAGCCTTCAATTCTGAATTTCCAGCATATTCTGAAGCACGGTCTCTAGCAACACGTACGATACCAGTAGCTGAAGCGATTGTTTCTAGACAGCCTCTCTTACCACAAGTACACATGAAACCATTAGGATCAACTGTTACGTGACCAATTTCACCAGCAGCACCATTTTGTCCTTGAATCAACTTACCATTAGCGATGATACCACCACCAACACCTGTTCCAAGTGTTACAAAGACAACATCGTCAGCGTTGTTACCAGCACCTTGCCATCTTTCGCCAAGAGCAGCAACGTTAGCATCATTTTCAATGACAACTGGTAGGCCAGTTCCCTTTTCAATATCACGTACTGGATAAACTTCATTAGTCCAGTTAAGGTTAAAAGCACCCTTGATTGTGCCCTTTTCATGATTGATTGTACCAGGTGAACCTAATCCGATACCATCGAATTGGTCAACGCTCATATCATACATGTCGATATGATGATTAATTGAATCAATAATGTCAGGAATAATCAATTGTCCATCAGATAGAATATTTGTTTCAATACTCCATTTTTGTTGAATCTCACCTTTATCAGTAAGAATAGCAAATTTAATTGTTGTACCACCAAGGTCAACACCGATTAACTTTTTGTCTGTCACTTTGATCTGTCCTTTTCTTCTTCTTTTCTATGCTCCCGTTTTAAGACCAATTGAGCACTAATAAAAGTCTTTTTGTCGATCAATCCATCTTTGTACAAACGTTTGACCTCAATAAACATCAGTTCAATGTCCCATAATCTTTTACCAAGATGGACAAAAGTACCGAAACGTTTGAGTAACTGTTGTACATCATAGAGGGTCGTAAAGCTCATCTTATTATCCATAAACGATCATACCCTTTGCATACATATAATAAGAAATCACAACAACTACTACTATTGCTAAAGCCCGAAAAATCATCTTTGGACGAGAAATGTTTGGTAAACCCAAAGCATATCCCAAAAGCAGCCCCCCAACGGCACCGCCAATGTGTCCCCAGATATCAATTCCAGACATAGTTAGATCCATCAATAAATTAATGACGATCAAACCTAGAAAACTCTTCCCTAATTCTGTCAAAAAACGATTTTCACGATAAATTATTGCCAGTGATAAGAATGCGGCGAACATTCCAAACAATGAAGTACTAGCCCCTGCCGAAATAGCATTGTTACTACCAAAAGCAAAGCTGGCCAAATTACCCATAATTCCACTCAACATGTAAACTATCAAAAATCTCCAATGACCAATCATTGGTTCAAGTATTTGACCGACATATAATAGTGTAAACCCATTCATCAGAATATGGAAGATACCAATGTGTAAAAATATTGGTGTTATTAAGCGCCACCACTGACCTTCTTGTACTAAATAATTAGTTTTGGCTCCAAAATGAATCAAAGTTAATAAATTTTGTGAACCACCACTAATTGTCTCTAGTAAGAAAACTACCACGGTTACCGCTAATAAAGACCAAGTTACGTAGGCGTTAGAGCGCCGATTGATTATCTGCATTTTGTTCATCCTTTGCAACGATGATCTTATCGATTTGCTTGTCTAGCACATAAACTGGCCAAAGTGGCTCTGAATAATATTGGCTAGTTAAAGCTAAGGAGATAGTCTTCGTTGGAAATTTGGCTAGATATCTATCAAAAGTACCTGAGCCAAATCCCAAACGATTCTTATCTTGGGAGTAAGCCAATCCAGGAACAATCAAAAGATCAGGTGGATTCATCACGTTATTTTCATAATCTTTAGGTTCCCTGACGCCAAAAGCCGACTCAATTAATTCAGTATCTTGCGTGTATTTAACAAAAGACATTGAATAATCAGAAAAAGTCTTTGGAATATAGACTTCTTTTCCCATTTCAAAACATTGATTGATAATTGGAAAAGTCGGTATTTCATCGTTGGTACTCATAGTGATTCCAACTGAAGGCGCATTTTGAAAATCTAAATCATTAAATAATTGAAAATAAAGGTTGTTGATTTCTTTCTGAGCCTTATCAGACTTCATAAAATCGCTCACAAGATCAATTTGTTTTTTTCTGAAACTTACTTTATCCAACTAATGATCACTCCTTAGAAAAAAAAACAACAGGGATTTTAACCTGTTGTTTATTTTGTTTCACGATGCAATGTAACAGTACGTTCGCGTGGACAATATTTCTTAAGTTCAAGACGATCGGGATTGTTACGCTTGCTCTTGCTTGTTAGATATGTACGTTCATGGCATGAAGTACATTCCATTGTTATATTAACTCTCATCTTTGGAACATCCTTTCATAAATACTTAACTAAATTCAACTAATTAAATATATCATTTTTTCGGGTATATTAAAAGGTTAAATTCAGATTATTTCTGACCCGTCATTTTATAATAGTCGGTATAAATCTGTTTTGCAAGCAATTGAGGATAACTCCCGCTTTCACTAGTTAGATTAGGGAAGACAATTGCCATTGCAATGTTTGGATCATCATAAGGTCCAAAACTGACCAAACTAGTAGTGATTGTTTCTGGTGGATCAGAAGAAGGATTATCAGGGTTGTAGTAGAATGATTGAGCTGTACCAGTCTTAGCAGCTACTGCTGGTGAAAGATCCTTTAGACGAGTAGCAGTTGTCCAATAACCACTACCATGTACGGCTGCATACATACCCTTTTTAACAACATTTAATTCATCGTTTGTTACGCCAACTTTATTCAAGACTGAAGGCTTAGTAACTGAAGTCAAAGCACCTTTAGTTCCATCATCTTTAGTCTTTTGAATTGATTGTACGACGTAAGGTTTCAAGCGATAACCACCATTAGCAATGGTTGAAATATATTGAGCCATTTCGATCAACGTATAAGCATCATAGTTTCCATAGGACAAATCCAGTGCAGAACCAGTCTTCAAAGAGCCATTACTATTGTGAGTAGCACCTTCGATACCCGCTGTTTCACCAGAAATATCGATACCTGTTTTGACACCTAAACCAAATTGATTGAAGTAGCCACGTAATTTATCAAAGATATCATCATCCATATGAATATATGAATTTGGCGTATATTTAGCATTAGCTTCTTTCAAAGCTAAATTCATCATGTAAATATTAGATGAAAATTGTAGAGCTTGAATGGCATTCAAACTACTGAAAGTTCCTGCTGGATAAACTGATTTCTTAACCGGAGTACCTGGCAAATAAATTGGATCATCAGCTTGAGTATTGTTGCTTGGAGAAATAACTCCATCCATCATCGCACCCAAAACAGTAGCCCCTTTGACAGCAGACCCCATAACGAAGGTACGATTGATAACACCTAAAGCATCTTCAGACGTTTTACCAGTTTGTGGATTATTGTGAATCCCAGCCATAGCTAAAATAGCACCGGTCTTTGGATTCATCGCTACTACATAAGCACCATCAGAATATTGTGTTATTCCGGCAGATTGAGCAGCACTATATTGTTCTTCTAGAGCGGCTTGAACCTTCTTTTGGAACTTAGAGTCAATCGTCAAATTAAGATTGCCACCCTTTTGACCTTTGTATAAGGTAGTACTCTTTTTAATTTGATTATTGGAACCAACTTGAACTTGTTTTTGACTCTTAGTACCAGAAAGAATCGATTCATAGCTCTTCTCTAAGTAACTAGTACCAACACGGTCATTTCGAGAATAGCCACTAGCTAGCATTGTATTCAATTCATCATCAGGAATACCTTGCTTTTCTGTTGATACACTACCGATAATACTTGCGATTGACTTACCTTGTGGATAATCACGTTCCCAATTACTACCGATACTTACACCTGGCAGTTCTGTTAAATGCTCACTCACTTGTGCGATTTCTTTAGAACTTAAATTCTTATCCTTCAAAAATACCGTTGAAAGTGAATAAGCAGAACTCATAGTTTTGAATAATGAAGCACGTTGCATGTCTTTATCATTCAAATGAATACCCTGTTTTTCAACATACTTAACTTCGTTAGCATAAATCTTAGTAGTAGACAAAGCATCCCCATTACTATCAACACGATACGATTTGGGCATTTGCTTAATAACTTGCTTCGATTTGTTTGGAGCTGACAAAATATAATCAGCCTTATCACGACTAGTTAAATCACTAGGATCAACACTAATATACTTAGTTAATCTGTTAACAATCGTATAAATATCAGACGAACTAACACTACCACTCTTCGTATAAGTGATGGCATTGTGCGTTGAATTACCAACCAAAAGTCTACCTTTTGAATCATAAATCATTCCACGTGGTACACTGCCTGTCATTACTGTCTTGTCTGTCCGATCAACTTCAGCTTCAAATTTGCCACCATAGACGATTTGCAAATAAGCAAGTTGAGCGACCAACATTGCGAATAGCACAAAGACAATAAAAAAAAGCAGGTTTAGACGAAATGGAATAGTAGACTTCGCTTGACTACCCGTTCTTTTCTTTATTATATCCAGTATTCTTCTCATATTCATCCTTCAAAAAACGAACGATTATTCATTCGATTTAAAAATATACTTAGGCCCATCGAGGTCTGGATCATACTCTACCAACAAATCATATCTGGCAAAAAACCACGTATCACTGTCAGTGATGTAATAAACCACACCATCGACTACGGTACTGGCTACTGGATCAACTGGCTTTTCTTTACGCATAGCGATTGAAAAACCATCGTGAACCATAGTCTTTCCATAGACCTTACCATAAAAATGTACACCGTCACCGGGTACTAAGTCCAACTCTTTTTCAAACCATTTGATTGCTTCATCTGTTAGCTTAATTTCCATTACGTCCACCTCAATTTTTTTCTAAGATAAACATATCAGAAAACGTCTTCATTAAGCAACTTCAACGGCTTTTACAGTAACTTCATAACTACCAACAGGTGTTTCAACAGTAACTACATCACCTGTATGCTTGCCCAATAAAGCCTTAGCAATTGGTGAATCGTTTGAAATCTTACCACTGTCAGGATCTGATTCTGCGGCTCCAACGATTGTATAAACGTCAGGTTCTTCGCCATCTTCTTGAACAGTAACTTTCTTACCGATTGAAATTTCATCATGAGCTACATCATCAGCATCGATAACATTAGCGTATTGAAGCATTTCAATAATTTGAGAAATTCTTGACTCAACTACACTTTGTTCATCCTTTGCAGATGTGTACTCTGAGTTTTCTGAAAGGTCACCGAAACTTCTAGCAATCTTGATACGATTGATAACTTCTGGACGTTTAACCTTCTTTAAATTTTCTAATTCTTCTTCCAGCTTCTTCTTACCTTCAGCTGTCATAGGATAACTTCTGTCTGCCATTGTTATATCTTCCTTTTTAAAATCATTATTGTGATAATTTCAAAATGTCATCTAACCTGTAATGATTAGATGACATTTATTATCTGTAATTATACATTATTGACCTAGAGATGAGTTTTTACTTTCATGCTCTTGCAATGTATGTGAATAATATACCTTACCAGTCTTCAAGTTGGCAACAAAGTATAGATAATTTTCATCCCTATCACTAGGATTCAAAGTAGCCTCTATTGCTTGCACACTTGGAGTATTAAATGGTCCAGGTCCATAACCTGCATTCTTGTACAAGTTATATGGAGAATCAACTCTAACATCTTTATTACTCAATTTAGTCTTATGAGTATTCAATGCATACATAACTGAAATATCTGATTGAATTGGCATATCGATATCAATACGGTTGAAGAATACACCAGCAATCTTCTTACGATCCTTTTCAGTAACACCTTCACGCTCAACTAATGATGCCAAAGTAAGTGTTTGTTGCACTGTTAAGCCTTTTTCTTTAATAGTTTCAAAGTAAGGCTTCATGATCTCATTGTCTTTTTCGACCATTTGGTTAACTAATTCTTTTAGAGTTTCACCCTTGTAAAGACCATAAGTAGCTGGGAACAAATAACCTTCTAGATGATATCTAACATTTTTCTTAGCCATTGATGAATCCAACAATTCAGGATACTTCTTCTGAAGTTGTTTCATGTAAGATTTATCCTTCATCAGTTTCAAGAAATCTTTTTTCTTAAACTTAGTTGATTTTTGAATCTGATCACCAATTTGGTCTATTGTAACACCCTCACGAACTAGCACAGTATTCGAAGCTGTTCCAGTTGGTTCGGCACTACCACCCTTTTGCAACTGCTTAACAACATGGTTCATATCCATTGATTGCTTGAAAGTATAATACCCTGCTTGAAAATCAGTATAGTTTTGAGCTTTAACGTAGAAATTAAAGACTGTCGCACTCTTGATAACTTTATCCTTTTCAAGAGTCTTAGCAATTTCTTTACTAGAAGAACCTATTGGGATTTTAACAACAATATCTTCTTTACTATTCGCATTATATGGTTGCAATGAACTATTCACATAATTAAAGCCAATGATAGCAACGACGACTGCCAAAACCGCAATCACACCAACAATCCAATACGCAATATGATTAGCGACTGATCTTTCTTCGGCGCGAGTTTTGATTTTGTCATCTGACTCATGCTTCAATGCTTCTTTTTTTTCATCCTTTTGGCTCAAGACACAGCCTCCCGAGTTAATTTATTAGAATTATACCATTAGTTTGGCAATAATTTTATCTAATTTCCACATTAAATTTTTGAACTAGACTGTCTTTGACTAATGTAAAGGCCTTTTCTACTTCCTCATCAGTCAAAGTATCATTAGGATTCAAGAATACTAAGTGATAACCGAGTGACTTATGGTTAGGTTTGATATTCTTACCTTCATAAACATCAAAGATATTAACATCCTTCAAATATTTACCACCATTATTAAAGATATCAGAAATAATTTGACCATTTTCAACATCTTTTTCTACTAAAATAGCTAGATCACGGCTGACTTCTGGATACTTAGGTGCGCTAGTTGCTTTGACATTTCTAGTATTCAAGTCGAATAAGGCATCAATATTCAATTCAAAAACAAATGTGTCATTGACATTGTGTGCTTTTTGATAATTTGGATGCAATTTACCGATAATACCAACCATTTGACCATTAGCCAAAATCTTAGCCGTTTGTCCAGGATGAAGATTATCATAATCTGCCGTTGCAACAAATGAAAATTCAGCATCAGCATTAACGTATGACAACAATTCTTCAACGATTCCCTTAACATAATAAAAGTCTACTGGCTTAGCATTACTGTTCCAAGCATCCTCAATGACATTACCACTGATGGCACCAGAAATAAATGGTAATTCTTTTGGACGATCATTTCCAGTCTCTCGATCAAATACTCGAGCTTGTTCAAATATTTGAAGATCATCGTTCTTTCTAGCTTGGTTATAAGCAATATCTCTGACTAAGCCTGGAATCAAGCTGTTACGTAAGTATTCGTGATCTTCAGTCATAGGGTGAAGCAATTTAGTATATTCTGAATTTAAAATATTGAAATCATCAACTTCTTGTTTGTTCAATAATGAATAATTGATAACTTCATCCAATCCACTAGCCAACAAGGCATCACGCAATTTATTACTCAATTCACGCTTAGCGCTGTAGCCACCGCGAGTTTCCATTCCAGCTGGCAAAGTATTAGGCAAGTTTTCATAACCATAAATTCGGTTTACTTCTTCAACTAAGTCAGCCTCAATTTCCATATCCCAACGGCGTGTAGGAATTGTCACAGTTACCGCATCGCCTGATAATTCACTAGTAAAACCAAGTCGATCAAAGATTTGAAGAATTTCATCACTTGAAAGTTCTAGCCCCATCAAATGATTAATGTGCTTGATACTACCTTTGATAACAGTAGGTTGAGCTTTAGTAAAGTTACCGATAATTTCCTCAGAAATTTCTTTGGCATCACTAGCTTGGTCAATCAATTGTGTAGCGCGGACTAAGGCTTCACTGACGATTCCATTATCAACACCTTTTTCAAAACGGTTTGAGGCATCGTCACGCAAATCATGTCTTTGAGCAGCTTTTCTAACAAAGGCTCCGTCAAAGACACCAGCTTCTACTAAGATATTGGTAGTATTTTCATCAACAGCAGCACGAGTTCCATTAATGATACCAGCTAAACCTAAAACTTCATCACCAGATGTAACTACTAAATCGTTATGATTTAAGGATTTTTCAGTATCAGCTAATACTAATTTGTCGCCATCTTTGGCAAGTTTAACGGTTAAATTCTTTTGAGGTAATTTGTCCAAATCGTAAACTTGAACTGGTTGACCGTATTCGATCATCACATAATTTGCTGCATCGACAACACTGTTGACGGGTCTGATATTTTGATTCCAAAGTCTTCTTTGCATCCAAAGTGGACTCTTAGTAACCTTGATGCCTTTTAATTCACGAAGTAAATAATCTGGAACCAAGTCTTTTTCTTCAACTGTTGCAGTCGCATCAGTCAAATCTTTAACTTTACTTTGATTTAATTCTGGTTTAGTAAATTTAGGCTTTTCATCGTAAGTTGCACCGATTTCCCAAGCAGCACCACGCATCCCTAAAGTATCGGCACGGTTAGGAGTAATATCGATATCGACCATTTCGTCTTTAAGACCTAATAGATCATAAACATCTTGTCCTGGTGTTTGTGGTTCATCGAAGACATAGATACCATTTTCGAATTCTTTTGGCATGTATTGAGCAGGAACACCGACTTCATCAAGTCCACAAATCATCCCGTTAGATTCTTGTCCACGAAGTTTACCACGTTTAATACGCACGCCATTTGGCAAATGAGCACCATGCAAGGCTACAATTACGTATTGATCAGCGGCCACATTAGGAGCACCACAGACGATTTGAATTTCTTCTTCTTCACCAACATCAACTTGGCAAAGTTTTAAATGATCTGAATCTGGATGTGGTACTACGCTAGTAATGTGCCCGACAACCAAATTAGTCAATTCCTCACCGAGTTTGACTGGGCCAGATTCGATACCAGTTAGAGAAACTTTATTAGCAATTTCTTCAACCGTGTGATCGACTGGAATGTATTCTTTTAGCCAATTAACAGAAATTTTCATTATCTTAATTTACTCCTTTGAATTGTTCTAGGAATCTAACATCGTTGAGATAGAAATCACGAATGTCGTTAACTCCGTATTTAAGCATTGCAAAACGCTCTGGTCCAAGACCAAAGGCCATACCACTGTATTCATTAGGATCGATGCCTGACATCTTCAAAACGTTTGGATGTGTTAAGCCAGCACCTAATACTTCAATCCAACCAGTATATTTACAAATACGACAACCTGTACCACCACAATTGAAACAAGAAACGTCAACTTCAACTGATGGTTCGGTAAATGGGAAGTAACTTGGACGGAAACGGATCTCACGATCAGGACCGAAGACGTGACGACATAATGCATCAAGCGTTCCCTTTAAATCTGCCATAGAGATATTCTTATCAACAACTAAACCTTCAATTTGATGGAATTGATGTGAGTGAGTAGCGTCATCATCATCACGACGGTAAACAACACCCGGTGAGATCATCTTCAAAGGACCTTTAGTAAAGTCATGAGCTTCCATGTCACGACCTTCTTGAGCTGAAGTTTGAGTTCTCATCAATAATTCATCTGACAAGTAGAACGTATCTTGCATATCACGAGCCGGATGATCTTTAGGGATATTCAATCTTTCAAAGTTATAGTGATCTTCTTCAACTTCATAGCCACCAGCAACTTCATAGCCTAAACCAATGAAGAATTGTTCAATATCTTCAATCGTTTGGTTCAAAATATGTTTTGTTCCTTGAACCTTTTTTGTAGCTGGTAAAGTAACGTCGATTGTTTCTTCTTCAAGTTTTTTGGCAATTAATTTTTGATTAAGTTCCGCCATTTTTTCTTCAATAGCAGCTTGAATATCTTTTTTAACGTTATTAGCTAAAGTTCCAATTTCTGGACGTTGTTCAGCTGGAACATCTTTCATACCACGCAAGGCTTTAGTGATTGGACCTTTTTTACCTAATAAGTTAACTCTTAAATCATTTAATTCTTGAAGCTTTTGTGCACGTTTAGCTTCATCGATACCATTTTCTCTTAAATTCTTTAACGTATCATTTAATGACATTTTCTTCCTCCTTGGTGATAAAACTGATTCTGGAATTTTTAAATGTATCCACATAAAAAAGTCCCCATCCCAAATAAGGGACGAGGACTCGCGGTACCACCCTAGTTCATGTTAAACATGCACTCAAGTAGTTATATAGTAACTAACTAAAAACTCAGAAAGTGAATTCGCTGTTTTATTTATCAAGCCTATCTCAGTTAACGGCTCTTCCTGTTATAAATGCCACAGTTACTATTTTTCGTCAAAGTTTAAATATTATTTATACAAATGATTATACAAAAATTAAAAAGTTTCGCAAGTTTATAATGTTTGTAAACCGTACATCAAAACTCCAGCTGCAACCGCTACGTTAAGGGATTCAGCTTTTCCTAGAATTGGGATATAAATATTTTTATCGGTAGCGTTCAAGACATTTTGACTGACACCGTGGGCTTCATTACCCATGATCAAAGCGAATTGGTCTTGTTTTTCTAATTGTGTATAAGGTTTAGCCTGAGCATTTACCTCTGATCCATAAATAGTTAAACCAGATTTCTTAGCCAAGTTGATAGCCTTGTCGATATCCATACGATAAATTGGCAAATGGAATTGACTACCTTGCATTGAACGTTGGACTTTTGGTTGGTAAAAATCAGCGGTATCCATACTTGTAATTACACCATCATATCCAGCTGCATCAGCAGTTCTAACGATTGTTCCCACGTTACCAGGATCTTGGACATCATCCATCATGACCCACTTACCAGAAAATTCTGTCAGATCGTCACTATTTTGGACTTTGATGACTGCAAAGATTCCTTGTGGAGTTTTTGTTTCTGACAAGTCTTTAGCTACATCTTCAGAAATAGTTACAGCAATTTCATGATATTTTTTAACGAGACGGTCTTCTTGGTACTTTTCAGTTACCAATAATTTTACAAAATCTTGTTCATATTGGTCGGCTTCTCTAACTAAATGGAAACCCTCAATCATGTATGTACCAGTCTTACGAATGTTTTTAGTTGCAGACAACTTCTTTAGTTGTTTAATTTCGTCATTTTTTTTCGATTCGATATACTTCATATAATCCATCCCTCTTGTTCTATAATATAGATATTAACACATTCAAAGATTTGAGGTGATACGTGTGAAACATCTTTCCATTAATGTTGATGGACTCGTTCAAGGCGTGGGCTTTCGTTACTCAACTTTTCAAGTAGCTCAAGAACTGGGCGTCAATGGAACCGTGCAAAATGAGATCGACGGATCCGTTTCAATTGAGGCTGAAGCAGATCAAAAAGTACTTTATATTTTTTTAAATCGTGTTAAATCTTCACCTTCACCCTTTGGAAAAGTTACCAAAATGGACTATACTTTTTCTGACGACTTACAACATTACACAAAATTCACTGTGATTGGTTGAAACGTCAAATGAGTTAACGTATATTACTTTGTATACGATTAAAAGGGTGGTTTATTTAAGTGAATAAAAAATACGTCAAATATTTATCAGTACTGTCTTTAGTCTTAGTACTGACACTAGTTTTGACGGGGTGTGCACAAGGTACAACTAACCTTCATGCTCCAACTAGTGGGCCATATGGTTTCATTTACAAATGGCTAGGGATTCCGTTCCAAAATTTGATCATGAAGACCGCAGAAGCAGTCGGTGGTACAAATGCCTACGCTTGGGGAATCATGATTATCTCTTTTGTAGTTCGTTTGATTTTGGTTCCTTTATCATTGAACCAACAATATAAATCAACAACTCAACAAGAAAAAATGCGTGCTGTTCAACCACAATTGAAATTGATTCAAGAAGCACAAAAGAAAGCTAAGGGTCCTGATGCTCAACAAAAGATCAGTAGCTTAATGATGCAAGTTTACAAGGCTAACAATTTGAGTTTGACTGGTGGTATGGGTTGTTTGCCACTATTATTACAAATGCCTATTTTGATTGGTATTTATCAAGCCGTTCAATATTCTAAAAATATTGGTTCAGCTACATTCCTTTCAATCCCACTTGGCAAACCTAGTATAGTAATTGCTATTGTTGCTACCTTGTTCTACTTAGTTCAAGGTTGGATGTCACTTCAAATCGTTCCAAAGGAACAAAGAAAACAAATGCAAACTATGTTGTTGATGAGTCCAATGATGACTTTCTTCATTTCTATGATTTCAACAGCAGCCCTTGCACTTTACTTCTTAGTTGGTGGTGTCGTTATTGTCATTCAACAACTCATTACTAACTATGTAGTTACTCCTAGAATCAGAAAGAAAACTGATGAAGAGTTAGCTAAGAATCCAGTTAAGATTGTTGTTACTAAGGAAATGCTTGATGAAATGCTACAAGCAGATGGTACAAGTACAACAAGTGGTACTACAGCTAATACTTCTAAACAAAAAGCTGAAGCTAATGAAATGCACAAAAACATTCGTGAATTGAATAAGGGCAAACAAAATCGCAACAAGAAATAAAAAAATAAGTAAAACTCTACACAATTGAGTTTTACTTATTTTTTTTACTCTAGATAACTTGCGGCAACCCACTCATTTGTAGCAACACGGTGATAAGTTACCCCACTGATATTTTTAGTCTGATCAGTGTACCAAGCAGTATGATTTGCCAGTGCTCGGTTCTTAATTTTAATCATCTGATTATTACTAAAGGCAACCAATGGTACATAACTGCCATTCTTGTTGTCAACTTTAATCGTAGAATTAGGATTAACGGCTTCTTGAGTAGCAGCACTGACACCATAAGCATTACCTGTCGTCTTTAAATTATTGTAATAATATCCAATCATGTCGTAGAGCTGATACATACTGTAACCTTGATTTTTAAAATAGCCCGTTGGATCACTGTGATTTGTTTCATGATATGTGAGACTCACTTGGTTGTGTGAAACAATGGTTTTTTCAGGCTTGTCAGGTATGTTGTATTGTAACAGCTTGCTAGCAGCGTAATAGGCATCATTAGCAATAGAGCGGGCAAATGAATCATAATCATGTGTCCGACACAATTCTACTTGGATAAATTTGGAATTGGCAGTAGGACCAGCACCCCAAACACCATAGTCAGTATTGTGAATATTGATAATTTCATTGTTATCGACAAAAGCGTGTACATAAGCCTCAACTCTAGGCCAATTGTTATTAAAAAAACTCACTTCATCTTCAGCTGTCGCATTATTATCAGCAGTTTCATGAATTACGATTCCTTCTGGCTTTCCGACACCATTTTCGTAAGGAAACCATTCACTAAAAGTCCCCTCCCGATTTTGAATTGTCGCCGGTTTGATCTGATTACTAATAATATAATCGTTGACTGTTTGAGCAGAAGCATTTTGTGTTGTCCCCATAAATAGAAAAGCCAAAAAACTCACTGCTAAAACAGCTATCCCTAGTTTTTTCTTCATTTTTCTATCCCCTTATAAGCTTTAAATTACTAGTAAAAATGCTTTATTACAAGCGCTGTAACAATAACTTAATATTAGGAATATTTTTTTACTTGCGGACAATTTGGCTCTTACTAAAAGTTGGTTAGCGTTAAATTGCCGTCGTCCGTTTTGTTTTGTAGATCAGTACTGTATTTATTTATTACGAACAAATCAAAATAGCGCCCATTCAGGCACCCCTAATGGACACCGAATAGACGCTATCAACTTTTAAATTAAAACCACTATCTAGTCCGGAATAGCAAAGAAAATTGGCTCAAATGTGAAATTATTCTTAGCAATTTATTGCTTAGAATAAGGCCGAGCTTGAAGACTTTGCCCGGTTTTGGTCTTAGCAAAGGCTCCAAGTCATGCCCACATTGTTCCAGCCAAATTTTCTTTGCTATGGAGGACGGAATTCTATCACTAATCTAATTTAAGAAAAAGTAAATCTGGATAAATATTATTATTTTTCAGTTTCATTTTCTTTTTCAGTCTGCTCTTCTTCAGGTTTAACTTGCACTAATGGCAATTCAATCTTAAAAACAGTCCCAGAACCAACGACGCTTTCAACCTCTAAGCTACCATGATAGATTTCAATCAAGCGTTTAGCGATAGAAAGCCCTAAACCGTTTCCTCCACGTTTTCTAGAGCGAGCCTTGTCAACTCTATAAAAACGATTGAAAATGCGTTTCAGGTCGTTTTTTGCGATTCCTAGGCCATAATCTTGGACTACCACCTCTAACAAAGCTGAGTTAGTTGAAGCAGCAAAATTGATTTCTTTGCGGTCGGCTGAATATTTGAAAGCATTATCCAGCAAAATTACCAATACTTGCTCCAAGTGATTACGGTAGATCTTAACTTCACTACCCTCACGGATATCGTCATCGAAATTGATCACAAAATCTGGATGCAACATTTTGAAGTCGTTTGCCACTTGCGTAAACAAAGGCTTAACTTCAGTTGTCTGCTCCAAATATGCACTGTCGATCTGTTCAACACGTGTAAGATCTAGCATCTCTTGAATCAAGGATTGCATACGTTTTAATTCTTGCAAAGAAGAATTGATTGAATCGTTCAACACTTCAGGATCATCTTTACCCCAGCGTTGCAACATACTCAAATGACCTTCCAACACAGCCACTGGCGTTCTTAATTCGTGTGAAACATCTTCCACGAACTCTTTTTGCTGATTAGTATATGCCTGCATACGGTCGAGCATCTTGTTGATATTAATAGTTAAATCATAAATTTCATCATTTCTCTTACGTAATTTAATACGAGAGTCTGAGTCTGGTTTCTTATTCAAGTCATCGATTGTTTTATTGATTTTCTTTAAATCGTTCAAAACCAAAGTAACAGCATAAAATGACAAAACAATTCCCAATAAAAAGACCACTACTCCACCAATAACCAATTTCAGAGTAAAATTATTGATTTCATTGACTGAAGCAACACTTTGGACAGTTCTCATTGCTAGAACACTGACAAAAATGTAAGCCAACAAAATTACAATAGAAATCAAAGCGGTCCATTTAAATCTAATCGAAATTCTCATCGACGCATCACATACCCTTTACCACGGACAGTAGAAATGTAACTAGGTGCACCGAGGCGATCGATTTTATTACGAAGGTATTTGATATAAACATCCACAACGTTAGTTTCAGTTGATGAACCTGTTCCCCAAACACGTTCTAATAAGTCATCACGACTCAAGACTGTGCCGACATTTTCCATCAAGGCACTCAACAAATCATATTCACGGCGAGTCAAATCGATCACTTCACCATTACGTTTCAATGTTTGAGTTGTCTTATCAATTACCAAATTCTTATATTTAAGCACTTGATCATTATTTCTCGTTACATCGATATCCAAATCGATTCGTCGTAACAATGCTCGAATGCGAGCTAGCAATTCTTCAATTGCAAAAGGCTTAACGATATAATCATCAGCCCCATGGTCTAATCCTGATACACGATCAATTATTGAATCACGTGCTGTCATCATAATAATTGGTGTGTTCTTTTCTTGACGAATACGACGGCAAACTTCGATACCATTCAACTCAGGAAGCATCAAATCTAGAAGAATTAAATCCCAATCTTCAGATAAAGCTGCGTCCAGTCCGGTTCTACCATCACGTTCAACAGTCACTTCGTAATTCTCATGTTGAAGTTCGAGTTGAACGAATTTTGCCATATTCTCTTCGTCTTCAATAACAAGTATTTTAGCCATACGTATCTCCTATACATAAAATATTAAATTATCTTTAATTATAGCTTAATCATTAATTAAAATGTGTCACGCTTTTGGCAATGCATTAATGATTTTAACATATAGCAAAAATTAAAAGAAGACAAGCTTTTATTTTATTTTTTTTTAAACATAAAAAAAGAGGCGATTTTTCGCCCCAATTTTAATATCAACTTATAATTATTGCTCTTCATACCAAGTATAGTGGAATGTACCTGGTTTGTCGTTTCTTTCATAAGTATGAGCACCAAAGTAATCTCTTTGAGCTTGAGTCAAATTAGCTGGCAATGTTTCTGAACGATATTGATCGTAGTATGAAATAGCAGCCATAAATCCAGAAACAGGAACACCTGCTTGAACAGCAAAACTAACAACGTCACGAACATCTGATTGATATTCTTTAACGATACCCTTGAAGTAATCGTCTAGTAGCAAGTTATCTAGTTTTGGATCTTCATCATAAGCATCAGTAATCTTTTGTAGGAATTGAGCACGAATGATACATCCAGCACGCCAGATTTGAGCAATCTTACCATAGTTAAGATCCCAATCATAGTGATCTGAAGCAGCTTTCATTTGAGCAAATCCTTGAGCATAACTGATAATCTTACTGAAGTACAAAGCTTTGCGGATCTTAGCAACTAAGTCGTCAACATCTTTAACAACTGGTTTTGTTTCAGGAGCAGGCAAAACCTTGCTTGCTTTAACACGTTCGTCTTTGTAGGCAGAAACGTAACGTGAGTAAACTGATTCAGTGATCAATGATTGTGGAACACCTAGTTCAAGAGCACTTTGTGAACTCCACTTACCAGTACCCTTGTTACCAGCTTTATCCATAATCTTATTAACGATGTAATCGTCAGTACCTTCGTCATCTTTTCTAGTTAAGATTTGTGAAGTAATGTCGATCAAGTAACTTGAAAGTTCACCCTTGTTCCAGTCTTGGAATACTTCGGCAATCTTTTCAACGTCATTGTTGAACAAGTGCTTCAACAAGTTGTAACTTTCAGCGATAAGTTCCATGTCACCGTATTCGATACCATTGTGAACCATCTTGACATAGTGACCAGCACCATTTGGTCCGATGTATGTAACACAAGGTGCGCCATCTTCGTCAGCTTTAGCAGAAATTTGTTCCAAAATAGGAGCAACTAAGTCATAAGCTTCCTTTTGACCACCTGGCATCAATGAAGGACCATGCAAGGCACCAAGTTCACCACCGGAAACACCCATACCGATGAAGTTGATTCCAGATTTATCCAAACGTTCATTACGTTCCATAGTATCTTCGAAGAATGTATTACCACCATCGATCAAGACATCACCCTTGTCCAACAAAGGCAATAGTTGCTTGATGACAGCATCAGTACCAGCACCAGCTTTAACCATCATCATAATACGACGTGGTTTTTCTAGTGAGTCAACGAAATCCTCAATTGTATAACTTGGTACCAATTTCTTGTCGGGATGTTCTTCAACAACCGCTTTAGTCTTTGAACCTGTACGATTGTAGATTGCTACTTCATATCCACGACTTTCAATGTTTAGGGCAAGATTCTTACCCATAACAGCCATACCGATAACACCAATTTGTGGTTTTGCCATTATAATAACTACCTCCGATTTTTGTTCTCATACCTATAGTAACAAAAAAATAAAAAAGGAGTATATAATTACTCCTTATCATCATTATTATTAAATAAATTTTTTAATTTGGCAAATTCTGGGTTAACGTGTTCTTCTTCTTTTTGACTCTTAAAGTCATCTTCAGAAATAACTTCCCAATTTTTACCTGAAGGCATAATATTCTCTTCCTTTTCCTTCTTAGTTAAAACTTTTGAAGGAATACTCAACAAAATATTATCGATCACTGATTCATAAACATTAATAGTTGGATTTTCATCATCCACGGGTATAACAACATTGTATTGTTCCAATTCTTCTTCATCGGCCACGCTATCAACGTTGTAAGCTTCATTAACTCGAACATCAACTGGTAATTTTACTGGCAACAAACTACGAGTTGAAGGAACAGTCAATGTAGTCTTGATTTTTACATCAGAAATAACTAAACCATTGTCATTGAATAATTGACCTTTGACAGAAACTTTGTCAGCGTCCAAAACATCCTCTGAACGTGTAGTTAATTCTTTAGTTAAATCGAGTTCTTCCTCAAATTCAAACGGTTTGTCTTTGTAGCGACGAACGTCTTGAACATCCCAATTTAGCATTAATTTACCCCTTTCATATAAGGCATTTTTCCAAAATCTTGTGTTTTTTTACTTTGAAGCTGAAATATTTGATCAGCTCTGACTTCTAATTCTAAAGTTTGGGCCTCTTTTTTGCCAACTTTAGTAATTAAATTAAAGTCTTTTTTGTGTTGGTTTAAATATTTACGACCATTTCCACTAAATCCTAATACTCGTAAATAAGGATTTTTATAAACATTATCAATCTCTTCAGATTGAATATTCATTAAAGTGTAAATCATCAAACGTCTCAAACGGGCTCTTGTGTAACGCTTTGACTTCACTCGGTCCAGGAAATCTTCAAAATCATTGCTGATCATAATTTCCTTTTTCAGCTTATATTCTAGTCCTTCGACCATTTGATAGATTGAATGAAGTTCTGGAATATCGGAATTTATGATTTGATAACGTAGATATGGATAAAAATCATCCCAAGTATACGTTTGATTTTTATTTATCAACTGATTAGTTAAATCAGGCACCTCAGAAGAAACAGAAGAACCTAATTTCAAATCAGTTCTAACGCTAGTAGCACTAAATCCACTTTTTCTAAGAATCGTTTGAAAATTAATTGGATAATGATTCTTCTCTATTTGTTGAACGTAATTTAAACCTAACATTTGATTAGGTAAATCAGCAATATCGATACCTAAACGCTGATAATACGAAGTTAAATTAGTAGCTGAATTTTGTTGATAATCTTGTTTGAATTGATTATCGGCTGTTAAAATCTTTTGAGCAATTTTGACAAAATCAAGCTCTTTTTCAGTTCCAAATACTAAGGTATCAATTTTTAATAAATTCAATAACTTCATAGCACCTTGAGCAAATAACTCTGCCGGTTGGACAGCAAAAGCTAGTGGTAATTCGATAACTAAATCAACGCCTAAATCAATTGCTAATCTAGCTCGATTCCACTTATCTAAAACAGCAAAATCACCCCGCTGTACAAAATTGCCTGACATCACGGCAATCAAGACATCAGGGTGATATTTTTGTTTGATCGTATCGATAAAAATTTTATGACCGTTATGAAACGGATTGAATTCGGCCACTACACCATAAACTTTTGTCATAGAAACCTCTATTTTTCAGCAGCAAAGAACCAACGAGTTGAATCATCTTTAACCTCTGAAGTACCAAATTCGGCACTGACTGAGACCTTTTTGAAGCCGATATCTTTTAAGATAGCTACAAATGTCTCAATCGGATAAGTTCTTTCTTTGTGCAATTCAGTATTAACTGAATAACCTTTGATTTTCTCATCCCAATTAAAGAACGTTAATTCATGTTCGATGCTGTGTGGATATTCACCTTCAAAACTATTCCACATAAAAGCGGAATCTTCAGTCCGATGGTTGAACATGTATCCAGGAAAGACTTCATCCATTTGATAAAGCGAATGTGCATCGAATAAGTATTTACCGCCATCATTTAAATGTTGTAAAGCCTGATTGAAGGCAATTGCTAGTTCATCTTCATCTTGTAAATAACAAATTGAATCATCAAAACAAGTGATAACGTCGTACTTATCAAAGTCATATAAATCCATCATATTACTAGGAATAAAGGGGATTTTTTGATTGGCTTTTTGAGCTTTTTGTTCAGCAATCTTCAACATCTGCTCAGAAAGATCAGTTCCAGTAACTTGAAATTTATCAGCCAACAGAATTGTTAAATCACCAGTTCCACAAGCTACATCCAATAATTTTTTATTGTCGCCTGTAACTTGTTTTTCGACGTACTGTGCCCACTTGCTATACAATGAATCATCCATCAATTCACTATAAACGCTGGCAAAAGAATTATAAATCATTATTCAGTTACCAAATCAGAAATATCAACTTCTGGAGCATCTGACCAAAGTTTTTCTAGATTGTAGAAATCACGTTTTTCAGATGTGAAGACGTGAATAACAACATCATGCAAGTCGATCAAAACCCATTCAGAGTTACGATTTCCTTCAACGTGACCAATTTCAATGTTATTTTCGCCTGCTTTATCCAAAACAGATTGCACAATAGCATCAACTTGACGTTGTGAACCGGCATCCATGATTACAAAGTAGTCAGCCATAATACTTACTTCGCTGATATTTAGAACTTTGATATCATTAGCGTGCTTTTCATCAGCTGCTTTCACAGCAATTTCCATCATTTTTTTTGAGTCCAAATTATAATTCTCCTTTTTTGATCCAGTAATTGTAACTAACAAAAGTTGCTGGATAAATTTCTTTATTTGTATCAACTAAATGTTGAATCGAATGTTTTAGTTCAAAAGTTACAGCACTATCAAGTGATTTTTCAGCATATTTTCTTGCTTCATCGATACCAGGAAAATCTCGACCTGGTTCAACAAAATCACCTACAAAGACACATTTGTCTACTTGTGTCATGTTTGTAGAGCCAACAGTGTGTCTTCTAATAGCGTTTAGTACATCTTCATCATAAATACCCAACTCATCCTTAATAATCTCAGCACCGACAATTCCGTGCCAAATAGCGTTATTAGCATGTAACAACTCTGGGTCTAAATGTTTTTTGTTAATTTCAGTAATAAATTCTTCATCGCTTCGTTCTTTTGCGTAGTCATGCAATAATCCAGCCAAACCAGCTCGATCTACATCGCCACCAAATTCGGCAGCTAAAGCACGTGAAGTTTTTTCAACCCGCAAACAATGATTATAACGAAAATCACTCAAGGTGTCTTTCATTCTGTTCAAAATGTCTGCTCGTTTCAATCCACTTTTGATGCCTTCGTAATTAAATTCACTCACGATAAAGCCCCCTATCCTTGATATACCAAGCTACATCATCAGGAACCAAATACTTAATTGATTGTCCCTGTTTGACTTTTTCTCGAATCATACTCGAACTAATTTCCAATTCCGGAGTATTTACCCAAAGTATAGGATACTTTGATTTTTCCTCAAAGCCTTTTCGACAAACTCCAACAAAATGTACCATTTGAATTAATTCATCAATATGAGACCATTTTGGCAAATTCTCTACCATGTCTCCTCCTATTATAAAGTAATACTCTGTATTAGGATTTAAGTCTTTGAGCATCTTGATTGTTTCAAAAGTATAGCTAACACCGCCGCGACGAATATCGGTCAAGTCCAAATCAAAATGCATGTTGTTACGAATAGCTAATTTGATCATTTCAATCCGATCATCGCTTTTAATATCAGGAATAGTCTTCTTGACGCCACGGTGAGGTGGAATTTTATCAGGCAAGAACAAAACTTTATCTAAACACAATTGTTCATAAACTTGTTCAGCTATCACTAAATGTCCTAAATGAATTGGATTAAAAGTGCCACCTAATATTCCGACGTGTCGCTTTGGCAAATTACTATGAAATTCTAATTTTTCTTTAGTTAATAATTGTTTTTGAGTATTCATAATTAGTCACTTAAATTACATTTTCTCTAATTCAATTGAATATTTACGATTTTTGATCTTTGAAGCTTTCTTATAGAAAACCATTTTGGAACCGATTGTTTGAATGTGAACGATACCTGAATCGAATTCGTTTAAAGCTTCGATTAGATCTTGTGGTTCAACCATTGTGTTTTGAAGCAAAGAAACTTTAATAAGTTCATTTTTTTCGATTAACATTTCCAATTGTTTAAGTAAGTTTTCAGTAATACCATCGCGACCTACTTGAATAACTGGCTTCATCGTTGCTGCTTGGCTTCTTAAATAACGGTTCTTTTTTCCTTTAATTATCATTAAATTCTCCTTAAATTATCGCATTACGGATTGATACGTGAACACCATCTGGGACGTAGGCTTTGACTTTAGTTCCAGCCGGAATTGTGACCCAACCTAAACCATAAATAACGATATCTGATTTTTCATGCGCTGAAAAGATTTGACTCTTGAATTTAGGGAATTCTTTGATATCAGTTGGTGGTGTCAAAATATCACCGAGATGTTTTTCATAAAATTCATCGGCATTTACGGTCTTCGTTCTGTGCAATGGCAATCCTTGGTTGACGTAGAAAGTTACATTAGTTCTTTCATTTAGAAAGTCCAAACGAGCTAAACCAGCCACAAAGATTGTTTGTCCATCACGCAATTGGAAAGTTGCAGGACGTAATGGCTTCTTAGGTGTCACTGTCTTCAAATCTTTGGCATTCAAGAAATGAGCTAATTGATAACGGTGAATAATTCCGGGTGTATCAACTAATGAATGACCATCATCCAAAGGAATATCGATTCGATCCAAAGTAGTTCCTGGGAATCGAGAAGTTGTGATCAAATCTTTGATATCAGAATTAGAACTAATAATTCGGTTGATCAAAGTTGATTTACCAGTATTAGTAGTTCCGACAACATAGACATCTTTTCCATCACGATATTTCTCGATCATGTCCATCAATTTATCGATGTTGATACCTTTGACAGCTGAAACCATAATTTGGTCAACTGATTTAATACCGTTTTCTTTGCTCTTTTGTTGCAACCAGTTCAAAAGACGATTTTGATTAACTGAAGCTGGTAATAAGTCGACTTTATTACCAACCATCAAAATCTTCTTGTCACCGACGAATCGTTGCAATCCGGGAATTACACTACCTTCGTAATCGAAAATATCAACTACGTTAACTACTAAGGCATCTTTTTGAGAAATTGAGTCTAACAACTTCAAAAAGTCGTCATCAGAAACATCAACGTCAGTGATTTCGTTGTAGTTACGAAGTCTGAAACATCTCTTGCAGAGTAATTCTTTTGAATCATCTTCGGTATATTTTTTCAAAGTAGAAGCTTGAACAAAACCTGGTTTGTCTTTATCTTCTGTTTGAAGTTTTGCACCACAACCTATGCAGTACAATTCATTATCTTCTGTCATTTAATGAATCCTTCCAGTATAAATTCTTATCACGCTTTTGCATTGCTTTTAAGATAGGACGTTCAAAAAATCTATTAATACGAGTCTTCTTGGCATCTGTCTTGACTAAGGGTTTGACTAGGACGGTCTTTAAGTTAGCCATGTTGCCTGCTAAAACATCGGTCATCACTTGATCACCAACAAATAAAACATTTTTAGGATCGATGTTTTCTTCTTTGAGATGCTTCATGATTACGAATGGCAAAGGTTTCACCGCACGTGCCACGATACTAACAGGCAAGTCTTTAACGGCCTTTTCTACACGTTCATAACTATTATTAGAAACAATCATCACTTCAATATTATTTTGGGCCATTAAATTCAGCCATTTACGCAATGATAAATCATACTCGTTACTATTCCATGGCAAAAGGGTATTATCCAAATCTGTCATGATCTTAGTAATATGTAGTTCTTGAAGATCTTCTACAGTCAGATCAGTAATTTTATCGAGCATAATATAGGGTTTAAACATAATTTAATCCTCGTCTTCGAATTAGTAAAAAAACGTAATTTGGGTTTATCCAAATTACGTTTTTAAAATTAAGCTAAAGCTTTCTTAGCTGTATCTACTAAACTTGTAAATGCTTTTGGATCTTCAATAGCAATTTGGGCCAACATCTTACGGTTAATGTCAACGTTAGCTAATTTCAAACCATGCATTAATTTGCTGTAACTGATTTCGTTCATTCTTGCAGCGGCATTGATTCTAGCAATCCATAACTTACGGAAATCGCGCTTAACTTGGCGACGATCACGGAATGCATAACGGTATGAAACCATGATTTGAGTATGAGCTGCTTTAAAAGTGATATGTTTTGAACCACGATATCCCTTAGCTAATTTTAAAACTTTCTTACGACGTTTGCGAGTTACTGTTCCACCTTTTACACGTGGCATAATGACTCCTCCTTTTGATTATAAAGAATAAATAATTAGTATGTTGCGAGCATGCGTTTCATACGTTTCAAATCACTTGAGCCTACCATACCTGGCTTAGCTAATTGACGACGTTGCTTCTTAGTCTTACCGTGGAAACGGTGACTTGTATATGCATGGCTTCTCTTCCAACCACCATTAGCAGTGATCTTAAATCTTTTTGCTGATGCGCGGTGTGTCTTTTGTTTAGGCATTGAAAATCCCTCCACTATTTCTTCTTTTTGTTATCTTTTGAGTTAATTGGATCAAGCATTAAGAACATACTACGACCGTCCATTTTTGGCTTAGTTGTTACTGTAGCAACATCCTTAGTCTTATCAGCGACGCGGTCCAAGACTTCCTTACCTATCTCTTTATGAGTAATTGCTCTACCCTTAAAGCGAAGAGAAACTTTGACCTTATCACCCTTAGCCAAAAACTTACGAGCATTATTAAGCTTTGTATTAAAGTCGTTTTCTTCAATAGTTGGGCTTAAACGTACTTCCTTAAGACTAACAGTTTTTTGTTTTTTACGTGCTTCACGATCTTTCTTTTGTAGATCGAACTTATATTTACCATAATCCATAATTCTGGCAACAGGTGGTTTAGCACCCGGTGACATTAGAACTAGGTCCATATTAGCAGCTTCAGCTAAACGTTGTGCCTCAGCCTTTGGTTTAACACCAACTTGATCCCCATTTTCAGAAATCAATCGTACTTCTTTTGCACGTATTTGATCATTTATTAATAAATCTCTTGCTATGAGTAGTCACCTCCGGAGTAATTTGGCCCACAAAAAAAGCGGGCTGCACAAGCATGCCCACTATATTATTTACGCAATCGTATTAACCTAGAGGCGAATGCATAGGTGAGAAGCGGGCGCTTCTGCTTAATCTCAACAGTTATTAACTATACCATAATAATGCCAAGTGTCAATATAACTTGTCAAAATAATATAATTAATTCGTTTTCAACTTTTCTAATTTAACATAATTCTTCATTCTTTACAATCAAGTTAACTCGACATTAATCCAAAACAGCCACGATTTTGCCTTCAGTTTGATGATTTTTGATCAATTGTAACCCATCTGGAATTTCTTCAAAACTGATTTGTTTGGTTATCAATGGATCAACAATTCCTTCAGATACTAATTTAACTAATGATTCGGCCATAACTGACAAATCATTGAGCTGACTAATACTGCCACCATTATGAGCTCCACCTAAATTAACGCTTAGTACGCTTTGACCTTTAACGGTTAAATCATAATTGGACAAATCAGGTGTGTTCAAAATATCAATAACCGCCCCATTATATGCCAATCTCGACAAATCTTTTTGAACTTCAACACCACCAACCAAATTGATGATCAAATCTACTCCAACGCCATCAGTTATCTTATTGATCTCTTCGGAAGTATTTTGCTTTTTATAATCAATCACAAAATCGGCACCAATTTTCTTAGCAAAGCTAACTTTCTTAGTCGAAACAGTTGTAATTACTGTTAAGCCTAAGTATTTTGCTAATTGAACGGCAATGCTACCTACTCCACCAGCGCCAGCATGAATCAAGACATTTTGTTTACCAGTCAAATTCATTTTTCGAAACAAGGCAGAATAAGCCGTTAATCCTGAACAAAGAATTGCTGCTGCCGATTGATAGGAAACATTATCGGGAATCCTGGCTACGACATTGTACTTAGCTTTAGCATATTCAGCATAAACGCCATCTTTATTTAAATCACTGTGAAAAAAGACTCGTTGGCCAATTTGAAAATTTTTAGGATTTTTGCTCCCCACCGAAACAATTTCTCCAGCAGCATCTAACCCTAAAACATGTGGATCATTCCAATTGAGTGGATGATCTTCAATTAGTTTATAATCAACTGGATTTAATCCAACTGCTTTTACCTTAATTAAAATTTCATCATTATTAATAGTAGGTTTAGCAACTTGAGTAATTTTTGCATCGGCTATTTGAGTTTTATCGTGGGTAATTGTTAATGCTTTCATTTTTCCTCCAAAAAAAATGTAAATCCACAATGTGAATTTACATTTTGCTTTATTGATTAGTCTTTGTCTGCTTTGTCAGTAACATCTTTACGACTGTAGTTAGCAATATCAGCAACTACTGAACTGACGAACATCTTAGCATTTTCTGAAGCTGAATCATCTTCACCATATTTTCTTACTGAAACTGTGGCATTCTTAGATTCTTCATCACCAATAACAACTGTATATGGAATCTTCATTGTTTGAGCATCACGGATCTTGTAACCCATCTTTTCATCACGGTCATCAAGTTCAGCACGGATATTCTTAGCACGTAATTCTGAAAGAACTTCGTTTGCATAATCTGCGTGAAGTTTGTTGTTAACAGGAATGATACGTACTTGTGTTGGAGCTAACCATGTTGGGAAGGCACCCTTGTAAATTTCAATTAGGTAAGCGATAAATCTTTCCATAGTTGAAACGATACCACGGTGAATCATAACTGGTCTGTGGTCTTCTCCATCAGCACCAACATATGTTAGTTGGAACTTCTCTGGTTGCATAAAGTCTAGTTGGATAGTTGATAGTGTTTCTTCGTTTCCAAGAGCTGTCTTTGTTTGAACATCAAGTTTTGGACCGTAGAAAGCAGCTTCACCCTCAGCTTCGTAGTACTTCAAACCAAGGTCATCCATAGCAGCTTTAAGCATTGATTGTGATCTGTTCCACATTTCATCATCATCGAAGTACTTTTCAGTATTAGCTGGGTCACGGTAACTTAGACGGAATGTGTAATCTGTGATATCAAAGTCTTTGTAAACTTCAACCATCAATTGTAGTGTACGTTTGAATTCTTCTTGAATTTGGTCAAGAGCAACGAATGTGTGACCATCATTTAGAGTCATTTCACGAACACGTTGTAGTCCTGACAAAGCACCTGATTTTTCATATCTGTGCATCATACCAAGTTCAGCGATACGTAGAGGCAAATCTCTGTATGAACGGTTGTGGTGCTTGTAAATTTGAATATGTGAAGGACAGTTCATTGGACGTAGTTCAAGCATTTCGCCATCACCCATATCCATTGGTGGGAACATGTCTTCACGGTAGTGTGCCCAGTGACCTGAAGTCTTATAAGCATTCAAGTTCATTAGGATTGGTGTGTAAACGTGTTGGTAACCCCAAGCAACTTCTTTGTCGATGATGTATCTTTCAATAACACGACGAATTGTTGCACCATTTGGCATCCAGTATGGAAGACCAGCACCAACTTCTGGGTCAACGAAGAACAAGTCAAGATCACGACCAATTGTTCTGTGATCACGTTCTTTAATTTCAGCACGACGTTTAAGGTCAGCTTTTAGTCCATCTTCTTTATAGAAGGCTGTACCATAAATTCTTTGTAGCATTGGATTACTTGACTTACCTTGCCAATAAGCACCAGCAACTGAAAGTAATTCAAAATGCTTCAAAGCCTTAAGATTTGCAAGTACAGCATCGTAACCAAAGTCAACAAAATCGTCTAATTTGTAAACAGGAATTTGAACTGAGTCAATTGCGTTGATCAATGATGACTTGTATGGATCGTCCTTGAACATATCAGCAAGATCTTTCTTGTCCATCATTGATCTTTCAATCTTGTCATTGTTTTTGATGATCTTATTCATCAAAGCAGTGATCTTTGGTAATTCATCAACACTGATTTGACCATCAGCACTATCAGTATCTACGAAGAAACCATCATCATTTGTGTGTTTTTCACCGAAGTGAAGATCTTTCTTGAAACTCTTAGCAGCAGCACTGAATACCAATGCAGCAGTATTTCTCAATACCTTTTGAGCATCTTCTTTATCTTCTGCTGAGATAATTTCGATTTTACCATCTTGTTTCAATGGACGTTCTAGGTCTACTAGGACATCATTGATTTTACCGGCAACAGCTTTTTTGCCTAGAGATGTACTGATTGATTTAGCAACATCCAAGGTTGTTGTGCCTTCGTCAAACTCCTTAACTGAATCGTCTGGGAATGTTAACTTGATTTTTGACATAGACTATTTCCTCCTAAGTATTAGATAACAAAAAAATACGTCCCTGAAGTACATCCATATCAATCGATATGTGCATACTTCAGGGACGTATTTTCTACGCGGTTCCACCCACTTTAAAACTGTACAACAAATAACAGTTTTCTCTCATTTGGTTATAAAGTAACCGGCCATTATACAGTTTTACGTGAAAGTGGTAACTCCAGTAATGGGTAAGCTTCCAGTAATCGTACCCTCCCTGAATTAGAACCGAAGTGTTATCTTTCATGGCTTTATTGAAACATTTATTTTTCAGAAATGCAAGTTATTTTTCAAATCTTCTATTAGGACCAGTTACAATTACTTCTCTAGAGAGGTATCTAACTCGCTCCATAATACGTTTTGCTTTAACTGGCTCTTCTTCACCGCGCTGGTTGATAGCAAGGTGTTTTTCCAATTCTTTCATTGAAAAATTGGAAGAGAAAAAGGTTGGTAAATTCTCTTGCATGCGATATTGCAAAATAACTCCTAAAACTTCATCCCTGATCCAACTAGACATTGAGTCTGCCCCAATATCATCTAGCATCAAAATTTCGGCGCCTTTGATTTTATTCACTTTCGCCAAGACACTGTTCGTACCGATAGAGTTTTTCATTTCAACGGCAAAGGTTGGAAAATGCATCATCGTTGTATGAATATCATTTTTGAATAATTCATTAGCAATTGCACCTAACAAATATGTTTTACCAACGCCAAAATCTCCAGCTAGATACAATCCTGGCACAAAGTTTTTTTGATTCAAATAATTATCGATAAAATCTAAAGCTTTTCCTAATGCATCTTGACGACCACTACCACCATAGTCATCTAATTTAGCATTTCTGATATCAGATGGCATATCCATCAAGACAAAACCAGTTTCATATTGATCACGTTTCTCCTTGTTTTGAGTTCTTTCATTAGGATAATAAGCCACTTCAATATTGTGATTATTGACGATCAATTTAGGATAATAGCCTTTGGACAATTCGCTGGCATGATTCTTATTATTATAAAATTCATAAATACTAGCAGCACTCGTTGAAAGAGCATTGGGATTGATTGAATCACTATTTTCCTTGAGAAACTTCTGTACGTCGGGATCTTTTAATGCACCATTAAGTAAACGGCGATAATCCTCCGTTAAATTTTTTGAATTTAAATATTCTGCCAGTCTGTTTCCTAAATTTTCCATGTTATTTATCCTTATTTCTTAATCGTTTTAATCTATCCTGTAATTGAACTCCATTGTCTTGTTGCTTATTTGTAGGAATTTTAGCTTTAACTTTCGACCAATCAGTTGCTTGTTCGACTTTACGGTTTTTATTGTTATAACGTCGTTTGCCACGAGGCCGATTTTGAAAATCAGTAATTCTTTGCAGTGCTTGCTCTGGCGTTTTAACGCCGTTTTGTTTCCAGTCATTTGCCACGGTCTCTAAAAATGGTGTCGATAAAACTGATGCGCTTTGTAAAATATAATAAACCATAATATTTATAACAGAAGATGGCAAATATGCCTTCATTGCCATATCTCGCAAAGCATTAGCTTCGACTTTACCAACAAAACCACCACTCTTTTGCTTCTGAGCGGCTAAAAAGTCCGCTGGAGTTAATTTCTTAGCTTGTTGCAAAATCAATTGATCCGAACGATTAAAGTTATGTGTCTCATCGTCTTTATTTTCAACCGTTTCTGGTTGTTGACGTGCAGATATATTAGCGTTCTTCTCAAATCGATCCTGAATAGACTTTTTCAAGCGATTAGGATCAATTTTATTATTGACGATATCGCAAGTTTTACCGATAAATTCAATAATCGTCATTTCATCGATACCATAAAACGCATGCAAATTGATAATCAAATCTTGATTTTCCAATAAATTATCTGGACTGATCTTAAATGATTGTTGAATTCGATCAGAAATCAATTCCCAATCAAGCGGTTGAATATCATTTTCATTCAACACTGGTTTTTGCGTCTTAGCGGTCTTCGAGAATTCACTACGAATATTTTCTACATCCGTAGGAGTGTTGATCAAATCGTCATTATTCAATTTGAAAACTTCCAAGAAATCTTTAGTAATCTCATCAGAATTTTGCAAGATCCGCTCTGAATGACTGTACTTATCAGCCAATAAACGATATTTCTTATCGCCGATTTGCTCATATAAAAAAATACTCAATAAATCGTCTTTAAAGAAATCATCTGGTGATAAAGGCTCAAACAATTGATAGACATAGTAAGGCCCTAACTCATCTTTTTTTCTAAAAGTACGAATCAGTCCTAAAGCTTCACACTTGATACGCGCCTCATAAAATCTTTTCAAGTCAATACTCAATAAACTCAATAGTTCTGCATGTGGCTTACGTTGAGTGACCAATTCTTTATTAGGTAATTTTTCCCACAACAAAAGATACAGACTAAATGCTTCTGTACCTAAAATTGGTAAATATAAATCTGTCAAAATGTGACGATCCTCATCATTGAGACGTCCACTAGGTAGGCACCAATATCCCACTAAGGGTGTAAAACTATCGGTTGAATTATTAGACACACGCCCACCCCTTACTTCTTATCAATATTTTTTCCGTTCGCCATCATTTCTTGAACTTCTTTCATGAAACTATTCATATCTTTAAATTCACGATAAACGCTGGCAAAACGAATATAAGTGACATCGTCAACTTTGGCTAAAATCTTCATGACATGTTCACCAATCAATTGTGAGCGCACTTCACTCTCACCAGTTGATCTAATTTCATTTTCAACCTTATCGACAATTCCATTCATTTGATCCATGGTAACTGGACGTTTTTCGGCTGCACGGACGATTCCCCGCAATAATTTCTCACGACTGAATTCTTCACGATTACCATTTTTCTTAATTACTAATAATGGTGCTTTCTCAAGTCTTTCAAACGTCGTAAATCTAGTGCCGCAAAATTCACACTCACGACGTCTTCTAATGGCGCGTCCCTCATCGCTAGGACGACTGTCGATTACTTTTGATGAATCATGATGACAATGTGGACAAATCAAAATTCTAACCTCTTTTCCAAATCAAAGTTGCGATATCAACTTATCAAACTCATCTGCTAAATGGGTTAAATCTCCCGAATTATCAATCACAAAATCAGCTCGATCTCGTTTTTCTGACATCGACATTTGTGAATTAATTCTATTTAAAGCAACTTCTCTGGTTATATTATTTCTATTCATTAAACGTTTTAACTGTACTTCTTCACTAACATAAATAGTTATTATACCGTCAAAATACTGCTGATATCCACCTTCAAATAACAAAGGAATCTCAAAAATTGAAATGTTTTTCTCATCTGATGCCTTAGTATCGGCAATTATTTTTAAAATTCGTTTCTTAATCAAAGGTCTAGTAATGTTATTCAGATTTTTCAGTTGCTCGCTATCTGAAAAAACGATTCCAGCCAATTTTTTACGATTCAAAGTCCCGTCAGCATTCAAGACTTCTTGACCAAACTTTTCGACTATTTGTTTTAAACCAATGCTTCCAACTTCAACGACTTGGCGTGCAATTTGGTCAGCATCGTAAACTTTACAACCATAAGTCTTAAAAAAATCCAAAATGGTTGATTTTCCAGCTGCAATTCCACCAGTTAATCCATATATTTTACTCATTTGATTACTTGACACTTTGGACAAAAATGCGTACCACGACCGCCAACTTTAATTTTCTTGATTTTTGTTCCGCATCTTGGACAAGGTGTCCCCTCTTTACCATAGACTTTCAAACTATTTTGCATATTACCTTTGTGACCACTAGCATCGATGTATGAACGAACTGTTGATCCACCAGCTTGAATAGCTTGTTTCATCTCTTCATTAGACACTTCAATAATCTTTTGAATATCTTCATCGGTTAAGTGGCTAGCAAGTGTTTCTGGATGAATCTTTACCTTCCACAAAACTTCATCAACATAAATATTCCCCAAACCACTCATTACCGATTGATCCAACAAAACGGTCTTGATATCTTTACGATGACGTACAATTCTAGGCTTCAAATTTTCAAAAGTAAAGTCTTTTGATAAAGGCTCTGGTCCTAGTTTTTGAATCGATTTATTATTGCTTAAATCGTCAGTATTCCAAAGCTGCATTCGACCAAATTTTCGAACATCATTATAAATCATCTTTTGTCCGTTATCTAACGTAAAAATGGCGTGAGAATGCTTATCAATTGCACTAGGGTCACTAGAAATTTTATAACGACCTTCCATTCGTAAATGACTAATTATTGTATAACCATTATCCAAATGAATCAATAAAAATTTGGCTCGACGTCCAATATCAGTGATTGTTGCTCCAGTTACGAATTCAACAAACTGGTTAACATCCCCAGTGATCAAATTTTGATATCGAATTTCAACGTGGGTTATTTTTCGACCTTTGACTTGAGAAATCAATCCACGTCTAACTGTTTCTACTTCTGGCATTTCTGGCATTTTATCACCTATTTCGCTTCATACCAAGTTTTGCCGTGAGCAGTTTCTACTTTCAAAGGAACATCGAGTTTGACTGCTGAATCCATCACACTTGGTACTAATTTTTCAAGAGTTTCAATTTCAGCTTTTGGTGCTTCAAAAATCATTTCATCGTGTACTTGTAACAATAAGTTAGCTTGGAGATTTTCCTTCTCGAGCATCTTTTGCATATTGATCATGGCCACTTTGATAATATCTGCCGCACTACCTTGAATTGGTGTATTCATCGCCGTTCTTTGAGCAAAGTTTCTGATATTAAAATTACGAGAATGAATATCTGGCAAATAGCGACGACGATGCATGATTGTTTCTACATAACCATTTTCACGAGCATATTTAACGATATCATCCATATACTTTTTAACGCCAGGATATTGTTCAAAGTATGAAGCAATAAATTCAGCTGCTTTCTTACGACTAATGCCAATATTTTGTGACAAACCATAGTCACTGATTCCGTAAACAATACCAAAATTAGTAGCCTTGGCTTGGCGACGCATATTAGGAGTTACTTCATCAGTACTATCAAGTCCAAAGATTCTCATAGCCGTATGAGCGTGAATATCATAATCTTCATTAAAAGCTTCTTGCATGTGCTCATCACCAGAAATGTGTGCTAAAACACGTAACTCAACTTGTGAATAATCGGCTGAAAAGATTTCCCAGTCCGGATGTTGCGGTACAAAAGCTTTTCTGATTTGCTTTCCTTCATCGATTCGAATTGGAATATTTTGCAAATTAGGCTCAATTGATGATAGACGTCCCGTTTGAGTCAAAGTCTGCAAGTAAATAGTATGAATTTTGTTATCTGGTTGAACAAATTTTTGCAAACCAACGACATATGTCGATTGGATCTTAGAAATTTGACGATAATCGAGCACTTTTTGAACTACTGGCGATTTATCTTTTAATTTCTCCAAAACATCTACTGAAGTTGAATAACCAGTCTTCGTCTTTTTAATAACTGGTAGTTTCAAATCTTCAAATAAAACGACCCCTAATTGCTTGGGAGAATTGATGTTGAATTCCTTACCAGCTTCTTGATAAATCTCTTGTTCAATCTTAGCCAAACGTGTAGCAAAAGTATTTTCCATCTCTTTTAATTTCGAGACCTCAACCGTAATACCTTTAATTTCCATCTCCGCTAAAACAATCGATAATGGCAATTCAATTTCATCATATAGACTATCTTGATCATTATCCTTTAGTTCAGACATCATTTTGTCTTTTAAAGTATCAATTACTTGAGCTTTTTGAGCCAAGAAATTCAATAAGACTTTATCATCTTCTGGGACAGCTTTTTTGACACCTTTACCATAGAATTCTTCTTCAGTAGGCAAATTAATATCGTAGTTTTTGGCAACTAGACCAATATCTTGTTTGTTGTCATTAGTATCCAGCAAATATGCCACTAGCAACATATCAAAAGTAACACCACTTAGTTTGCAGCCATAGCGGATCAATTGAGCAATCGTTGCTTTATTATCAAACAAGTATTTTTCCTTGGAACCATCAGCTAACCAATCTTTCAATTGAGAATTCTCTAAGATCGAAAAATCAGTCGTACCATAATAATTTTCGCCATCAGAAATCAATAGACCAATAATTGGTGACGTATGATAGTTTTCGCCAAAACCCTCCACGATCAAGGTATGAACTTTGTCACTATTAACGATCTTTTCAACTGCTTCATCATTTAATTCCAAAACCTTAATATCAGCCAATTTTTCAGCTGTATCTTCCTGAGGGATGTCCATTCTACTCAAGAAAGTCTTGAAATTCATCTTTTGATAAAATTGCATCAATTGTTCTTGATTATCACCACGATATTCAAGATCTGCCAATTGCAACTCAACCGGTGCTTCTAAATCGATTGTAGCTAACTTCTTACTTAAGAACGCTTTATCTTTATCATTGATCAAATGCTCTTTTAACTTACTCTTCTTCATTTCATCAACATGTTCGTAAATGCCTTCAACACTACCATATTGATTGAGCAACTTAATAGCGGTCTTCTCACCGACTTTTTCTACACCTGGATAATGGTCAGAATTATCACCCATTAAACCTTTCATATCGATAATTTGCTTAGGTGTGATACCTAATTTTTCTTGAACGTGTTCTGGCGTATAACTTTCTGTTTCAGTTACCCCTTTGACATTGACTTTAACAGTTACTTTGTCAGTAGCCAACTGCGTCAAATCACGGTCACCAGTAATAATCGTCACGTCCATGCCGTCCAGTTCAGCTTTGTGAGACATCGTTCCGATAATATCGTCGGCTTCATAATCAGGTAATTCATAAGTCTTGATGCCACGATAGTTCAACATCTCTTGAATCAAAGGAAGTTGTTCCATTAACTCTTGAGGAGTCTTAGCCCGAGTTCCTTTATATTCATCAAACATCTTGGTTCTAAAAGTAGTCTTACCAGCATCAAAAGCCACCAAGGCATGAGTTGGTTTTTCATCCTTTAGGATTAATTCCAACATGTTATTAAAGGCGTACAAAGCATTTGTATGGATACCCTCGCCGTTAACAAATTTATCTAAAACATTGTGCATCGCAAAGAATGCTCGAAATGAGACACTGTTTCCATCTATTAAAAGTAATTTTTTATTTTTTGACATATATTCTCCAATAAAACCGAAATTAACTACCTCTATTTTAACAAATACAGAGTTGTTGTAACAGTTTACGACCAACTAAAAAAGTCCTGATTAAATTTTACAGGACTTTGATTAATTAATTTTCTTTTTCATAACGATAATAGACGTAAATCACTGATACCAAAACACACAACGACAATACTGTTAACAAGATAAAATCTATTTTTGTTCCTAAAACAGTATTTAGTACTTCATTTTTAGTACCACTAGTTAAAGCTACCGCCGAAATAACAACTGACAACACATTTGTCCCAAGAGAACCGGCGTATTGCTGCATCATACTAAACAAAGAATTTTGATCAGATTTTTTGCGTCCTTGAACTTGCATACTTCCATCAGACAATGATGGTCCAAAACCAAAGTTGAAGCCTAATCTAACTACAATATAAATCAAAGTTATGCTTAACAACGTGAGTTTCTCGCTCTGGAACCAAAACAATAATGAACCACTTGTCAATAAAATTCCACTGATCATTAAAGGAAAAGTAGCACCTTTTTTATCATACAAATGACCGGCGATAGGACCTACGATTGCTCCCATGAGTGAACCTGGTAAGAGCATCAATCCAGCTTGAGCGGAATCTAGTTTTAAAGCCGTTTGGGCAAAAATTGGCAAAACAAACGATAATCCAATATTGATAAATTGCAAACTGAAATAACCAAACAATCTTAATCTTAAAACTGGTAATTTCAAAATTGAAAAGTCAATCAATTGTCGTTGACTTTTTTTATTATAGCGAGCAAAAATGACGACGATAATTGCTGAAATAATTACCCATAGTAGGAATCGACTTGATAACCATCCATGACTACCAGCTTGATCAAAGGTAAATAGAATAACTGAAAAAATAATTGCTAAACCAACAACGCTCAAGTAATCAAAGGAAATCCCTTCTGTACCATAAGCTTTGCCCCGAATCGTAAACCAACCAATAACGAATAAAATAATAATTAATGGCAAAACTCCAACGAAAATTTCTCTCCAAGTCCACAAACGATTAATGATGCCGCCATAAGTTGGACCAAGTGCGGGAGCTAATGAAATAACGACTCCTGCTAAGCCTGTGTAAAGGCCTAGTTTCGTAGGTGGAATTTCTTCAAAAATCAAATTAAACATTAATGGTGTCGACAATCCAGTTGCCACCGCTTGAAGCAACCTACCAGCCATCAAAACCGGAAAATTAGGTGCCATAAAGCAAATTAACGAGCCAACTAAACAAAGTGTCGCCGCAAAAATAAAAATCTTCAAAGGATTAAATTTTTTTAAAACATAAGCCGTCGTACTCATAACAATCGTTGTTAATAACAAATAACCCGTCGTTAACCATTGAACCGTTCCCAAAGAAACATTCAATTCTTTAGTCAAAGTTGGAAAAGTAACATTCATTGACGTTTCAATTAGAATACCAGTAAATGATAGTAAACCGACTGCCAAGATGGATAGCTTCACTCTTGTTGATACAGAATCTTTCAAACCAATACCTCTCTTCAAATCGTAAAAAAAGCCATGACAATCTGCTCTGTCATAGCTTTTTTGGTTTATTTATGTTGTTTATTATAAACAAACAAACTTATTATTTCTAGAGAAATAGACTTATTTTACTAAAACACCTTTTTTATAAATAGCCTTATCAGGTTGGGAAACTAATTTTATATCTTCCAACGGATTTTTATCCAAAGCCAAGAAATCAGCTACTTTACCAACGTCCAAGCTACCATAATTGTCTGTAATACCTAACAGTTCAGCAGCATACTGAGTTGTACCTAATAAAGCTTGATATGGACTAACTCCTAAGCCAACAATCAATTCCAATTCATCTGTAGTTCCTGTTTCAAAGCTATTAAATGGCGTTCCAGCATCCGTTCCAACGACTACCTTGACACCTTTCTTTAAAGCCATCCCTATATTCTGAAAGAAATCTTTCTTCACTAAATCATTCTTTTTAATCATGTAATCTGGAATTTTACCAACGCCATATTTGTCAATACCTGCACAAGCGTTCAAGGTTGGTACTAAAAAGACATTGTGTTCTCTCATAAAATCAGCTTGCTTTTCATCAACATAAATTCCATGTTCAATCGAATCTACCCCAGCATCTAAAGAAATTTGAATGCCATTATTTCCTTGAGCATGGGAAGCAACCGTCATGTGTTTAGTATGTGCTTCTTGTACCGCTACATGAATTTCGTTTTCAGTAAGCTCAGTGTCATCCACTTGATCAGTTGATGACATAACACCACCTGTAGCCATAACTTTAATATTTTTAGCACCCATTTTGAATTCTTGACGAACCGCTCTTCTCATTTCATCTGGAGAATCAACTAGATGTCCCCAAGTAACATTTCCATCTAATCCTTCTTTAAAGTCACCATGTCCGCCAGTCATTGTCATTGGACGACCAGAGGCTACAATTTCTGTTCCTCCTAATTGACCAGCTTCTTGAAGTCTTTTCAATTTGATATCAACGTCAAAAGGACAACCACAATCCCTAATATAGGTAACACCGGCATGTAACAAAGTATCTAGATTTTTCAAAGCTGTAAATGTAACTTCGGCTTCTGATAAAAATTCAAGTTTATTTGTTTGAGGGTTCATCATGATGTGCGTATGTGCATTAATCAATCCGGGCATCACATATTTACCTTGAAGATCCACCTTTGCGGTCGAATCTTTAGGAACACCCGTACCTTTGGCAACGATTTTGCCATTATCATCAACAGTTAAATAACTATCTTCATATATTTTATTATCAACCCCATTAAATAAATTCAAATGAATAAAAGTTTTTGTCATAATTTAAAATCCCTTCTAAAATGCTTTGACACCTTTTTTGTAGACCATCTTATCAACCTGTTGAACCGCCTTGACATCTTCGACAGGGTCATCATCCAAAACCAAAAAATCAGCCATTTTTCCTACTTCCAAAGTTCCATATTCATCATCAATACCCATCAGCTTAGAACTATTGATTGAAGCTGACAAAGCCTGTTCATTCGTTGCACCAACAGTTGTTAATAACTCTAATTCCTTAGCAGTATCTTTAAAATCATTAAATGGTGTTCCAGCATCTGTACCCAAAGTCAATTTGACACCAGCCTTCACGCAAGCTCCAATTCGCTCATAAAAGTCTTTAATAAATGCATTGGCTTTATCAAGCATATATTGTGGTAATTTTCCTTCACCATATTCTGGAATCGTATACGCAGCGATCAATGTTGGTGAGACGTAAATTCCTTTTTTCAATACTTGTTCAATATCTTCATCAGTAATATAAGATGCATGCTCAATTGAATCAACACCTGCAACAACGGCATTATGAATTCCATTAGCACCTTCAGCATGAGCCGCCACAGTCATATGTTTTGAATGTGCTTCTTCAACCGCGGTGGCAATTTCTTCTTCCGTTAATTCTGTATCATCAATTTGATCGGTTGCTGACATAACACCACCAGTTGCCATGACCTTAATATTTTTTGCTCCTAATTTGAATTCTCTTCTAACCGCTTTTCTCATTTCATCTTGAGAATCAACCAAATTACCCCAAGTAGTTTCTCCATCTAATCCTTCAGTAAAATCACCATGTCCACCCGTCATACTCATAGGACGTCCTGAAGGCATAATCTCAGTTCCACCTAATTGCCCTTCATCTTGTAAACGGCGTAATTTAATATCCACATCAAAAGCACACCCACAATCTCTCACATATGTAACTCCAGACTTCAACAACTCCTTTAAATTTTTCAATGCAGTAAATGTTACCTCTGCTTCTGAAAGATAGTTCAACTTATTAGTCTGAGGATTCATCATAATGTGTGTATGAGCATTTACCAATCCAGGCATCACATACTTATTCTTTAAATCAACCGCATTCTCCATATCAGGTGATTCATTAAATCCTAATTTTGTGATTTTACCTGATTCATTATCAACAACGAACCAAGCATTTTCTTGAATCTTAAATTTATTTCCATCAAATAATTTAAAATTTTTATATAAAGTTTGCGTCATAGCAATGCCTCCTAAAGATTATTGACCAAATTCAAAGATTGTTTTTAATAATTGTCAACGTTTTAATTAAAATATATGATAATAAAATTAATTTCAAAATCCCTTATAAAATCAGTGCTTGCAAGTGTTTCTCAATGACTTCAAAAATAGATTTGACATATAAATGAAAAAAGATTAAATTAATTTTTAATAATTCTTTAATCTTTAGGAGGATAGCTTATGAATTATCTGATTGCTTTTACAATTGTTATGGTCTTCATGTTAATCGGGGATTGGGTTTCAGCTGCTACTAAGGCCTTTATCCCATCAATTTTTATTACTGCAGTATGTTTTGCCATTGGCTTTTGGACTATTTTGCCCAAAAACATCGTTTCACAAGCATCTTTTAATACTCAATTCATAGGCATTGGTGTCTCAATGTTATTAGTCCATTTAGGAACTTTGATGAATTTAAAAGAATTATTGGATCAATGGAAAGCCGTTTGTATCGCTTTATTAGGCGTTGCTGGAACTTTGATTTTTACATTGATAGTTGGAACTTTGATTTTTGATTGGCACACCGTTGTTGCCGCTATCCCACCGCTAACTGGTGGTCTTGTAGCCGCATTATTAATGACAGATGGATTAAAAGCGGCTGGAATCTCTACTTTAGTTGCCCTACCAGTTTCTATGTATATTATGCATTCCATGGTCGGTTATCCTTTGACATCATTATTACTCAGAAAAGAGGGACATCGCCTCGCTGGAATTTACCAAAGCCAAAAAGACGATCCTAATTCTGACGTTTCCAAAATGATCAATCAGGAAAAAGTCGTAGAAGAAAAAAGGAAACCGGTCTTCAATCTTCCTACTCAGTATCAGACTCCTGTCTTTATTATCGTGCGCGTTGCTTTAGTAGCATTGCTTAGCAATTGGGTCGCAGGTTTAATGAATGGCGTTATTAATGCCAATGTTATTTGTTTAATATTTGGTGTTATCGCACATCAAGTTGGCTTTTTTGAAGATAGTGCTTTGGATAAGGCAAAAGTATTTAATTGGTTAATGTATGGTCTTTTAGCATACATCTTCTCCCAATTAAGTATGACCACACCAAAAATTATTGGTGGAATCATTGTTCAAATTCTAGTTTTAATTGTTCTTGGAATTTTCGGAATGTTCCTAGCTTCATATGCACTCGCTAAGCCTTTTGGTATGAGTAAAAACATGGCTTTTGCCTGTTCATTAACCGCACTATTTGGTTTTCCAGCTGATTTTATTCTTACAACTGAAGTTTGTCATAGTGTTGCTACGGATGAGGGTGAAGAAGCTTACTTAACAGCCAATATACTTCCTAAAATGTTAGTTGGTGGATTTGCCACTGTATCAGTTGCTTCAGTTATTATTGCTTCAGTATTTTTAAAATTACTTTAATATTACAATTACCAAAAAAGCAGAGATATCTAATCGGATATCTCTGCTTTTTTGGTAAAGTGAAATATTACTCTTAAAATTAATAGACCTTAACACCTTTTTTATAAACACTCTTATCAACTTGTTGAACAGCCTTAACGTCAGCTAGTGGATCGTGATCAAGTACTAGAAAATCAGCAATCTTACCCTCTTGAATAGAACCATACTTATCATCGATTCTCAACAAGTGAGCACTATTTTTAGTAGCGGCTAACAAGACTTCAGCATTGCTAGCTCCAACTTTAGTCAATAATTCCAATTCCTTTGGTGTATCGGCAAAACAATTAAATGGGGTTCCCGCATCGGTACCAAATGCCAATTTGACGCCAGCCTTATTGACAACTTTCATACGAGCGTAAAACTTATCCAAAAATCCTCTAGCTTTATCAACCATGTATGATGGCAACTTACCTTCACCATAAGTTGGGATAGTGTAACTTGCTATGACGGTTGGAGTTAGATAAATACCCTTTTCTTTGATCAAGTCAATATCATCATCAGAAATCAAACAACCGTGTTCTACTGAATCAACACCAGCAATAATAGCATTGTGAATCCCTTGTGTACCTTCAGCATGTGCAGCAACCGTCATATGCTTTGTATGAGCTTCAGCAACGGCGGTCTTCAATTCATCAACTGAAAATTCAGTATCATCGATTTGATCAGTTGCGGACATGACACCACCAGTTGCCATAACTTTAATGTTTTTTGCTCCTAATTTAAATTGACGACGAACCGCATGGCGCATCTCATCAGATGAATCGACTAAGTGACCCCAAGTAGTTTCTCCATCAATACCTTCGGTAAAGTCAGCGTGTCCACCAGTGATACACATTGGACGTCCTGAAGGTACGATCTCGGTTCCACCAAGTTGACCTTCTGCTTGCAAACGACGTAATTTAATATCTACATCAAAAGTACAACCACAATCTCTAACGTAAGTCACGCCAGCTTTTAGGGCTTCTTTTAAATTATTCAAAGCAGTAAAGGTAACTTCAGCTTCAGACAAGTATTCCAATTTATTAGTAATTGGATTCATCATCAAGTGAACGTGAGAATTGATCAAACCTGGCATGACATACTTACCTTCTAAATCAACAACCTTCTCACAGTCTGGAGCATCTTTAAAACCTAATTTAACAATTTCTCCAGATTCGCTATCAACAATAAACCAAGCATCTTTTTGGATTTCTGGTTTCAAACCGTCAAATAAATCAAAATTTTTATATAAAGTTTGCATAATCATATGCCTCCTGAACTTTATTGCCTTGAGTTTATGTTCTATGATTTTAATTGTCAAAATAATCAAATTATTTTATTCATAATTGTACTTTTTGTAACATAAGCAGTTTTTCAATTGATTTATTAGTCAAAAGAACATAAATTTTGCGGTAAGAATTTAAATAAAAATTCTTGCAGGAGGAAATAATATGACCTATTTACTTTCATTTACCATAATTATGATTTTCTTATTGATTGGTGAATGGGTATCAGCTGCCACAAAAGCCTTTGTTCCTTCAATTTTTATTACAGCCGTACTCTTTACCATCGGCTACTGGACAATTCTTCCCAAAAATGTTGTCCCGCAAGCCTCATACACCACCCAATTCGTTGGTGTTGCCATGTCGCTATTATTAGTTCAAATGGGAACATTAATGAATTTAAAAGAACTATTTAAACAATGGAAAGCTGTCTGCATCGCTTTACTTGGTGTCGTTGGAACCTTGATTTTGACCTTATCCATCGGTTCACTGCTTTTCAATTGGAAAACGGTTATAGCTGCCGTTCCTCCATTAACGGGTGGTATTGTTGCCGCCTTATTGATGACCAACGGTTTAAAAGCTGCCGGTATAACTACCCTAGTAGCCTTACCAGTTTCAATGTTCATCATGCATTCAATGATTGGTTATCCACTGACATCAGTCCTATTACGAAAAGAAGGTCTTCGATTAACTAAAATCTATCGAAAGCAAAAAGATGATCCAAATTCTGAAGCCGTCAAAATTGTTCAGCAGCATCAAACTTCAGAAAAACGACAAAAATTATTGATCAATTTGCCTACTAGATACCAAAGTCCAATTTTTATTATCGCCAGAGTCGCATTAATAGCACTTTTAGCAAATTGGGTTGGAATCTTAACTCATAATGTCATTAACGCCAACGTAATTTGTCTAGTCTTTGGTGTCATAGCTCATCAAGTGGGATTCTTGGAAACCGATGCCTTAAATAAAGCTAAAGTCTTCAATTGGTTGATGTATGGTTTACTAGCTTACATCTTCTCGCAACTAAGTTTAACTACTCCACAAATTATCGGAAAAATCATCTTACAAATTGTTGTCTTGATTCTATTAGGGATTTTGGGAATGTTCATTGCCTCATTTATTTTAGCTAAACCTTTTGGAATGAGTCGTGAAATGGCCTTTGCTTGTTCTTTAACTGCACTATTTGGTTTCCCAGCCGATTTTATTTTGACTACAGAAGTTTGCCACACGATTGCACAAAACCCCGATGAAGAAGCAGATTTGACAGAAAAGATTCTACCTAAAATGTTAGTTGGTGGCTTTGCGACTGTATCTGTTGCTTCAGTCATCATCGCTTCAGTCTTCTTAAAATTACTCTAAAAAAATCCTCCAATTCGATTTTTGAATTGAAGGATTTTTTATTATTGTTGATTAGGATTTAAAGTACTTAGCAATTGTTCATAAGCTGTTTCATACTTTTGAACATCACCGGCACCCATGAATATCATTACTGTATTGTGATATTCCAATAATGGTGACATGTCATCAAGTGTTAGAACATTACCACCCTTATGAATCTTGTTACCGAGATCTTTACTTGTAATATCACCATGTGCTTCACGAATTGAACCAAAGATATTAGTCAAGTAAACTTCATCTGCCAAATCTAGTGATTTAGCAAAATCATCCATCAAGGCCAAAGTTCTTGTATAAGTATGTGGTTGGAAGACTGCAATAATCTTCTTATCTGGATACTTTTGTCTAGCAGCATCAATAGTTGCTTTGATTTCTTGTGGATGGTGAGCGTAGTCATCGATGATAACTTGATCAGCAACTTTCTTTTCGCTGAAACGTCTCTTAACTCCACTGAAAGTTTGTAATTCACGGTTAATCAAAGAGTGGTCAAGATTTTCCATATGACCAACACCGATAACGGCTAATGAATTCAAAACATTGTGTTCACCAAATAGTGGAACTTGGAAGTTACCAATATTTTCACCATTGATAGAAACATCAAATGATGAACCTTTAACGGTACGTTTGATGTTTGTGGCACGAATATAATCTGATTCATCTAAACCATAAGTATAAATTGGTGTATCGGCTTTGATTGATTTGGCGTGCTTGTCTTCACCCCAAATGAAAATACCTTTCTTAGTCTTTCTAGCTTCAGATTCAAAAGCATCAACAACATCATTGATACCACCGAAGAAGTAATCTGGATGGTCAAAGTCAATGTTAGTGATAATTAAGTAATCTGGTGAGTAAGCTAAGAAATGACGACGATATTCATCAGCTTCGAAAACAAAGAACTTAGCATCTTTGATTCCTTTACCTGTACCATCACCGATTAAGTAAGAAGTTTTAGCAATACCACTCAAAGTATGTGCTAACAAACCTGTAGTACTTGTCTTACCGTGAGAACCGGCAATACCGATAGAAGTATAATCTGAAACTAATTTACCAACTAATTCTGGATATGTAATTACTGGTAAATGCATATCATTAGCTTTTTTAATTTCTACTTGATCATCATTAAAAGCGTTTCCCTTAACTATTGTCAAACCTTCATGAATGTTTTCTTCATCAAAAGGCAAAATTTTGATTCCTGCTTGTTCAAGACCACGTTGAGTAAATGTATATTTATCAATATCTGATCCTTGAACTTCATATCCGAGGTCTTTAAGAATAAGTGCCAAAGCACTCATTCCTGTTCCTTTAATTCCAACAAAATGATAGACTGTATTTTCCATAATAGCTCCTAATCTAATCGAACAAATTCTTTGCTGCTTCAAAATCAAATGCTTGTCCGGCTTTACCATCATCAAGCACTAAAATTCCACGTTTTTGTGGTGCATTAGGAATACCCAATTCTCGAGCAGAACAAATCATTCCAAAACTATCTACACCACGTAATTCACCAGGCCAAATTTCGGCACCAGTAGGCATTACGGCACCAGGCAAAGCAACAACAACTAATTGTCCTTGATCAATGTTTGGTGCACCACAAACGATTTGAACTGGCTTATCAAAGCCAACATCAGTTTGAGTAATGTGCAAATGGTCTGAATCAGGATGTTCTTTGATTGCATCAACATGTCCAATTACAAACTTTGGACTATTGTCAGCTTCCAACTTATCAGAAAAACCTGCTTGTTCAAGAGCGTCATTTAAGACTGCCACTTGTTGTTCGTCGAGATATACTTGACCGGATTCATTTTGAATTCCGAGTTTTTCTCCGAGACCAAAGAAGTTAAAACCAATTGCTTGGTCATCTTCTTCGTTAAAAATTCGTACTACATTATCTTTTTGAGTAGTGTTTTGAGTTGCAACATCTTCTTGTGTTTCAACGAGCAAAACATCCCCTAAAACATCTGGATTATAAAAGCTTAATAGCAAGTTTTTTCCCTCACTTGATTAATTATTTGTTAACTACACTGTTAATAAAGGTCTCAACTTCTTCTTTAGTTTTTCGATCTTTATTTACTAGTCTACCAATTTCTTTGCCATTTTCAATAATAACAAAGCTAGGAATGCCCATAATTCCTAATTCTTGAGCAATTTCCATGTTATTATCACGGTTGAAACTGATCCAATCAAAATCTGAGTACTCTTTTTCTAGTTCTGGAAGCTTTGGTTCGATAAATTTGCAATCTGGGCACCAGTCAGCGTGGAAAAATAAGATATACTTACCTTCCTTAGTTACTTCGTGCCAATCTTTTACACCATAGTCTTCAAATGTTTTCATGTTATTCACCTCATAAATAAGATACTTTTTATTTGTTAAACGGTCAATTAAGTGCTCTTACGCTCAAGAATGATATATAATAGTGGTAATATATCAGTAAATCGAAATCAAGGAGTGATTTTTATGAGTAAAAAAGGTATCGGTTCATTAATCGTTGCTGGTACTGTACTAGCTGCCGGAGCAGCCGCAACAGTCTTAGTAAAACACCATCTAGATAGCGAGAAAATTATTGACAAAGTTAAGTCCGTTTTGGGCGAAGATAGTAAAGTCATCGGTTCATGGGTCGAACCATTCTACCAAAGAGTAGATGTTAATGGTCGTGCTACTTGGGGAATCGTTGGTGGCGTAACCACAATGGATGACTTTGATGTTGCCCAATATCACTTCATTGCTGATGCTCTAACCGGCGAATTGCTTAACATCAAAAAAGTACAATAAATTAAATTAATAAAACTAAACTTTAGAAATGGGCTTTCAGGTAATTGATCCTGAAGCCTTTTTTTGAGAACTTTTCTTCATATTCAGTTTCAATATTGTTTTGATTGAGTGCTTCATCATTGTGAAGGTCTAATGAGATTTCATCAAATTTCATCCCATAGTTATTCATACTGATCAAAGAATACTCGAACAAGCCTTGATTATCAGTCTTAAATCGCAAGTTACCTTCATCTTTTAAAATATATTGATATTGTTTCAAGAATGACTTATAAGTTAATCGACGCTTTTCATGACGAGTCTTTGGCCATGGATCAGAGAAGTTTAAGTAAATGCCTGATATTTCATCTTCAGCAAAGTATTCTGATAGATCAGCACCATTAGCTAACAACAATTGCAAGTTGGGTAATTTTAACTCAACTTGCTTTTTTAGTAGCAAGGCAATGGCACCTTCTTGAACCTCCATTCCAATATAGTTATTTTGAGGGTTTTGCTTAGCCAATTCAGTAATGAATCTTCCCTTACCGGAACCTACTTCGATAAACAAAGGTTGTTCTTTTTCAAAACGAGATTGCCATTTGCCAGGCATATTTTCCGGCTGAATGGAAATTAGGTCTAAGTTGTCATTGATCATATCCTTAGCCCAAGGTTTGTTTCTTAAACGCATAAATAATTACTCCATTAATCTAAATATTTTTTTAATTGTCTTGGCATGTAGAAATAGTTGACGAAGAACAAGACTGCTAAACCAGCCACGATGATAATCAAACTATTGATACTGAACCCAAACTTATATAATACTGCTAATGCACTGATAATCCATTGAATCAATAAAATAAACGTGCTCAATTTAGTAAAATCATTGATTTTAGTCTTACCACTGATAGGATAAAGCCGTTGCATAAGGTTTTGCATAACTTCCTTAAAGTAAGGTTTCAACTGGAACCCAACTAGGTAAATAAATAACATTTCTACTACTAATGAGATATAGAAGTTATCAATCAAAGCCAACATAATAGCTTGAATAATCGTTAAACGCAAGAATAATCCAATATACTCGTTATTTCTAACAAAACCTCTAGCAAACAAGTACAAATAAGTATTGCTACTAATTGGTTTAATTGATTTATATAAACCATCTAACCACTTGCGACGTTTAATTTTACTATTAACACCAGGTACATCAGTGAACAAGTTATAGAAACGCTTGATACGAAACATTCGTTGATTTTCAGTTTCAATTGCATATTTCCATTGCAGCTGTCCACTAGTCTCAAGTGTTTTTGTACGAGCATTCAAATAAAGGTAAAAGACTACTCCTACAATAATCATCAACCAACTGAAGAAATAGGTCGAAATTATTAATGACACTAATAACAACAAATTAGAAACTAAACGCATACTTGTATTGCCAAATTTAGCTTGGCCATATAATTCCATCAAGTTGACATTCAAAAATCCTAATTTATAAATTATTAAACCAATGGCTACAACGACAATATCTAAGACTTTCATCCCACCTGCACGAGAGGCAAATGCTGACAATAAGAAATTGACCAATACTAAAGTTACGATTGGTACAAAAACACTGTAATTCTTTGCTGCTTTAAAGTATTTATAAAATTCTTTTTCTTTAACTAGCAAGAAAGTACTATCTGGGTCTTCCAATAAGGTAGCAATACCACCTACTTGAACTGCTAAAAATAGCAAAACAATCACAATTGGTTTACCCAAAATAATTGGTCCACTGATAGTCCCTAATAAATTAGAATACCAAAAGCCTAAGGCCCCTATCAAAACGATAAAAGCTAACACAAAATTATCGTTAAAAATCAATCTGAGATACTTGAATTGATTAAGTTGATGTCTTCTTAATCTTTCATTCCAAAGTTTTAACATTAGAGATCCTCATTTGACATCTTGAGATAAATATCATCAAGATTAGAATCTTTTTGCATGTTGAATTTAGCCTTCAATTGATCCAAAGTACCATCAGCACGCACTTGTCCGTGATTGATCAAGACGAACTTATCAGCATGGTTTTGCACAGTAGCTAACACGTGAGTTGACATCAAAACTGAGCATCCTGCTTTTTTCTTAACTTCAACAATATTTAATAAATCATTGACTGCCAACGGATCAAGTCCTGTAAATGGTTCGTCAATGATAAATAAACTAGCATCGGTCATAAAGGCACAAACAATCATAACCTTTTGCTTCATACCTTTAGAGAAATTCTGTGGGAACCAATCCAGTTTGTTGTCCAAACGAAATGTTTTTAACAACTTATTCGCATTTTCCCACGTTTTATCTCGATCAAGGTCATAGGCCATTATCGTTAAATCGATATGCTCTCTTAGAGTCAATTCAGGATAAAGAATTGGCATTTCCGGCACATAGGCAATCTTTTTACGATACTTTTCTACATCATCATGCAGACTAATACCATCAATCAAAATTTGTCCACCACGTGGATTCAATAAGCCGATGATATGTTTGATAGTTGTTGATTTACCAGCACCATTCAAACCAATCAAGCCGACGACCTGACCACTTTCAACTGTGAAGGTTTCTTTTTTCAATACTGATACTTGACCGTACCCTCCGGTCAGTTCTTTTACTTCTAAAGTCATGGATTAAACCACCTGTTATCTGTTTTTAATATGTGTATTATGATAGCATTATAGTAAATCTAATGCTGTTTTTTGAAAGGAGATTTTTACATGGATGATTGCGTCTTTTGCAAAATAATTAACGGAGATATTCCTAGTACAACAATCTACGAGGATGATGATATCAAGGCTTTCTTTGACATTTCTCAAGTAACGCCTGGTCACACGCTCGTAGTTCCTAAAAAACATGTCAAAGACATTTTTGCCTATGACGAAGATTTGGCAGAACGTGTTTTCAAGAAGATTCCTATGATTGCTCGTGCCATCAAGGCTTCTAACCCTAAGATCATTGGGATGAACATTTGTCAAAATAATGGTGAGATTGCTTATCAAAGCGTTATGCACTCACACATCCATTTGGTACCTCGTTATTCTAAAGATGATGACTTCTCAATGCATTGGGGAGACAACACTGGTTTAGCAAGTAATGAAGAACTCCAAAAGCGTGCTGACAATATCAAACAACACTTGGAGGCTTAATAATGAAATTCTTTACAGGATTTGTGATTGGAACTGTTTCAGGAATTGCTCTTGAACTATTTCAATCAAAAGACGCCACACCTAGTGTTAATGATACCAAGATATTTAAGAATATAAAAGATTTTAAAGATATATTAGCTGATTTACAGAAAAATGCTGCTGTGGTACCAGAAGTAATGTCTGGAATTCAAAAAGATATTGCCGACTACTCTACTAGCATCAAACCTGATGTAGACGAATTGCAAAGTTCAATCGCCGAAATGAAAGAAAATCTGGCTAGTTTCAAGCAAAATTAGCCTAAATTATGAATTTTTTGTGATTTTTTCAATAAATGACAAACTATTCCTGATGTTTTATGGTAGTCTTTTCAATTGTAGACATATTAATTAAGGATGTGTAAAGATGAATAAACGTTTAACTAAATGGATCTTAGCTATTGCTGGTCTATTTATGATAACAGTTGTTGCTGGATGTTCTGGTAACAAGACTGTTGCTACTCTTAAGGGTGGAAGAATTACCCAAGAAGAATACTACAAGGAAATGAAGAGTTCTTCATCAGGTAAACAAACTCTCCAAACTATGATCATCACTAAAGCTCTTGAAGATCAATATGGTAAGGATGTTTCCACAAAACAAGTTAACAAAGAATATAACAAGTACAAGAGTCAATATGGTTCATCATTCAGCTCTATTCTTCAACAAAATGGTATGACAACTGCCCAATTCAAGAAGAATATTCGTACTAACCTTCTTACAAAAGTTGCTTTGAAGAAGAATAAGAAAGTTACAAACAAGGATCTTAAGAAGGAATGGAAGAGTTACCAACCTAAGATTCAAGTTGCTCAAATCCTAGTAAGTAAGAAAGCTACTGCTCAAGAAGTTATTACAAAACTTCAAAACGGCGAAGATTTCTCAAAACTTGCTAAAGAATACTCAACTGATTCAGCTACAAAGAACAAGGGTGGTAAGTTAGCTGCCTTCGATAACGATAGTACAAGTGTTGATACTGACTTTAAGACAGCCGCATACAAGCTAGACAAGGTCGGCGATTACACAGATACACCAGTTAAAACAAGTTATGGTTACAGTGTTATCAAACTTCTTAAGAAACCTGCTAAGGGTAAGATGAGTGATCACACTGCAGAACTTAAATCTAAAATCTATGCTTCATGGCTACAAGATTCAACTGTTATGCAAAAAGTTGTTTCAAAGGTCTTGAAGAAGGCTGATGTTTCTATTAAAGATAGTGATTTGAAGGATGTTCTTTCAGGATATGTTTCATCATCATCTTCTAAGAAATAATAGATAAAAAAATAACGTTGAATTTCTTCAGCGTTATTTTTTTTGCAATATTTTTTTATTTTTATTCATAACTAGGAACAAAATGTTTTCTGAACTTTAATCTAAATTTATTTATTTTCATAATAAATTCTTCTCTTAAAACCTGACCTAGCATAGGAAGTTTAGTTTCTTTAACTTTAATATCCAAGTTGTCTACTTTTCTATATGTCATTATTACAATGACATACTAGCTATCCTCTTGTAACCTAACGTATTTTATGCTTGTCATATCAACGTTTTCAGGTATTATATGAATTGTAAGACGTTTTTAAAAGGAGGATGTTTATGGATTATCAAGAATTCAATGAACCATTGGTATACCGTCGTATCCTTTTAACAGTTGATGAGGATGACAATGAATCTACCATAAAAGCTTTTCGTTTTGCCACTACTATGGCACATGACTACGATGCACGTTTAGGTATCGTTTCCGTGCTAGAAAGTGATGATATTAATATTTTTGATTCACTAACTCCCGCAAAGTTAAAAGAAAAACGTAATGAATTACAAGCTGTTGTTGATAATTACGTCAAGATGGCTGAAAATTTAGGTTTAAAAAAAGTTGATCCATTAGTTTATGATGAGGGCGACGTTGACGATGTAATCGTTGATCGTGCAATTCCTGACTTTAAACCCGATTTGATTGTCACTGGTGCTGATACTGCTTTGCCACACTCTAAAATCACCGCTACAATCGGACCTCGTTTAGCGAAAAAAGCCCCGGTTTCAGTAATCGTTGTCAGATAAAATTAAAAAATCCTCGTTGAAATGCGGTACAAAACTACATTTTAACGAGGATTATTTTTTAACTATGTTTGTAAAATGAACGATTATCCAATCCAAAGACACGTTCAGAGAATTTACCATTCTCCGTCTTATCCAAGGCCTTAGTAATCATATTAATTGAAGCATCCATCATATCAATATTATGCAACACTTCAGCTTCCAACAATTTAGGACGTTCTGGTGAACCATATTCCAACAAGCCATGGTGTGACAAAATCATATGTCTTAATAAAATCATGTCTTCGCTATCTAGATTAATATCCATATCAGTCGCTGCTTTGACAATTTCTTCATCCACAATCGTAATGTGACCAAGCATATTACCTTCAAAGGTATATTCGATATCTAAGCTACCAGATAACTCAATAATCTTACCGAAATCGTGTAAACAAGCTCCAGCAAGTAAGAGTGCTCGATTAATTTGTGGATATTGATCAGAAATACTTTCAGCCATTCTCACCATACTCAAAGTATGATATGCCAATCCGCCTTGAAAATCGTGATGATTACTCTTAGCAGCTGCACTAGTGAAGAACCGATCGTGATACTTTTTGAATAAATATCTGACGATTCGATTCCAAGCTCCATTAGTAATTTGCAAAAATACATCGTCAAATTCATTTTCCATGTCAATTTGCTTCATTGGTGCTGTCTGGACGAATTGCGACATATCGACCGTACTAGGATCCAATAAGCCTAGACGTGTGATATTGACTTGTGGTTTACCTTGATAAACATCTCGACGGCCTTCTAATTGTACTACTGCTCCCACATGAAATCGCTTGGCATCTTCCTCGCTGGCATCCCAATATTTGCCAGGGATTTGTCCTGACTTATCCTCAAAAACTAATGATAAAAAGTTCTTTCCATTTTTTGCTAAACGAAAATCAGAGCGTTTGATAATTACTTCCAAGCTCATATTCTCGCCCTTATTGAAATCTATTATATGTTTAGGCACTAATATTTCCCCCCAAAGTCAAAATATGTTCTTGTGAAACAGATGCTGGTTTATTAGCAGTTACGTAAATAACTTGATTAGTTTTAGCGATTTCTTGAATCAATTTAAAAACATTCTCTGTTCTAGAGACATCGAAATCGACAAAAGCATCATCAATTAAAATTGGCAATTTAATTAAATCAGAAATTTCCGTTACAAAAGCTAATCTTAGGGCCAAATAAAGCTGAATCGTTGTGGCCTTTGACAATTCATGAACATCAAAACGAATCTTGTTTGCACTTAATACCGTCAAATTTTTTTGATTAAAATCAATTCTTGAATAATTATCATTAGTCAATAAAGCAAAGTACTCAGCCGCTCTTTCTAACATCTTAGGATAGCGATTCTCTGTTGCTACATTCAACATATTCCTAATCCATTCACTAGCCAATCTCTTAGAGACCCATTCGTCGTAGTTCTCTAAAATATCTTGTTTATTTTGAGCTAATGCTAAAACTACTCGTTGATAGTGATTATTATCATAAATTTGTTGCATTTGTTCCTTTAATGAACCTATTTGACGATTCAATTCGTTGTTCTTCTCAGTTAAAGAACTTGCTTGCTTAGTAACCGCTGCCAACTTTTCAATCAATGATTGGTGCGTTGGATAAGCTTTTAAAGACTCCAGATCTCGTCCCAAGAAATCCTTATCTTGTTTGATTTGGTCAGTAACTTTTTGATTTTGAATTTGTTGAGTATGTAGTCTCATAAATTCATCCATATTAAGTGCATGATATTTTTGAAGAACTGCAAAGATTTCATTATTCAATTCATTCAAGCGTTGATTTCTTTGCTCATCCATCTGTTTCGTAGCAGCTTGGTTCTTTTGTTCCAAATCGGCTTTTGCGTTGATGGCATCCAAACGAGCAAAATATTTTTCTATTTGTTCATTATAATTATCATCCTTATAGGAACTATCCAAAACGTCTAGTTCTATCAAAATCTTTCGCCATTTATTTAAGTCGATCTCAATGCCTTTGATTCCATCGATTAAACCTTTTTGCGTACCATGGAAATTATCCAACGCTATTACCGTACCTTGTAGGCCAATAATATTTTCACGTGAAATATTGGCATAACCTTTTTGTTTAATAAATGGCAAATTATTCAAATCCGGTTGACTGCCAGATTGATTCTGATACCAATACCAAACTCCACTAGCAATTGCAGCAATAATCAAAATTATTTTGAGCGGATTATTTACTACTAAGGCTAAAATAACTGCCACCACACAAATCAATAAGAATATATTATTATTGTTGTTCTCTGCAGGCGTCATTTGATCAATCTCCTCACCTGTCAAAGGCAACATATCCTCTGAAAGATCCGGATGATTTTTAAATAGTTGGTCTACCTGAGTATCTACTCGTAATAACTTGGTATTCATATCATCCCGATGAAATTGTAGATTTTGCAATTCAAATTTTTGATTACGAATATAATCCAAGCGGGTTTGATTCTGATGGTAATTCTTTAAAATTTGTTTTTCAACATTATCTAAATTAGAAACCTTGCTTGTAGTAGCGGTATCCTTTAACGTGCTTAATTCCTGGTTTGCTTTTAAAACGGTCTCCCAATCAGTGTTACTAATAACTGCTATTTCATTTTCGGGATCATTTTGTTGTTGAAGTTGATCGAAGCGATACCACTTCTTGTCTAAATTACGCAAATCATTTTCAGATTCGGTGGCTTTTTTCAAAGAAACAGCGTTATCATCAAAATTCTTTTGTGTCTTTTCTAACTGTTGCTTTACTCGTTGATAAGCTACTTGTTGGTTCTCAATTTCTGATTTCTCCTCTAAAAGCTCTTTACGCTTCTTTAGGTTCACGACCAAAGGCTGCTTTTGCCCTCTTGGCTTATAAAGATCATCAGCATCATGTGACAACTTGTCAGCTACCTTCAGCCATTCCTTACTACCCACGGCACCAATTGACATAACTTCGGTCTCTAATTGTTGTTCATCCAAGCTGTAAATTGACAAAATGTTTTTATCATCAAAAACATGAGTATTCTCGAAATCTTCTTTAGTGAAGTTACCAACGATTTGTTTAAGTGATTCGTTAGTAACTAATTGGTCATCATGAAAAATTGATAATTCTCCGTCACCTTTGCCATCAACTCGGCGAACCGTCCAATAACTTTGATCTGGTGCCAAAAATAATAATTCACCACCATAGCGACTACCATTTTTGGGCTTGTATTGTAAGTACTTATTATCTCCTCTAGCTGATGCAAATCCAAAGAGAATGCTTTGGATAAAATTCAAGAGCGTTGTTTTTCCAGCTTCGTTAAAACCAAAAATAACTTGATAATCTGAGGCAAAGTTAAATTCTTGGTCGATCCATTTACCGAAACCGTATATTTTTGCTTTAACTAATTTCACGATTATTCTCCAGTATATTTTTGATTAATTGTATTCTTTACTAATTCGGTAATATTTTTCAAAAAATCACGATCATTGATGTGATCTCGGATAATGCCTTCAGCATATAATTTGCTATCTAGATCTTTGATTTTGTCTAAATCTAGTGTTTGACTTTGAGCTTGTTTCCAGTATTTTTGATCAATTTGAGATAGTTGTGGATTGTCATTAAATTTCAAGATGATTTTATATAAAATACTTGGCGTATCCACATTTGCAAAATGATGCTGCAATTCATTGCGCTTGATAGTTTTAATGACATCATCAGACAAATTTTGAGCGTTATTAATTGTTAAAGTCAGCAATGTATCTGCTTGATTCAAACTATCAGTAATTTTAGTTATCAACTTATCAATCGAATCATTTTTAACATTTAATTCTACTTTATTCCACGTATAAACGCTGCTCTTAACAAATTTCAATTTAGTCAATTGATTTTCAACTGTTACTATATAAAATCCCTTAGGAGTAGTTTCATTCTGATTACGGCCCTGAATATCACCTGGATAGACGATTGCCGGACTATCACATAAAACCTCTCGTTTATGAATATGACCTAATGCCCAATAGTCATAACCTTTTTGAATTAAATCATTGATCTGAAATGGTGCATAATTGTCATCGCCAACGCCAGCATGCAAGATTCCAATTTGATAATCGAAATCCCCACGACTCGGGTAATTCTTAACGACCGCTTGATTGATGTGTTGTTGATAATAACTAAAACCAGTGATCCCAACTTTTACGCCATCACTGGACATCAAAGTTTCAGTCGAAACGTCTTGTCCAAAAATATGGACATTTTCAGGAAAGTTAACTACAGCAAAATTATTACGATAATAATCATGATTACCGTAAATCAAATAGACCGCGATGCCGGCTTGTTTTAGTTTCTCAAACTCATCGCGTAAAAACATTTGTGCTTTCAACGAACTGTCGGTATCGTCAAAGATATCTCCTGCCAAAATAACAAAATCTACTTGCTCCTTCAACGCCGTACTAAAAAGATTTCTAGCAGCTTGATAAGTTGAGTCTTGCAGTTTCTTTTGTAATTTTTTGGAAAAGTCATTAATACCGACAAATGGCGTATCTAAATGTAAATCTGCTGCATGTAAAAACTTCATTTCTGCTCCCCTGTAAAAGAAAAGGACTTGAGCAAATTACTTAAGCCCTAAGTCCTTATTATTTATCTTGATAAATTTCTGCGATAGGCTTTGAAATAATCTTATTCAATTCATCCATCATAGAATTCATCTTTTGCTCTTTTTCCATTAAGTTTTGGATTTCACTGTAATTTGAAAGTTGGTCTGTAAGTTCACGCATTGCCTTAATGTCGTCGTCTGTAATTTCTTGACCTTGCATTTGTTTTTGTTGTAATTCAAATTGTTTGTTTTGAACTTTATCAAAAAGTTTGTATGCCAAGTCATTAGCCTTAACAGCTTCAAAAGCAAGCTTTAATTCAGCAACTTCAGTTGTCTTTCTTAAGTCTTGTTCAAGTTGATTGGCGCTATCGTAAATGTTCATATAGTCCTCCTATTGACCAAAAAAGTTCTTAATATCATTGTACCATTCTGTGGCTTTATTTTTAATGTTATTTACTCCATCTTGAATGGATTTTGAAATATCATTGTCATTATCATCATCCGTATCAGTTGCATTAGCTAAAGTTGTTGCATCTTTAACTCCAAAACTAGTTTGTTTAGTTTCTGGTAGGATATTTGACATTTCATTCTTGAATAATGTTGACATACCGTTTTCATTAGCTGAAGTTAGGAAATGATTTTGATCAGATTTATCAAATCCCATCCAACTAGCAACTACAACATCCGGTGTATAACCTATCATCCATTGATCCTTAGTTCCGGCATAACCCCATGATTGAGGTACTTCCGTTGAACCAGTTTTACCAGCAATTTGGTAACCCGAAGGCTTAGCATACTTACCAGTACCTTCGTTGTAAACTCCCAACATCATACTTGTCATTTCTTTAGCGGTACTCTTACTAATAATCTGTTTAGTAGAAGAATTACTATTATCAACAACAACTGTTCCAGTTGAATCAACGATTTTGGTTATGAAGTGCGTACTAGCAAGTTTCCCTTCATTGGCAAAAGCCGTATAAGCTCTAGCCATTTGAAGTGGCGAAACACCATATTCCAAACCACCTAGTGCCAAAGCCAAGTTTTGATCAGACTTATGAACTTTAATACCAAAGTTCTCAACTGAAGCAACACCCTTTTTAACTCCAATTTTATCCAATAAAGCTACAGCAGGCACATTTTCACTTTGATAAAGTGCCTTATACATTGGAATCGTATCTGAATAAATTCCATCAGCATTAGTTGGTGAATATTTATTCTTACCAAAACTAGTAATTTGGTTAGGCAATTTTGAATCATAGCTATAGCCATTTTCGATTGCTGGTGTATAAACCGCTAACGGCTTAATAGTTGAACCCGGCTGACGTGCTAATTGAGTAGCTCGGTTCCAACCTCTAAAGGTGTGATCTCCACGTCCTCCGATAACCGCTAAAACGCCACCGCTTTTCGGATCAACTGCGACCGACGCACCTTGAACCTTCGTTCCATCAGCTGCATTGGCTGGGAACAAATAATTATTATCAAAAGTCTTTTGCATCGAAGTCTGCATTTCTTGATCTAGGGTCGTATAAATCTTGTAACCCTTATTCAAAATATCGTCTTCTTTAAGACCATATTTATCAACAGCTTCAGCGATAACAGCATCGAAGAAATAAGGATACTTATAGGAACTGCTGACTTCATAATTATCGTTCAAGTTAATGGAAGTATTCTTATAATAATTTGCTTGTGAAGCGGACAATTTATTATTATCAACCATCAAACCTAAAACTAAATTACGTCGAGCAAGTGAGTTTTTCATGCTATCAATTGGGTTATAATAATTAGGTGCTTTCAAGATAGCAGCCAAAACGGCCCCTTCAGCAGGATTCAGTTCTGATGCATTTTTTCCGAAATACTTTTCAGAAGCATCCTGAACTCCCCAAACACCATTACCAAAGTAAGCATTATTCAAATACATCGTTAGGATTTGTTTCTTTGAATATACTCGATTTATTTCAATTGAAAGGAATAATTCTTCACCTTTTCTAGCCAAGGTTTGCTTTTGCGTTAACAAAGAGTTCTTCGCTAATTGCTGAGTTAAAGTACTTCCACCACCGGTAATTCCGTGATGAATGATATAACCTAAAGCAGCTCGAATGTATCCTTTGATACTAAACCCTGGGTTAGTCCAAAACGTTCGATCCTCAGTAGAAATAACCGCATTTTGAATATTCTTAGAAATTTTTCCGTAACTGACATACGTCCCTTTGCTTGCATACAACTGACCGGCATCATCACCATCTTTATCGATGATAGTCGTTTTCGTTTGCAAAGAAGACTGTAAATCTGACACATTGGAAGTTTTGGCTTTATAAGTCCAATAGCCACTTAACACCAAGATCATGATCATAACGACCAAGATTATCCAACGAGTAATTTGGAATCTCTTCCAATATTTTTTTATAAAAGACCACGCAACTAGTAATTTGGGTTTAAACCATTCCCAAAAACCATTGTTTTTATTCATTATCAAATACCTCTATATAAGAACAAATTTTATCACATATTGAGAGTGTTTTTTTAATTTGTCTTAAATCTTTAAGGAGCTAACTATTTTATGTATCAAAAAAAGATAATTTATCATCAAGAAAAAGGTGTAAATTTAACCATTCGCGAGTTGCTAAAAAAATGGCTGATTCCTAAGAAATGGCAGCATTTTTTTCGTATTCAACAGGACGTTTTAATCAACGGAACGTATCACTCTTTTAACACGATTGTTTGTGATCTAGACGAAATAACTTTGAATTTCAATTTTCCACCTCGATCAGAACAACATTATTTACCCGGCAATGATCCTGTAGATGTTGTTTACGAAGATGATGACATAATTATCGTCAACAAAAAAGCTGGAAAAAAGACCCATCCAAATATCATGACCGAGAATGACTCCTTGATGAACGATGTAGAGACTTATTTAACTAATGGTCATCCCTATATGGTCCACCGCATCGATATGGAAACTTCAGGGTTAGTATTAATTTCCAAAACGCCATACCTAGTCCCAGTCTTTAATCGTCAATTAACCACTAAAACCTTACATCGTGAGTATTTAGCCTTGGTCAAGTTAGACAAAGAAATTCCCAATTCTGGAACCATCAACTTACCGATTAGCCAAGACCCTAATGATGTTCGCAAAAAAATCATCAGCTCTACTGGTTTAGATTCTGTGACAAAATTTAAAGTCATCCAAAAAAATGACAACTATGCCTTATTACAACTAAATTTATTGACTGGCCGCACTCATCAATTAAGAATCCACTTGGCTAGTCAAGGCTGGCCCATCGTCAATGATCCACTCTATAATCCTCATAAAAAAACTGGAAATTTATTACTATTTGCCCATAAATTAGTTTTTCAACAACCTTTTAGTGAAAAATTCCAAATTATTTCAGCAAAATTATCAAAAAATATGTATAATCTAATATGTGCTTATTTAAAGCAACCAAAAAGCTCACCTAATCCCGACAATTAGGTGAGCTCTTCTTTTATGTTCAGAAAGAAGTTTTAGGAGTGATTTTTATGGACTCTTTCTGAGAAGGCTGCAACTATAACACTGACATAACTAATTTAATAATCGCCCCGACAGCAATCAATAAAATATACGTTACCGAGAATTTACTTACAGCTTTAATTACCAAAGGATAAGTTTTTGTTTTAACTTGTTCCTTTAGATAAGGACGAAAATCGTCCCAAATGTTTGGATAAAGTAGCACGATCAATAGTGTAATGTAAGGTACTACTTTCGTCAGAGCTAAGATGGGCACTAACAGAAAGGCTATTGCCCAACTAGCTTTGAACAAACTTAAGGCATTGGCTTTCCCTACTTTACTAACCAATGTGTTACGACCATTTTTGAGATCTGCTTCTAAATCACAAGTACCATTACTCAACTCTGCACATAGGAATGCAAAGGTGTTAGGCAGACAGGCCAAAACGATTGAGATGGTAGCGCTAGAATCAAATTTCCCTGATCCGAATAGCCCAAGATAGGAGTAAGCTATAGGAATCAATTGGCTTATGGCAATAGCCACCACGATTTCTCCAACAAAAGTGGAATTAAGTGGCTTGGGACCTGCTGAATATAACAAGCCAATGGCAACTCCGATGACCCCGATCATCAAGGTTACCCAACTAGTTTGATATGTCAAAAAGGCTCCAATTATTAATGGAAAAATGGCCAAACCGAGCATCCATTTTTTGACTATTGCCAGTGATTCACGATTAACACCAATAGTACTGATTTTTTGACGATATTCTTCACTCTGAGAGTTCTTGTAATCCATATAATTATTATGGAAGTTAATGAACAAGTGAATGAAGAACACAGCGATAAATCCTAAAATCCCGTACCAGATATTAAACGTTTGATAATTCAAATATATAAAACTTATTGCCATCAACAACCATGCTAAATCTAGTGTGGTTGTTTTTATTTCTGATAATTCATCAAAGATTTTTCGATTCACAATTCAGTTCATCCTACATTTCTTCTGGAGCTTTAACACCTAATAGACCAAGTGACATTTGTAGAACTATTGAAACTGACTTAACAAGTGCAAGTCTTGCTTTAAGACCTTCGTCATCAGCCAAAATCTTACTGTGTGCATAGTATTGGTTAAAGCTCTTAGCAAGCTTTAGAACATACTTAGCAACAACTGATGGTTCGTAGTCCTTAGCAGCACGTTTAACAACGTCTGGGAAGTTTTGAAGCATCTTGATAGTGTCCCAAGCCTCTGGATCTGTGAGAGCTAAGTCTTTAGTATCCTTGTAGTCTACATCGCCAGCTTTTCTTAAAATGCTTAATGCACGAGCATTTGTGTATTGAACATAAGGACCAGTTTCACCTTCGAAACGAACAACTTCTTCAAGGTTAAAGTCAAAGCTATCACGACGATCATTTTTCAAATCATGGAAGACTACCGCACCAACACCAACTGCTTCAGCAACGGCATCTTTGTTCTTCAAATCTGGGTTCTTTTCTTCGATTTGTTTCTTAGCTAAGTCAACGGCATCATTTAGAACGTTTTCTAGCAAGATAACACGACCGGAACGAGTTGAAAGTTTCTTACCACCTGTTGTGATCAAGCCAAATGGGATGTAGTCGATATCGTCTGACCAGTCGTAACCCATTTTCTTAAGAACAATCTTAAGTTTTGTAAAGTGCTCTGCTTGTTCACTACCAACAACGTAAAGTGATTTAACGAAATCGAAAGTATCTTTACGGTACTTAGCAGCAGCCAAGTCACGTGTAATGTAAAGTGTGGCACCATCAGTCTTCTTGATCAAAGCTGGTGACAAGTCGTATTCTGACAAATCAACGATTTCAGCACCACGACTTTCCTTTAGAAGACCTTTTTCTTCAAGTGTATCAACGATAGCATCCATCTTGTCGTTGTAGAATGATTCACCAGTAAAGTGATCAAATTGAACATCTAGACGATCATAGATCTTTTGGAATTCCTTTAATGAAAGTTCCTTGAACCATGTCCAAAGTGCCAAAGCTTCTTTGTCGCCGTCTTCCATCTTCTTGAACCAAGCACGAGCCTCGTCATCAAGTTCTGGTTTTTCTTCAGCTTCCTTGTGGAAACGTACATAATACTTCAATAGGTTGTTGATTGGATCAGCTTCGACTTCTTCAACAGAACCCCATAATTTGTATCCAACGATCAACTTACCGAATTGAGTTCCCCAGTCACCCAAGTGATTGATCTTAACTGGATTGTAATTTAATTTTGAAATAATTTTAGCAATTGAGTTACCGATAACTGTTGAACGTAAGTGACCCATTGACATTGGCTTAGCAATGTTAGGTGATGACATATCGATTGGAACGTTACGTCCCTTACCTTGATCGGCATTACCATAGTTTGTTTGTTCAGTTAAAACTGTCTTCAAAATATCTTTTGAAAAGGCTTCTTTATCTAGGAAGAAATTGATATAAGCACCAGTATTTACAACTTTTTCAAAACCAGTTGTATCGATCTTGCCAACTAATTCTTCAGCAATCATGTTAGGTGCTTTGTGCAATGTCTTAGCCAAGATAAATGTTGGGAAAGCATAGTCACCCAAATCTGAAGTCTTAGGCTTCTCGATCAATTTTGTAACTTGTTCCTCAGTAATTTCCTCTGGTAAAACTTTAACTAGTGCATCTACTACTTGTTTCTTAAAATCCATATTTTCCTCCTTTAGATAAAAAAAACGCCTCTTCCAATAAACTATATTGAAAGAGACGAGATTTCCCGCGGTACCACTCTAATTGATTAATATCCACTCATTAATTGATTATTCATTTTTGTAAGAAGGGTGCGACTTAATCTTTGATTTGGTCAACTCTCACCAAGACATGACCTCGCTTAAAATCTCACGATTAATTATTCCCTCTTTTGCACAAGTATGATAGCACATTAATTTGCCAATAACAATAATTATTTGTGAATAACTGTTCCCTTATTACCAGCAATAATTTCCTTAACATCATCCAAGGCACCGATTACGGCAGGCTTGCCTGTAGCTTTAACGAAAGCAACGGCGGCTTGAACCTTGGGCATCATACTACCTTTAGCAAATTCCTCATTGTCAATGTGTGTTTGAATTTCGTCAGCTGTAACGTCAAAAATTTCTTCTTGATTTGGCTTACCGAAATTGTAGAAGACTCCGCCAACGGAAGTCAAAATGATTAATTTATCAGCATCAACTAATTGGGCAATCTTAGAAGCACCGAAATCTTTATCGATAACAGCTTCTTTACCAATTAATTTATCTCCATCTTTCACTACTGGAATACCGCCACCACCGGCAACGATTGGAATAACGCCAGCTTTAGAAATAGCCTCAATAGCTGGATATTCGTTGATCTCAACGGGTTTTGGTGATGGAACAACACGACGATAGCCACGACCGGCGTCTTCAACGATCACCCAATCTGGATGTTCTTTTTGAAGACTTGGAACCTCATCTTCAGTATAGAAAGGTCCAATAGGTTTTGTAGGGTCACTGAAGGCTGGGTCGTTTTGGTCAACAATCGTTTGTGTGATCAAAGTTACAACTTGCTTGTTAATACCATTTTTGAGCATAACTTCTTTCATGGCATTTTGGAACCAGTAACCGATACTACCTTCTGTCATAGCACCACAAGTATCTAATGGCAAAGCTGGATTCTTTTCACTGTCGGCTGCAGCTTGTTGCAACAACAAATTACCAACTTGTGGACCATTACCGTGTGTAATGATCAAATCCTTATCACTCTTAACGAATTCTACTAGTGACTCACAAGTTTGCATAACAGCGTGTTGTTGAGCTTTTGCACTAGCATCCTTACTTAAAATAGCGTTACCACCTAAAGCAACCACGATACGTTCTTTTGTCATAATAACTCTCCTCAAAATGAGCGAAAAAATCGCTTAATTAGCTTGTAAATAATCTCCTAAAACTTCTAAACCTTTAGTCAAGGTCTCGTGTGGTGCACAATATCCTAATCTGGCATATCCCGGTGTATCGAAAGCTTCTCCTGGAACTAGTAGGACCCCAGTATCTTTCAATAAATCTTTACAAAATTCCAAACTAGACTTCTTAGTTTCGAGCTTCACAAATGACGTCGACACCCCATTTGGAAAGACGCAACTGATTTTATCCGTTTTTTGAACCCAGTCTTTGAAATATGCTAAATTATCGAGCACGATTTTTTTATTACGATTTAATACTTTATCTTTATTTTCCAAAATCAAACATGCCATCTGGTCGCTGAAAACTCCAGAACAGATCATCGTATAGTCACGATACTTTCTAAAAATATCAGCGAGCTGCGAATTAGTAGCTGTCCAACCTACTCGAATTCCTGGCATTGAATAAGTTTTGGATAATGAATTAGTAGAAATACCCTTATCGTACAAATCAACGATTGGGGCAAAATCAACACTATCATCAAATGGTAAATAAACTTCATCCACCAAAATATAAGCACCAACGCTTTTGGCAACTTCAACGACTTGTTTTAAGAACTTCCTATCTAAAATCGTTCCAGTTGGATTATTCGCATTGTTGATGCAGATCATCTTAGTATTAGGACGAATCAATTTCTTTAATTCTTCGATGTCTGGATACCAATTCTTATCTTCATGTAATTTCCAAAAGCTAACCTCAGCTCCTAATGATCTCGGGATGTCATAGAGCTGTTGATAACTAGGATAAACGCTGATAACGTGATCTCCTGGTTCGATCAAAGAATAAATCGCCAAGAGATTAGCACCAGTAGCACCATTTGTTTGCAGAATATTGTCGGGAGCAACATTCTGATACATCTTACTTACTTCTTTTTTAAAAGTTGGTGAACCTTCGATCCAACCATAATTCATTTTTTGTTCGTTAAGTTGATTATAAATATCAGCTTGGGTCAATTTCTTGATCTCATCCATTGAAAATGATGTGATCGTACTTTGAGCCAAATCATATTTGGCTTCTCGTTCGTGGACGTTTAACCACTCTTCAACACCAAATCCAGCTATTTTCATATTCAACACTTCCTAGATTTTAATTGAGCCGGTAGCAGTCATAACGATACTGATGATTGCCAACATAACGATAATTATTGACCACATAATCTCTGATTTTGTTAGTTTTCCACCATCGAGACCATATTCTTTTTTGGCACGATAGTAGAAATAGATTCCTGGCAAATAACCGATACAAACTAGAATTAAGTAATGTAAACCAGCTAAAGCAATGGCAATAATTTGAAAAGCTGCCGCAAAGATTCCTATCCACAATTGTTTCGTATCTTTATTTTGGAGTGAGAATTTGATTTGATACAAACTAACGAAGATATAGCAAACTACGATAGCAGCCGTACAAAGTGACAAGGCAAAATTGTAAGCTTCTTCAGAGAATAAGAGGATCACTAAGAAGACTTGAATCAAACTGGCCGTCAAGACTAATGAGAAAGTTGGCGCACCATTTTTATTCTTTTTACCAAATGAAGATGGCAACATTTTTTCTTCCGCCATCAACATTGTCGTGTCAGCTGGCAACATTGTCCAAGATAACCAAGAACCCAAAATAGCAATTATCAAGCCGATACCGATAAAGGCACCACCCCATTTTCCAACCATATCTTGGAAAATATAAAGCATAGCAGGTTGATTGATCTTAGCTAATTCATTTTGTGACAAGTAACCATATGGTAAAACTGAAGCCAAAACATAAATTACTAGTAAACTGATAATTCCGATGATCGTAGCTTTTCCGGCATCATTTTTACTTTGGGCACGAGATGACAACATACTAGCACCTTCAACACCAACGAAAACCCACATCATGATCATCAAACATGATCTAAATTGTTCGACTAAATTGCTGCTTCCAGCGACACCACTAGCCACGTTGGACCAGAAGTGAGCTGTAAAAATTCCGCCCTTAAATACGAAGATTCCGACAACGATAAAGGCAAATAATGGAATCAACTTACAAATAGTAATAATTGTGTTCATCGCAGCAGCTGATTCAACCCCACGATTAACGATAAAGGTCAACATCCAAGAAACGATACTTGCAAAAATTACCGAAGGAATGTTTTGTCCACCTTTAAAGATTGGAAAAAAGTAACCTAATGAACTCATTAAGACGGTCGCAAAGGCCACGTTTCCTAACCAAGCTGATAGCCAATAACCCCATCCACTAACGAATCCAGCAAAATTTCCGAAGCCGACTTGCGCATAAGCCTGAATACCTTCAGATTCTGGTTGTTTCAGTAACAAATTATTCAACGACATGGCTAACATCATAATTCCAAATCCAACGACGAGCCATGCCAACAAAACTGGACCAGGAGCTGCTCCTGACGCTAGTGAGCTGGTTAAGGTAAAAACACCTGAGCCAATAGAACTTGTAACAACAGCCGCTGTTAAAGCTCCGAGTGATAGACCCTTCTTTTCTTCCATATTAATCATTCCTTATTTTTTCAAAAATTAAAAAATGAAAAAGGGCCAACCATTACGATTAGCCCTTCTTCAATAACTGATTAAACCTTAGGGATGAACAAGTTACCTAGAGTTGCTGCCATAATGGCTTTAATGGAGTGCATTCTGTTTTCAGCTTCTTCAAATTGACGTGCATATTTGCTTCTGAAGACTTCGTCTGTTACTTCCATTTCACTTAGACCATATTTGTCTTTGATGTCTTGTCCATATTGTGTATTTGTATCATGGAATGCTGGTAAGCAATGCATGAAGATGATTTGGTCGTCAGGTTGACCAGTCTTCTTGATCATATCCATGTTTACTTGATATGGTTTGAGAAGTTTAATTCTTTCATCCCATTGACTTTCTTCACCCATTGATACCCATACATCCGTATAGATAACGTTTGTACCTTTAACACCTTCTTCGATGTTATCAGTAATTAAGAACTTGCTGCCTGATTCTTCAGCATACTTCTTAGCTGTGTCAACAACGCTTTGATCTGGGAACAATTCTTTAGGTGCAACGATGTGGATGTTTACTCCAAGCATTGAACCTGTAACTAAGAAACTGTTAGCCATGTTGTTTCTACCATCACCAACGAATGTCAAAGTCTTACCTTTGATACTGCCAAATGTTTCTTTCATTGTCATGAAGTCAGCCAACATTTGTGTTGGATGCCATTCATCTGTCAAACCGTTCCAAACTGGAACGCCTGAGTATTTAGCAAGATCTTCAACAACTTGTTGTGAGAATCCACGGAATTCGATACCGTCAAACATGCTACCTAGAACACGTCCTGTATCTTCAACACTTTCCTTTTTACCTAGTTGAATATCGCCGGCACCCAAAAATTCGGGGTGAGCACCTAAGTCAATAGCAGCTGTAGTAAAGGCTGAACGTGTTCTTGTTGATGTCTTTTCAAATAGTAAGGCAATGTTCTTACCTTCTAGATAATGATGTGGTATGCCCTTTTTCTTAAGAGCTTTTAAATGAAGTCCAAAATCAATTAAGTATTCCAATTCTGCAGGTGTGTAGTCTTTTTCGGCTAAAAGGCTTCTGCCTTGAAATACTGATGTTTCTTTTCCTTTATAATCCAAAATGATCCCTCCAAAAATGATGAGTTAAGGCTAGTCTAGCACATTTTTTCTAATTAAATTAAATTTACTTTAAGTCTTCACGTACTAATGGCATACTCATGCAACGAGGGCCCCCACGACCACGTGATAATTCACTAGAGATTGTTTCCAATACTTTCAAGCCGTGTTGTCTTAGCATTTCGTTTGAAACGTAGTTACGATCATAAGTAACAACGACACCAGGTGCAATGGCTAGAGTATTTGATCCATCATTCCATTGTTCTCTAGGAGCAACGATAGGATCACCATTACCTGTTGGAATCAAATCTAGATCATCAAGACCAAGTTCTTTCTTTAGAACAGCCTTTAGATCTTGATTGTGTTCATAAGTCAAATCACCATCTTTAGTTGGATGAATTGTCCAAGTATCGATCTTGCCACCTTCGCCAAGGATTCCTGGATGAACTGTAAATTGATCGTAATTGATCATTGTAAATACAGTATCCAAGTGCATCATTGCGTGGTTGTGTGGAATCTTGATAGCAATTACTGTGTCGTACTTGCTGTCTTTGAACAAGTTTCTAGCGATGTCTTGAATAGCAGTTGCTGATGTTCTTTGTGAAACACCAATTGCTAGTACGTGGTCGCTAAGTACTAATTCGTCTCCACCTTCGATACGATGTGTATGGTTTCTATCACGCCATACATGCAAGCCTTTGTTTGCAAAACGTGGATGGTATTTAATGATTGCTTCCATAAACATTGATTCACGTTGTCTTGCAGCGAAAGTCATGTGGTTAATGCTCAAACCATCACCGATTGAAGCTGCCGGGTCGCGAGTAAAGTAAAGGTTTGGCATTGGGTCCATGAAGAATGGATATTCTGAATCTTCAGCGGCACTAACTAAGTCAGTTGGCTTGAAGTCGATATCATTCTTACGAACACCGATCATTAATTGATTTACCATTGCGTGTGTATCAAGACTCATCAAGAATTCCTTCAATGCGTCATGATCAGCACCAACAGCATAATCTGATTCGCGAAGCATCTTTTCTACAAATGCTTCTTTAACATTTCCAGCATCGATAGCTTCGGCAGCTAAATCTTCAAGATAAAGAACTTCTGTTCCGTTATCTCTCAAGATTTGAGCAAAATTGTCATGCTCCTTTTGGGCAATTGGTAAATATGGGATATCATCGAACAATAGTCGGGGCATTGTGTCGGGTGTAATGTTTTCAACTTCTTGTCCGGGACGTTTCAACATTACGACATCCAATTTTCCAATTTCTGAAGTAACATGGATTGGCATAGTCATAAAAAATCACTCCTTAATTTTGAATTCCGTTACCAACACCCACTATATCGGACAGGTATGTGTTTTGCAAGCGATTTCATGAAACTATTCCAGTATGAAATATTTTCTAATTTTTGGAGGAAAGCTAATTCGCGTCATATCTAGCAAGCGTTTACACTAATTAGAAAAATTTTAATCAAAAATTATTTCTCAAAATGTCAAAATAACAGGATATAATTTTATAAATACTTTTCTGAAATAAATTAATTTACAATATCTTGTTCATTTAAAAAACTAATTATCTATTAAAAAAAGACTACTTAAATAAAATATTTGGTAATCTTAAGATTTATTTTCAATATGTATAAGATATATTCTTTGAAATATGATTATGAAATAATAAAAAATATCATGTAAAGAAAGACAATTTTTTAGATCAGGTTGCTGTTGGATGTCGTCGTCTGTTCTGCAAAACTTGTCACTATCACTGAATAAAACCACTGTTTAGTCCGGAATAGCAAAGGCTCCAAGTCGTGCCCACATTGTTCCAGCCAAATTTGCTTTGCTATGGAGGA